>OQVS01000050.1_pt1 | contig 52864 bp, 46 predicted proteins | sample 1691601 | NCBI WGS metagenome assembly OQVS01 (sample SAMN03418268, study PRJEB22391) | human gut metagenome | biome: human-gut; feature: organic feature; material: feces | host: Homo sapiens | place: Tanzania | collected 2013-01 | reverse complement strand
CACCGTGAGTCCGTCGGCATCGGTAAAACGATAGTAGACACGGTTGCTGCCGGCGCCGGCCAACTGCTCTACATGGACGGGCTCGGCTCCGCGCCACTGGCGGTATAAGGAGATGAGTTGTTGCATACTATATATAATAAGGTGTGACCATACGGGGTGTGGCGATACCGTCGGGAGGCGTGAGGCGCGCTGCGAACCTCATGACAACACTGGACGGCTCAACAAAATTAGCAAAAAAATCAGACACAATGCCCCGGCCATCCGTATATTTTTACCTGGTGCAGGAAAAAAAGGCTAACGGGATGGCCGAGGCATGCAAAGATGATGGGGAAAGAGGTCTCTCACACCTTATGCGGCATGAGAACTGAGGGTGATGCACGTTGCTGCATCTCTGCGTTGACAGCGGGGCATATCAACCAAAAGCGTGAGACGCTATCCACGATGGTGGAAGGTCTCACGCTTTATTGTTTGCAGAATATCGGTGGTGGATGGTTAGTTGTTGACCGACCCACCTACGATATCAAGAAGTTCGCTGGTAATGGCAGCCTGTCGGCTCTTGTTGTACTGCAGGCGCAACTGGCGGAGCAGCTCGTCGGCATTGTCGGTAGCCGTCTGCATAGCCACCATGCGGGCGGCATGCTCGGAGGCGATACTGTCGAGCAAGGCGGTATAGACCATCAGATTGAGCAACTTGGGAACCAGCGCCTGGAGAACATACTCCAGATTAGGCTCGACCAGGAAGTTGTCGTTGAGGGGCTTGGCCTCGGTCACTACATGCTGACGCTGCTTGTCGCGCTTACGCAGATACTCCTGCGCCTTGGCTGTGGCCACATTGGAGGTAAGGTCGCGGTCGTTCATCACACCAATCTTCTCGGTAGAGAGGTCGATGGGCAGGAACGTACGGCGTGTAAGAATCTGCGAACCGGCACTCTTGAAATGGTGATAGACCAATTCGACCTTGTCAATCTCGTGGGCAGCATACTTGCGGGTAAGCTCCTGCGAGATGAGGGCACAGTCGCGGGCGTTGGGCTTGTCGGCAAGAGCCACGAAGTCGCCTGCCGAGGTCCACCCTCTCTTCTGCACGCGCTCAGCCACCTTTCGGCCTATGGGATAGACCACGATATCGGTGATGCCCTGGTCGTGATACTCGGCAACTATCTGCTCCATCATCTTGAGCACGTTGGCATTGAAGCCACCGCAGAGAGAGCTGTTGCTCGAATAGACCACGAGGGCCACGCGCTTCACCTCGTTGTGTCGCTGCTCGAAGAGACTTGTGGCCTCGGGGGTGGAAACGAGGAACGACTTGAGGATATGCTCCAGAAGGTTTTCGTAGGGAAGCATATTCTGGATGGCAACCTGAGCATGGTGAAGTTTGGACGACGCAACCATCTTCATGGCACTCGTAATCTTACGGGTGCTATTGACACTGGCTATGCGGGTCTTTATCTCTTTCAGTGAAGCCATACGCTATTATGCTTTATACAACGAGGCAACGCCTGCCATCACTTCCTCAATGGTGTGGGTGATGGTATCGTCAATCTTACCTTCAGCAAGGGTATCGATAATATCCTGATGCTGAGAGCGCAGCTGGTCGAGGAACTGGTCCTGACACTGGCGGACACTCTCTACGGGTACGTCGTGGAGCAGACCATGCACACCACAGTAGAGCATAGCCACCTGCTCGCCCACGGGCATCGGTGAATACTGGGGCTGGATGAGCAACTGGTTGTTCTTGCGTCCACGGTCGATGGTCATGGCGGTCACAGCGTCCATATCGCTCGAGAACTTGGAGAATGCCTCGAGCTCACGATACTGCGCCATATCTATCTTCAGCGTACCGGCTACCTTCTTCATACTCTTGATCTGTGCCGAGCCACCCACACGGGATACGGAGATACCCACATTGATGGCAGGACGGAAGCCCTGGTTGAAGAGGTCGGTCTCGAGATATATCTGTCCGTCGGTGATGGATATCACGTTGGTAGGAATATATGCCGAAACGTCGCCGGCCTGGGTCTCGATGATAGGCAGGGCGGTAAGTGAACCTCCACCACGCACATGGCCCTTCATACACTCGGGCAGGTCGTTCATCTTCTCGGCAACCTCCTGCTGGTTGTTGATGCGGGCAGCACGCTCGAGCAGTCGAGAGTGCAGATAGAACACATCACCAGGGTAAGCCTCGCGGCCGGAAGGACGGCGGAGGATGAGTGATACCTCACGATAGGCGACGGCCTGCTTGGAGAGGTCGTCATAGACTACCAAAGCCGAATGGCCACGGTCGCGGAAGTACTCGCCGATGGCGGCTCCGGCAAAGGGAGCATAGTACTGCATGGCGGCAGGGTCGGCGGCGGTTGCGCTGACGATGATGGTATAAGGCAACGCACCATGTTCCTTGAGGTTCTGCACCAATGCGGCTACTGTAGAGGCCTTCTGACCGATGGCTACATAGATGCAATAGACGGGTTTGCCTGCCTCATAGAAGCTACGCTGATTGATAATGGTATCGACAGCGATGGCGGTCTTTCCAGTCTGACGGTCGCCGATGATAAGCTCACGCTGGCCACGGCCGATAGGTATCATCGAGTCGACAGCCTTGAGTCCGGTCTGAAGCGGTTCCTTTACAGGCTGACGGTAGATAACACCGGGAGCCTTGCGGTCAAGCGGCATCTCAAACGACTCGGTGAGATCGATCTCTCCAAGACCGTCAATAGGCTGGCCCAAAGGATTGACTACACGTCCAAGGAAGTTGTCGTTGACACGGATGGATGCAATGCGGTGGGTACGCTTGACTGTCTGTCCCTCCTTGATACCGGCGGTAGGACCGAGAAGCACACAACCCACATTGTCTTCCTCAAGGTTCATCACGATAGCCATAGTACCGTTTTCAAACTCAAGCAACTCGTTGGCCTCAGCATTACGCAGACCGTAGATACGGGCCACACCATCGCCGACAGTAAGCACGGTGCCCACCTCATCGAACTGCTGGTTGCTGGTAACCTCGTTGAGTTGGCGGAGCAGAACCTCAGACACCTCACTTGGTTTTATTTTATCTGACATGTTGATTTGTTTTAATGAGCTGTCTGCCGGCATGGACGCCGGGACAGACAACCTGTTAATTTAGATAATTACTTTAACTCTGCGAGAATCTTCCTGAGTCCTGTCTTCACACTGGCATCCATGCGATAGGTGTCATATTCGAGTATGAACCCACCGATGATATCGGGGTCGACCTCAGTATTGAATTCCACAGTTCCACGAGTCTTGCTTTCCACCATCTGCCGCATCTTGTCCTCGATAGCGGGAGTCACGGCAGTAGCGGTAATAAGCCTGCCACAGGTGATATTCTTCTGCTCACGATAAAGTGTAACATAAGAGGCAGCCATAAACTGCAGAGCGTTGTCGCGGCCCTCTCTCAGCACAAGTTTGAGGAAGCGGCGGGTAAGCTCGGTGGGCTCGGTGCCGGCTGCCGTGACGAGCAGCAGTTCCTTCTTCTCGGGCTGGAGCATGGGGGTGGCAATAGCCGTGCGAAGCTGGGGAACCTCGATATAGCTACGACCAAGGCACATCATGTCCTGGCACACGCTATCCTCGATTTTCAGCGCTGTGGCACTCTTGAGAAGCGCACGGGCATATCTCACAGATATCACTCCTAAATCCATAGCTTTATCAGTTTACTTTATTTTGAGGAATATCGTCCAACAGGCGGTCTATCAGTTCCATCTGTTTGGCATTGTCAGACAATTGTTCACGCAGCAGCTTCTCGGCTATCTTTACAGAGAGCTCGGCGACCTGTGTACGTATGTCGCGCATGGCTCCCTGGCGTTCGCTTTCTATCTGCAGACGAGCCTCAGAGAGTAGACGAGCACCCTCTTCGCGGGCCTGACCCTGAGCCTTCTCGACGATGGCGTCACGGGCAGCACCGGCTTCCTGAAGGATAGTGGCTTGCTTAGCGCGAGCTTCCTGCAGGAGGGCATCGCCTTCTTGTCTGACATTTTCCAGACGCTCGGTGGCCTCGTGGGCCTTGCGCAGGCTGTCGTCGATAAATTGCTTACGGCCTTCGACCGAACCAACTATCGCCGGCAGCGCATACTTGGCAAGGAATACGAGCACCACCAGAAACGCCAGTGCCATCCAGAACAGCAGTCCTAAATCAGGCGTCAGTATTGATGGCAAATTCATTATACTCTGTCCTTTCTATTAGTGGATAAGAAACGCACAGGCTGCAATGGCGAAAAGCGCACAACCCTCTACGAAAGCAGAAGTAAGAATCATGTTGGTCATAATCTTACCTGAAGCCTCGGGCTGACGTGCGATAGCGTCCATAGCCTGACCGCCAATCTTACCGATACCAAATCCTGCACCAATAACTGAAATACCAGCACCAATACCGCAGCCCAGCTGTGCCAGACCCTCGGCCAATAAAGTTGAAATAATCATAGTTGTAATGTTTATTAGTTGTTAATTGTTTTGTTAATATTCTCTTGTTCTATACATTATTATATATACATGTTCTATTCGGCCTCTTCTTCCTTGTGGGCGAGCCCTATGAAGACAGCGCTCAGCAGAGTGAAGACGTAGGCCTGTACGAAGGCGACCAGAAGCTCCAGACAGTTCATGAAGAGGAGCATCAGGACGCTGAAGATGTTAAGTCCAATACCGAAGCCCACGCCCATTGTCCATCCCAGGAATATCACGCAGGTGAAGCTGAGTATCACAGCGTGACCTGCCATCATGTTGGCGAAGAGACGAATCATCAGGGCGAACGGCTTGGTAAAGACGCCGAAAATCTCGATGATGGGCATCAATGGAATGGCCTTCAGGAAGATTGGCACATTGGGCCACAATATGTCTTTCCAATACTCCTTGTTGCCAAAGAGGTTGATGGCCAGCATCGTGCATACCGCCAGGAAGAGGGTGATATTGATATTGCCTGTCACGTTGACACCGCCGGGGAAGAAGGGCACCAGTCCCACGAGGTTACAGGTCAAGATGAAGAAGAAGGCGCTGAGCAGATATGGCGCAAAGCGCTTGTACTCCTTTTCTCCTATCGACGACTTCACCACATCATCATGTATGGTCATCACGATGAGCTCCATCGCCCCTACAAATCCCTTCGGCACCTCGCTGAGGGTATCATGACGACGATACCAACGAGCGCAACAGGTGAAAATCACTATCAGGACAACCACGGCTATCCATATCTGCAGCACCACCTTGGTAATGCTCAAATCCAGAGGGCGCTCGGTGGTCCCGTCGGGCATCTTCTCATAAATCTTGCCATGATGGGTGGCATCAAAGAAGAATGGCGCGGGCAGCGAGTGCTCGGTGCCAACAAACCACTCACCCGTGGCGCCGCTTCTGACGATGATGGGCAATGGAATACTGAGCGAACGCCCCTCGTAACTGGCTATGTGCCATTCATACGCATCAGAGAGGTGCTCCAATACGGTCTCGGGGATATCCAGCTTTTCTTCCTTGCCGCCCTCATTGGCCATAGTTGCCAGGGGGAGCATGACAAGCGCCAGCAGGAGGATGATTGTTCTAATCTGTTTCATATTCATCATATAAAATGTAATCTACGGTTTCTTTTCCGCATCTGTGTTATGCTTATGCGTAAAGAACAGCGTGTGGTGTAGAACTGCGCTGAGATAGAATGCGGCAAAGATGAGGACAAAGGTGAGCATATCGCCCTTGCCGGTCTTGCCGACGAGGAGGAAGTAGACAAACATCACGACCAGCGCCAGCATGAAGCGGCCACCCGAAATGGCCAAAAACACGGAGGGCAGACTGTCGGGAACCTCGGTAGCCACCTTGCGCCACGCCGTGACCGCTCCTATCTCGACAAAGAGTGCATAGACGGCACTCACGATGAGAGGCAGCGTCACCGAGGGATAGCTCATGGCGAGAACCAGGGTCAGGAAGAACAATACTGCCATGAGTGTCACTCCCTGGCGTATGTACTTCCAGTAGCGGATGTCTATCTCGTTCTTTTGAGTTTCCATTTGTATTCTATTTCAGTATTATACTTCTACGCACAGACTAATCTCATTCTTCTGAACTTCGACAAAACCGCCCATAATGTTCAGTTGTGCCTTCTCGCCGCCTTTGGGGAGATAGGTCACCACGCCAGACTCAAGCGAAGAGATTAGCGGAGCATGGTCCACCAGTATCTCAAACGCGCCGAGGGTTCCAGGCACGGTAACGCTCTCCACCTCGCCGGTGAAAACCACTTTTTCAGGAGAAATTACCTTAAGTGTCAGCATATAGATACTTGTTATTAATCACATCTTATACATTAGCCGCAGCCAGGAGTTTCTTGGCCTTCTCCTTGGCATCCTCGATAGTTCCCACATTGAGGAACGCCTGCTCGGGCAGGTCATCTACCTCGCCATTAAGGATGGCATTGAAACCCTTAATGGTCTCTTCGATGGGCACCATCACGCCTGGCAGACCGGTAAACTGCTCTGCCACAGCGAAGGGCTGTGAGAGGAAGCGCTGTACACGACGGGCGCGGTTAACGGTGAGCTTGTCTTCGTCGGAAAGCTCGTCCATACCGAGGATGGCGATGATATCCTGCAACTCGTTGTAACGCTGAAGCAACTGCTTTACACGCTGTGCGCAGTCATAGTGTTCCTTGCCCACAATCAGCGGGTCGAGGATACGCGAGGTACTGCCCAGCGGGTCAACGGCGGGATAGATACCCAACTCGGCTATCTTACGCGACAGCTCGGTTGTAGCATCGAGGTGAGAGAAAGTAGTGGCTGGAGCGGGGTCGGTCAAGTCATCGGCAGGCACATAGACGGCCTGTACAGAGGTGATAGAACCGTTCTTGGTCGATGTAATGCGTTCCTGCATCGCACCCATTTCGCTTGCCAGCGTAGGCTGATAGCCCACTGCCGAAGGCATACGGCCCAAGAGAGCCGAAACCTCAGAACCTGCCTGAGTAAAGCGGAAGATGTTGTCGATGAAGAACATGATGTCGGCAGCTTCGCCGTCCTTGCCACCATGGTCGCGGAACTCTTCGGCCACAGTAAGACCCGAGAGAGCCACAGAGGCACGTGCCCCAGGCGGCTCGTTCATCTGTCCATAGACAAGGGTAGCCTGACTCTTTGCCAGCTCTTCCTTGTCAACCAGTGAGAGGTCCCATTTGCCCTCTTCCATGGCCTTGTTGAAGGCTTCTCCATACTTGATTACACCACTTTCGAGCATATCGCGCAGCAGGTCATTACCCTCACGCGTACGCTCTCCCACTCCGGCAAACACAGAGTATCCGTTGTGGCCTTTGGCGATGTTGTTGATAAGCTCCATGATAAGCACTGTCTTACCTACACCGGCGCCTCCGAAGAGTCCGATTTTACCACCCTTCATGTAGGGTTCGAGCAGGTCGATAACCTTGATACCGGTAGCCAGCATCTCTTTGTGGGTAGACAGTTCGTCAAACTTCGGAGCCTCGCGGTGGATAGGATAAGCGCCCTGCATGTCGAGCTTCTCCATACCGTCGATAGGCTGACCGATAACATTCATCATACGGCCCTTGATCTGGTCGCCGGCAGGCATGGTGATAGGACTTCCCGTAGCCACGACATCCAAGCCGCGCTGCAGTCCGTCGGTATTGTCCATAGCCACACAGCGTACAGTATCTTCACCGATATGTTGCTGGACCTCGATGATGAGGTCTTCACCGTTGGGGCGTTTCACTGTGAGCGCCTCATAAATCTTTGGGAGCACCTTCTCCGGATCCTCGCCGTGGGTATCGAAGTATACGTCGATAACCGGGCCGATAATCTGCGAGATGCGTCCATTTATCTGTGACATAAGCTGATTGTGTTAATATGTTCTACATTATTATATTATATACTCAATTCGTCGAGCACCCTGATGAGCGACTTGTCGAAAGGCTTGTCAGAGCGGATGGCTTCCGACAGCGGCACATAGACAATCTCATTGTTGCGCACGCCAACCATCACGTTGCGCTGACCCTGCATGATAGCCTGGATGGCGCCCACGCCGGTACGCGAAGCGAGGATACGGTCGTGGGCAGAGGGGCGACCGCCACGCTGCAGATGGCCGAGGATGGAAACGCGCACGTCATACTGGGGGAACTCGTTGCGCACACGCTCGGCATAGTAGAGGGCGCCACACTTGGGACTCTCAGAGACGATGACGATGCACGAACGCTTTGACTTGCGGATACCACGCTCCATGAACTGTGCCAACTGGTCTACGTCGGTAGAGTCTTCAGGGATGATGGCAGCCTCGGCTCCCGAGGCGATGGCGCTGTTCTGTGCCAGGAAGCCGGCATCGCGTCCCATAACCTCGATGAAGAAGATGCGCTCATGGCTTTGCGCTGTGTCGCGGATGCGGTCCACGCACTCTACGATGGTGTTCATCGTGGTGTCGTAACCTATAGTCGAGTCGGTGCCGTAGAGGTCGTTGTCGATGGTACCGGGCAGACCCACACAGCACACATCGTATGCGCGTGCAAAATCCATAGCGCCGGTGAGCGAACCGTTACCGCCTATCACCACCAGGGCGTCGATGCCCTCTTTCTGCAGGGTCTCATAGGCTTTGGCCTTGCCTTCGGGAGTCATGAATTCCTTGGAGCGGGCAGTTTTGAGTATCGTACCGCCCGACATGATGATACCACTCACGTTCTCGGTAGTGAAGTCAGCCACCTCGTCATTGATGAGTCCATCATAACCACGATAGATACCTTTGATATTAAATCCGTTACAGATACCCGAACGGGTTACCGCTCTGATGGCGGCGTTCATTCCGGGGGCGTCGCCTCCAGATGTAAGGATCCCGATTGTTTTAATTTTTGCCATAATCTATATTGCTGTTTCTGTTTCGTTCTACATCACTATCATGACCGCCAGCCCCAAGGCTGCGCCCACGAAGGCTTTCCAGCCTACATTGGAGATATACCACCCCACCCTGGCGTTCTCGGTCTTGAGGAATGCCACTCCGCTCAGCGACCCCACACAAAGGATGTTGCCACCCACGGCGGTCGAATAGGCTATCATGCTCCAATAGTCTGAGTTGAGCCCGTTGCTCTTGCCGATGGTGAAGAAGGTGAGTGCCGAAGTGAAACTGTCGAGCACCGTGCTCAGCGCCGCAGCCAGCGTGCCAGCCACCCAGGTGGCTCCCACATAGTTGTCGAGCTGTGCCACGAGCCAGCCCACGGCTCCCGTCTCCTGCACCACGCCCACTGCCAGCATGATACCCATGATGTAGAGCATCATCTGTATCACTCCATACTGCAGCACACGAGGCACACGACGCTGTATCATCTCGTCAGTGTCTATCAGACGCCTGTTGAAGATTTCATTGACTACCCACAGCACCGCCAGCACGCAGAAGGCGCCGAGGAAAGGGCTCAGTTTGGTGATACGGTGGAAGGTGGGGATAAACCACAGACCGCCGATACCCACAAAGAGCATCAGCAGCCGCTGCCATATATTCAGACGGGTGTCGTCGCCACGATAGGGCATCGTCACCCATTCGGTCTCAGTCGTTTCGGGCAGGCTTCTGCCTATCCACCAGGTGGGCAGCAGCCAAGCCGTGAGGCAGGGCAACGCCATCGCCGACGAATAGGCGGTGGGGGTGACATGGCCCATGTTCCAGAGGAAGAGCCCTGTGGGGTCGCCGATTACGGTGAGTGCTCCGCCACAGTTGGCTGCCAGCACTATGGCCGCGCCGAAATAGAGGCGCATGCGCAACTGGGGCACCACCCTGCGCATCACCGTGAGCATCATCACCGTGGTGGTGAGGTTGTCCAGGTTGGCTGATATGATGAAGGTGGTTATCGACAGTGCCCACAACAGCCGGCGGCTGCGACGGGTCTTCAGCAACTGGGAGACGAAGTCGAAGCAACCATTATTGTGGAGTATCTCTACAATGGTCATTGTGGCCAGCAGAAAGAGCACTATCTCTGCTCCGCGGCCAACGTATTTGAGAAAGACATCCTGGGCGATATACTCCTTGACGACACTGCTTGTGGGAACGGCGCCACTCAAGAAGTCGAAATAATCATTAGGGTGCTGACTCATCACGAAGTCGGTGCCGTAGCAGATGTACAATATCCAACCCACCGTTCCTGCAAATACAGCAACAGCAGCCTTATTGACTTTTGTCAGGAGTTCCGTGGCAATTAGCACATAGGCGATTAGCAATATGACAACTATTACGAGTGTCATTTCTTAGGTCATTTCCACTGCAAAGATACCAATTATAATTAACAAGCACCCCGAGAAGCGCAGTTTTTTTGTTGGGAGTTAACGTTTTTTTTACCAATAAGACACTTTCCAAGATAAATCGAAATAATACCCATGCCGCCACAATCGCCAAAACTGTCGTCAGAGCCGGCGCAGCCAGCGTTTGAGCGTGAAATAGAGTTCTTCCTGAAGACAGAAGAGACGCCACGAGGGGCGCAGGGGCATATAGCCCAGTTTCCACTTGTTGCGGGGCTCCAGTGTGGTGGTATCTATGGTCTTCCACACGCGCTTCATCTCTGCCCGAGCAGCCCTACGGTCAAGGGGAGTCATACGCTGGCGGTGGATGAAATAGAAGCGCCAGCAGTCGACGAGCACCAGCCAGCGCTGGTTTTCATAGCGGCGCAGCACGTCGTCGCCTACGCCCAGGTCTATCAGCTGTCGGCGCATGCTCTCATTGGCGCGCAGATAGTCAAAGTGGCGGAGGCCTGCCTTGTGGGTCACCGACGCCTCGTGCTGACGGTAGTAGTAGCGCCCGCCACAGGGTCTCACCTCACGCGAGATGTAGTAGTGCAGCCGGGTGGTATTGTCGTCGCTGTAGGCGCGACAACTGTCGTCGTAGGGATAGCGCTCGTAGAGGGCGCGGCGCGCCATATAGACGCCGTGGATGGCCCATGACAGACTCTCACTGAAGGCTTCGTAGCCGCTCATCACCTCAAACTGCGGCAGGGGGATGCGCTGCTGATGGTGGTCGTCGACCCACTGCACCACATCAAAGAGCACGCAGTCGGTATGCGCATGGTGGCTGAACACATCGACAGCCTGTCTCAGGGCGTCACGGTCGTACCAGTCGTCGGCATCGAGGAAGCAGATATAGTCGCCCTGCGCCAGCTTCAGCGCCTGGTTGCGGGCATAGGCCTGGCCGTGGTTCTCATCGAGGCACAGGGTGCGGATAGTGTCATAACGGGCGGCATAGTCTGCCAGCACCTCGGGCGTGGCGTCGGTCGAAGCGTCATCGGCCACTATCACCTCTACCCCATCGAGTGTCTGAGCCATGAGCGAGTCGAGACACTGGGGCAGAAAGGCGGCGCCGTTGTACACAGCCACGATTACGGAGCATACGGGTCTGACCATCACTGCCGTCCTCCCTGATTATGGTCCTGACGGTTGCGGCGGCGCAAGAGCCAGAGCGAGATGACAAGACTGGCGAGGGCCAGCGCTATGGCTGCCACCCAGTAGACCCACCCCGTGGCGAGAGTCACCACGGCATAGGCGGCAATGACTGCCGGCAACTGCATAGCCACACATACAGCCACCCGACCATCGGGACGGTAGCCGTAGCGCCAACGGTTATAGGCCATCAGCAGCACGGTGTCGAGCACGGCACCAATGAGCAGCGCCACACCGGTGCCGGTGAGACCCCAGCGACCAAAGCAGACATACATCAGGGGCAGTATCATCACCACATAGACGCCCTCCATAAACATGAACGACCGCGAGTCGCCTCGTCCCAAGGGGATATAGGCGACGGGCAGTTTGACTGCGCGCAGGAAGAGGGCCATCACCGAGAACTGCATCATGCCAATCACGGGCAGGAACTTGCCGCTGAAGAGCAGTGGGAGCAGCACGGGCAGGGCAAACATCATCGCCACGAGCAGGGGCGCCATGACGAGCAGCGACACCTCTATCTGGCGGTTTACGCAGCTGTTGAGGGCAGCCCCCGTGCCGCCTACGGCAGAGAGGCGGGGATAGTAGTCGGTCTCCATGGCCGAGAACACCATGCCGCCATAGGTCATCGTCATCATGTAGCCTGCATTGTAGAGGCCCACGGTGTTGAGCGAGCCCGCCACATTGAGGAATGAGCGGATGGCAAACTCCATACCACTGCCCATCATGCCGGTTACGACAAACGAAAGCCCCAGTTTGAGCATGCCGTTGCCACGGCTGAGAAAGTCGCGGCTGAAGGAGAGGCGCAGGGGGAAGAGACGGCATGAACGCCAGAGGGTCAGCACAGCCTGTATGAGGGCTGCAAGGAAGAGCGAGGGCACGATGGCGGTCTCTCCATAGAGGTAATAGAGGGGGATGGTGACCACCAGCACGGCAAAGACATTGTAGACCGAGATGCGAGCCAACGAACCCAACTGTCTGACGGCCTTGAGCACTGCCATCTCGCCTCCGGTGAGTGCCATGAGTGCCACCGTGGGCGAGAGCAGCAGGTAATGGAGGGTGTGGGCGCCCCAGTTGAAGGAGAAACTGTCGATAAACGGAGCAGTCATCACGCATACGAGCATACCCAGCAGCGCCACCATCACGCTCCAGGAGCGTATCAGGCACACGCTCTCTTCCAGCCTGTGGCGGTCGTTGCTCTCATAAGCCTCGGCGATGGTCTTCACACCGCTCGTGGGCACACCCATGTTGGTAGAGTCGCCCACCAGCTTGAGGGTGGAGTTGAAGAGGGCGATAAGGCCCATGCCCCCAGGGCCGAGGATTACCGCCACGAGCTTGTTGCGTATCATCGCCACCAGGATATTGAGTCCCTGGATGGTGCCAAACACGCTGGTGTATTTGAGGATATGCTTGTAGGATGTATGTTCCATATATCTATCAGGAGCAGCCATGCCCGCCCCATTTCTCCACGGGCTCTTGGCCTGGCTGTGCGGGACACAAAGGTCGCAGGCTGAGCCTCGAGGCGGCTGACTTGTTTGTACTTGTGTGACTATATCATATAAACGCAGAATATGCCGATTTATTATGAAGACGGCGCACTTAATGTGGGCGCCAAGGCATCGCAGCGGCGAGAGCGAGCCACGACAGACGCCCATCGCGCCACTCTGCCCAGCCCATCAGGGGTTGCCCTCTGGCTGGCACTTACCGTCACCATTATGGGGGCGATGACGGCACAAACCCAGGAGATGGCGAAAATCCTGATTTCGTGGTTTGATTTCAGTATTTCCCACTCTGATTTGCACATTGCAAAGTTTGATTTCGCCATTTCACGCTTCGCATCCAACTTTTATGCCATCCCGACGCAGATGGGCACGGGCGCCATCGGGACGGCGCAGGACGGGAGGATATTAAGTATGAACGGAGAAACAGGGTGGATGGCGAGGTCAGTCGTCGGCAGTGGCTGCGGCGATATTGCGGATGATGCCGGCATACTTGGCGCGCTTCACGGCGCTGCCCTTGAAGAGCCGGCGATAGTCGTCTTCAGTCAGCTGCTGCCAGTCTGCGGTGGTCATCGCCATCAACTCTTGTGAGGGCTGAAACTCGGGCACATCAGTGGGCTGCGCGAAACGGTTCCAGGGGCAGGCTTGTTGGCAGCGGTCGCAGCCATAGAAGCAGTTGCCGAGTGCACGGGATGCCTCGTCGGAGAGGGGACCACGGTTTTCGATGGTCTGATAACTGAGACAGCGACAGGCGTCCATTGTGGCCTCGCCGCCGTCGTCGAGATGGATGGCGTGGGTAGGACAAACCTGCAGACAACTGTCGCAGGTGCCACAGCGTGAGGCCATGGGCTCGTCGTACTCGAGGGGAATGTCGAGGAATATCTCTCCGAGGAAGAACTGGCTGCCGGCGTGGGGGATGATGAGCTGCTGGTTGCGGCCTATCCACCCTATCCCACTCTGCTGCGCCCAATACTGCTCGAGCACAGGGGCTGTGTCGACAAAGCACCAGTAGCCCCCGGTGATGCCAAGACGGGCTACGAGGAGCTGCATGCGCTGGCGCATCACATCGTGATAGTCTTTGCCAAGCGCGTAGGCAGCCAGATGAAGCTCGTCGCGAGGCACCTCGACAGCAGGGGCATAGGGCAGCGCCAGACTCACAATGCTCTGCACGCCAGGGACAAGAAGCCGTGGGTCGAGGCGCAGGTCGACATGGCGGTACATATAATCCATATCGGCGAAAGTGCGACTGCTCACGCGGCGAAGGAAGCGGCGGGCGTAGCCATCGTCGACGGGGCGCGCCTGGGCTATGCCACAAGCAAAAAAGCCGAGACTGCGGGCCTCGGCTTTTAACTTATTTGAAAACTCGGAATTCATATCCTTGTTCTTTTAACCATCTCAGAGCTTCGGGCAAGGCATAATGCAACTTGTCGATGCTTTTGAGCGAATCGTGAAAGGTAATGATAGACCCGTTGCGGGTATATCGCTTTACATTGTTGAGCACGTCCTCGGCTGTCATCCACTTGGAATAGTCGCGGGTGACGACATCCCACATGATGATGCGATACTTGCGGTTTACCCACCAATAGACCGTGGGCCGCATCCAGCCGTGGGGCGGCCTGAAGAGATGGGCGTGGATGAGCTCGTTGGCCTTGATGACATTGAGGGCATAGGTAATGCTCATGTGCTTGAACGAACCCAGGTGGTTGAAGGTGTGGTTGCCCACCTGGTGGCCCTCCTCGACGATGCGGTTGTACAGGTCATGGTGTCGCAACACGTTCTCGCCCACCATAAAGAAGGTGGCGCGCACTCCGAACTCCCTCAGCGTGTCGAGAATAAAGGGTGTGGTCTCGGGGAGAGGGCCGTCGTCGAACGTGAGATAGACGGCCTTCTCGTGAGAGTTCATTCTCCACACGGCTTTAGGGTAAAGCCAGCGCAGAAACGTAGAGGGTTGCTCGATAAACATGACTATCCTTCGGCATTAGGGTCAACACCACCACGGTTGCGGTAGATGGTGTAGAGCACGTTGAGCTGACGGAGCTGCTCCTTGGCGAGCTTGCTGTCCACGAGTTCGGTCACATCGACTATCTGCTGCATGATATAGAGCTGGGTGAGGCACTCGTTGTAGTACTGGTGGAAGTTGGCGTCGTTGAGGGTGACATACCACGACATGTACTGGGTGGCGTCGCGCCAAAGGTCGTTGATAATCTTCTTGGCCTTCGCCTTGGCACCGAGGAGAGCATACGCCCTGGCGATGTCGCCGCCTCCGCCGATATAGCGCAGGGGCAGGTTGTAGGTGGGAAGATACTTCTCGGCCTTGGCAAGCACCTTGGCTGCCTTGTCGGTCTTGCCCTCGGTGATAAGTTTGAGCGCAAGGGTAGCCATAAGCTGCCGATGGGTGTAGCACATGCGGCGAACTGTCTCGTCGAGATAGATACCGGGCTTCTCGAGACCGCCAAACTTGTAGCGGTTCATTACATTATTATATGTAGTCTCGGTGTCGAAGTTATTACCGTCCTTGGTGGTGAATGGAGAGATACGGTAAGCCAAGCCCTCCTGGATGAAGTTGTCGCCAAGGTTCATGTAGTTGTCTTCGCCCACGGTCATGGCAACATAGATAGGACGTGTCCACTGGCTGTTGGCCACCATCTCGAGCATCATGAGGTCGTTCTTGTAGAGCGCGCGCTTGCCCTTGAGCGAGATGACCATCCGGTCGGGGATAGAGTCAGAGACCATCATCATGCCGCTACGGCGCACGGCGTCCTTGTCGATGGTGACATAGACGGTGTCGGTGGGGATGACATGGGTGGTGGGGTCGTTGCCCAGAACCCAATGCTGCATGATATTCTTCAGCTCGAAGGGGTTCTCGCCGAAGGTCTTGACAGCCTCTTCCTTGTCCTGCTCATAGAACTTAAGTACCTGCTCCTTGAGCTCGGGACGCACTTCAACATAGTCGTTGGTACCGATACAGTACTGGAGACGGTTCCAGGTGATGGGGAGTGAAGGAGAGGTGTAGGCGGGACGGCGCATCTGGTCGATATACCAGTCGGTAGCAAGATAACTGAGATTGCAGACGCGCGCATCGGTACGCACGCCCTCTACATCCTGGTTGTACCAGAGTGGGAAGGTATCGTTGTCACCATTGGTAAAGATGATGGGGTTGCCCTTGTCCTGCAGGGTGTTGAGGTAGTTCTGTCCGAAGTCGCGGCAGGTGTATCGGCCACTGCGGTCGTGGTCGTCCCAGGTCTGGCTGGCCATCTGCACGGGGATGAGCAGACACACGGCACCTACAACGCTGCTGATGATGACGCTCTCCTTCTTGAAGCGGCGCGCAATCATGTCGATGATGGCAGCGACGCCCATACCACACCAGATGGCGAAGGCATAGAACGAGCCGGCGTAAGCATAGTCGCGCTCACGGGGCTGTCCGGGAGTCTGGTTGAGATAGATGACGATGGCGAGACCGGTCATGAAGAACAGGAATGCCACTACCCAGAACTGGCGCTCGCCCCGGCGTCCGCGGAAGAGCTGCCAGAAGAGTCCGATGAGACCGATAAGGAGGGGCAGACAGTAGAATACGTTGTGTCCCTTGTTGTTCTTCAAGTCGTCGGGCAGGTTGTCCTGATTGCCGAGACACCAGTTGTCAAACCATTTGAAACCAGTAATCCAGTTACCCTTCTCCAGAGCGCCGTGGCCCTGAACATCGTTCTGACGACCGGCAAAGTTCCACATGAAATAACGCCAATACATGAAGTTGCACTGGTAAGAAAAGAAGAACTTGAGGTTATCCCACTGCGAGGGGACCTTAACCTGCACGGGTTGGCCACAACGGTCGTAGTTGACGATATTGCCCTGAACGCCACCCATCCAGTCTTCATACTCCTGGGCATGGGCACGGTCGTGCATACGTGGGAAAACCATATTCTGGGCATAGACATAGCGGTCTTTGGTATTGACAATGAAGTAGGAGTCCTTCTCGTCTTCACTGCTCTTCTCCTTACGGCTGTAGATGGGCGCACCGGTCTTCATACGGGGCACACACATGCCGTCTTTTTCGTCGAGGGCCACCTCAGAGGTGTAAGCCTGTCCGTAGAGCAGCGGGCTGTCACCATACTGGTCGCGGCTGAGATAGCTGCCGAGGGTGAAGATGTCCTCGGGAGAGTTCTGGTCCATAGGAGGATTGGCTGCCGAGCGGATGACGATGAGCGCGTAGCTCGAGTAGCCTATCATGAGCATCAGCATGCAGAGCAGCGCGGTGTTCTTGATACGCGATGACACGAGATGCACAGCCTTGCCGGCACTGCCCTTACGCTTGTAGTTGAGCACGAACCACAAGATGGCGAGCACGATGGCTCCGGTCACGGCTGCCTTGATGCCGAAACCGTAGAAGGGGATGCCCAACAATGCCACAGAGAGCAGGAACGCCACATTCTGGAGCTTGGGATGATGGTTGGTATAGGTCTCGTAGATGGCCCATATCACGGTGCCCACAAGGAGTATCAGATAGATAATCTCGCCGGTATTGAATGGACAGCCAAGCACGTTGACAAACAGCAACTCAAACCATCCGCCCACGGTGATGATGCCAGGCACGACGCCGTAAAGCACTGCTGCCACCAGGACAAACGAAATGGCGAGGGCAATAAGCGAACCCTTGAGCTCGACGTTGGGGAACTTGCGGTAGGTGAACACCAGCACGATGGCGGGAATACACAGCAGGTTGAGCAGGTGAACACCGATGCTCAAGCCGGTCATATAGGTTATCAGTACAAGCCAACGGTCGGAGTGGGGCTCATCGGCGTGGTCTTCCCACTTGAGGATAAGCCAGAACACAATGGCGGTGAAGGCGGAAGAGTAAGCGTAGACCTCGCCCTCGACCGCAGAGAACCAGAAGGTATCACTGAAGGTATAGATAAGCGCACCTACCAGACCAGAAGCCTCGATGGCTATCATGCGGCTGGTGGTCATATTGCTCCAGTCCTTGATTATCAGCCTGCGCGTAAGGTGGGTGATACTCCAGAAAAGGAAGAGAATGGTGGTGGCGCTGAGCAGCGCACTCATGGTGTTGACCATGCGGGCCACCATAGACGGGTCGCTTACAAACTGGGTGAAGAGGTTGGCGGTGAGCATGAAAAATGGTGCCCCAGGTGGATGGCCTATCTCCATCTTGTAGCCGGTGGTGATAAACTCCGGACAGTCCCAGAACGAGGCAGTCGGCTCAATGGTAGAACAATAGACTACAGCTGCCACAAGGAATGTAAACCAGCCGAGAATGTTGTCCACAATTTTGTACTGTTTCATTGTTATTATGTAATTATTAATAATTTCGGGCCTATATATACTTGCAAAGTTACTGCTTTTCGTGCAAGAAAGTGCAGTAATGATAAAGAAAATGAAAAGGATGTGTTCTTTTTAATCAGTTTTTACATTTCCGCGTAACAGACATGGTCACAGATGGGTCAAATATTGAGGAAATGCTCTTCGATTCTCTCATGGGGCATCGAAACGGTGTCATGGTAGTGGAGAGTGTGGTTGACACACGCCACATGGCGGGCATTGTCAATCACGGTAGCAATGTCGTGGCTCACGATGACGATGGCGCAGGAGCGGTTGAGTTCGGCAAGGGTCTGGTACATCTGCTCCTGAAAGCGCTTGTCGATGTAGGTGTTGGGCTCGTCAAGGATAAGCACCTCGGGGTTGGAGACGACAGCACGCGCAAGCAACACGCGCTGAAGCTGGCCACCAGAGAGCTGGCCTACATGATGACTGGACAAGTCGCCGAGTTCAAGGCGGGAGAGGGTGTCGTCAATCTGGCGACGCTGATGGGCATCGAGGCGGCGCTGCCACCAGTGGCGGGTCTTCAGACCAGAGGCTACAACGTCGTAGACGGAGATGGGGAAATGGCGGTCTATCTGACTGTACTGGGGGAGATAGCCTATGCCGAGATGGTCGACAGCCTCGCCGTCGCGGAAGAAAGTCACGCGTCCGGCATCGGGCTTCTTGAGTCCGAGGATGACACGCATGAGCGTGGTCTTGCCACCGCCGTTGGGACCGATGACAGCCAGATAGTCGTGAGGGTAAATCTGGAGAGAGACATGCTCCAACACTGACTTGCCGTCATAACTGGCGCTGATGTTGTCGAGGGTGATAATGGGACTCATGGCGGTGGATGTGATACCTGTGGATGGCTGGGGCGAGTGGCTACTTCAACCGCTTGGCGGTGAGGAGCATCTCGTCTTCCCAGTTATAACTGAGGGGATTGATGGTGATGACCGTAGCGCCGGTCTCACGGGCTACGATGCGCGTATTACGGTTGGCAAACTCTTTCTGGAGAAAGAGGCACTTCACCTTGTTGTCCTTGGCTACCTTGATGGTGGCCATCAACTGCGACACAGAGGGTTCGCGTCCTTCCTCTTCTATGGGTATCTGGCGCAGACGGTAGTCTCGGGCGAAATAAGTGAGTGATGGGTGGTAGACAAGGAAGGCTGTGGACTTGTCGCGGGTAATCTGCTCGCGGATATGGGTATCGAGGATGTTGATACGGCTGACGAGGTTCTCAAGGTTGGCCTTGAAGTAGAGGCTGTCCTTGGTGTCTACCGCCGCGAGGGCACGATAGATGTTGCGGGCGATGACCACCGCGTTCTGGGTGCTCATCCAGGTGTGAGGGTCGGGATGTCCGTGCATGGTCGTGGCCATCTCTATACCCTGGGAAGAGTCGATGACGATGGTATGGGGCGCGTTCTTCTCAAGTTTCTTCATCCAGGCACGCTCAAAGCCTATCTGCCCTACCTTAATATACATGTCGCTCTTGGAGAGGTCTATCATCTGGCGCGCGGTGGGCTCGTAGGTCTCGGGGTTGCTGCCCTTGGGCACCATCGACTTGACCACAAACCTGTCGCCGGCTATCTGCTCGGTGAAATAGCGCAAGGGCTCGATACTGACAATGATGGAGCGCGTGTCTTCAGCACTCTTCATGCTGCAAGAACCCAATAGCATTACGCCCGCAAGGAATAAAAGAGATGTAGGGATTCGCATAATATGTCATATTACTAATGAAGCGCCCGCGGCAAGGACTATGTAGCGTATCAACTTGCCCAGGGTGATGCTGGTAAATGTAATGCAGAGATTGGCCTTCATCAATCCCAATGCCACGCTGATGGCGCTGCCTAATACAGGCAGAAACGAGAAGACGCCAAGCCAGGCGCCGTGTCCGGAAAGGAACTTCTGCGCCCGCTCCACCTTCTCCTTCTTGATGTGGAGGTACTTCTCTATCCACTCCATCTTACCCATACGGCCTACGCCGTAATTGAACATGGAGCCAGCTACATTGCCTATCGTGGCATAGATAATCAGATAGACCGGATTAAGGCCTGCCGCCAGCAAGCCCAACATGATGGCTTCACTGGAGAAAGGGAAGACACTTCCAGCAAGGAACGAGGACAGCAGCATGCCCCAATAGCCGTAATCTATCAACATAATACAAAGTTGCAAAGGATTAACGCCACACAGGCAGCGGCGATGACAAGGAAAGTGACATTGCTGGTTTTGGTGTGGCTGAGCGCCAGGAAATGGGCAATCAGCGGCGAGGTGTTGACGATGAGCAACGGGAGCAGCGCAGCATAGCTCTGGGGCTGCAGGATGATAAACACACTCAGCACAATCTGCATGATAACCAGGAACTCATAAATCATACGGGTGCTGATACGGTCATTGTAACTCGTATGGAGATAATGGCACATTCCCAGCACACCCATCAGCAGCACAAAGATGATGGTCAGGGTGACCATGAGCGGGAGGGAGGCGAAGTCGGCCAACGCGTCGACGCTCGCAATCGTCAGCAGATAGTCTGTATGCTCTGTCAGTCTGTGGGTATAGACCAGATAGCAACCCGCAAGCCAATAAGGGAGCGTCAAACCCATGAGTGACGCCAGCAGGGTGCGACTGCTGAAAGCCAGCATCTTGGTGGCGAGCAATATCCATAGCACCGGCAACAGCCAGAGCACACGCATCCATATCATGGAGACCACTCCCAGACAGACAAAGGCATAGAAGACAATGCCCGTGGCCTGCTTGTCCTGATAGGAATGGAAGAGGAGCGTATAGAAGGTGGCAAACCCCAAAGCCGCGACGCCACTCTGGATGTGGGGGAACAGGAAGAGCGACGTCATGCTGAACACGAGAAACGCACAGGAAACCATACGGCTATAGATGCGTATGAGGGCGTGATGGTTGTTCATCAGCACCATGAGGTAGGTGGCGAGCATGAGCATGCCGAACTCCGCCCACAGATTGTGGGTAAAGAGCCCGGCTGCCAGGTATACCGCCACGGCTACCACTGCCACGAAGGGCAGCGCATATCTGCTTTCGGCTAATCTGTTCTGTATCCGTTTCATTCGTTACTCTTGTCTGCTCCCTGCCGCAGGTCACGGCAGAGAGCCTGGGGGTTATGCTTGTGTCACTTGAGGTCCTGACCGATGTCGCTTCTGAAGTACTTGTCCTTGAACTGTATCTTCTGGGCTTCACCGAAGCTCTTGCGGAGGGCTTCTTCACGGTCTTTGCCGTACGACGAGACAGCTATCACGCGGCCACCGGCAGTGACCACCTCGCCGTCTTTGACTGCCGTACCGCTATGGAAGACGATGCTGCCCTCCACGCTGTCGATACCGCTGATAGGATAACCTTTCTCGTAGTGCTCGGGGTATCCGCCGCTGACGAGCATGATGCACACGGCTGCGCGAGGGTCAAACTCTATCTTGCGCTCAGCCAGATTGCCCTCGGCAACGCCCTCAAAGAGGTCCACGATGTCGCTCTTCAGCCTCAGCATGACGCTCTCGGTCTCGGGGTCACCCATACGGCAGTTGTATTCTATCACCATAGGCTCGCCATCGACATTGATGAGTCCGAAGAAGATGAAACCTTTGTAGTCGATACCTTCCTCGGCGAGGCCATCGACTGTAGGACGGATGATGCGGTCTTCCACCTTCTTCATCCATGCCTCGGTGGCAAAGGGAACGGGCGTAACGCTGCCCATACCGCCTGTATTCAGACCGGTATCGCCCTCGCCGATACGCTTGTAGTCCTTGGCCTCGGGCAGGACCTTATAGTTCTTGCCGTCGGTAAGCACAAACACAGAGCACTCGATACCGCTGAGGAATTCTTCGATGACCACACGCGCAGAGGCATTGCCGAACATACCGCCGAGCATCTCGCGCAGCTCTTTCTTGGCTTCGTCGAGCGTGGGGAGGATGAGCACACCCTTGCCGGCACAGAGTCCGTCGGCCTTGAGCACGTAGGGAGCCTTGAGGGTTTCGAGAAACTTCAAGCCTTCATCAAGGGTGGTACCGTCGAAGGTCTCGTAGCGTGCCGTGGGGATATTGTGGCGCTTCATAAACTGCTTGGCAAAGTCCTTGCTGCCCTCGAGCACGGCACCAGCCTTGGAGGGACCTATCACGGGCACGCCGGCAGTACGCTCGTCGGCCTTGAAGTCGTCGTAGATGCCCTTGACCAGCGGGTCTTCGGGGCCTACCACAACCATATCCACACCATTGTCGGCGACAAACTGCTTGAGCGACTCAAAATCATCGGCCTTGATAGCCACATTCTGACCCACACCGGCCGTACCGGCGTTTCCGGGAGCGATATAGAGGTTCTCCACTTTCTCGCTTTGAGCGATTTTCCAGGCCAAGGCGTGTTCGCGACCGCCGCTTCCTAACAATAATATCTTCATGACTGTATATGAATTATAGGTTTATGTCTTTACTTGAGATAGTCAAAGAAGTACTGACTGATGCGCACATGGAGATGGGTACTCTGATGACCGCGCATGTTGTGGGGTTCACCGGGATAGGCAAAGAAGTCGGGCTGGGTGCCGGCGGCGATACATGCCTTGAGGAAGGTGAGGCAGTGCTGAGGCACGACGGTAGGGTCGTTGTAGCCGGTGATAATCTGGAGCTTGCCCTTGAGGTCTTTGGCCTTGTAGAGCAGCGATGTCTTCTTGTAGCCTTCAGGGTTGGTCTGCGGGGTATCCATGTAGCGCTCGCCATACATCACCTCGTACCAGTGCCAGTCGATGACGGGACCACCGGCCACGCCTACCTTGAACACGTCGGGGTAATTGGTCATCAGCGAGATGGTCATAAAGCCGCCGTAACTCCATCCGTGAACGCCGATTTTGTCTCCATCGACATAGGGAAGGCTCTTCAGATACTCCACACCTTTCATCTGGTCTTTCATCTCTTCCTGACCCAACTGGCGGAACGTAACCTGCTCAAAGGCTTTGCCACGATGCTCGCTGCCGCGATTGTCGAGGATGTAGAGCAGATAGCCCTTGTCGGCCATATAGGTCTCCCAACTGCGGCTGCCATAGTGCCAGCTGGCTTCGACATTGTGGGCGTGGGGACCGCCATAGACATAGACGATGGCGGGATACTTCTTGGCGGGGTCGAAGCCAGTGGGCTTGACCATACGCCAGTAGAGGTCGGTGGTACCATCAGCTGCCTTCACCGTACCACAACTGTACTCGGGCACGCGATAACCCTTCCAGGGGTCGGGGGCAGAGAAGTAGTCGAGCTTCTTGCCGTTGTCTACATTGATGATGGCAATATTGCGAGGGGTGTCAGGTGTAGTGTAAGAGTCATAGAGGTACTGACCGTCGCTGCTTATCTGGGCACTGTGCCAGCCCTCGCCATTGGCGTCGATGAGGGTGCGCTTGCCGGTAACACAGTCTACCATGAACACGTTCTTCTGGATAGGACTGAGGGCATTGCCGGTGATGATGACACTCTTGCGACGGGCGTTGAAGCCTACCACCTCAAACACTTCCCACTCGCCCTGGGTGAGGGGCTTGATGTCTACCGACTCGGTATTGCCAGCCATACGACTGCCATGCTTGCCGATGGAGCAGAGGTAGAGGTGGTTGTAACCGTCGCAACGGCTCTGCATGATAAAGGTGGAGCTGTCCCAAGGCAGGAACATGATGGGGTTCTGCGGCTCTACGTATTTCTCGTCGGTCTCACGATAGAGCTCGCCACTCTTTTCGCCTGTCTGTGCGTCGTAACAGGTGAGACGGCTGTCGTTCTGGTCGCGGTTGAGTTCAAACATATAGACCTTGCTGCCGTCGGCGCTCCAGGCGATGTTGGTGAAGTAGCGGTCGGTGGGGTCGCCGGCTTTGAGATAGACGGTTTTGCCGGTGTTGAGGTCAAAGACTCCCACGGTCACCTTGTGAGAAGTCTCGCCGGTCATGGGATATTTGTCGGGAGCGGCGGTGGCTATGCAGCTCTCGGTCTCGGGGTGGTTGAAGTTGATTTCAGGGATGTTGACCTGGGGATAGTCGGTCACCATCGACTGGTCCATGCGGTAGAAGGCCAGACGCGTACCGTCGGGACTCCAGAAGGTGCCCTTGTGTATGCCAAACTCATCGCGGTGTACGCTCTGTCCGTAGACGATGTTGCGCGAACCGTCGGCAGAGAGCTGCCACTCCTTCACGCCGCGCTGCACATAGAGGTTGTCGTCCTTGAGATATGCCACAGCCTCGCTGGCAGCACAGGTCTCGAGGATATCGCCATCGATCTGGCGCTCGCTGAGCAGTGCCTCCTTCTTGAAGTCAAAGGTGTATATCGTGTGTCCTTCGCGGATGACCACGATGCTCTTGTCGGCATAGGGGAACTGCGCGTTGTAGAGCGAGTGTACCTTGCGACTCTTGGTGGGACCAGCCCACTGGTTTACCTCATTGATGGCAAAGAGACGGCGCTCCTTGCCGCTCTTCTTGTCTACGACGAAGCAGGCCTCGGCATCCTGACGCACCAGCTGGTTGCCCCACCAGGTGCACCAGCAGTTCTGCACACGCATCTTGTGGAAGTTTCTGCCGCCAAAGTTGATGTCTTCAAGGGTGAGCCCCTTGTCGCCTGTCTGCTCCTTGACCATACCTACCTGCTGTGCGGTCTGTGCCTGCACGCCCATTGATAACATTGCTGCCATAGCGATGAATGATGTCTTGATATTCATGACCTCTACCTTATTATATATATATTATACTGACAGCCCCGGCGCCTCCCCCCGTTGCGGTGCATAGGGATGGAAGCACCCAGACTGCTGTCCTGATGATTAATCTTCTGACTCGGCGTCGTATGTCTTGAAAGGATTGCGCTTGCCACCCTTGCTGCCGCCCTTGCCGCCACGGCTGTCCTTGCCACGACGGTCGTTGTCGGTAAAGCGGGTTCTGCCGCGGTCCTGACGGTCGCCAAAGCGGTCGTCCTTGCCACGACGGGCAGGACGCTGCTTGTCATCAAACGAGTGGAACTTGAATGAGCGGATGTCGCCTTCCTCGTTTTCCTCGTGCTCGTCCAGACGGCGCTTGAACTCACGCTCCTTGCGGAAGCGGTGCTTCTGTGCCATCTCGCGCTTCTCGTCTTCGGTCTTCACCACACCACCCTCAGAGCGGAAGTCGCGCATCTTGCCGTCGAAGATGGCATACTTGCGGAACTCGCACTCCAGACTGCCGTTGTAGACGGGTATCTTGATAGAGGGCTTCAGACCTATCTGGTCGAAACATTCCTCGCGGTAAGAGAGCACCCAAGCCTCGTTGCCCATGAACTGGTGCTTGAGACGCTCGCCTATCATCTTGTAGGTAGCGAGCAGGTTGGGGGTAGAGATGCGTTCGCCGTAAGGAGGATTGGTCACCATGATGCTCTTGTTGGCAGGCTTGGTGAAGTTCTTGAAGTCGGCATTCTCTATGGTAATGTCCTTGGTGAGTCCGGCGGCACGCACGTTCAGACGCGCGGTGTTCACCGCCTTCATATCCACATCATAACCATAGATGTGGTGTTCGAACTCGCGCTCGCGAGAGTCGTCATTGTAGATGCTGTCGAAGAGGTCGGCATCGAAGTCGGGCCACTTCTCAAAGGCAAACTCCTTGCGGAAGACACCAGGGCTGATGTTGCGGGCTATCAGTGCAGCCTCGACCAGCAGCGTACCCGACCCACACATGGGGTCTATGAAGTCACACTCGCCCTTCCAGCCTGTCATGAGTATCATGCCGGCTGCCAACACCTCGTTCAGCGGTGCCTCTACGCTCTCTTGACGGTAGCCACGGCGGTGCAGAGACTCGCCGCTCGAGTCGAGGCAGAGGGTTGCGTTGTCTTCGGCGATATGGATATGCAGACGGATATCAGGGTTGGTCACAGAGATGTTGGGGCGGTTGCCGGTCTGTTCTCTGAACTGGTCGACAATGGCATCCTTGACCTTATAGGTTACGAAGCGGGAGTTGCGGAATTCCTCTGAGTAGACCACCGAGTCAACGGCGAAAGTCTTGCCATCAAGGATATACTTCTGCCATTCTATCTGCTTTACGGCCTCATAGACGTCCTCGGCAGAGCGAGCCTTGAAGTGTTTGATGGTTTTGAGGATACGGATGGCGGTGTGCAGCTGGAAGTTGGCGCGATACATCAGCTCCTTGTCGCCGGTAAACGACACCATGCGGCGTCCTATCTGTACGTTGTTAGCACCCAATTGGGTCAGCTCTTGTGCCAAAATGGGCTCCAGGCCCATGAAGGTTTTGGCGATGAGTTCAAATTCCATTGTTATTATCGTCTTTGTTCTTTATGTATTTGCTTGTCTGGGGGGCCATGTCGTGCATCACCCAAGTATTGGCGCCCACCACACAGCCTTCGCCGATAGTGATGCGACCAAGGATGGTGGCATTGGCGTAGACCACCACGTTGTCTTCGAGGATGGGATGACGGTCGATACCCTTGATGGGGTTGCCCTGGTCATCGAGGGGGAAACTGCGGGCGCCCAGCGTCACTCCCTGATAGAGCTTCACGTTGCGGCCTATGCGGCAGGTCTCGCCGATTACCACACCCGTGCCGTGGTCTATGGCGAAGTGGTCGCCAATCGTGGCGCCGGGGTGTATGTCGATGCCGGTCTCCGAGTGGGCCATCTCTGTCATCATCCTGGGGATGAGGGGAACGCCAAGGAGGTATAGCTCATGCGCTATACGATAGTTGGACAGGGCCTTGATGGTGGGATAGCAGCTGATAATCTCGGCAAAGCTCTTGGCGGCAGGGTCACCCAGATAGGCGGCGTCGACATCGGTGGCAAGCCGGCGACGCAGCTCGGGCAGACGCGCTATCAGCTGCGTAGCCTTGTCCTTGGCCTCACGCCGCAGAGCCGACACGGCATCATCGGGGCGCGCTGCGCAGAGCACGTCACGTATCTGCTGTTCGAGCAGGTGGTGCAACTGTTCGACAGTGACACCGATATGGAAGCGTAAGGTGTTGGGGTCGACCGATGATTTGCCGTAGTAGCCTGGAAATATAACCGCTCTTGCCAACTGGACGATCTCTTCGAGGACGGGCCACGAGGGAAATGAGCGCCCACAGATAAGCCCCTCTAACGAAGAGGGGTCGGCAAGGGCATCGATGGTTTGTGTCAATATGTGTTCGGTAGAGCTATTACTCATCTGTCGTATCAGCATGTTGCTATTAAGATGCAAAATTACAAATAATTATTGATTTTCCGACAACGCCGGAGGCAAAATCACACATATTTATATTTATTATGACTAAACTCGAGCCAGAAAGGGGCGATTTGGCCGACAGCCTCCATGCTCACGCCATCGCCCAGTGGCCATAGATGGGTACACAGACCACTGTCGGCGACCCACTGACCATCATCGGCAGACCACAGACCATCGTCGTCGGCTCGTATCAAATGATACGTGAGCACGTGCCAATTGTCACGTGACCGCGTGACATACGATACGGGCTCACGTGACTTATGATACGAGCCAGCAAAAGTCATCAGCACGGCGACATCGCAGCCTCAACAATCGCTATATCAATGCTTTACAAGAACCGCGACAGGGGCTGTCGCACTGGGCACAAACATAAAAACAAAAGAGGAAGCCTACCCTATCTCGGTGACTTCCTCTTTCATCGTGGTGACTCCGTTGGGATTCAAACCCAAGACCTTCAGAACCGGAATCTGACGCTCTATTCAGCTAAGCTACGGAGCCATAACTGTGATGCAAAGTTACAGCTTTCTTTTGACATGTGCAAAATTCCTATCATTTATTTGCAGCGACGCACAGATTGTCAATACATTTCCCGCAATTATCAACAAAATGATAAAATATAATGCCATTTAGTTTGCAGTTTATAAGAAATTATCTACCTTTGCAAGCAATTTAACACGAAATCATGAGTAAACTTATCATCAATAAAGAATACAAGCGTGTACTTGACCGCCGTCAGACCGAACATGGCATCAAGCTGGTCAAGGACTTCTTCCAGCAGAACCTCTCGACCGAACTGCGGTTGCAACGGGTTACTGCACCGCTCTTTGTGCTCAAAGGACTGGGCATCAACGACGACCTGAACGGCACCGAGCGGCCCGTGACATTTCCCATCCTCGACCTGGGCGACGCCAAAGCCGAAGTGGTGCACTCGCTGGCCAAGTGGAAGCGGCTCACGTTGGCTGAATACGAGATTGAACCTGGCTACGGCATCTATACCGACATGAACGCCATACGCGCCGATGAAGAACTGGACAATCTGCACTCGCTCTACGTGGACCAGTGGGACTGGGAAGCGGTGATAACCAATGAAGAGCGCACGGTGAGCCATCTCAAGAACGTGGTAGAGCGCATCTACGCCGCCATTCTGCGCACCGAGTATCTGGCGTGTGAGACTTATCCGCAACTGAAGGCATTTCTGCCGCGACAGATACACTTCATACACAGCGAAGAACTGCTCCAGATGTACCCCGACCTCACCCCCAAGGAGCGCGAAGACGCCATCTGCCGCAAGTGGGGCGCCGTGTTCATCATCGGAATTGGTGGCCGGCTGAGCGACGGCAAGAAGCACGACGGCCGCGCTCCCGACTACGACGACTGGACGACCATGGGCGAGAACGGGAGGGCCGGACTCAATGGCGATATACTGATTTGGTACCCCATACTCAACCGTTCGTTTGAACTATCGTCCATGGGCATCCGCGTAGACAAGGAAGCCCTGCTGCGCCAGTTAGCCCTCGAGGGCAAGGAAGACCGCAAGAAGCTCTACTTCCACCGTCAGCTGCTCGACGGAAAGCTGCCGCTGAGCATCGGAGGCGGTATCGGGCAGAGCCGACTGTGCATGGTGCTGCTCCACAAGGCACATATCGGCGAAATCCAGGCGAGTATCTGGCCCGAAGACATGCGCCGCGAGTGTGCCGAGGCTGGCATGCCTCTGATATGAGACCATTTTTCACTTTATATTTATCAGAAAAGGGACGCAGGAAGACCACAGGCCTTCCGCGTCCCTTTTCGCATTTCTCTGGGTGGTGACTGCGCGCGCTCAGTCAAACCTGCACCGCGGGTTCATCTCCTGCGGACTCTGCCAGTCGATGCCCATCGCAGCAAGGACATCCCTCTTGATGCTCCAATACTTGAAGCAGAAGCCCATACCTCGCCACGACAGCCGTGTCTTGTTATAACAGCGGCGCTCTACCTCATAGATAACCTCTTCCCACTGCTCTGTGCGCTCGACAGGACTGAAGCGGAGCGTGGCGTGGTAACGCTCCATCCACTCGTCGTCGCTCACGGCGGGGTCGATATAGTCTGCCAGCTTCTGGCGGGCACGCTCCACATCGTCGAAGACATCCAGCTGGCGACGGTAGCCGGCTGCGTTGCCCTCATAGTCGTCGAAGGAGGTGTCGGTGGCAAGGTCCTGCGCGTCGTCGATAAGGGCGCGCATCGACAACTGGTACTCGCGCACCTTGAGCGCAAATCGGGGCACATCGAGTTCGTCCACACACTCCATCATCATGTCGAGCAGACGCACACGGGTGTAAGGCGACAACTCGCCCTCGACCCGCAACGGCAGGCGGGTGGTCATAAACTCAAACGCCTCCTGTGCCAGGGGGATATTGCGCCACCGCTTGGGCGTAGAGGCAAACCCGTCTATCTTGGAGAACAGCTTGCCCAGTCTCTTGATGTCCTTTTCCATATCAGTCTTCTTCTATAATCTGTTCGGGAGGCCATATCATGTCCATGATGGTCTCCGCGTCATAGTTGCCATGCTCCAGGGCGGTCATGAGCAGGTCGTAATAGCGCTCCATGTCGTCCATAAACTCCTCGGGGTCGTTGTTTTCGGCAGCCAGAGTCATCCATGTCCATGCTTCATCGTGGTCTGGGGCCAGACATCCACGGTCGATACCCTCGAGGAGTATCTGTCTGAAGAGCTCGGGACGAACGAGGCGGAACGTACTCCAGTCGTCGGCAGCGGAGAGGAGCGCTTTCATGGGATAGGCTTGCACATAACCGCCGTCGACAGCCTGATCGAGCAGCCCCAACACCTCTTGCTGGCGTAGGAGGGTATCGTGGTGGGCGCAGTCGGGAGTGAGGGCGTGTATCTCGCCGATGTCGTAGGCCATATCGGCGGCTTTAAGATAATTGTTCAGTGCTGGGTCCATAGCATAAGGGGTTATTAGTCTACAGATACATAAAGTTCAAAACGGCAGTAGTCATGGCCGTCGGTGTCGCAGTGATGACCGCCACCATAGCAGATATGGGTGACGCTGTCGCCATAACGGATGTCGATGCCGTCGTCATCGGCGCCGACAAAGACGAGGGGTTTCCACCGTCCGCCTTCACCACGCCATTGGAGGGCATCACCCGGGCTGAGCGCAGCAAGGTCGTAGGTTTCCACTTCGGCATGGTCACAATTGGGGCCACCCATCATAGCTGGATAGAAAGAGTGGCATACTCTCACGCAGTGGGTCGCGGGCTGTCTGTCTGTTTGCATATCAGTAATTAGAATGGTTTCTCAAAATGCTGGTAGTCCTTGAGCGAGCGCCAGGCACCACCCCAGCTGAAGCCGTGCTGGAGGAAAAGGCGGTGGCAGAGGTCGCCGCGCTCTATCTTGTAGTCGAAGCGGCGCTCGCGATGGATATAGGGTTCGGCGTTGGCTGGCTGGATGAACAGCCGGCCATTGGCACGCCGCTTTACATAGGGATTGTACAGCGGATTGATGTCTACAGCCATCCCCATGGCGTGGGCAGAGACCTTGCGGCTGCCAGCCACGGTGCGGTAGCAGAAGCAGGAGGTGTTGTTGGCCCGCATGGAGGTCTCGTCGTCAGCCCGATACTCGTCGACCAGCACCATGCGCGCGATGGGATAATGGGCATCGTAGAGCTTACGGAAGATAGCCACCAGGTCGGCAGCGATGCGGCGATGGCAGACCATCTCGCCGAGCACGATGCGGTCGTGGGCGTCGCGGTGGAGCAGCCGCAAATAGCGCAGGTCGGCTCGGGCTATGTGGGGATTGGGCATATAGGAGTAGCGCATACGGGCAAATACCGCATCGCTTATCTGCTCGATGGCGAAGCAGCGGTCTACGCCATAGCGTTTTACCTCCTGGGCACTCACCACAGTGCCGGCGCGCCACGAGTCCAGGTCGGCAGCGCTGGCAGCAGTCACCGCCAGCACCATCACCACCGCCGCACAGAGCGTCTTCATCAGCCTGTCGGCCTTCGTCATCATCGTTGTCATATTCATACCTTCCTTTGCGTCCTCGGCCCGTTGCCCCACTCCCCTATCGGTCGTGGCCATCGTCCGGCGGACATATATAATATATATAGGTGTACAAATTTAGCCAAAATATCGTTTGGAGTGGCATTACAAATGTTAAAATCATTAAAAACATCATCACTGCGGTAGGGATGATAAGGGTAAGCGTTGTTATGGTAGTAGTAAGTTATAAAGTTATACTCTGTGAGAGAGTGCAATACTAAAAATAAAACCTTATGTAGATTATTGTACACTAACAGCCCACGTCTGCACAATAGCGTTTGTCAGCCCGGGCTGTTTTTTTATGCCCTTCGGCCAAGCGATGGTCATCACGGCGACTTCCACGATACCGACAGCCGTTCTGGCGGTTCAACCCATACTCGAGGAAGATAAAAAAAACACGCTAAAGATGAAAATAATAATCATTTCGTGAACGTATATGACTTTTTTGGAGTATTTTTGCAGATACAACGGGTTGCTGCATGGCAACACGCTAACTGCCATCAATGACAGAGAACCCATATACGACACACCAACATAATAAACACGCACGATATAATGGCAAAGAAGAAAACAGAGAAAAAGCCAAAATCAATGGGCGAGGCCGTGGGCTTCGTCAACATACTGAGCAACGAGAAGGTCGACTTCATCCTGGGACTGCTGGTGCTCTGCTTCGTGATATACATGGTCATCGCCATGGTATCCTACTTCAACACGGGTCAGGCAGACCAGAGCATACTCGACGACATGCGCCCGGGCGAATGGCTGAATTTCTCCCGCCAGTTTACCAATTACTGCGGGTCGCTGGGAGCTATGCTCAGCTACTGGCTCATTACCGTCAACTTCGGCTTTGCCGCATTCTTCATCCCCGTATTCCTGCTCATGGTGGCACTGTGGCTGATGCGCGCCTACAAGGTGAGCCTCCTCAAGTGGTTTGCCTGCATCACGGTGGTTATGGTATGGTGCTCGGTGACGCTGGCCAAGTTTCTCACGCCTTTCACCGGAGACCTGGTGTTCAACCCTGGCGGCAGACACGGTCTGTACTGCGTGGACTTTCTGGAGAACCTCATCGGCCCGCCCGGACTGGTGGTGGTGCTGGCCATTACCGCCATCACCTTCCTTACCTATCTGAGTGCCGAGACCATCACCATCATCCGCAAGATGCTCAATCCCGTGGGCTATTTTACGTCCAAAATCCAGTTTACCATCAATACCCCCATCACCAACGTCAATGCCGGCGATGATGAGGACACAAGCGACGACAGCACCGAGGACAACCCTGAAGACGAGGTGAGAGAAGAGTCGCGGGCTATGGTTGTGAACCTTTCGCCCGACGAGCCGACGGTCGCCACGCCCGTACCCGATATAGAAATTGAGCCTGCCGCCAACGACGAGCCCAAGGGCAGCACCCTGACCATCGAGGTGCCCAAGGGCGACGAGACCACCCAGGCCAAGACGCTCACTGCCGAAGATATACGCAAGACTCCCATTGACCCCCGCGAGCCTTTCACGCGATACAAGTTCCCTACACTCAGTCTGCTCAAGGACCACAACGCCGGCAAGGGTAACGCCGTGGATATGGAGGAAATCAAGGTCAACAATGCCCACATCGTCGAGGTGCTGCGCTATTTCGACGTGAGCATCGACAAGATTAACGCCACCGTTGGCCCCACCGTGACCCTCTATGAGATTACGCCCACGCCAGGTACCCGAATTGCCAAGATACGCAACCTGGAAGACGACATAGCCATGAGCCTTGCCGCCGAGGGCATACGTATCATCGCGCCTATCCCCGGCAAGGGCACGATAGGCATCGAGGTGCCCAACAAGAAGAAATCGACCGTGTCGCTGGAGAGCGTGCTGGGCGTCAAGAAATTCAAGGAGACCAAGATGGAGCTGCCGATGGCTCTGGGCAAGACCATTACCAACGAGGTGTTCATGGTAGACCTTGCCAAGCTGCCCCACCTGCTTGTGGCTGGTGCCACGGGTATGGGTAAGTCGGTAGGACTCAACGTCATCATCAACTCACTGCTCTACAAGAAGCACCCCAATGAACTGAAGTTTGTGCTGGTAGACCCCAAGAAGGTGGAGTTTACCCCCTACAACAAGATAGCCCAGCACTTCATGGCCTGTCTGCCCGAGAACGACGACGAGCCCATCATCACCAACGTGCAGAAGGTGGTGCGCACGCTCAACTCGCTCTGCACGCTGATGGACCATCGCTACGACCTGCTCAAGGCCGCAGGTGTGAACAAGATAAAGGACTATAACGCTCTTTACCTTAACCACAGGCTCAACCCGAACAACGGTCACGAGTATATGCCATACATTGTGGTAATCATCGACGAGTTCGGCGACCTCATTATGACTGCCGGCAAGGAGGTCGAGCTGCCTATCGCACGCATAGCCCAGCTTGCGCGCGCCGTGGGCATACACATGATTATCGCCACGCAGCGTCCTACCACCTCTATCATCACCGGTAACATCAAGGCCAACTTCCCTGGCCGTATGGCGTTCCGCGTAGGAGCCCAGATAGACTCTCGCACCATCCTCGACCGCAAGGGCGCCGACCAGCTCATAGGTATGGGCGACATGCTGTTCCTCAACGGCTCTGAGCCAGTGCGCGTGCAGTGTGCCTTCATCGACACCGAGGAGATAAACGCCATCAACACCTATATCGAAGACCAGCCAGGCCCCGTGGAGCCTATGGAGCTGCCCGAGCCTGTTGACACATCGCAGGGCGAAGGCGCCAGCACACCCCGCGAGCCCATTGCCGACAAGGACCCGATGCTCAACGAGGTGGCGCGATACGTGGTACTCAACCAGCAAGGCTCTACCAGCAGCATCCAGCGCAAGTTCAGCATCGGCTACAACCGCGCCGGACGCATCATGGACCTCCTCGAGCAATACGGCATCGTGGGTGCAGCCCAGGGCTCCAAGCCGAGACAGGTGCTGGTCAACGACGAGAACCAACTTAACAGTATTTTGTCAGATAAATGATGAAAAAGACTATTTTAATCACACTGATGGTGATGCTCACCCTCACCATCGGCGCACAGAACGCCGCCCAAGCCCGCAAGGTGCTTGACAAGACGGCTGCCGTGGTGAGCAACAAGAACGGCGCAACAGCCCAATTCACCCTTTCCAGCGCCAAGACAGGCACCGTGAGCGGACGGCTGTCGCTCAAGGGCAACAAGTTTCAGGTGACGACGCCCCAATCGATAATATGGTACAACGGCAAGACACAGTGGTCTTACCTCAAGTCGACCGAAGAGGTCAACGTGAGCACCCCCACCGCCGCCCAGCAGCTGCAGATGAACCCCTATAGATTTATCAATATGTATAAGACCGGCTACAACCTCGGTCTTACCGATAAAGGCAAGGCCTACTGGGTGCATCTCACTGCTCAGAACCCCAAAAACAGCGTGCCCGAAATCTATATCCTTATCGACAAGAAGACCTCGCACCCCGAGACCATCAAGATGCGCCGCGGCAAAGAGTGGACCACCGTCACCGTGCGCAACTTCAAGGCCGGCCGTCTGGCCGACAGCGTCTTCACCTTCAACGCCAAGGAATTTCCCCACGCCGAGGTCGTCGACCTGAGATAGTCATTTATCCCCATCCTCAACCAGACCACACTTGTTATGAACAGATACCAGATATTCAAGGCGCTTCGCCATCACCGCAAACTGGCAGACCGTCGCGCCTTGAATTATGAGCAGAACCGCGCTGCCAAATACATCGTTTGGTTCTCCATGAGTTTCGGTTTCCTCTACATGTTGTTCCTTGCGGTGATGCTTTCGCTTATCGCCAACAACAGCCGAGGCACCACCCCGCTCGAATTCTGCTTCGGCCTTGCCCCGTTTCTGCTGTTGTTCGACTTCGCGTCACGCTTCATGGCCCAGCAGACACCAGCCCAGATAGTAAAGCCATACTATCTGCTGCCGCTCTCACGCTATGACTGCATCGACACGTTTGTCGCCACATCCATACTGACCCGCTACAACTTCACCTGGTTTGTCATCCTGGTGCCCTTCACGCTCATGTCGCTCGTTTTCAGCTACGGCGTGTGGATGTCGCTGGCGTTTCTGCTGGTGTGGTGGTTGCTCATAGCCGCCAACAGCCAATGGTATCTCATCGTCAAGACCCTCACCACCGACACGCTGTGGTGGTGGCTCATGCCCGTGGGTGTCTATGGCACCATGGCGCTGCCCATCCTGCTCAAGTGGGGCAAGCTCAAGGGATGGGAGGACTTCTTTGACCTCTACGCCACCATCGGCACGCTGATGGAGCGTGGCAACATACTTATATATATAGGTGTGATAGCCCTGCTGGTGGTACTCACGCTCATCAACCGCCGTCTGCAGTACACCCATGTACGCAGTGAGCTGTTGAGGAAGGAAACGGTGAAGACCCACAACGTGTCGCAGATGAAGTATCTCGACAAGTATGGAGAGATAGGCATGTATGCCAAGATGGAGCTGCGGCTGCTGATGCGCAACAAGAACCCCCGCAAGGGTCTGATAACGGCATTCTTCATGGTGGTGGTATTCAGCATGGTCATCGTCTTTACCGACATCTACGACGGCGACTACTACTCATCGTTCTGGTGCATCTACTGTTATCTGCTCTTTGGCACCATGACGGTGATGCAGGTCATGAGCTACGAGGGCAACTACATCGACTGTCTGCTCACCCACAAGGAGAACATACTGATGCTCCTTCGCACCAAATACTACATCTACAGCACCCTGTTGCTATGGCCTTTCCTGCTGATGCTGCCCCAGGTGATAGCCGGCAAATGGAGTCTGCTGATGCTGATAGCCTACGGCGTGTTCACCGCAGGCTTCCAGTACTTCACCATCTTCCAGCTGGCGATATACAACAAGCAGACCATGCCTCTCAACACCAAGTTTACGGGCAAGGCGGGCGTCAACGGCAACTATGTGCAGATGCTGGTAAGTTTTGGAGTCTATCTGGGACCGATGCTCATCATCTGCCTGCTCAGACTGGTATGCAGCAACACAGTGTCGTATATCATCATGATGCTCATAGGACTGGTTTTTATCGCTCTGCACAAGATATGGCTGCGCAATATCTACAACCGGTGGATGAAGCGACGCTATGCCAACATGGCGGCACTGAGGGCGTCGCGATAGTCAGCGACGAGGCAACTCGGCCATGAGTGTCTGGATGTAAGGACGCTGCCAGTCGTCGGCGTGATAGCGGCAACCGCCACAGCAGAGGATATCGACATCGGCGACCACACGCCCTTCGCGCCGGTCTTCACGGGTGCTGCCCAGCTGCTGCTCTATCTCCTTGGTGGCAGCATGCAGCGTGGCGTAGTCCTGGTCAGTCTCCATCCACGCTAAGCAGTTGGCAAACGGCGCCGCCTCAATGCCTATGGCTTCGGTGACGAGCTGCCGCGTGAAGCTGATGGACGGAAAGCGGGCGGCAAGCGCAGCCTGGAGTCGAGGCATATTGACGGGCATATCTACGTTGCACCCGAGCGCCAATATCACGATGGGTGAAGGGTCGGTGGTCATACTTATAGGGTTTGTTGCTGCAAAAGTAACTAAAATAATCGAAGATATCGGGGGCGTGAGCCCCTTTTTTTGTTGCACAGCCATCGGCATCGGCGCCGTAACTGCCAACAAACTCATGGAGGGGCTCGATAAGAGCCTTGCAAAGCACGAAACGGAGAAATCGAAGCACGAAACGATAAAATCGAAGCCTGAAACCGTGATTTCACGCTTTGCAATATAGTTATGGATGGTCATCGTGGGGTTGTGACCGGCTGAAAAGATGGTTGGAATGGCAGTATCGGCGAGGAAAACGCTCCCGTCGGTGGTTGGAACGGCTGTATCAATGGTGAGAGCTCCCCCATCGGTGATAAAAACTCCCCCGTCGGTGGCGGCGAGAGCAGAAGCGGTGCGCTACTTTTTTGCGAATTATTTGGCACTGACTGCCGATAATCCATCTTTTATCGTTAATTTTGCAGAAACATATATCAGTAACATGAGAAAAATCTGTATTTTCCTATATGCCCTCCTGCTCTGTCTGTCGTCATACGGACAGGCCCGCAGGAACACGCTATACCAACAATATATCAACCAGTACAAAGACCTGGCGATACAGCAGATGCTGCGCTACCGCATCCCGGCGAGCATCACGCTGGCTCAGGGTCTGCTGGAGAGCGGCGCCGGACGGAGCGACTTGGCCATCAAGGGCAACAACCACTTCGGTATCAAGTGTCACGACTGGACCGGTGCCACCACCTATCATGACGACGACTTAAGACAGGAGTGCTTCCGCGCCTACAACACGGTGCTGGAGAGCTACGAGGACCACAGCCGTTTTCTCTCTACCAAGCCCCGCTACCGCAAGCTCTTCTCGCTGAGCCAGACCGACTACCGCGGATGGGCACACGGACTCAAGGCTGCCGGATATGCCACCAACCCGCAGTATGCCTACAAGCTCATCAACATCATCGAACTCTACGGGCTCGACCAGTATGACCGTGCCAAGACCTACGACCGCTACATAGCCCGACACTCGGGTACGGAGCGCATCACTCCCGACAATCCTACGCTGCACCCCATCTACTATTTCAACAAGAACTATTACATCTACGCCCGTGAGGGAGAGACATTCAAGAAGCTGAGCAAGGAGATTGGCATCAGTGCGCGCAAGCTGGCCAAGTATAACGAGCGCGACAAACGCGAAACGCTGCACAAGGGCGACATCATCTATCTGAAGAAGAAGCAGAAGCGCGCGCCCAAAGAGTTCAAGCACCGTCCCCATGTGGTCAAGGCCGGCGACAGCATGTATCTCATAGCTCAGAAATACGGCATGCGCCTGGAGAGCCTGTACAAGAAGAACGGCCTCGGCCCCGACTACCAGATACGCGTGGGCGACACGCTGAGGGTAAGATAGCAGAAACGAATAAAGCGTGGCTCGGGCCACGCTTTATTCGTATATATCGTCGGGGGGGTGTCATCACGGTGCGCGGTCAGAGGGTCAGTCTCAGCCCGTCGTAGGCAAAGGCGAAGCCCTCGGGCAACCGGGCGTTGGCCTCGTCATGGAACCCCAGCTGGTGGGTCATGTGGGTGAAGTAGGTCTGGCTGGCGCCGATGCTGCGGGCAAAGGCTATGGCATCGTCGACCAGCATGTGGCTGTGGTGGGGCTTCTCCCAGCGCAGGGCGTTGACCACGAGCGTCTCGACGCCGCTGAGCAGCTGTCGGTCTTCGTCGGAGATGGTCTTCATGTCGGTGATATAGGCCAGGGAGCCAAACCGGTAGGCCATGATGGGCATCTTGCCGTGCATCACCCGCAGAGGCAACACGTCGATGTCGCCCACGCGGAATGGCTTGTGAGGCTCGAGCGTGTGTACGTTGAGCCGGGGCACTCCGGGGTAAAGATGCTCGGTGAAGCAGTAAGGCATGGCGCGATGGATGCCACCGACGGTGGTCTCGTCGGCATAGATAATGATGTCGCCAAAGGTGGAAAAAGGACGCAAGTCGTCGAGTCCGCCCACATGGTCGTAATGGACATGGGTGAGGAGCACCGCCGTGAGCGGGCGGAAGGCGAAGGGCATAAGCTGCTGGCGTATGTCGGGGCCACAGTCTATCAGTATGCGCGTATCGCCATGCTCGAGCAGCGCCGCACTGCGCAGCCGATGGTCGTGAGGGTCATGGCTGCGGCACACAGCACAACTGCAACCCAGCGAGGGCACACCTCCCGAGGTGCCTGTGCCCAAGAAAGTGAACGTAAGTGGCTCGTTCATGGATGTATAAGGGGTTATTTCACATTGACTTCGGGGTGGATGTCAATGCCAAAGCGGTCTTTGACATCGCGCTGGATGGTCTGGTAGAGCGCCACGACCTCTGCACCGGTGGCACCGCCACGGTTGACGAGCACCAATGCCTGTCGTGCGTGCACACCCACATGACCTACGGTGCGTCCACGCCATCCACACTGGTCTATCATCCATCCCGCAGGTATCTTGACATGGTCAGTATCGATGCGATAATGAGGCATATCAGGATAGAGTGCAAGAAGTTGCTCGAAATGGTGCTGGGAAACGATGGGGTTCATAAAGAAACTGCCGGCATTGCCCTCAACCTTGGGGTCGGGCAGCTTGGCATGGCGTATATCGATGATGGCCTGGCGCAGCTCGTGGGCTGTGGGCACGTCTATGCCCCGCTCGGCAAGCGTAGCCTTGATGTTGCCATAGTCGAGACGCGGTGAGAAGCGGCGCGAGAGGCGATAGACGACAGAGGTGATGAGGTAGCGGTCGCGCCACTCGTGCTTGAAACGGCTCTGGCGATACCCATACTCGCAGTCGGCGGCAAGGATTTCGACCACGTTGCCCGTGGCTATCTCTACAGCCTTGACGCGCACGATGATGTCTTGGGCCTCGGCTCCGTAGGCTCCGATGTTCTGCACGGCAGAGGCTCCCACCTCGCCGGGGATGAGCGACAGGTTTTCGGCGCCGTGCCATCCGTGGTCTACGGCATAGGCCACCACATCGTCAAAGGTGGTTCCTGCCCAGCACTCTATATCTACGGTCTCGCCATCGGGGTCTTCGGCTACCACCTGCACATCAAACCTCGCCTCGGGGGTAATGACCGTGGCGGGATAGTCGGCAGTGAGCAGCAGATTGCTACCCTCGCCGATAATCAGCAATGGATAGTCGGTGGCGGAGAGTTGGCGGCAGATGGTCTGGGCCTCATCTACACTGGCATATTCGAGGTAGCGACGACAGCGCGCATCAATACCAAAGGTATTGTGCGCCAAGAGTGAATGGTCTCTGATATCCTTCATCGGTATAGGGGGTATAAGAAGATTAATAACTGAAACTTGACAGACGCCAACGGCCCTGACGGCGGTTGAAGGTCATCTCCATCTCAAGCCCATTGGAAATGCCACGCACGACAAATATCTTGTGTCTGCTCTCGGTGTAATGCTGGCCGTAGAGAATGTTATAGATAGTGCCGTGGGGGAAGAATGTAGGCTTGAAGGCGTCCCACTGCTCGGGGAGCATGGTGCCGGTAATGGTGGCAAAGTCGTCATCGGGGTCGGGGGCGGTAAAGGTAACCTCGTCTTCAAGGCTGCGGGCCTGGAAGAGGGAGTCTGTGGCAAAATGGTTGTAGAAGGCCAGAAAGCTGGCGTTGTATCCGCGGCGCGCCGAGTGATGGACAATCTTCGTAAGTTTCCACAGACCGTTGATGCGGTCAAAGACATACTGCTTGACCTGCTCGTCGGCGAGATGAATCTTCTCGACCACAACATGGTGGATGGTGGTATCCTTGACCAGGTTCATCTGGCTGCGCGAATCGAAAATCAGGGTGTAATACTCCTGGTGCATAAAGAAGTGGTCGATCTTCCACTGGCGCGCAGAGATATTGTGGAGAAACTCTTCCTCGGCATACACGGGCAGGGGGAAGACGATACGCTGGCGCTGCAGCTTCTTGTTTCCGGCAAAGTTGAAGAAGAAATCGTCGAAGAGTTCGTCGGCGGCCTTGGGCATAGGCTGCTCCTCAATCATGGTCACCAACGTGTCTTCGGGCACAGTGTCTATGGTATCAGACACAGCCACACTGTCAACAGCTTCAGGCTTCTTGTCTGTACATGCCGTAGTGGAAAAAGCGATTGCCAGAACGACAATCACCAACATCATCAGTAAGGAACACTTTCTCATGTTCAAAATCTCTTTTATAATAATCGTAAAACCATACGGGACAATAAGTACACTATCTCTGGTCCCGGGCTCTCAAATCGCTGCAAAAGTACAACTTTATTTCGATATATTTTTTATTTTCCACCAAAAATATTACCTTTGCAACGAATTTATAATATATTAATGTAATTATGATAACCGACAAGATAGAAGAACTGCTGAAGGAGGTGGAAAACCTGAGCGCAAAGAGCGCCGAGGAGGTTGAGCAGCTAAGGTTGAAATACCTGAGCAAGAAAGGCGCCATCACCGCCCTTATGGCAGAATTCAGAGATGTCCCCGCCGACCAGAAAAAGACGGTGGGTATGAAAATCAACGAACTGAAGCAGACCGTACAAGGCAAGATAAACGAACTGAAAGAGCAGATTGAGAATACCGAGGACAGCTGCTGTCATGTAGACCTCACCTGTACTCCCTACCCCATCGCCCTTGGTGCGCGCCACCCGCTGACTATCGTCAAGAACGAAATCATCGACATCTTCTCGCGTATGGGCTTCACCCTCGCCGACGGTCCCGAGATGGACGACGACAAGCACGTGTTTACCATGCTCAACTTTGCCGCCGACCACCCTGCCCGCGACATGCAGGACACGTTCTTCCTGGAGCAGCATCCTGACGACGTGACCAAGAACATTCTGCTGCGTAGCCACACCTCTGGCGACCAGTCGCACTATATGGAGTGTCACGAACATCCAATCCGCATCATCTGCCCCGGTAGAGTGTATCGCAACGAGGCTATCTCTGCCCGCGCCCACTGCTTCTTCCATCAGGTCGAAGGTCTGTATGTCGACAAGAATGTCAGCTTCACCGACCTCAAGCAGGTGTTGCTCACCTTCGCCCGCGAAATGTTCGGCGCCGACACCAAGATTCGTCTCCGTCCCAGCTACTTCCCCTTCACTGAGCCCAGTGCAGAGATGGACATCAGCTGCCACATCTGCGGCGGCAAGGGGTGCAGCTTCTGCAAGCACACAGGATGGGTCGAAATTTTGGGATGTGGCATGGTCGACCCCAATGTCCTCGAGGCGTGCGGCATAGACAGCAAGGTCTACACCGGCTACGCATTCGGCATGGGTGTAGAGCGCATCACCAACCTCAAATACCGTGTGAGCGACCTGCGCATGTTCTCCGAAAACGACACCCGTTTCCTCGAAGAGTTCACATCGGCACACTCATAACGCCGAGAGAAACAATAGATTCAACAAACCGCCAGACTGAAGAGCAGAGATACGCTACAGTCTGGCGGTTTTGGTTTTGGGCTCCTTAGCAGCGAACCCAACCTACACCTGCGAAGCCATGACAAAGAGATAGTCGGACAGGCGGTTGACGTAGACCATCACCGTGGGCGACAGGGGTATGACAGCATTGACGGCACATAGTCTGCGCTCCACCGTGCGTACCTTCGCGCGAACCAACTGCATCAAGGCTTCTATGGGCGAGTGTCCAGGAAGCACAAAACGGAAACAACCCTCTGTGGGAGTCTCGTTCATGTAACGCTCCATATCATCGATGGCGGTCTGGAGGATGCCTACCTGCGAAGCACCCGAACTCGCCACATGCTTCATCACTGCCATCAGCATTATCTGGATATGCTCAATCTTGATACGCATACTCTCGGGCAACCCAGGGTGTGCCTTGAGCATCCCCAGCAGAGCCATAAGTTCGTCTATCTCGCCGTTGGCCTCGATGCGGCAGTCGGTCTTGTTCACACGCTGGTGGTCTAACAGGTCGGTCTGACCCTTGTCACCACGTCGGGTGGTTATCTTGTTCATAGTCTAAAGGTTTATCGTTTACGGATGATGACATATATGATTACCGGAGCACCGATGAGCGGTGTCACGGCATTGAGGGGCAACATGCCTGCCTCTCCGGGCACAAAGCAAAGCAGATGACAAGCCATGGTGACCACCGCCCCAGCGAGCATGGTTATGGGCAGCAGCCTACGCATATCGTCGGTAACCGTCAGGAGTCTCGCGATATGCGGCACAGCCAGTCCTATAAACGCGATAGGACCACAATAGGCTGTCACCACAGCCGTGAGCAGTCCGGTGAGCAGCAGGGCATAGTTGCGGGCACGCCGCGTGTTGAGCCCGAGATTGCGGGCATAGTTGTCGCCAAGCGAGAGGAGGTTGAGGGGCTTCACCATGAGCAGACTGAGCACGAGTGCCGCCAGCGTGATGGTGACATAGAGCGGCAGAAGCGACGGGGTGACGCCATCCAAGCTGCCCATTCCCCACAACATGAACGAGCGTATGCCCTGTTCGGTGGCGCTGTAGTTGAGCAGAGTGACGACGGACGACGACAGATAGCCCACCATGATACCGATGACGAGCAACATCACGCCGTCGCGCACCAAGGTAGAGCTGAACAGGATAATCGCCATCACAGCCATGGCTCCGGCAAACGCGGCAGCGAGTATCGCCACATTGCCCGTGACTCCAAGCGTACCCAGAGTCACACTGCCACCAGCCAGAAGCATCACCAGCGCCACGCCCAGTCCGGCGCCGCCATTGATACCGAACACGTCGGGGCCAGCCAGTGGGTTGCGGAAGACGGTCTGCATCATCAGTCCGGCAGTGGCCAGACAGGCACCGCTCAGCATGGCAGTGACCATCTGGGGCAGGCGCGACTCGAGGATAATGAACCTCCAGCTCTCGCTCACGACTGCCTCGTCGCCCACGAGCACATGCCACACCGCCGAGCAGGGTATAGACACGCTGCCCGTCATCAGTCCGGCCATAAACAGACATGCCATAGCCGCTGCCAGTCCTATGTAGATAGTCTTAGTCAATGCGCTTATAGTATCTTAGCCCGCCCTTTCCCGCTCCGGGATGGACTATCTGTATATAGTCGCGCAGCAGGTAATCGGGACGGAAGGGAATTTCCTCAAAATAATTGACGCTGTCGGTATTGCAGCCATAGACCTCGCCGTGGCGGAAGGCGTCGAGGATTTTGTAACCCGCATACTCGCCCGCCAAATCACGCAGCGTGATGGGCTTGCCCGAATAGACAAACATCCAGGCATCGGCATGGGCGCCGCGCTCTACCACCTGCTCGGGAGCGAGCGTGAGCGAACCGCTGTGGTCATCGCCCATCCAGGGATAGCGTCCATGGGCGTCGGCGATGAGCGTGCCCACCGTACTCCGGCCACCAGGACAATACCACACGCTGCCCGTCTTACGCTCTATAAGTAGAGAACGGCCCTCGGGGAGTTTTATTGCCTCGCGACGCAAACTATTATACGTGCTGTCAACGACATGGAAGAGCGAGTCGGCCTGCTCTTCACAACCGAAGAGGATGCCATAGAGCCTCATCCATTCAGCCCGAGCCAGCGGCGAAGGCTCCATATAGTCGGCGGCTTCGACGATGGTCACGCCGGTCTTCTCCAACCGCCCGTAGCCACCGCTATGCTCAAAGGGCGATACGATGATGGCGTCGGCGCCTATCTCTGCGATGCGCTCCACATCGGGGTTCATCGAGTTGCCACAGTCGACAGTCTTGCCAGCGGTCAGTCTCTTCCTCACTTCGTCCACTCCGATATAGCGGCTGTCGCACACGCCGGCGATTGCCGCGGTCTTGCCCAACCATGTCAGCAACTGGCAATGTGCTGTGGTGGTCACCACCGCCTTACCCAGCGGGCGGGATATGTCATAGCTCCGCAGCACGCTTCCCTTGACCCACGGGTTGGCTATCTCTACATGGGTATGGTCGCTATAGCGTACCACGGTGAGCAGAGTGGCGTAGTCAAACCTCACCGTGTCGCCCTTCTCGAGAGTCGCAACACGATTGTTGCCGCCTTGACACGACGTCAGGACGGCAACAATACCTATTATATATATTATAGTGCGCAAAGGGTTCATCGCGACAGTTTTAGTTGTCGAGTATGGTCTTCACACCTACATTGAAGAACACTGCACAAGGACCTACGCCAGTGTCATAACTGTACATATAGCTTCCGTTCTTGCTGTATCGCTTCACATAACCATTGCTGTAATAGTCGGCATAACCATTCTCACCCTGGTTGTAAGAGAGAACAAAGATTTCGCCTGTGGCGGGGTCAACATCGATACCGGCAGGAGAGAAGACGCCCTCAGAGAGGTTGAGCTGTGTGGTAGTGCCCTGATAGGGATTGCTGTTGAGGTCGCATACGCTGTATTTAGCCTCACCGTAGGGATTGCTGATGATATACAGCTTGCCGTTGAGCATGCTGGCATAGTAGGCATCGGTCACCTTGGTAGCCTTGTTTCCGGCGAGATACTTTATGGCGCTTTCGCCCTTCTCTACTGAGTTGGGATACTCACCCTCATAGTACACCCAGTCGAGGATATACACGTTGCCGTTGTTGATGAATATCTTCTGGGGATTGTTGATGCCCTCTACATTGCGGGTCTCCACATCGCCGGTACCGAGGTTGATGATAGAGATGTTGCCGTGACCCTTGGCATAGTCAGAGTTGGCCACGACAATGCTGCTGGCATAACCAGCCAGACCCTCGGGATAAGAGCCAACCTTGTACTTGGCTGTGAGCTTGAAATTGACGGTATCGACAGCAGCCACATAACCGCCATAGGTGGTGAAGAAAATGTGGCCGTTGCCAGCAATGATGTGGCGGGGCGACTTGCCTTCAGCGGCACCCAGCAGTTCGGTAGTCTTGATCTGCTTGATACGCTGCATGGTCTTCTTGTTGATTACCTCTACAGTGTTGGAACCATCGACCACTACATACATCTTGTCGCCATACACCAGTCCGTCGTTGGGGGTAGAGCCGAGGCTCTGTCCGCCGTTGTTGGCAGCAAACACCTTCTGCACCGCAACATTAGAGGCATAGTTGATGCCTGTCAGCGAACCGTCAATAGATGAGTACATATTGCCGGAGTTGACGATAAAGGCGCCGTCAGATACTACCTCGTAGTGAAAGGATGGGCCGTTGTCGTCGTTACATGATGTGAAGAACAGCGGAGCGCTTACGAGGAGCGCCACCATAGCTAAGAAACTTTTTTTCATTGTCATTGTTGTTTATAATTGTTGTTATAATTCCATTTTGACACTCATGCGCCAGTGGGTACGGGGCATGGGGTAATGCGCCACTATCTCATACTGATGACCCAGGATGTTTTCGACATCGGCGCGCAGCTGCAGGCGTGTCTTGCCGACCATCATATTGCGATAGACGGTAAGTCCCACGTCGGCATAACCACCGATGTGCGTACCCTCATAGTGGTTGGGCGTAGCCCATCGGCCGCTGGCGGCCTGGCCATGCAGGGAGAGCGAGATCCAGGGGTTCTCCCATCCCACCGAGGCACTGCCCTGGTTGAGGGGCTGGTAGGGAACCTGCTTGCCATAGTGTGGCGACGACGCATCGGTGCGGTTGGCCACACGCTGATACGTATACGATGCCGACAGGTCTATGCGGTGCCGCGCAGAGAGGGTCCACTCTACCCTCGCCTCGCCGTCCACGCCCATACCACGGGCTTTGGCCATATTGATGGTGCGCCAGATAAACATATTGTAGGGCACCGCCACTATCTTGTCGCTGATGCGGTTGAGATAGGCGTCGGCTGCCACTTGGGCGACGAGCCTGGGGCTCCAGGCGTGGCGCCATGTGAGTCCTATGTTGTACTGCCGCGTATTTTCCGGCCTTATGTCGGGGCTGCCGTAATGGTGGAAATAGCACTCATTGAACGTGGGCACGCGGAAGATGTCTTTCATCGACGCGCGCAGATAGAGTTCCTCGTCTTCCATCAGCCGATACGAGAGCGAGAGCGAAGGCGACCACCGCCGCATGTCGCTTTGGGCATCGCCGCGATGGGCTCCGTTGAGACAGAGGGTCCACAACACGCGAGCCAGAGCCGTAAAGCGCTGGCGCTGAAACTTCACCGCCACCGTCTGCCATAGTGTATGGCGATAGGGTCTGCGGTCGGTGGCCAGACTGCTGCTCAGGTTGTTGTAGCAGTAGTCAGCCGCATAGTTTATCTCCACATCTCTGCAGGGAGCATAGAGCATGGATGCCGAGCCATAATACTCATGCTGCTGGTAGGTAGCATCATCACGGCGGTCGGGCAAGAGTGTATCGCGATACGCCGATGAAGCCCAGTTGGCCTTGGCTGTCAGCCGGAGCGACAGCCGCCGCGATACCTGGTACAGCCAGCGTGTCTGGGCAAACCAGTTGCGGTCGTGCAACTGCTGTCCGCACACATTGGTGTAATATTGCACGATGCCGGGCAGCTGGCGGTCATTGTCATAGTAGTATATCTTGGCCCAGAGACTGCTGCGGTCGTTGGGCGTCCAGAGTCCGCTCACCTCGGCATGACCGCTGCACATGCGGCTATTGGTGCGTCGCTCTATGGTGGTCACATTGCCGTTGCGCAGCCTGAAGGGATAGTCGTTGTCGGCATAGACATAGTCGCCCACGGCACTGAGTGCTACGCTGCGCCCCATACGTTGGGTGTAGCGCACGAAGGGGTTGACATAGCTCCACGAGCCCAGCCTCATCTGCGCCGTGAGATGGGGCTTGAAGTCGGCGGGGAGCCGCGTGAGACTCTGGATGGCAAGCACGGCAGGCGTGGTGGCTTGGCGCGCGGTGACGAAGATGTCGTCTCCATCGCCTATGGTGAGGCTCAGACTCTGCACATTGTCTATCGAATAGCGCGACACGTCTATCTCGCCGCTCTGAATCTCGCTGAGCATTACTCCGTCATAGCTTACACCGGTATGCTGTGCTCCATATCCACGCACCGACACGGTCTTCATGCCGCCCGCACCGCCATAGTCGCGCAGCGTGACGCCAGCCAGACGGTTCAGGGCATCGGCGACATCGGTGACACCAAGACGCAGATAGTCGGCACTGCCAATGACGCGCACGGGAGCCGAGTTGTCTATGCGACGCTGCTGGCCGTCGACCACCACGTCGGGAAGCCGATGCACACGCGCCGTATCCTTCGGCTGGGCATACACCGAGGTGGCTCCTGTCATCAGGAGCACCGTCAGGATTAAAGCCAAGTTGCGTTTCACTGTCATTGTCATTACTGTCGGCATGTCGCCTGTCCGCGCAGACCATACACCTTATTATATATATAGCAACGGCAGGTATTCTGACTCACACCTCTGTCATCGCAGTGATGACCACTGGCAAACCGTCTTCCCGAAAAAATGTCAGTGACGTGATGGTTTGCCTGCCTCGCCTGTCGAGGCCGCAGGTGTTCACAGCAGCGGGACTGTTCGGGAGTTCCACCCGATTCCCTTTTTAATCAATCTATGAACCAATTGCTTGTGCAAAGTTACTGCAAGTCATAGACAATACAAAGGAAAACCGTAGTTTTTTTTCATTTTACATTGTCCACGCCCCGACAGCCTCTGCCCAAGCCATTGTTGTCCAGCCTTTCACGGCATACGCCGCCAGTGCGTCAATTGCCGCCACCGCCCGCATGGTCACAGTCGCAGAGACGCATATTGGCCATATTCTCCACATAGGAAACGGTTTTATTGATGTCTATCATTATCGCCTCGAGCTCTATATGGATTTCCACAACGCTGATGAAGAACAGCTGCAGGTCGGCATTGTCAGTCAGCGCCTCGCAGCATGTCAGGAAGTCATCGTCCGATAGGGTTAGGCTAAAGCCTTGGTCTGTATAGGGCAGCAGAGTGAGCATTGCCTTGCAGGTCTCGCGGCGTATGGCGGCAATGGCACCAAGCGGACTCATGGCACTCGTTGCCTCACCGGCAGCGCCAGCCAACGGGCTGCCAGGACACAGCGCCTGTATTGCTTTGCTGGCATCCATAGGACTGAACTCGCTATCTGCAAGACTTGCCACATACTTGTTGTACGACATACACAGGTTGGCATAGGCATTGACGAGGTTTTCCACTTCGTCGTCATCAACTTGGCCCGACGCAAGTGCCTCTTGCTGGTGCTGGCGGGCCAGACTGTAGAGGCGTCCAAATGCCTGGGTGGTGCCAGGGAATACATCCACCCACACCAGCGGGCAGTAATACTGGAGATAACGCTGGACTGCCGACGGCTGCAGCCACGAATACTCTACTCCTTCGACCTCTCTCACCTCTTCGGGAGAGACCAGACTCCGGCAGACTTTATCTATGCTGGGCAGATGGGCAAAGGTGAGTCTGTCCTTGATGTCATCAAACTGCCGTTGAGCCTGCTCCCTGTCGGGGTCACATCCTACACCCTTGGCGAGGTAATCAATTAGCACCAGGTCGCCATCGACCATATTGCCGGCATCAGCCGCCTTCTCAGCCAAGGCGTATGCCCGATGGGGGTCATCGGTCTCGAGAATCCTCTGGGCATCCTGCAGATATCCATCCTTCATATACCATCCGGCGCGTGCCACCCACGAGCGGCGCTCGGTATCGTCGAGATAGTCGCGATATTCGTCGCTCTGCAGCAGCGGCACTACCAGGTCTACAGCCTTCTCCTCCTCTGATTCGTTGCCATTGCTGGCTACCCAGCCACACTCTTTCAGCGCTTTCACGACATTGACCAAGAAGCCGTGGGTACCTTGGATATAGTTCTGAGCCAGCTCCAGCTTGCTATCCGCATCGTTGAGTTCGGCAGCCTTCTGGAGATATTTGGCATAGAGGGCTTCGTCGGCTTCATGCTCAAATCCGGCAAGCCTGCCACCGTAGAGGTCGACCAGTCTCTTACAGGCATCCAGGTCATTGCTATCGACGAGCGCCTGAAGACCTGCGGTAACCTCTGCGAGACTCACGCCGTCGATGCCCTGATGACCAAAGAAGGTTTCAGCCATATAGCCGTATATGTTCTGACTTCCGGTTGCGTCATAACCGACCTTGTAGAGACTCCATATCTGCAATGTGCGCGATGCCGAGACCAGTTCGGGCTGATTAAGCCTGCAGGCTATGTCGGCAGTGACGCCCTCCCTGTTGTCGGTGTCGTGGTCCATGAAGAATGCCAAGTAACCTGCCGACCATTTGTCACCCATAAGTATGCCGTTCTGAGCCCACTTCACAGCTTCTTCGCGGCGGTTCATAGCCCAGAAGATATTGGCCAAATCGCCATAAGCCGAGATTACATCGTTGGCAACGGCTTTCTTCAGACAACTGATGGCCTTGTCCAGGTCATTCAGCTGGTAATAGAGACCTCCCATATAGTCATAGCCTATATAGTCGCCCATACCCACCAGCTGGTCACAGAGATGCTGGCAGAGGCTTATCTTCTCATCGTTAGAGAGGGAAGAATCGTTGGTATAGTAGGTCATGAGTCTCAAGAAGCAGCGCATGTCACCAAGTTCAACGCCACGTTTGTAATACTCCAGGGCTTTCTTTTGACCGTCAGCATCTTTGTCATTGACATGGAAGTACTGTCCCAGATATGAGCATGTCTCTGCCACACCTGCCGCCATTGCCTTCTTGTACCACAACAGCTGGAGCGACAGATTTACGCGCGTTCCCAAGCCAAAGCCATAGCATATACCCATGCGCAGCATGGCATAAGGGTCGGTGGGAGCCTTGCGCAGACAGGCAAATGACTTGGCATCGTCTGTCGGGACCACGCAGTCGGCATCAGCCGAATAGTAGAAACAATGCTGGGCAAAATAGCCACAGGGCAGTTGGGCGTCGACAAGCTGCTGGATAATCTGGAGATGGGACTCGTCAAACTGGCTGATGCCTCGCCCAGAGGTCGAAGAACAGTCATACATCATCCGAGAGATAAGGTGTTGCGCCTTGGCGTTGCCATCCAGCGCGCTGTCGGCAAGCAAGCCTAAGGCGTCGGCATAGAGATGCTCGTCATAGAGCACCTTGCCCTCTTCGTAGGACAACGCGCCGGCCTCTTCTTGCGGCGCAGGGTTCCAAGCGCCGCTGCCTGCCATCGGCTCTGGCTTCGCCACCGCCACCTCTTTGCCCAAGATTGAAGCTACGGCTGTCACCAGGTCGCCAAACTTGGTCTTGTAGTCGGGGAAGGCGTCTATCCAGTGCTTCTGGTTGAGCATCACTCTCACCTGGCCGCGCAGTGGGGTTTCGTCAAGGCGGAAGGGGATGATGGGCTTCTGCTCCTCAAAAGCCACATTGAGCTCGCCAGACACCCAGCGCGAACGCGCAGCGGTGTCGGAAAAGAGCACCACCACTGCACGGCTGTACTTGATGGCGTCTTCGATGACGTCGCCATACTCAGCGCCACCGGTGAGATTGCGGGGCGCCATCCAGCACTTGATGTCATGTTGTTCGAGCAGATGGCAGACGGCTTGGGCTGCATCAGACTGAGCCGACGAATAGCTGATGAATATATCGTGGGTCATAGCGGCAAAAATTGTGGTTGATAGTTATGGTTCTACAAAAGTAAAACTTTTTCAGTAGAAACAGGCTTGAACGGAGAGAAATATTACAACGCGGGTGGAAATAATCGGAATGACGGCAACCGCTGTCACAGCAAGAGGGGTGGCAATGACGGTGGCTGCCAGTCTTTTTTTCAGCAAATCACTTGGTGCATACGCGCATAATCACTACCTTTGCATAGACAATAGACAACGGCAAGAATGATGAAAAGTAGAATTGCGATAATCGGCATAGCCCTGGCAACGATGGCCATCATGGCCTGCTCGGGCAACAGTGACAACGGCACCAAGGGAGCCAAGTTGGGCGCCTCTACCGACGAGCTCAAACTCAGCGGCGACAAGACCGTATATGGTCTGGCGTGCGACGGATGCACCGACTCGGTGGTACTGCTTCTGCCCAACGACGGCAGCGACCCCATACGTTTCAACGTAATCGAGGCCACACGCCGCGGCAAGATTATGGGCCAGCTCAAGGTAGGCGACTGGATAGGCGTGGTGACCAACAAGGACGACTCTACCGTGGCAGACATGGTGATAGACCTGGACCAGCTCAAGGGAATATGGTGCTATATCGTCATGCCCAAGCTGAAGGACTATGAGCAGATGAGCCCTCGCCTGCAGAAGCGTATCATGAGAGATATGCCCGATTCTATCAAGCAGACATACCTTATACCACGTGAATACGGGTTCTGGATGAAGCGCCAGTGGTCGTGCATGAGCGTGGGATATGTGCGCGAACAGACTTCGCTCGAAGAGGAGAGCCCCGTGGTCTATCCGCCATTGGGTTACTTCACCGCATGGCACATCTGGAACGGCTATCTGGTCATCACCGCCGGCACGCCGAAGATGGGCAAGGACAACAAGCTGGAGGTGACAGACCTGGTCAATGACACCTGCACCATAGACTACTTCAAGGGCGACTCGCTGGTGCTGACCAGCGGCGGAGTGACGCGCAGCTACTATCGCAAGAACAACATTGAGGACATCAACAAGAAGGCCAAGGCGATAGCCAGCATGCAGGCCAAGAAGGCGCTGAAGGAGGCGACCACAGCACAGTAGGCCGGGCACAGGGAGACCATCTCCCCTACCCCCGCAGCCTCATCGCAATCAGAGCACTACCCACCGGGTGGTGCTCTGATTGTTTATGGCGCGGCAGAGACCGTCACGGCGCATAAGGAGCACGCAGGCAGCGGCGTGGAGGGCGTGGTGGCCGGCTCGTAACGGAAGGTACGTGGGCTCGTGACTTACGATACGTGAGCTCGTGCCGTAAATCACGAGCCCACGTAACATAAGATACGAGCCAGCCGATGCCACTGCCACGCCGCCAGCGCGGGTGGCGGGAAGAGGTAGAGACGCCCCAGCCACAAACGACAATCGCCGCAAGCAACATGGTGATT
>OQVS01000049.1_pt1 | contig 52993 bp, 71 predicted proteins | sample 1691601 | NCBI WGS metagenome assembly OQVS01 (sample SAMN03418268, study PRJEB22391) | human gut metagenome | biome: human-gut; feature: organic feature; material: feces | host: Homo sapiens | place: Tanzania | collected 2013-01 | reverse complement strand
CCGGAGCCGGAGCCGGAGCCGGAGCCGGAGCCGGAGCCGGAGCTGACAGCAACAAACTTTTTTACACTCTCCATTCCGGAACTTCCTTTATACTGACTTCAGCCTCGGCGGTACAGGGGATAATCTCAATCACTCCGAGTATAATCATCTCGGGGACGTAGATGGTGAACTTGCAATCTTTAGGTTTTTTTGTTCCCTCAACGGCAAGCTGTGAGAGGGATGCCGCGCCGTCCCAGTACCAGATACGACGGACATCGGTCATGGTGACTTCGCTTCCGTTGCGCTCCTTGATTTTGCCGAAGAACACTCCTGCTCTGTCGGCTCTTACGATGTAGTTCTGTTCTTTCATTTCTCTTTCTCCTTTTCGGTTAAGTAATTTCGCCCCACAAGACGTATAAACTCGTCTCTTGTGTGGTTTTTTTCGTATGCCGCCTGACATCTGCGCTTGAGGTAAAGGTCGGTGTCGCGGCATTTATGGGCTGATGTGGAGGATTCGGTATGGCATGACGGGCAGAGGAAGACGACGAAGCCGTTTTCGTCGGACATCCAGCGGTTGAAGCCGAAGTACACATGGTGGAGACAGGTTTCGGTTTGCCTTTTGCAGAGGTAGCACAGACCGGGGCGGGTCTTGAGTACGGATTTTATCTCGCGTTTTCCCATAGGCTCAGCATCTCCGCGATCTCGTTCGGGGTTTTGGTTTCGATGCCCTGCTCTTTGCACTCCTCGATGATGAGGTCGAGAAGGCGGGACATCTGGGCAGTATCGTAGGTGGAGGAGCCGTAATAGAGGATCACTATCTTACAGCCGTCCAGCTTTGAGGGCATGGTGTCTGTTACCCATCCGATGCCGTTGTTCTGCCATGATTCCGTCAGCTTGTCCGCTGCCTTATCCTGAACGCAGACGGTAGTACAGTTGCCGCCAACGTCGCGGATAAGTGAGCGGTATATCCTTTCCTTCGGGATGCGGAGCTTTTCGGAGAGGCGGTCGAGAAGTGTCCATGCGAAGCCGTTTGCGTCAAGGCTGCGCTTTTTGCGGTACTTCTTAACGGTTATCTCGACATCCTCTCCGTGAAGTCCGTCCCATGCCGGACGGAAGTCCTCGTCAAGCTCTATTGTGACGCGCTGCTTCCGGTCGGCAGTGAAGGTTATTTCGGAGGCGATCCTGCCTTTCATGCCTTAGCTCTTTCGTTCTCGATCTTCTGGCAGGCGGGGCAGAGGCACTGTCCGAACTTTTTTCTTGAGAAGTCGGAAATCTCCTGCGCGGTCATGGTCTTGCCGGTTTTGGCAATGACCGGCTCGATCTTTACTCCGCATTTGGTGCAGGTGATTTCGGCTGAGGGTTTGGCTTTCGGGGGCTTTTCGGTCTGTCTCTCCTGCGGCTTTTCCTCGCCTTCGGGGAGGTCTTCTCCGGCATAGATGTACAGACCGAGACCGTGACGGGCAACGGCTTTGGTGAGAGATCTCTGGACGGCTTTGTTTACGTCATAGGAGGTTACTTTGTCCGCCGGGATGGAGTTGTTGCGGAAATCCATGACCGGCAGGTACTCGATGTTCTCGATTCCGTTTACGGTGACGCCGGTCTTTACCCAGCAGGTGCGACCGTCGGTGTGGTAGAGCCAGCCGTCCTTGTTTTCGTAGACGGTATAGGTTGCATCCGGATGGAGCTTTTTCAGCTCTCCCCATGCCCATGCCCATGAGAGGTAGGTCATACCGTTTTTCTTCTCGGTTTTGTCGCTGACGTTTATCGCATTCAGCTCTGTAAAGTAGTTTTTCTCGTTCATTTCACTGTTACCTTCTGCCTTTCTTCGATATGTGCGCCGTCGACGGTTTCTCCGGATTTGATTGCTTTCTTTATTTCAGCCAGCATCGGCTTGTATGTGGTGGTGGGTTTGAACCATGTCATGTCGAGGAGGGATTCGTCGACGATGACCGCTTCGGATTTTCTCATTGTGACGGCGCATTTTGCGGTTTCAAGCTTTTTCTCGCCGTGAGAGGTGAGGTCGTCCGCGAGATACGCGCTCAGGCGCTCTGCTTTGGCTTCTGCGGCTTTTCTGCGCTCGGCAAGGGATTTCTCCTCTGCCTTTATATCGTCTGCCAGAGCGGTCAGGTTCTTGATGTAGAGGGCTATGCCTTCAAGCTTGTCCTGACGGAGGATTTCAAGGGTTTCAAGGTCGTGTTCGCCTTCGTCGATGATCTCTCCGGTCTCCGGGTCGATGCTCCCGTTGAAGCCGTTATCGAGAATTCGTTTTATCTGTGAGTTGATTTCGTAGAGGTTCATGCGTATCTCCTTCCGAGGATTTCTCTTCTCATCTCCGTCATGCGGAGGTCTTCTTCATACTCCTCATCTTCCGTGAGGGGCATTTCGCGGGTGTCGGTCTCGGCTGCTTCTTCGTCGGATCGGTAACAGCGATTTTCCCAGTCATAATCCGGGTCGAGCCATTTGCTTTCGTAGTCGGCTATTATGATTTCATCCCAGATTGTCATCTTCGGGGGTCTCCTTTTTGAGGTATCTTTCTTCCCAGCGTGCGATTGCGTCGTACACGTCGTTACGGTCGAGGTGGATGCTGTTATATGTGTACTGGATCTCCGAATGAAGGATTTCGAATCCGTTTGCGCCCCGGATGAACATCATGGCGGAGACCATGTCGGCATCATAACTCATTTTGAATTCTACGTTTTTCGGGGCATGGACGTTCAGGTTGTAGAGATGCTTGAGGGTGTATTCTGCGATGCAGAGCATATCTGCGGATGTGCGTTTTTTCATGGTTGTATTCCTCTTTTCATTATTTTTTGATTTTGGGGTTAACTTTTTCGGAAAAAGGTAATACAATATACTGAATACTGACCTTTTTCCTCTTGGGGTCTGGTTTCATTGCGGCGGGTTTTCGCTATTTTACCGCCGCCCTCCTTTGCGACAGTCACTGCTTCGGCAGTGGCTGTTTTTTTGCTCTTCTTAAGAGTCTGTACTGTGCGTACACGATAACCGGCAGGGAAACAAGAGCCTTTATGCCTATTGTGAACGCGAGTATCAGGAAGAGATACGCAAGGGCTATTGCGAGTGTGCCGGGGATGTACTTTTTCATATCGTCCTTTCCTCCCGGCAGCCGAGCAGCGCCGGAACCGAGATGTTGAGCGTATTTGCGATGGTCATGATCTCTCTCAGTGTCAGTGTGTCGGCGGAGCCGGAGAGGACACGGTACATTCTTGCTGGGGAGAGACCGAGAGCGGAGGCAACCGCAGTTTTGTCGTCGCCGTTCCGGAATCTTGCGGCTTTGTATGCGTCAAGGTGTCTTATGACTGAAGCGTACCGCCGATCCTCTTCGGACTTAGATATGCGGGGCATTATTTTATTCCCCTTTCGCGTTCGAGCTTTGTCAGAAGATTTGACAGCTCGTTTCTGATCTCGCCGAGCTTGGGATAATCGCGCAGTCTGTTGATTGCCACTGACAGCTCTGCGGGGCTGACTACCAGACCGGGGCGGTTCAGCATTTTCGCGACATCCTTCTGCCTCAGACCGAGGCGCACGATGCGGGTTTTGAGATCGAGGTTCATGTTCTCCTCCTTACTAAATAAAATTTATTTTTTTGTTGACATTTGCGCCCTGCCGTGTTACAATTGAGTTGCGGAACAATTGTATATGGTAAGGCGCAATGTCTATAACAAGCGGAGGCGCGTCTCCGTTTGTGTCGTGGCACCGGTGTGTTCGGTGCTTTGATGAGTATATTGTATCACTAAATTTAGCGAAAGTCAATACGAAATCATTAAATTTAGTGATTTTGGAGGAATGAACAAAAATGGACAAGGTCAATGAATATTCTTCGCTAAAAATAGCGGAAACCATAAAACTTGTTGCAAAAGAAAAAGGCATTGTTATCGGAACAATGCTTTTGGAATTATCTTTAGGTTTAAATACAATATCAAATATGAGGCACGGGAGGATGATCGCGGCGGACAGCCTTGCAAAGATAGCGGATTATATGGACTGTTCTGTTGATTTTCTGCTTGGCAGAACGAAAATAAAAATAGACACGACAACGATAAAGCTCCTGAGCAAAATTTTCTCTGATGAAAAGTCGCAGGAGCTTGAGAAGGTTCTGGAGGCAATACTGAGGGCGGAGAAATGAGAGGACTGTGGTTTTGTGTTGCGCTTCAAACAATCGTTTTTGCAGCGGCGATTTATGCGGCAGGCTTGTCGTTTGAAGAAGAAAAATTTCCTAAATTAGAGAGGCTTGCAGGATATATTCGCGAAATGAGAGGCGAGACATGGCTTGGCTTTACACTTAAACACTATTATAGTGTGATGTTTCGCTCGACGTGGGGAGGAGGCTCTGACGCAACTATCCTGTTTTTCTTTTGTGTACTGAGTATGCCGATGGTTATATTTTTTAAGGATCTTGCGACGCACAATGCAAAGCTTTCGTTTTGGGGTGCTGCCGGGGTTTTTGTGCTTTCCGCAATTATCGGAGCGCTTATTGCGGCAGCGGCGGGTTCTGTAATACGTAAAAGACGTGAAAACCCGTTTGATTTATTTGAAAGACGGGCTAAGGTGGCGGATGAACTTCTGAAAAAAGTTAAGGACTTTCGGAATGAAGAACGGGAAAAAGTTCTTGACGGGACAAGCTACGAACGCTTTTGTGGCATGAGTTTCGAAGAACGGAGCAGACGCATAAATAAAGAGGCGGAATTAAACGAATCGCCGGATCAATATAATTATGACAATGCTGTTTGCTGGATGATGGAAGTATGCGACGAGTATATATCCGGGAATGCGTGTTTGAGAAAGATGGTGTGTATAGCGGTTGCTGTGGTGGATTTGATAGTTATATTGTTGTGACGTGAACAAATACTTTGCTTGTCACCGCTGCCATTTATTGCAACTTATTTTGATTTCGTATTAAAAAAATATTGACAAATCGCAAAATCAGGTGTATACTGTACTCAAGCAATGAAGTTCAGAGCGCACCGGGGCGTTGCTGACGGAGCTTTCAGTAGGGGTTGTGCAGTTACCTCAAACCGGAGAAGGGTAACCAAAAGAAAATGCTCTCAGCTCCGCATATGCGAGGCTTTTGAATTTGACGGAGGCGGATATGAAAAGAAGAGTGAATCTCAACAGAGTTTCCGAGAAGAGACTGAAGGGGAAAGAGGAGCTTTCTGCCGCGTTCAGGGATTATCTCATGGAAACGGTGGGTTATTCCGAAAAGGATGCGGAATTTATAGCCTACGGAGAGTTTTCCGAGCCGTATGACGTTCCGTATGTCCGGCAGGAATATGAGGGAAAATACGTGATCGGGGAGCATGAATACGAAGTTTATTACTGCGAAACGGATTTCTGCGCCTGCGGATTATGGCATCTGTCGGAGCTTCCGAAGTTCAAATTCTATATGCTTTTCGATCTTGAGACTCTGCCCGATCACACGGGGAATTCATATCTCAACGCGAGAAGGCGTTATATAGTCTGACGGATCGCCTCTGAATTATTTTACTTGATTTCCGGGGTATGTTAACCCCTGAATAGAATGCTTTGCTCTAAGCCAAAGTGCATAAAAGCAGCACATCCTCTGACAATTCGTCTTTGCGCAAGGTACACTTGATTTCAGGAGAGTCATTAATGAGCGAAATCAAGTGAAAAACAAGCTCGTTGCGCTGTTCTTCGGTCAGAGCGTCGATCATTTTCTCGTTTCGGAGGTTGAGGGCTTCGCGTTCGGATGCTGTCATGATATGTACTGCCTTTCTTTGTTTGGTCTTGGGGTATCGGTAAATCGAACGGGCGTTCGGATAAGTATATTATATTCCGGATTGTCGGAAAAGTCAATTGGTTAAAACGACGAAAAATCGGGGAGATTTTTTTGCATGATAGACAAAAGAAAGCTGGCGGACGTTATTCTTTCGGGAGACTTCCCGGAGGACGCGCTTCTTGCCGCAGTGCGCGCGCTGAAAATCGACGGGAACGATGTTTCGGCAGAAGAATGCGGGGACGACGAAAAGAGGCTTACCGACGAGTTTACGGAGCTTGTGGACGGTCTGAGCGAGAGGGAGAAGGAAGAATATCTTTCTCTCCTGATGACTTTTGTAAAATGAATTTCCGAAGGAGCTTCAGGGCGAAGAGCTTTTCTCGCTTTGGAGCTTTTTCAAAATAGTTTTTCAGACGGTCGCCGGTTGAGTTCATAATGCACCTCCGCAGTTGGTATGATTTAACTGTATCACTGATGGAGTGAATAATCAATAGGCAAAAATGGGTATTCAGTTTACAAGTGAAAGATTCGCCTTCAAAAACGAATTTTCAGCATAAAAAACAAAAATAACGGGAGGAAAAAACAGAAAATGACACTTTCGGAGTATCTGAACAGACTCAAGGACGAAAGAAATCTCACGCTGGCGCAGATTGCCGACATAAGCGGAGTTCCTGCCGGGACGGTGCAGAGAATCATGTCGGGAAGCACGGAAAATCCGGCGTTTCAGGCGGTTGTGGAAGTGATAAAGGCTCTCGGCGGGTCGGTGGACGAGTATGCCGGGATCTCAAAGGCGGAGCCGGCGGGAAAGCGCGACACGGAGTTTGAGGACAAGATAATCGGCATATACACGAAGGTCATAAAAGACAAAAACCGCAAGATTGCGGTTCTTTTCGGCGTTCTGACGTTTTTCGTTATCGGTGCGGCGATACTCGTGATATACGACAGTCATCACGGGAACATGGGATATATACGGTATGTGGTGTCTGCGTATCAGAGGGTTTTGCTGTGGTTAAGGTAGACAGGCTGCCGTCCGGGTCGTACAGGGCGCGGGTGCTGGATTACACCGATCCGGAGGGAAAGGCGCATTACCGGAGCTTTACCGGGAAAAACAAAAAAGCCGTGCAGCTTGAAGCGGCACAGTTTGAGGCAAGCCGTAAGGGAACCGACCGCCGGATCGACATGACGGTCGGAGAAGCTCTTGAACGGTGCATCGAAGCGAAGGCGAATATAATCTCCCCTTCGACGCTCGTTGCATACAGGGCATATAAAAACAACTATCTCGGCAGCTTACAGGCAATCAAGCTGTCGGAGCTGTCGCAGGAGGACGTTCAGGTTGCGATAAACGTCGAAGCGGCACGGGTATCTCCAAAGACGATAAGAAACGTTCACGGGCTTCTCTCGGCGGCGATAAAGATGTTCCGTCCGGACATGACGCTTTACACCACCCTGCCGCAGAAGGAAAAGCCGGACATCACCATACCGACGGAGGAGCATATGATATCGCTCTTCCGTGAAACAAAGGGAACAGAAATAGAGATACCGGTTCTGCTCGGCGCGGTTGCCGGAATGAGACTGTCAGAGATCGTCGGCTTGAAATGGGAAAACATCGATTTCAAAAAAGGCACGATCAAGGTCTGTTCGGCAATAGTCCGGGGAGAAAACAATTCGACCGTGGAGAAGAAGCCGAAAACGACGGCAGGATTCCGTGTGTTTGGTGTCCCTCCGCATCTTATAGACGTGCTGAAGGAGGCGTATGACCCGGAGAAGGTATATGTGACCTCTCTCGGCTCCCGTGTCATATACGGGCGGTGTGTGGCTGTGCTGAAGCGGGTATGCCCGGAGGCACACTACACCTTTCACGAGCTGCGTCATTATGCCGCATCTGTCATGATAATGCTCGGAATTCCGGTAAAGTACATTGCGGATATGCTCGGACATGAGACGGAGGACATGGTCAACCGGGTATACGGACACATCATGCAGGACAAAAAAGACATGGTCTCGGAGCGGCTGAATTTATACTATAAAGACGTGTTTCAGAGGTGCAATTTTTAAAATCTGTCACGAAATCTGTCACGAGATTTGAAAAAGCCAATAAATACGGGGTTTTTCAGACTTTTATCATGGGTTCGAATCCCATCACTCACCCCATACGGACAAACCCGCGTATCTGCTGGATATGCGGGTTTTTCCTTGTATTATCGGGGTTTGTGGGAGTTTTGAGTTTGATTCTGTGGTCTCGCAAATGAGACGGTAGAACCATATTTCAGACTCAAATCTGTCACGAATCTGTCACGCGGGTCAGATGCCGAGTGTACACACCGGGGTCATGAGGAAGGTTATCTTCGTGAGGTACTTCTTTTCGATGTCGGGCTGTTTCTCGATTATGATCGGGAGGCTATACTCTATCGATTCGAGGTCGAAGATTATTTCCTCGACACCGGCGATTTCGGATTCCACATCCGAGAGCTTCTGCTCTGCGATGCGGCTGTAGGTCGTCTCGTTTTCCGAGGCGAGGCGGAAGATGATGTCCTTCAGGAACACGGCGGTTCCCTTTTCCCAATCGCGCCATGCGGTCATACCGTCCCGGACGGCTCTGCGCCGCCATTGGGCGTCGGTGTCCTGACGTCTCATGCGGTACCACTGTGCCGGGATGACATCGGGGGCGGTGAGAGCTTTATCGGGGATAAGGCTGCCGTTCTGCGCCATGAAGTAGTCCGTCAGTTTTTCGGCACCGAGTCTTTCTTCGGTCTCATGGAAGCTGTGCATGGCTACGTAGCCATGAAGACCGAGATACAGGAAATACTCGCGCATTTTATCGTGGAACATCACACCTTCAATCGATCTTGCTTTGAGTTCGGTGAGGATATCGACTGCCGGCATGATCAGTCACCTGCCCAGAGGGTCGCAACGGCGTTTACTGCCGCGTTTGTGGCTGCGGCTGCTCCGCCGTCTATTGTCGAGAGCGTCGGGGTTGCGCAGGCGCGGGAGGTACATCCGAGCATTCTGAACGATGCGCCGGAGGCGGAGGTTGTGAGCCTTGTTGAGTACTTGGTTCTTGTTCTCACGTCTGCGGCGGTTGCCGGGGCGCAGCTTGCGGTAAGGAGCGGGTAGGTATCCGTTCCCGAGCCTATGGTTATCACTACAGGGGCGCTTATTGTGGCGGTTGTGGGGATGGTCTGCGCGATGACGATACAGTATTTCTCCCTGTTGGTATAGGTACCGGCGGGGAGGTTTATCGTCAGGGTGTTGTTTGCGAAGGTCACTGCCTGCGAGAGGACGAGCCTCGGGCAGAGCTTACAGGTATTACTGCACATAAAATTATCCTTTCAGCCTTTTTCAGGCGAGAACCCGGAGAGCTTCCCCTCCGGGTTTTTGTTTTATGGAGCCGCTTATCGGCTTATGGCTTTATGCGGCTCCGGTCCGGTTAACAGCCGCAGCTGAGGCAGGAGCCGGTTCCGTTTGCGGCGTAGGGGGAGCAGGTGATATACGCAGGCTTGGAGACCGGGCGTATCTCGTTGACGAGGGAGTAGGTCTGAGCCTGCTGACTGAGGTTGAAGTTTGCCGTGAGAAGCTCGCGGTCTTTAGCCTCAAGGCGGTCGCGGAGTTCCTGAACGGTATTCGCCTGAATCAGGGCGCGGGTCGCCTCGCCTTCCGCGTGGATGGCGGTTGTGATGTCGCAGGTGTTTTTCTGCGCCTCATAGCGGGTGGCATCGATGTTGCGGTTGGTCTCGCAGCAGCATTCGCGTGCGCTGTACTGTGCGTCCTTTATCGCCATATTCGTGCCGTTGAAGCCGTTGAGCATAGTAGTGTTCTGGGCATAGAAGCCGTCGCAGAGACCGTTTGTTATGCCGTCGAGCTTGCTCACGACGGTGCCGTTATCGAAGCCTCTCTGCATTGTGGCGGAGAGGAAGCCGTCGTCGCGGTTGTTTCCCCACATACCGCCTCCGAAGATGGCGAATATGAGGATGATCCAGATGAACCAGCCGCAGCCGCCGCCGAACATATCGCCGTCGCGGTTATTGCTGTTCTGTCCGGCGATGAAGCCGGAAGTGTAATCGTTTTCCATGTTTTGATTCCTTTCGGTGATTTTATATTATATCGTGCGCACGATATTTACTGAGGTAAAGATATCCCGTACCGGCTTGCGACCTGATTCGGGTCTATGCCTTTGCTCTTGCAGAGGTTATAGAAGGTCTGCTTCAGCTCATCGGGGTTTTTGCCCTGACAGAGCTTCAGCGCCGGGGCGAGAGCGGGATTGCTTCCGGCAAGCTGCTGCATGATCTGCATGGGGTTGCCGCCGGAGGTGAGCATCTGCATCATCATCTGGACGGGGTTCACTGCTCATCGCCTCCTTCGAGTTTCTTCAGCCTTGCGGAGATCTCGTCGAGCTGTGCGACGGTGGCATATCGCTCCTTTTCCGGGTATTCCGGCAGGCGCTTTTTATACACGTCGAAGCAGATCGAGCCGTCGACCATCGAGAGGCGCTTTGCGTATATCTCTCCGGCTTGGGCGTTGAAGAAGTAGGTGTCGGTGCCGTCCATCGGTATCTGAGCCGATCTTGCGGTAAGCTCGTCCTGCACCGGGATGACCTGAGGGTACTGAGGACGGGGCTGCTGGGGGTACTGGCGGGAATTATACATATCCTGCGAGTATGCCATTGCCTGCTGCTGATTATAGGGATTATAAGCGTACATATCGGATGCTCCTTTCTTTTGCTGATTAAATTTTAGCACAAAAAAAGGACACCCGCGTATCACTTATGTGCCGCGGGTGTGTCGGGATTGTGTCAGATGAGATTTTTGCTCTTCAGGTGGGATTTTATGAGGAAGAGGACGTAGTCGGGGCATTCTCTGATCCCCGATTCCCAGTTCTGGATCGTGCGGAGGGGGATGCCGCCGCAGATGTCGCCGAAAGCCGTTTGCGAAAGACCGGTTCTTTTGCGGAGAGACTTCAGAGCCTCGGCGACCGTCGCGATGACGGTGACACCGAAAAACTCTGCGGCGCGGTCGATAACGCACTCGAAGGTATCTCCGTCTGCCTCGTTATACTCGTCGAGCAGACCGGCAAGCTCACAAAGGCGCTTCACTTCGTCCTGGCAGTCATCCCAGCTGTCTGCCTCGCGGATGGTTTCGGCAAGCTCCTCGGCTTGGTCGTCGTCGGCAAAAATCAAGTCGGCGACCGCCTCCTCTGACGGAGTGAATCCTTCGTTCCAGATATCCGACCACTCATTTTCCGTCTTTGGCATATATGCGGAGAGGGATATATGCACTTCCGTGCCGAGATCGTCGGTACCCTCAAGGTATATGGCGGGCTTGCGGTCATCCTGCGCGCTTTCGCGATAGAAGCAGGGACGGGCGATGAGCTTTTCCTGAAGAAATATGTCTATGTGCTTAAACATCGTGCGCCTCCTCAAAGAACCTCGCCGTCTATGTAAAGACGGTCTGCGATTTCGGGCATCCGGCGGCAGACTTCATCGATGCTTGAATCGGCGGCGTCGGACATCCCGGCAAGCCTTGCAAGCTCGAACTTCGCGCGGATAATGGCTTTTCTGAGCGCTCTTGCTTTCTCATGACGTGCGGAGAAGGATGCTGCGGTCTCTTCAAGGCTGTACCCTCCCATGCCGTCAAGCTCAAACTCCGCGTCAAGATACATTTCTTCGCTCTCTGCCGTCAGGCTTCTTCCGCGATAGTCGGATACGACTATATACTCATGGTATGTCCTGTCCTCGGTGCAGACCACATATGCATAGGTCTCGTCCGTAGTTTCGGCATTGAGGGTGGTGGGGCGAAGGTCAAGCTCTGCGATCCATTCGCGGAGGGTCTTGGTTTCGCCGATGCGGGTTTCGAGTTCTGCGTGTGTCATTTTGTACCTCTTTCTGCGGGGGATTTGCCGCCCCCGCTCGGCTTTTGATTATCTTGTGAAATTTACTTTTGCGAACCGATCAATATCTTTTTGGCAATACGCAAGGCGTGCAGGGAAAAATTCATTAACCATCCAGTTTTTATATTCTTCAAAGGTTTTCCCTGCCCAGTAAGACGAATTCCAATCTGTGACCTTCAGATCAACAAGCAGTCCTTTTTCTTCGGCTTCTTCTTCCGTTATGGTTTCCCACATTTTCAACTTTTCGCTGTAAAATGCGATTGACTTCAATGTGTCGCGCATTAGCTTTTCACCGTATCGGGTTAACTTGCCGCTTTTGCATAGCTTTTCAAAGCAATCAATTCCGTAATGAAGCGATACGCCGTTACTGTATTGCACCGTCCAAATGTTCATTATGTACTGACCGCACTTGTCGCAAATACAGCCGCTGTTTCGCCCTGCTTTGTCAAATCTCACGCTTTTAATTTGTGCCATTTTCCGAACCTTTCTGCGGGGGATTTATACCCCCGCATTTGTCTTTTTTACTTCTCGAGTTCAAGCGCCTTTCTTCCGGCGTGCATTTCAGCTTTAAGGGCTTCCTTTTCTTCAGCGGTTGTGATTTCCTGCTTTTCAACGTATACGCTTCCCGCGCACTCATGGTGGCTGAAGTGTGCGTATGCGTCATTCCATCTCTCCGCTTCTTTGTCGGCTTTTGCCTTGTCTTTGTAGCAATCGAAGGTGTATGTTTCAAACCCTGTGATCATGCCGTTTCCGCCCAAAACCTTCATGCGATTCTTCAAAACATAGATAGTCATAATATTTGCCTTTCTGACCGTTTAGCCGCTGTCACAGCTTTCTTCCCGGTGTCCGGGGTGTTTTTTTATCTTACGAGAATATTATACACCCATTGAGTGCATTTGTCAAGGGGTTTTTGAAAAAAATTTTTAAAAATCCGAAAAAATTTTTTCGGAGGGCGAAATTTGTCCCTTTTGTCCCTTTTTATCTGATACAATAATATCATGGATATCTCCGGAGATATCCTTTTTTGCGTGCCGCACACAATGGGCGGCGGTTGGGACGGCGGGGCTTTTGAATTTTTACCGGAAGGAGGATGAAAATGAAGGCGTACACGGACAAAGCCGGGAAGACGCGCGATCTGAACGAAAGGCAGAGAAAGTTCTGTCAGCTTTACGTTTACGGCGTTGACGAAAAAGGCGAGGTAGACGAGCAGGGGCGCGGAAAACATCCTGCCTTAGCGGATGTATATGCGCTTGCCGGATACGAGGTTTCGGGATATACCCGGAAGTCTTTGCAAGAGAAGGCATCTCAGCTTTTCCGCAAGGATCATGTGCAGGCATATATAAAGCAGATACGCGACGAGCGGGACAATGCGGTCGCCGAAAAGGTGGAGTGGACGCGGGCAAAGATGCTTGAGGAGCTGCGGGAGATATTTTCCGAGGCTAAAAATTCCACCACAAAGCAGTGCGTGGGCAAGGACGGCGACGAGTTTACCTGCTATGACGCGTCGGCGGCGAATGTCGCGCTCAAGGCGGCGGCTCAGGTGGCGGAGATGATGGGCTTCAACGAGCCGGAAAAGAAGGAGACCGTCGTGAAGCTCGACTACGGCGGCGTGGATATATCGCAGTGGGCGAAATAAAAATGCGGGGCTTCCCTCAGCCGAAGCAGAGGGAATTTCTTGAAAGCACCACAAAGTATACCTGCTACGGAGGGGCGCGTGCCGGAGGGAAGAGCTGGGTTATCGACTTTGCGGCGAAGATATATGCGCTGAAGTATCCCGGCATCAAGCAGATGATAGTGCGGCGGTCATATCCGGAGCTTAACGAAAACCACATCATCCCGCTCCGCGAGGACACTCTGGGCGTATGCCAGTATAAAGATAAAGAGAAATCTCTTGTCTTTCCGAACGGGAGCAGGATAAAGTTTTCGTACTGCGCAAATTCCGGTGATGTTTTGCAATTTTCCGGTCAAGAGTGGGATTGCATCTACCTTGACGAGGCACAGCAGCTTACTCAGGAGGCTTTCAACGCCATAAGAGCTACTCTCCGAGGCACAAATGCGCTCCCGAAGCGGCTTTTCGTGTCGTGCAATCCCGGCGGGGTGGGCATGGAGTGGATACGGCGCTTATTTATAGAGAGAGATTTCAAGCCGGAGGAAAATCCGGACGACTACTCCTTTATACAGGCGCTTGTGACCGACAATGCCGCGCTGATGGAGGCAAATCCCGACTATATCAAAGACCTTGAGTCTCTGCCTCCGGCGCTTCGTGCGGCATGGAGATACGGAGATTTTTACTCCTTTGACGGGCGGTTTTTCTCGGAATTCCGTCCTTCCCTGCACGTGATACCGAGGGTTGACGTGCAGCCGCACTGGAGGATATACAGAGCCATAGACTACGGCTTTGACTGCTGTGCGGTTTTGTGGATAGCCGTGGACGAGACGGGGCAGGAGTATGTATACAAGGAGCTGCATGAGGCGGATCTGACGATATCCGAGGCGGCAAAAAAGATCGTTATGATGTCTGCCGGGGAGAAAATCGAGGCGACGTTTGCTCCTCCCGACCTGTGGAAGCGGTCAAACGACACCGGAAAGCACATCGCGGAGGTTTTTGCCGAGGGCGGCGTGCGGTTCACGAAGTGCAACTCCGAGCGTATCGGAGGGTGGCTTTGCGTGAGAGAGCATATAAAGCCTGTCACGGGGCTTGACGGAGGGGAGACCTCGCGGATGCTTATCGCGGAAAACTGCCGGGAGCTTATAAAGAGCCTGCAGCAGCTTGAGTTTTCCGAGAGCAGACCGAACGATGCGGCGACAGAGCCTCATGAGATCACGCATCAGGCAGACGCTTTACGGTACTACTGTGTCAGTCGACCGGTTCCTGCGAAGGCGCCGGAGAGGGAGCTGACCGACGGGGAGAGGCTGCAGGAGATAAAGAAAAAAGCTATTTGCGCGGCAAGCCGGAAGGGGCGGAGCCGCAGATTCTGACATATGGGGGAAAATATATGCCGAGACCTATAGAAATACAAAAGATAGACAGGATGTGCTTTGTGCCGGGGTGCGAGAGGGTGGCGAGCTTTATCGTATCGAGAAATCCCGAGTACCGTCCGACGGTGATCATCTGTCGGGAGTGCGCGAAGGAGCTTTTCGGGGTGATGTATCCGGAGGAGTACAAAAAAGCCTTTGCGCCTGACGCAGAGCCGGAGAAAGCCGACGAAGAGAAGAAGCCGGAGAAGAAGCCGGCGGCAAAGAAGGGCGGCGCGTGATGCTCGGAGTGATGCTTTCGGTTATCAACCTCGTGCTTCAGGCGGTGCTTATCATACTCTGGACAGGGTGCTTAAGAGAGAAGCAGAAGCGCATTGACGAGCTGACCGAGAGGCTTTCCTGCCGGTCGGCTGAGGAGTATGCCCGGCTGAAGAAAGAGCCTTACCGTGCGCCTGAGCGACCGAGAAAGGCGATAAAAGACCGCTGGGACGGGAAGGAGACTGATGTGAAATGAGTTTTTTTGACGGAATCCGCAGTCTTTTCACGGCGCGGAAGGCGGAGGACATACAGAACGGCGAAAATGTCGTTGACGTTCTCGACACCTCCGGTGTGCCGGACGAGCAGACGGCGGACGAGTTTGTGGCTTGGGTAAAATCCGAGCTTGAGCGGAGGAGGAACGACAGGCAGCCTTTTGAGCTGCAGTGGCTTCTCAACGCGAACTTCCTCGCGGGGCATCAGTACTGCGAGATAAATCCCCGGTCGCATGAGATCGAGGAGATAGAGCCGGAGTATGACTTCCTTGAGAGGGGAGTATACAACCGCATCGCACCGCTTTACGACACGCGGATGGCGAACCTGCGGAACGTAAGGTATCTCATGACGGTGAAGCCCGCGACGGGAGACCTTGACGATCTTGCAAAGGCGGACATATCGACGGGGCTTTTACGGTACACTCAGCGCAACGTAAACTGGGACAGCCTGAAAGACCGCATTTACGGGTGGTCGGAGCTTACCGGGACGGCTTTTGTGCTGTCGTGGTGGGACGCTCACGCCGGGAGGCTTATCGGGACGGTGCAGGAGGAGACCGGCGGCACGCGGGACATATGCGAGGGCGACCTTGTGTGCGGGATACTCTCTCCATATGAGGTGTTCCCGGAGTCGGTGTACAAGGAGACGGTCGACGAGCAGAGAAACATCATCACCGATCAGGTGCTTGATGCCGGGGCGATATACGACCTTTACGGGCTGAGGGTCGAGGGGAGAGCCTGCGACCGGTATGTGGTGACGCCCATATCCGGTGCGGGAGGCTACGGGCTTGACACCTTCTCCTCCACAGTTATGGCGACAAAGACCGAGAGGGTCGACGGGTGCGAGCACGTTATCACGTTCTATGAGCCGCCTACGAAGAAGTTTGCGGATGGCAGGATGGCTATCATCATCGGCGAGAAGCTGTACTACTACGGCGTTCTGCCCTATGAGAGGGTGCCTGTTGTCGCGGTAAAGTGCAAGGCGGTTGCCGGTCAGTTCTTCGGGAAATCGTTTATACAGGAGCTTATACCGCTTCAGAGAGCCTACAACGGGTGCAAAAATCAGCTGCACGACTACATCAAGAGCATAGTCGGGGAGCCGATACTCATCCCGGACGGGGCTGTCGAGTCGGAGGAGCTTGACGAGATGATCATGCGCGGCATTGCGCCGAACCAGATCATCAACTACAAAAACGAGTTCGGCACACCGTCAAGATTGCGGCACTACGGCATACCGACCGAGATCGTCAACGAAATGAACCAATTGGCGCAGGATATGGAGTACGCGGCGGGGATTTCCCAGCTGATGGTGTACGGGTCAACTCCGGCGGGGGTCACCTCCGGCACGGCGATAGAGAACCTGCGGCAGATAGACAACACGCGGCTTTCGCTTACATCCGAGAACATGAGGTGTGCGGTGAAGGAGCTGGCGGTGAAGTGGCTTCACATATACAAGCGTTACGCGGCGGGTGTGAGGGTATGCAACGCTGTCGGGGTAAATGCCGTCGGCGGGGTGCTTACGTGGATGGCGGACGACATAAACTCCTATGATGTTGTGTTCGACACCGAAAACGAGCTTATAACCTCCGAGGAGACGCAGAAGCAGAACTTCATAACCGCCATGCAGATGGGGCTTTTCTCCGACGAGAACGGCGTGGTTCCGGTCGAGATACGCGAGAAGCTGATAGAGCAGATGAGGATAAACGGTTACTCGCAGATCATGACGCAGAACCGGGAGCAGATACAGAACGCACAGCGGGAAAATTCCTTCTTTGAGAGCGGAGTTATCCCGGAGAGATACATTTACGACGACGACGCGGTGCATCTGAACGAGCATCTGAAGTATGCTTTGCAGTACAGATTCCGAATGCTGCGGCAGAAGAATCCGGAGTACTGCAAGTATTTCGACCAGCACATAGACGAGCATCGCGCGGCGATCGCACAGAAAGAACAGGAAGCCATGGCAAAGGCTATGGCAATGCAGAGCAACAACAACGAAAGGAGAATGTAATTGCCGCGATGGCGGCTTACAGATATAATTTTATGGCAGAGAGACTTGATGACGTTTTGACCGAGCTTCTTGCACAGCAGAACACGGAGGGGACGCCCTCCGAGCCGGAGACTGCTCCGACGGGAGAAGAACCGGCGCAGACCGAACCGGCGGCAGAGCCTGCACAGGCTTCCGAACCGGCACCGGCAGCCGAACCGGCACAGAGCGAACCTGCGGCAGAGACAGCGGCACCGGCACCTCAGGCAGAGGCGAATCCGGGAGCTGAGCTTCTTAACCGCATAGGCAGCGACTACGAGCGCATGAGGCAGGAAAACGAGCAGCTGAAGGACATTGTCGCACAGCTCAAGGGAGTCATACCGCAGTTCCAGAACGCGCTTCAGCAGCAGTCACAGGCGGCAGAGAACACAATCGTTGAAGAAGTGATCGAGCCTCCGGTGTTTGATGTTGAGAACGTTCAGTACCTGTCGGACGACGAGCGCAGGGCGGCGACGGCGAAGTACAGCTCCGCGATGGCGGACTATGCACGCAAAACCGTCCTCGGCGAGGTCATGAAGGAAATGCAGCCGATTGTGGACAACTACAAGAGGCAGACCGCAGAGGCGGCGGATATGACGGCACGCAACCGCATCAGATCGTCGAAGGGGTTCGAGGATTTTGACGATTACGGCGACGCTATCGACCGCATTGCGGCAAACACACCCGGCTTTGACGGCATTGACCCGGAGATGAAGTACGCTCTTTCGTACATGATAAACCGGGGAATAAAAGCCATGAATCAGAAGCCGGAAACAGAGACGACGGAGATGCTTGTCGAGAGGGTAAAGAACAACCCCGACGCGCTCCGTGCGCTTGAAGAAATGAGAGTGAAGCAGGTGGCTGAAAAGAATGCCGCCGTTCCTCCCGTAACGGCTTCTCAGGGGTCGGCAACGGCTCCGGCGGTGAAGCCGGAACCTCCCCAGTCTCTTGAGGAGGCGACGGAGAGAGCATACAAGATGCTCGGTCTCCGGAAATTTTAATATCACACACTGATTTTATTACAAACACAAGAAAGGATTTTAATCAACCATGGCAGTTCAGACCATTACCGCTATTGCGGACATAATCAAAAACGCGTATCTTCCCGCGTTTGAAAACCAGCTCACTACGGAGGCTTCTCCCTTCCTTGAGAAGATCAAGAAGGTTCCGCTCATGTCAAACGACATCGTAGCTTCGGCTCCCGTCGGCTTCAACGGCGGCGTAGGCTTCGGCGGTCCGGAATCCGCAGCTACACCCGATTCCGGTCCTCAGCTCTACAAGGGCTTCAAGACTCAGGCTCACGACCTCTATTGCAACATCGAGATCTCCGACAAGGCGGTCAAGCTCGCGTCCAACAATCAGGGCGCGATGATGAACGCACTTGACCATGAGATCAAGAGCGCGTACACTGCGGCGGAGTTCAACCTCGGTCGTGTGCTTTTCGGCAACGGCTCCGGTATCCTTGCATCGATCATGGCGGCGGCAGACGGCGCGACCACGATATACGTCTCCGACTGCGTCACCGTCCGCGAGGGCATGATCATCGACGCATATGCAAACACCTCGGCGACCGCTTCCGGCACGGCTCCGGCAACCGCCGGGGCGAGGGTTCTTGCGGTCAACCGCGAGTACAATTCCACCTCCAAGGGATATGCGGTCACGCTTGACAAGGCTGTCACCGCGAAGACGGCGCTCACCTCTGCCGATGCAACCGCTGTCGGAACCTTCGGCTTTGTGACTCTTCAGAAGTCATACAAGAGAGAGTTCACCGGTCTCGGCGCGGTCATGGACGACGGCGTTGCCTCCATCTACGGCGTAACCAAGGCGGACAACATCTGGGTAAAGCCCACCGTTGTTGACGCAAAGAACGCTCTCGGCGACATCGTCCTCTATGACGGAGTCAAGCGTGCGCAGGACTTCAAGAACGCGAAGATCGACATGATCCTCATGGGCGACGCGGCATTCACGGCATATCAGAAGTATATGCGCTCCAACAACACGGTTTACGTCGACAAGACCATGAAGTTCAAGGGCGGCGCTATCGGCTACACCGTTGTCGTCGGAAACCGCGAGGTCGTTGTCGTCAACGAGAGATTCGTTCCGACAAACGAAGCGTGGGGCGTTGCGACCTCCGACTGGGAGCTGCACCACACCACCCTCGGCTTTGCCGATCAGGGCGGCTCGGACTTCATCCTTGTTCCGAACTACTCGTTCTACAGAGGACTTCTCACGCTTTACGGAGACTTCATCTGCAAGAATCCCGGCGGCTGCGTGAAGTTCACCAACTGCAACACCACCACCTGAGAAATGACCTGATGGGGAGGGATTCGGTTCTCCGTTTCCCTCCCGGAAAGGAGCTTTACAGTGCTTTTCAAGGAGCTGTATGACAGATGCAACAACATTGCTCCTCTCTCTCAGGCTGAATTCATAGCGGCGGCTAACGAGACGCTTGACATTCTTGTCGCGCGTTACGGAGTCGCCGCTGTTTTCAAAGGCGGGGAGCGTTCGGTCGTGACGGCATACGACGACGAGGTTGCCGTATACGACGAGTTTATGCCGGTTCTGAAGGACAGCATTGTCTACCTGAAGAACGGCGACAGCGAGAGAAAGAGCGCATTCGAGAGCGGATGCGATTATGCCTACCGCACCGTGTGGGCTGAAAAGAGAAAGAGACGGAGATACGGTGTTCCGTCATGGTTGTGAGGTGAGTTTATGTATTCTTCCGGAGTTACGCTTTCCGACATCATCACCGAGCTTTCGGGCGAGGTTGATATTGCCGGGAGCATACCCGATTCCGCCTATATCAGGTGGGTAAACACGCTGGAGCAGCTTATATATACCGACATCCTCGGCTTTTACGGCAGGCAGAACGTGACGCTTGCCGGCGGGGGATTTGCTCTGTCCTCGATAACCTCCGGCACCGGAGAGGATTCCTGCCGGTACGACGATATCGTGAAGGTATACGGCGACGGCAGGGAGTATGTCCGGGCGGGGGTGATATCCTCGGTCATCTTCGACGGGGACAAGGGAATTTACTGGCAGGACGGGGACAATGTCAAGGTTTCGCCCATAGTTGAGCCTGACACCGTCACCGTTATCCGCAGGATACGTCCGGCTATAAAGACGGCTGTCACGGGTGTTGTGATGCTGCCTTACGAATGGCTTGAGCTTGTCATGTCGAAGCTGCGCGGCGAGGCTTACAAGATCGCAAACGACGACGGGCAGGCGGCAAAGTGGCTTGAGGATTACAATGCGCAGCTCTCCTCGTTCACCGAGTGGGCGAGAAAGCGGCAGGAAAGGTACGGCGAGTGATGTATCTTGAGTCGGCGATACCCTCGGCGGAGCAGAACAGAAGAACGGTCAAGACCTCATGGGCGGGGCTTAACCGGAGAGACGACTACGACAGCGGGGAGCTTACTTCATGCAAAAACATTTCCGTGAAGGACATTCCCGCGCTTGAGGCGGAGCAGATACCGAAGGACGTTATTACAGGGTACGCGCATCCCATATCCATACACGGATTCGGGGATGTGCTTATCGTGATTTACCGGGACGGAGGGGCGATAAAGCTCGATTACCGCAAAGGCTCTGCCGTATATCATTCGACAATAAAGGCAACGGGGGCGACGGAGGCTGACGAATATCCGCGCTCCCTTGCGAGATTCAATTTATATTCCTCCGGAGACTCCGGTGTTGCCGGGTCGGTGTATGTGAGGAAGATACTCATCTATCCCGACAGGTACTCGTTCGATTATGAGCAGAGCGCGGATTTTACTGTTTCGTATCTGACAAACGACGCTCCGGCGCTCCGTTGGATAACGGTTTATCAGGGGCGTTTGTGGGGCGTAAAGGACGGTAAAATATACGCCTCGGCATTCAACGATTATGCAAGCTGGCTCCCGGCGACGGCTGACGAGGATTCCGCCTCCATGCCGTGGAATTCCGCGACGCAGGCGAACATAAAAGCCGACGGGGAGTTTACCGGGATAGTTACCTACGACAACCATGTTCTCGGCTTCAAGCGGGATTTCATCCACCAGACGGCGAACACGAAATATCCCTTCCGGCTGAACGACATATCGGCAAAGGGTGCGATATCGAACCTTGCCATATGCGAGTGTTCGCAGATACTGTTTTATGTTTCCGACGACGGGATATACGCATTCACCGGCGGATATCCCGAAAGGATCTCCGACAAGCTGAAGATATCGTCCTTTGAGGGTTCGATCCTCTGCACATGGGACAACGTGCTTTATGCCTATGTTCCGGCGGAGAATTTCATATTCACCTACTGTCCGGCGACGGGATGCTTCGGCGGAATAGAATGCAACGAAAAGATAATCGGGATGACGTACAACGACGACTCTCTTTACGCGCTCACCGACACGGGAAAGATAAAATCGATACCCTCCGGAGAGTACGGGGCATTTGAGTTCACAACAGACCTTACGCTCGGCGGAGAGCTTCAGGAGAAGAGACTGAAGAAGGCGCGTATCCGGTGCGTTATACCGACGGGCGGCAACGTGAAGCTGAAGTACGGCGACCGGGTTCTTTCCGATTCCGGGACAAAGGTCGGGGTCGTGGTGCTTTCGACGCTGATAAGGCAGACGTGTGATTTCGGGCATAAGCTGACCGTCTCCGGCACGGGACACTGCCGCATTGAGTATTTACAGACCGAGGTGGCATACGGAGGTGAGAGAGATTGCTCGAGATGATAAAAAAGAAGCTCGACGAGCTGACAAAGACGGTGAAGAAGCAGAACGACGAGCAGATAAAATTCCGTCGGGCATATGAGGATCAGATAAACAACCTCGACGAGGACAACATACCGAAGCTGTCGAACGTCATTGAGACGAACACGAAGAACGGACAGGCAATTGCGGCTGTTGTTTCCTCTGACGGCGCGGGTGGCTACAAGGCAGACGCATCGCTTATTCTGCAGTCGATAAACGGGCAGTCCTCGGCAACTCTCCGGGCGGACAAGGTTGATTTTACTGCCGGGACGTACACGGTCGGGGCTGACCACATAAGCCTTGCGGGAAAGACGATAAACATGACGAGTGACAACATAAAGATAGCGTCGACGAACTTCAACGTTGACAGGACGGGAAAGGCGACCGTGAATGCGGCGGTCATCAAGAAGGGCTGTATTCTGGGGAGCGATATTACCTCGGGTGCGGGGATTCAGGTCGGCGCGGCATATACCGATGCGAACGGGATAAAATCCGACGTTAAGATTTTTATGACCGGCACCGAGGTTCTCGGAGACGATTCCGCGAGAGGGATCAATCTGAAGGCGATGACAGACCTTCAGAACAACAACGAGAATGTCGGAGGGGTTATCACACTGAATCCTGCCGATGTTTCGCTTAAGTCAAATGACGGGACGTGCGCTGTCGGGGTGAAAAGAGAGTATTTCCTGACACCTTTTGCATTCATGAACACAGAAAGCACGTCGATAGAACTTCACGATATTGACGGAGAGGGCGTCGGAAATCCGTATATAGAACTGAAGGTCGGAAACGTGTTTCTCAAGATATCCGAGACCGGGATCACCTGCGGGAACGGCACGACGACAAAGACTCTTCTGTAAGGAGATAACATGGTACATGAAATAAACGTGGGCGTATACGATCTTGAGCCGAAGGAGATCCGTGCGGGGACGAGCGGGTCTTACGGTGTGGAGCGTATGCGCTTTATATTCGGGGAGGAATGGACGGGGCTGACCAAGACCGTGACGTTCTATCCGGTGATGGGCAAGCCGGTTTCGGTTCTTCTCACGTCGGAGGAGATCGACATACCGCATGAGGCTACGGCAAAGACCGGGGTCATACGGTTCGCTGTCGAGGGTTCGGTATCCGGCAGGGTCATCCGTTCGTTTCCGGGCAGGATGTATGTTGCCGAGACGGTGAAAGGCTCCGGGCTTCCGTCGCAGACACCGACACCGACCGAGACCGAGCAGATAAAGGATTATGCGAAATCGGCGGCGGAATCGGCTGAGAAGACCGCCTCCGACATGGCTGAAATTAAGTCGGACATTGCCGCCGGAAAGATAAAGGGCGACAAGGGTGACAAAGGTGAAAAAGGAGACAAGGGCGAGAAGGGCGACACCGGGGCGACAGGAGCTACCGGAGCGCAGGGTGTTTCGGGAGTCTATGTCGGCTCCGGGGATATGCCTGCCGGATACAACGTGCAGATAGATCCTGACGGAGACTATCCGCTTTACGCTCCGGTCGAAAAAACATCGTCCATGACACAGGGGGTCGGAGTAGATTCCGCCGGAAAGCTGTGGACAGCACCGGGCGGGGGAGGCACAACGACAGACGTTTCCTTTGCGGATGACGGGAGCGGAAACATCTCGGTAAACGGCGCAAGTCAGACAGCTCTTCGATATCTCAACAGCATGACGTTTCCGGGGCTTGACTACAAGTACGTAAATCCCATGAACGGGGGGACGTATGCAAGACCGTATGGGTTCTATGTAACTTCCGGTTCGCTTGTTGACGCTGTTGTGGCATCTACACAGGTCGGATTCTACACGGCATATGTCAACCGCAAGGTAACGGACATACCGGCGGAAGCGGCTGCGGCAAGTTCTTCGCTTCGCGGCTTCATCTGCGTTTCACAGCTGAATGCCGGTTCGGCAAAGTGCTATGCGTACATTGTGCTTATCGACCAGAATTCGAATTTCTACGTCCAGTATATACAGGGCAATGTCGGCGGCGGATGGAAGCGGATGTATCCGTATGATACGGCAGAGACCGCAATAGCCGGGAAGGTTGACAAGTCACAGGGGACGGAAAATGCCGGAAAGCCGATGGTCGTCGGCGGGGACGGAAATGTTTCTGTCGGTTCATTCCCGACCGTTGACGGAACGCTTAACGGCAATTCGAACAATGCCGTACAAAACAGCGCGGTACAGCCTGCAATCGCAAACCTGCAAACACAGATAAATGAGACGAAGGAAAGCGCGTCATCGGCTGTGACAATGGCGGGAAACGCGCAGTCTACGGCGGCAACCGCGCTTTCAACGGCAGAGGACGCGCAGACGGCGGCAGGAAGCTGTGTAAGCTACATGGTTGAGCAGAGCCTTGGGCTTGAGCAGAAAACGCGTGCAAGGCAGAACATCGGCGCGGCAAGCGCAGAGGCGGCGGCACTTGCGTCGACATCGGTACAGTATGTGTCCGGACAGTTGCTGACGAACGCGCAGGAGAAACAGGCGCGGTACAACATATCGGCGAAGTACAACGGCGGCGGTCAGACGCTTGCAAGCAACATTACGTCTCTCAATTCCACAGCGACAGCAACGTTTGATGCGGACATTTATAAGAACATCTATGTCGAGATACTGCCGAAAACCGATTCCGGATACATCGGAACAACGATACCGATTGCGGCTCTGGAAACAACAGACAAAAGGTATCAGCTTACCGACGAAGCAAATTACGTCAGCTTCAAGCTGAAGCTCTCGGCAAAGACCGGTACGGCTACGCTCACCTATTCAATGGCAACGAAGGCGCAGTCGACGGCAAAGATCGTGTCGATAATGGCGATACCGTGACGGGAAGGAAAAAACATGACGGCAATACTTAAAGTAAAAGACGGGAACGGGAACGTTATCCCGATACAGGCGATAAAGGGCGAGAAGGGGGATAAAGGAGACAAGGGCGACAGGGGCGAACAGGGAATTCCCGGCTCTTACACTCTCCCTGTTGCTTCATCGACCACACTCGGTGGAGTGAAGATAGGAAGCGGGATTTCCGTGGGGGGCGATGGGACGATAAGTGCGAGCGGGGGAGGATCTACCACTCCGCGTCTGATCGGCAAATATGTTCATTCGGGGAATCCCGTAATTCAGCCTACTGCACTTGACTTGACAACGGGAGTTTTTACTTGTGCGGGGCACGGATTAACAACTGGTGACACTGTAATGGTTATTCCTGACGGGTCATTTGCAACAATTCCATTTGAACTTTGTTCAACATTTATGAACAGCACAGCCAAACTTACTGTTGGAGTGATTGATACAAACACTTTTACTCTTAGAAATGGAAGCACAGATATAACATATCCCAATACAAATAACACAACAGTTGATGTATCAAAATGGCACATCGAAAAAAGTGCCATTCAGATATATACGATAAGCGGATTTTCTGCAAAGGAAATCAAAGTTATTTTATCTGGTTTTGTATGGGGGACAAATAACTACTTTTTAAATATTAATGCCAAAGATACAAGCAGATATGTAAAGTCGAGATATGGTAACAATATCGGAGCGACTTGCAAAAATCACTGTATGTTGCCGCCGTTTTATAATGTTGAAGTTTATTTCGGAAACAGCATAAAAATGAATGCGATGAATTTAAATTCCTCTACAACCGAAGCTGATTATAAATATATTCAGCAATATCCTCAATTTATGGGGTATGGTTCACGAAGTAAAGTTGAGAGCGCATTATATATGTATGCATTAGCCGATCACGATGACTTCACAGAATTAAAATTAAATTCGGCAAGTTATGATTTTGACAATAATTTGATGCTTGCAAACGGCTTCACGGTGGAGGTATACGAAATTGGATAAATACAGAGAAATGATTGTAAATGTTCAGAGCGGAGAAATAACGGTTATAAAACGCGATTATACCGAAGAAGAAATCGCTGAGATGGAAGCCATGATGGAACAGATTGAGCAGACACCTGCCGAACCAACTGTTGAAGACCGTCTTTCTGCTCTTGAATCGGCTCTTCTTGAGATGATAACAGGAGGTGAGACCGATGGTTAAGTTTCTTGCGATTCAGGTGAAGCTGGGGAAGATTACGATTGAGCAGATTCCGGAGAGGTATCGGGAAGCTGTCCGGAAGGAGCTTGAGAAATGACACTTAAAGAAATCCTGTGGGGGAGCGGCGGTGCTATAATCATCCTGCTTACCCTCATACAGATAACGCCTATCAGGGTCAACCCTTGGACGGCTGTCGGACGGGCGATAGGACGGGCTTTGAACGCTGACCTTATCAAGGAGCTTGACGAGGTAAAACGTTCGCAGAAGGCGATAAAAGAAGCCCTTGACGCGCACGTGAGGATAGACGACGAGCGGAACGCCGACGGTCACCGGGCGAGGATTCTGCGGTTCAACAATGAGCTTATTCAGAGAATCCCGCACACGCAGGAGGAGTTCATTGAGGTTCTGACGGAGATAGACTACTACGAAAGATTCTGCGCGACGCATCCGGACTACAAAAACAACCGGGCGGTACACGCGATTGAAAATATTAACCGGGTGTACACTGAGCGGATGAAAGAACACGATTTTATATCCTGAAGATATAAAAAATATGGCTAACAAGGAGAAAAATTATGGATTTCGGAATTACGGGAATTGCGGCGATAACGGTTATCTGTTACCTTGCCGCGCAGCTTATCAAGGCGACACCGCTTGACAACAAGTGGCTTCCGGTGATATGCGGCATACTCGGAGGAGGGCTTGGTGTACTTGGAATGTACATAATGCCGGACTTCCCTGCCGGGGACATCATTACAGCCATCGCTGTGGGCATAGTATCCGGGCTTGCGGCGACGGGAGCGCATCAGATATACAAGCAGCTTTCCGGTGGCAAGACCGGTGCCGACGACGGTGAAGAGGGCATATAATGACTATAACCGAATGCCTTCACACACAGAGCCGGTGCTATACGGTATATCAGGAGTGTGAGCCGGTCGGGATTGTGGTACACTCGACCGGAGTTAACCAGACCTCGGTGGCGAGGTACTGTCAGCCGTCTGACGACGATCCTTCAAGGGCTGAAATAATCTCGAAGATCGGGAGGAACAAGTACGGCAATCACTGGAACCGACCGAACGTGAACAAGGCGGTTCACTATATGATCGGCAAACTGGCTGACGGCACGGTCGGCATACTTCATCTGCTTCCGGAGGGGATATGCGCGTGGGGCGTGGGGAACGGCAAGAAAGGCTCTTACAACTATCCTCCGTACCCGCACATACAGTTTGAGATATGCGAGGACGGGCTGAAGGACGAGACGTACTTCAAAGCGTGCTACAACGCTGCCGTTTCACTGTGTGCCGACATCTGCCGCAGATGGGGATGGGAAGCCTCCGTCATCGTATCTCACAGGGAAGCGTACAAAAAGGGCTATGCAAGCAATCACGCGGACATAGATCACTGGCTGAAGAAGTTCGGGCTGACAATGGACGACTTCCGGCGCGACGTTGACGGGCTTCTGCATCCCTCAAAGGTGATATCCGTCGGAGACACCGTGGTCTTTACCGGGAAAAAGCATTACCGGAACGCGAACGCGCTTATCGGCTTCGGGTGCAAGCCGGGAAAGGCAAAGGTCATGAGGATATACCGGCTCGGAAAGTCGCGGCATCCGTATCAGCTGAAGGGCTTCGGCGGGTGTACGGCTAACGGGTGGTGCAACGGGAGCGAGGTAAAGTGAATGGCGATAAAAAGCTATATAAAGCATATGTCGGATATGAGCGGAGAGAAAAAGAACGCTCATGGCGGAAGCCCCGGAAAATTCGGAAACACGGGAAACAGCAATAATGTAAACCAGTGGCGGCAGGATCAGATGAACGCGCAGAGAGAGAAAGACTCCCAGATGGGGAGAATTCCCGCCGACACTTCCGGGACAGGCGGCGGAACGGGAAAGGATTCGATACCGGGCATTGGCAACGACAAGACCGCGTATGACGAGGTTCTTGAGCTTCTGAAGGGAGGCGGTAACTATGACAACTCATACTGGGCAAAGCCTCAGAACGAGCTTTTGACGAACAGCCGGTATGCGAAAAGCCGCGACGCGGAGGACAGAAAGAGCTATCTCAATCTTATAAACGACTACAAAAACACCAACCCGTATGAGACGGAATGGGGCAAGGCTCTTTTGTCTCAATACGGGCTTGACGGAGATGTGGCGGCAAAGAACGAATGGGCGGATGCGGCGGCTTCGAACGGCGGGAACATAGATTCCTTTGCCGAGGCGAACGCAAGAAGGCAGAGGCTTTCTTATCTGAATTCCGGCGTCAATGCGGTCAACGAGGCAAGCACTCAGCGGTTTTCGAACATGATCGGTGCGCTTGAGAAGATGGGAGTCAACACTCAGCAGCTGCTGGGGATATCCACATCGAATGCGCAGTCGGCGATGGATGCGGCAAAGAACCGGTATTCCGACGACACGACAGCAACGGTGGCGTACAACAACATGGTTCAGAAAGTTCTGCCGTCGCTTCTTGCCGAGAAGTATAACACGGGGACGGCGGTGATTACTCCTGAGGTCAGCGGCAACATAGGCAATGCATTGCAGACCGCGTATGACAAAGGCGGAGAACAGGGACTGATCAGCGCCGGAGAAATGATCGTGAACCAGTACGGTCAAAGCTATCCGGATATTGAGGACATTGTCAAGAGGTATACGGACATCATAAGCGGCTCGGGCGGTAACACGTATTACAGCGGAGGGACGGAATCTTCCGACAACAAAGACAAGCATACCGTATATGACAGGGGAATCCTTTCTTTCCTTGCCGGAGGCGAGGACAGATACAAACAGCTTTCCGAGACCGAACGGGAGCGGTTCGAAAAACTTGCCAAGGGATACGGATATGACAGCGTATATGAATGGGCAAGAGACGCCCGCGACGGGAAGACCTATGTTCCGGACTGGATAAAGTACAGAGAAAACGGTAAATAAACCAACCGCGGGGGCGGTAAGCGCAGGCACGTTATCCCCCGATGACGTGCCTTGTTTTATTTTTTAAGGAGAATACATGGGAAACAGGATATCAACCGAAGACCTTTATAAGATCACGCAGAGCCTTGCGGACAGAGCGGTTTCCGACGTTAAGAAGAGACGCGAGGACGAGAGGAAGCGCGAGGAGGCGATAAAGAAGAATCGAGAGGAGCGTCTTGCGGCGGCGGCAGAACAGAACAGAATTCCGAACTACAAGGGCGGCTCTTTATGGGATCAGTACAAAGCCGCGCTTGCTTCGGGAGAGGCGAAGAACGCAAACGATTTCATCACGAAGCGCGACACGAGGAATGCGGCATGGAACAAGGTCGGAGCCGAGACGCTGAATGACGACATGGAGGCTCTTGCGAGGAGCATTTCCTCGACCTACGGCACACAGTTCGACCCGTCGAAGTATTATTCTCAGGAGACGATAAACGGCTCGTCGGATCAGGTCAAAAAGATGCGCGACAGGCTGAATGCGCTTGCGGAGTATTACAACACATACGGCGGGAGCGATGATCAGAAGAAGGCGGTCGGGGAGCAGATAAAGGCTTATGACAGCGAGCTGAAGTTTCTCGGTGACCTTGGGGCGCATTATGGGCAGTACAGCTCTCCGGAGGCGTATGAGACCCTTTACGACAACGGGCTTTATACCGAGAAATATCAGGGGAAGAATTATTCGGACATACAGAACGCGCTGAAATCCACCACAAATGACAGAGAAAAGGCGTGGCTTGAGAAAAACGCGGATTCGTTTATGACTGCCGCCGAAGCGCAGGCAGAGATAGACAGGATCGAAAAGGCGATGGGAACAAAAAACATTGCCGGTCAGAGATGGACAACGGGTCTCCCAAAAATCGAAAACGGCAAACTTGTCTACAACGACAATCTTTATGACGAGGAGACCGGAAAACGCCTTCAGAAGCTTGAAGCAATACGCGACAGCAAAATAAACAAAGAAACGCTTGAGGACTACGGCAGATATCTCGGGGAAGCAAACGAGTTCGCGACAGAACGCGCTCTTTTCCTTGCGAAACAGAACAATATTCTTCAACATGGAAATGAGACCTTCGGAGTATTCGCGCCTGACGCAAAAGCTCCGTATGCGAAAAACGAAAATGCACAGAACGAGGCAAGCCGTCTTTCTCCGGAGAAGCTGAAGGCGGTGAACGAGCAGAGCGGTCAGGCTTTTTCCTTTTTGGAAAACGCTGATTGGGCTACGGATGACGAAAAAAAGATTTATGATTATCTTCTGTACTACAAGGGAGGCGATGAAGCCAAAAAGTATCTGAGGGCGCTTTCTTATGAGCTGAACAAAAGAGCCGCAAACGCTCTGGATCAGACAGTGTCCGATATGTACGACAAAGCAAGCGGTCTCGGAAAAACCGTTCTGAATATCGGTTCTCTCGGCATGAACATCATAGGAAACCCCGAAGCCGCCATTGATACCATCGCACATCGGATAGTCGGCGAACGCGTTGACCCGAATTCCAACAATCAGACTTTCAGAAGGATAAGAAACGTCATACGTGAGAAAACCGGCGCAGACCTCGCGAAAGCGTCGGAAGGGACGATTTTCGGCAAAGAGCTGTTCGGAGAGAATGCCGCAAATATGCTTTACGGTGCGGCTATGTCCAGCCTTGACAGCCTTCTCGGAGGTTTTACTTTCGGAGAGGGATATACTGCGGTCATGGGCGGCGGAGCTATGGCGGACGAAGCCGAAAGGCTTTACAACAAGGGCGCGTCGGATTCCCAGATATTCAACCGCTCGTTTGCTGCCGGTCTTGCGGAATATATAACCGAAAAAGTGTCTATGGATAACCTTCTTAAAGCGAAAAGTCCGGCAAACGGGTGGCAGGTCGCAAAAGAGATCCTGAAGCAAGCCGGGATAGAAGGCTCTGAAGAAATGGCTTCCGATGTTCTCAACCTTGTTGCGGACAGTCTGATTATGGCTGACCGGTCGGAAATGTCGGAGTCGATTCAGAAATACAAGGACGGCTACATTGACGACAACGGGACATACCACAAGGGCGTTTCCGAAAAAGAAGCGCAGAAGCTCGCGTGGCAGGACTTTTTCACCGACGCAATGGCGGACGGTCTTGCCGGGGCGCTTTCCGGCGGGATGATGTCTGTAGGACCTACAATTTCGTCTTACAAATACAGCAAAAACAGAGCGGCGATACAGATACCCTCAATCGATCCGGGCAATGCGGAGGGGCTTGTTTCCAATGCAAGAATAAACGACATTTCGGTTCTTACGGATGTGTCTGAGGCTCTTAAGAACGGTGACGCGGAAGAAGCCTGGGGAGTTATATCCGAGGGAATTGCATGGTATGAATTCCTGAAAAAATACGGAGAGAAGACATACGGCAAGAATCAGTGGTCGGAAGTCCAGAAGAATATTGACGATTCGATAAGCAAGCTGAAGAAGATTCAGAAACTCGTTGCAAACGGGAGCATTGATGCGGCGGCAATTGATGAAGTTCTTAAGACTGCTGAGACAAGCATGAAAACAACTCCGACCGTTGACATGACCTCTGCAAATGACGAGAAGCTGTTCAGCCTGCTTGCGAAGGGAGAGCCGTCGAACAGTGTTATCGAGAAGAACATCCTGAAGGACAGAGGGACGCTTGCGGCGTTTGAGAGGCTGACCGGGCTGAGAATCGGCGGAACTACGGTATCGCAGAAGCGCGCCGACGTGAGGGAGGCATTCAAGGCGGTGAGTTCATCGACCGAGACGCTGAAAGCCGCGCAGAATGCGATCGAGAGCGGTGCAACGGCGACCGAGGGACACAAGAACGCGGCGGTCATCATCGATCAGGCGATACAGGCGAACCGCGCCGAGAACAGCCGTCTGCGCAACAGCGAGAAGGTAAAGAGCGCGGAGACCAAGGCTGCCATCGATGCGACGAACCGTCAGCACAGGTTTCTTGAGACGGTGAGGAATTATGTCATAAACGGCGGCGACCTCTCAGGGTTCACAGAATCGCCTGTAGCGGACGTTTCCACCGAGGGCGGTACTAACTCATCCGGGACGAAAACAACGCAGGGGACGGCGAAAAAGCGGGTCAGGGCGGATTTCGGCGTGTATCAAGGTGAAATAACCTCAACGGAATTCAACAAAGCCGTAAAAGGTTCTGCTGCGGAGCAGTACACATACTTCAGCAACGAGGAAAAAAAGCTCAACAGCGATATAAAGAACATCGCGGAATCTGAGGCTATGACGGCTGAGGAGAAGGCGGAGGCAATCGAGAAGAAGAACGAGGAGAAAAACAGGCTCTACGCGCTTGCAAAATCGACGGAGAACGTCCGCGAGATGATGCGTGTGAAATATGCGGGAAACGTAGACAGGCTTGTTGAGGAGCTTCAGCCGAAGCTGAAAAAGTACGGGATAAAGATCGACGTTGTCGATAACATCGACGCGGCAGGCAAATCGTCGTCGGGTGCGTACTTTGACAGGAACACGAACACGATAAAGGTCAGCCGCAACTGGGACAACTTCAACAACGTTGTGAAGCTTGTGCTGGCGGGAGACGGGCTTGCTGTCACTGACAGGGCAAGTGTTTCGTTCGACCGTGCGGTGACGCAGACGATTGCGCATGAGATAGCGCACGCGGATTCCGGGCTTACTCTGGATTTCATAAAGGCTGTTGCCGGGACGCAGTATGACGCATTCGACCTTAAGGGGCGGCTTGAGCATCCGGACGACCGTTCGTGGAAATCTGAGGACGCGCAGAAAGAAGAGAACTGGCGCAGATACGTTGACGCGTACACCGAACAGGCGATGCTTGAGATGAAAGGCACGGAGGAGCAGAGACGCGCTTCTGCCGAGAAGGTGGTCAACGATGCGTACATATTTGAGGAGATCATGGCGGATATGTTCGGCGCGGCGGTTGACGACATGGGGCATTCGGGCAGAGCCGGAGAGAACATCTTCTGGGCGATGAACCGGAACAAGCCGGGGATAATCAAACGGATTCTGAATGCTCTTGAGAGGTTTATTGCGCGTATCGGGGGCAAGGATGCCTATCTTGCGGTCGAACAGAGGCAGGCGGCGGAGCGGCTGAGAGATATGCTGACCGGGGAGCTTAAGAGGGCTTACGGGACGGATGTCAAGGGCGGAGCTGCGGTTGAGAGCGACGGGGGAAAGAGGCACAGCATTGTGTATCTCGACGACGGAAAAACGTATGTTACTGCAAGCAGAAACGTTATCAGCGGGAACGATGTGAACCAGTGGAGAAAACAGATAACAAACTTCTTCAATGCTTTGCTTGAAGGGAACAAAAGCATAGACATCGAAACCGTCGAAGGAGACACTCTTACTATAACCAAAAAAGAGACCGCACGGAAGGCACGGGACAACTTCAAACAGGAGAACGGGAAACCTGTCCGTATGAGTGACAACGAGTTCCGCGTAAAGCTCAACGTTGAAGCGCACATCGACGAAATTGCTGAAACGGCAAGAAGCAGTAAAAACACCGGGTCGGCTGACACAAAGTCTCATGCGTTTGCCAAGGACGGTTTTACATACCGCACGGCATACTTTGAAGATTTCAACGGAGACTATTACCGCGTCAGACTGTCTATCGGGAACAACGGAACTGTTGCCACCGTTTACAACGTCGGTAAAATGACAAAAGACGTTCCGGCTTCAGCTAAAATATTAGCCGTGGTGGGGTCAAAGCCCCTTGCCGTTACGTCTTCTGACAACAGTATATCACAGGACAGCAGAAATGTCAACAGGCAATTTTCTGAAATTTCTGACGCGAAGATGATTGAAGACGGCGGGACGGTCGAGAACGACTCCGGAGAATTCGTTGCGGAGAGCGACGGGAACGGAGGCACAAGGTGGTCTCTGTCGACGTATGAATCGTCCGGTCGGGAAACGCTGAGACAGTATCTTGACGGGCAGGTATCGGAATCCGGGCTTACCGAAGCCGACGCGAGAGCTGTGCTTGATTCCATGGACGACATCTATGAGATATGCCGGAAATACGAAGGCGAGTATGTGCCGTTCGGTGCATGGAGCAGAGCCGAGGTCGTTATTGACGAAAAGGGCAATCCGGTATTTTCCGTTGTCAAGCCCAACGGAGAGTATGCGATGAACCTTGACTTCTCGCTTGTCTGCAAGAAGAGACGTGCGCTTGACGCGGTTCTGAACAGGCTTATCGAGACCGGAGCCATCAACGATTTCGGATTCGGGCAGGAGGAGATCGTCAGGGCGAACGAGATCATCCGCGAACACGGATTTGAGATCGCCTGCGATATGTGCTTTGTTGATGCGAAGAGATACAGACAGGCGGGAGTCGCAGACCAGTTCGTTGACCTTTACAATTCCATAGTGAAGAGCATGGCAAAGGACGGGCAGGAGATCGATTACTTCAACTTTGCGAACGATTCCTCGCTTTCTCACACCGATGGCGGCATAGACAGGCTTTCGGATGCCGAGCTTGACTTCTCGGAAATAAATGAGATCATAAAGCCCGGTGCGAAGAAAACCGTTGAATACAGGATCGCGCAGTATCTGAAGACGCACCCGTCCGACAGAAAGCTGCTTTCCAGAGGAGACTTCATGTCAACGGCGGGATTTGACGCGGTGAAGGTATCCAAGCCGGACATACTGAAGCTGTACAATTCCAAGAAAGGAACAGGAGGACCGAAAGCGGCGCAGAGCGACGTTCAGTATCTGAATGACATTCTGTCAAGCAAAAAGTTCAACCGAGGTGCGGCATATGATGTCGGAGGTGTCAGGGTACAGTCGTTCTCGGATTATGTGCCGAGGCTTGTATTCGACTATGTTCAGATGATCGGAGATCTTGCGGCGAAGCGGCTTCCGGCTCATGCGTATACCAAGGAACCGCTGTTTGCCAAGCAGTTCGGTCTTACCGGCATGAAGATCAATATGTCGCTCATGCCTGCGAAGGGAAACGGGAAATATGCCGGACTGAATGCGGACGGCTCATATGCGTGGGCAAAAGAATCGTTCCCGGCGGAAGAGGCATTCCGCATACAGGCTGATCCCGAATACGGGAAGAACGTCGGCACAATTGCGGTCGGGATATCGGACGAACACATATGGAAAATGCTTTCCGACCCGGACATCCGCATGGTTATACCGTATCACAAGAGCGGCATCAACCCGGCTGTGGCGGTGAAGCTGAACATCGGTGAGTATACGAATTATACCGATCAGCAGAATACCCGGCGCAGAGACGGAAGACAGCTCACGAAATCCGAGCTTAAGGACATTCCCGATATAAACCGGCTTATGCACAGAGACGGTCTTGATGCCGTTGAAGCGTCGAGGCGGTATGTCGAATGGTGTGAGGACAACGGATACATCCCGAAGTTTGAGAAGTTCGCTTACATGACCGACAGCGACGGAAGCCGTGTGTTCAACGAAAACTATTACAAGCTGCTTGAAGACTTTACGACGATGGTGGACGCAGAATTCCATCCGCAGGGAGACGTTACGGCAACGTTCCCCGGCTCTGATTCTGCATTCGGGTCTATGGCTGACCTCATAAAAGAGGGGCTTGAGGAGGATGCGGTGACGGCTAACAGGCTCAATGGCGAGGTCGACGGTCTGGCTGAGGAGGTCAGGAGCGCGCTTGGGAGAGAGGAGAGCGGGAAAAGGTTTTCTCTCTCGTCGAACGTTGAGCAGACGAAAGACCTTATAGCCGTACACAACATGACCGCCGCAGAGCTTGAGAAATCGCTTGACCTCGGCGGTCTTCCCATGCCGTCGATTGCCATTATAAAGGCAGCTGACGGGCATTCGGAATACGGCGACGTATCGCTTGTGTTCGGAAAAGACACCATTGACCCGAAGAAATCCGCAAGAAACAAGGTTTACGGCGGAGATGCGTGGACACCTACATTCCCGAAGATTGATTACAAGGCGAACGAGAAGGTCGGGAAGCGTATAAGAGACAAATACTATGACCTTTCAAGAAAGTACGGATATGACAACACCCGCGCTCTTTACGACTATGCGCAGGATCTGTCGGACGTGCTGACCTCCAAGGGCGGCGAGAAAGCCATGATCGACAAGCTGTACGGCGACACCGGAATGATGCAGATATATCTCATGGACACCGGAAGAGAGCGCGTTGCGAATGTCAACAAAGAGACAAAGACCGCGCTGACGGACGGACAGGTCAGGCAGTATGAAAATCTTATCGACACTCTCGGCAGAGACGAGATGAACGGTTTTGCGAGAAAGGACGGAGAGGAGCTTTCCGACCTTGTCAGAAGACGCAAGGCATTCATTGCGGAGAACGAAGCCGGGATAAGGAAGGCGTTTGAAAAGACCTTCATTGAGGACGGAATGAGCGCGAAGGACGCGGCTGAGGTTTCGGCGGAGCTGGCTCTTTCCGATTTGAGGAAATATGTTCTTGACACGTTCAACTACATAAAGAACGGTGCCGAGACGGTTAAGACGGAATTTGACTCTGAGGCTACTGATGCGGCAATAAAGAAGGCTGCTGACGGCGAAGGTTACCGGAAATGGGTTAACGACCTGTTCGGCGGGGCTGAGGAGAAATCCGGAATCCGCAACAGCAAGGACGCATACACCGCCTCCGGAAACCGCAGGAGCTTTGAGGCGCTTCACTGGGAGAACAACCTTGAGAATATCGTGAAGGCGATGCTTGAGCAGGACGAGACCGGCGGAGCGTTTTTCTCCGGAACGGGAATATGGGGAGTATCCGCGAAGAAGTACAACAGTATTTCCGAGATAAAGAACGACTCTTCCCGGCTGAGAACCATGAACGAGGCGGAGTACAATGCGCTGAAGGAGCAGTACGGCGCGAGGATGCAGGAGATAGCGCAGACTCTTATCGACCCGAAAAACGACAACTACTTCATTGCAAGTGACGACGCGTACAGCCTTATCGTTGATGCGGTGAGGAACAGTAAGGACGAGAGCGGGATTCTGCGGTATCTGAAGAAGTACAACAGCAGGGCGACCGAAAAGACCGCCTCCGACATTGCCGCGCTTGTCCGCGACATTGCAGAAATGCCGACCGGGTATTTTGAGGCAAAGCCGCAGAGAGCTGTCGGATTTGATGAGGTTAAGGCGGTAATACTTCCCGACAATGCGTCAGGAGAGCTTGTTTCGCGTCTTGAGAGCGACGGAATTAACACTGTCACCTACAAGGCTGGGGACGAGAACAGCCGTCTTGAGGCTCTTAACGGAGTCAGGGATGTCAGGTTTTCTCTCACCCGTGCGAACGGTATCACAACCGAAATAACCGACGACAGCTACGATGAATACGAAGGCGGATATCAGCGGAGAGACATAAAGCTCAACGGAGAGACCGTCGGCACGGTTGCGATCAGAATCTATGACGACCATTCCGAAATCGACAGGATCGACATTGACGAAAAATACCGGAACAAAGGCATAGGGACAACCGTTCTCGGAGACATTGCGGGTGAGTTTGATACGACGTATATCGTGCCGGACAATGAGAGCGCAAAGCGGCTTTATGAGAGAATCGGAGAAGAGGTGACGAGCGGAGAGGTTTACGAAAATCTCGATCAGGGCTACGGTGTGTACCGGCTTGACAAGTCTTACGGGAATACCCGGTGGTCTCTTGCCGGAAAATACGATTACAGCAAATCGTTTGCCGACCAGATTGATGACTACAAAAACGGATTGCTTCCTGTCTATGACACTTTTGTTGTCAGCGAAACTCCGAAGGTATGGCAGGACATAGGGTTCAATGCGCTTCCGGTAACGCTTAATCAGACGCACGTCGATTATGCACTGAACGGCACGAAGGATGCAGATCATGAGATTTCCGAGGCTGATCTGAAAAAGCTCCCTGAAAAAATCAAGGAGCCGATTGCAATAATGCAGTCACAAAGCAATCCTTCAAGGGCGGTCGTGCTTATTGAGATGACCAGCAAAAGCGGGAACAGCATTGTTGTTCCTGTGGAGGTTGACGGGTACGGAACGACAAACAGCATTACTATTGACAGCAATGCGCTTGCCTCGATGTTTGGAAAAAAGAATGCCCCGAAGCAACTTAAAAATGCTATTGACAACACTGTCAATGGAAAAACCGAGTTGTTCTATTGGGACAAAAAAAGAAGCCTTGCCCTACTACACCTTGCCGGGCTCCAATTGCCCGGTAACTTGCCTCAGGATGGCTTCGTTCACAGTATACGCGAACCCGGCTCACTTGTCAAGGCTAAGATGGACGATGTTACAAATTCGTTACAATTCAAACGGTGGTTTGGAGATTGGAAGGGCGGAAAGCGAAACGTAAGCAAGGTCGTAAACCGCGACGGTTCCCCGAGAGTCGTATATCACTATACGGATGCGGATTTTGAGGCTTTTGACACTTCAAAAAGCGGGAGCAATCAGGGCGTTACGCACGGCGACGGAATTTATGTTTCGACAAATCCGAAAGAGTTTGCGTATGCCGGAAAGAACCGTCTTGACTTGTATGCCTCAATCAAAAAACCGTTTGAAATGCAGCTGACAAAATCGCAGGCGGAAAGGGTATACGACAAGTATTTTGCGCCGTATCACGTTGATAAATACAACACATACCGTCCGCACGTTATCGAAAAACTTCAGAGCAGGTCGAGAGTGTTTGATTATCTTTCCGAGGCGGCTGATAACGGAAAAGTGAGGACAAGCGACATCCTGAAGGAACTCGGTTATGACGGCGTTCATGACGGCTCTGAATGGGTGGCGTTTGATTCAACACAGCTGAAATCAGCAACGGACAATATCGGAACGTTTGACAAGGACAATCCGAAGTTTAGATATTCTCTTGCGAAGAGTACGCAAAGTGAGCTGAAAGCGCTTCAGAAAGAGAACGAAAAGCTGAGGCAGGATGTTGACGATCTGAAGCAGGAGCTGCAGCTGACGCACGGCAGGAAGCTGAGCCGGGACGCGCTGATAAGCTCGATACAGAAGATTCTTATCGACGGGTACGGAGTGAAGCTGTCGGCGAAGGAGCTTTATCCTGAGGTGACGAACCTGTACGATATGTTCTACAACAACACCGTTGACGGAAAGCGTCTGAAGAAGGGTGAACACGTTGACACGATGAGGATCATCGAAGAGATGGACAAAATCGTCGATGCGGTCATTGAAAACGCGGTCGGGGTTGACGACACGTATGTTGAGATGAAGAAGCTGCTTCCTGAGCTGCGCAATACCAAGCTCGTTGTTCCCATGGACGCGAGAGCCGATGCTGCGCAGAGCGCAGGATTTGAGAACTGGGCGGAATTCAGGAAGGCGAACTTCGGCAGAGTCGGGTTTGCGAACGAAGGGCTTCCGGTTGACACCTACTACATGGAGCTTTCGGAGAGATATCCGGAGCTGTTCCCCGACGGAATAACCCATCCGGGAGAGCAGGCGGCGCATATTGCCGACGTTGTAAACACGATACGCGAGAGCGGCATTAACGAGTATCAGCTGTATGACATCGAAGATGAGCGTATCAGAACGTCGATAAAGAATGACGTCATGGACATTATCGGGAATGCCGAAAAGCTGCAGACGTTTGCCGACAGGGCGGCGCAGAAGGTTGAGGACACGAAGCTGGCGGAGGCTATGCACTACGGTGCCGACATCGCGAAGCTGAAGAGGCTGAATGCCGAGAAGGTCGCCGATATCAAAGCCGAAAACCGGAAGCGTCTTTCGGATATGAGGCGGAAATATCAGGACAGGGTGGAAAGTGTCCGCGAGAGATATGCGGAGGCGAGAGCAAACCGATCCGAGAAGCAGAAACAGACGGTTCTCCGGAACAAGGTTTTGCGCAAATACACCGAAGCGTCGTCGATGCTCGACCGTCCGACGACGGAGAACCACTTCACCGAGGCGATGAGGAAGCCGCTTATGGAGTTTCTTGCGGCTGTTGACATCACGACAGGAAAGAGCGTGGCGAAGCAGGGGGTATACGACAGGATACTGAAAGTTATCAGCGATGCTCAGAGAGAAGCAGCCGGGATCGAGAGCAACTCCGGGCTTAAGATCGAGGAAACCGACCTGAATGTTCAGGAAAGGGAGCTGATTGACCATTCCGGAATTCTTGACAGGATGCGCAATTGGGTTGAAGCCAATAAGGGGAAGAAGCTGACGGAGCTTTCCTCGGCGCAGCTTACCGAGCTGAACGGGATATTCAATCAGCTGACCCATGTGATGGCGGAGATCAAGCGGCTGTACGACCCGAGAGAGGGGCTGGCGGCTAAATCTTGGCAGGCGCAGAAGGAGATCGGGCTTGCAAAAAAAAGAGACAGAAACACGAGGCTGTGGGTGGGTCTTGATGTTACCAGAAAGTTTGTTGAATGGATGCACTACGGTGTCAGCGATGCATACGGATTTTTTAACATCATCGGTTCTGACGTAATGGACGAACAGCTCCGGACGTTCAGAAAGTGTTATGACAAATTCGGAGCAAACATCGATCTGCTGTCGTCGCTCATGGCTGATGCGGTCGGGAAGGACGGTATTCCAAAGGAATGGCATGGAAAGAAAGCCAAGGAAATCACGCTCAACCTTTCGACCGGTACGCTTCGCGCAACGCCTTCACAGCTGATGACGATACATCTGCTTCTGAATCAGGAGGATTCGAGAAGGTGTCTGTTCGACGAAAATGGCGGATTGGTCATCGGAAAATTCAAGGCAAGGGCTGCCGTTCAGACCGAAAAAAACAGAACGAAAAACTGGAGTCTTTTCAGAACCGCGAGTGTATTCAATGAGCAGAGCGGAAAATTTGTTCTGAACGAGGCTGATGCGGCAAAGATAACGGCTGCGCTTACCGATGCGCAGATAGAGTGTGCTGACAAAATATCCGCAATACTGAACGGAGAAGCGGCTCGACTCGGAAACGAAGTATCGATGGCGATGTACGGTTACAAAAAGTACACGATAAAGAATTACTTCCCGATGATGACAACAACCGATTATAACGCGATCGCAAGCAATCCGAACCATGAGATGAATCTTCTCGGTCTGCCTTTCACCAACGAGAGAACCGGACGTTCCGGCAAGCCGCTTGTTGCCGAGGATATCTTTGATGTTGTCGGACGGCATCTGACGAACATGGCGCAGTACAATGCCTTTGCTCAGGAGCTTGACAATGCGAAGAAGATGTACACGCTCCGCCTCGGAAACGGAACGAGCCTGAAGCAGACGCTCATAAGGCAGTATGGAGACCAAGCGGACAAGCGTTACCGAAATCTCATCAACAACATGAGCGGGGCGGAGATACACGCAAGTCAGGGAGCCGAGGCGATTTCGGAGAAGCTGCTGGCAAACTACAAAGCGGCGGCGGTTTCGAAGAATCTCTCGGTTGTGCTGAAGCAGCCTATGTCTATATTCCGCGCACTGCCGGAGTTCTCGCCGGCGGGGCTTAAGGCTTGGAACAGCTTTAAAGATTTCAGCCCGTCGCAGGTCAAGGCGGAGATGAACGAAATGCTTGAGCATTCGGGAATCGCAAAGCTGAAAAACTGGGGCGCGTCGGAGAACATGACGAGAAAGAGCTTCGAGGAGCTGTACAACAACGAGCCGAAAAACTTTGCTGTAAAAGCAAACGACGCGGTGAATTCGATGGCTGAATATGCGGATATGTGGACGTGGTCGAGGCTCTGGAGAATGAGCAAGGCTGAAATTGAAGCGCAGAACAAGTATACCAAGGGAAGCAAGGAATACTTTGAGGCGGTCAACAGCAAATTCTCTGAGGTCATCGGAAAGACGCAGGTCGTTCAGTCTGCGCTTGACTCTTCTATGGCGGTGCAGAACGCGGGGACGGCAAGCAAGTTCCTGTATGCGTTCCAGAACGAACCGCTGAAGCAGTATTCGTATCTGACCTCTGCGATAATCGATGCGGCGAGAGGAAAGCCGGGAGCGAAAGCAAAGCTCGCCAAGGTTATTGCCTCCTCCCTTGCGAACACGGTTGCGGTATCGGCGATATCGACTGCAATGTCGCTTCTTCGTGGAACGCTCGACAGAGACGACGATGATGAGCTGTGGGACGATATTCTGAAATCGTTCGGTAAAAATGTCATTATGGATTTGGCATCCGGAGGACTTGCTCCTGTGTGGCAGATTGTCGAATCGGCGATCACGGCGATTGAATCCGGAAAATACGGAAATACCGTTGAGAGAATGGATCTTGCGGCTCTTACCGACCTCGGAGGGCTGATAAACAAGTATCTCATCTCGCAGAACGGCGGTCGCCCGAATCTCGGAATGCTTCAGGACATTGTGAATGCGGCATCGAACCTGTTCGGCTGGTCGGCGAAGAACGTGATGCGCGACCTCAAAGCGGGACTTGACAGAATCATATTTGACTCCGGTCTTATCTCACCGATGACTCAGTACAACTACCTGAAGTGGTGGAAGGACGTTGAGCTTACGAACAAGGCGGCGGTGACTGAGGCTTATTACGATGTTCTCCGCGACGCTGTTGACCGGGGCAGGTATTCCGACTATGTGAAGATCAAGCGGGACATGATTTATCACGGGTACACCGAGACCAAGATAAAGAATGCCGTCATGAAATCCTCTCTGATGGACGACCTTTACGAACTGAAAAAGGTCAATCCCGGTTCGTACAAGGCTAAGGTGAACAGCATTGTAAGCTCTGTATCCGCCGTGAGCAGTCTTGAGGGCAAGGAGTTTGAAGACTTCATCGAATCCGCAATGAAGCGGCGGGAGAGGGAGGACGGAGGCTCCAAGACCGACGACGAGGTTTACGACGAGATGCACAGGAAGATGGAGAAGGAAGTGAAGGAGCAGCTTATCTACATTGACGTATCGAAGAGAGCGGCGTATATCAAAAAGATGCTGAAGACATACGGAGAATACGGCATCACCGAGGCGGACATACTCAAAGTCCTCCGCAAAGCGGGTAAAGCGTGATGGTGAGGTACGATTATCCGTCCGCGCTGTGGGAGCGGCTTATCCCGGAATGCGGTTTTACCGACCGTGAGCTTGAGGTTATACCGTATCTGCGGCGCGGGAAGAGCGGGATTGAGACTACGCTTGCGCTGAACATCAGCCTGTCGACCTACAACCGGCTGAAGAGCAGCATAACCGACAAGATATTCGCCTTCGTTACGGCGTAAAAAGAAAACCGGCACATCGTTTTTGGTGTGCCGGTCTTTTCTTATACCGTTTTTATGAATCTGTAATATGCTTTCTTTACGCTTCCTGCGGAATTGTAGGCTCCCAGCTTCATGGCTATGTTCTGCCAGCTTCTGCCGTCGATACAGCGGTATTGGATTATAAGGCGCATACGCGGGTCGTCAACCGAGCTTATGAACTTCTGAAGCCGGACGTACTCCTGCTCGACCTTATACCGTCTGTCGTCAAGCTCTGCCTTTGCGTCGGCGATCTCTGCGGCGATTGCGGTTTTATCGGTCGTTCCGCCGCCGAAGGGCATTCCGGTCATGGTCTGGGTCGTCTGCGTCGCTCTCCCGGTGAGGCGGAGAATGCGGTTCTCGATGTCCTCTATCTCTTTTTTCAGCCAGTGATACCGGCTGAGTTCTTTTGATTCCGTAACAGATCACCTTCCTTTCGGTTATTCCGTCGGCTTTTGCTCCGCACGACGGGCAGTTATTACAGGGAAAACGGTACTCGTTCCCGCACTTTTCGCACCGATATTGTGTTTCTCCCCGGTAGGTATATTTCAGCCATTTCATGAGCGGGATCTCCTTCCGGTGACGTTTTCGCGCATTTTCTCAAGGATCTTCTTTTCCTTCTTGCACATCCGCTGAGGGGAGACTCCGCGCTCCTTAGCTATGCTGCTTGCGGTTTCTTCGCAAAAATAGCGTCTTACGATGTAATTTCTCTGTTCTTCCGTGAGATTTTTCATAGCCTGACTGCACACGTCCTCGTTTTCGGCGCGGATGAAACCGGGTTCTTCATACGGCGGTTCTTCTTCCTCCGGATCGTCTCCGAACCGGCAGTTCTCCTTCATCTGACCTGCCTTTATACGGATGCGCATGATGTGCTTGTACATTGCACGCATACCGTTCAGGATGCAGGACGAGGCGTAGGTTGAGAAGCTGCTGCCTTTGCGGTTATCCGGGTCATAGGTAACGGCGGCGGAGTACAGGGCTTCATATCCGGCATTTATGTAGTCGTCGGTTTCGCTGCTGTTGAAGGCAAACCTGTTCGCAAAGGCATACACAAGCAGATAGTTATCCGCCATGAGCTTCTTTTGCTCCTCAGTCATCTGTCATACCCAGTCCGAAGACAAAGGCTATGTGGTCTTTCAGCTCGTCCTCCGTCATGGGGTCGCCTGTATACGATGCATGATATACCAGTCGGTCTCCCTTGAAGATGAGGATGGAGCCGCCGGTCTGAGCCGCTGTATAATCGCCGTATTCAGCGATTGTCGGCGGGTGGGGCGAATCCCTCCACATGTACTTTTTCCTGCAGAAAGCGCACCTGTGCGTGTCGTAGGCGGGTTCGCCGCAATACGGGCAGAAGGGAGCGAAGACACCGTATTCTCTGTACCAGTTCACTTCTTTTCTGCCGAGGGCTTTCAGGATTTTGTTTTTAAGGGTCATGGTTCGTTTTCCTATTTATCTATATATCCGTGATTCTTTTTCTTTGCTTCGACGTTTGCAATGACATCATCAAGGCGCAGACCGTTGATGTGACAGCCCCAGTTTTCAGCTCCATACCTTCTGAAGATGCAATTCTGACATCCGCGCTGCTTGTGACAATACTCAACTATTGCCTTTGCGTGCTCTATAGCTTTCTTGTCGGTCATGATTCGTCCTCCTTTACGGGGTAGGTCATTACGTCGGGAAACTCTTCTCGCTTCTTGCGAACTGCCTCGATGTTCTTTTTAACCACTCCGGGCGATGCCAGCAAACACCCGGTTCTCGGGTCGGTCAGAAGGATGTCTTTGTCCTTATATCTCAGGTCAAACGTTGTATAGAAAACCTCTCCGCAGACGGTTACCTTTCTGCCCCGGACGAGCTTGCGGTGAGGTTCTCCGTCCTGCGTTACCGCAATCCAGAACTGTATCGGTTCTTCTCCCCACACTTCGTCAAGCAGCTCCTCGAACGAATAGCAGGTCAGATCGTCGCCGATTTCGATATACGGACACCAGCAATGTCCTGTGTTGACATCGTAGAACTGGCAGTTATCGTTACTGCACAAAACTTCAATCATAGTCATAGTGATTCCTCCATATTTATCGGTATTCCGACGGGTTTTACGCTTTCGCTGATGTCGGTAGCGCGGAAGTGTTCTCCGGGGTAGGGGTACATAAACCGGAACATTAAGTAGTTCGCGGCGTCGACGAGGTGTTCGGTATTTTTGTCCCGCTTGAAGGCTTCAAGGCAATCCTCGGCGGTTTTGAGAGCGTCCACTCTGCCGCCGCCGAAATTTATCCTTGCGGAGCCGTACTTTATATACGACAGCTCAACGCGGTTTTTGCGGAGGCGGTCGAATTCTTCGCTGTAGTCGGTCATTTGCTTCTCCTCCCGGCTTTGCGCCATGCCTTGACGAAAGATTCGTTTTCCTCGGCGACGAACTCGACGGTGTAGAAGTCTTGTCCGCAGTCATGGCATTTGCGCTTTCTGTAATTTTCGTTGTCGTCGTCGTTGCTCCGCGTTTCGTGACAGACTGTGAATTTGCTTTTGCAATATGGGCAGATCATGCTGTCTCCTCCTCCTTTTTGTCGATGTAGGTATAGAACATATCAAAAGTGTCGATGCCGGAGGCTTCAAGGAGCGCGAGCGTCAGGTTCGTGCCGACGGAGCGTCCTCCGGAGAGGAAGTTTGTGACGGTTCCCTGTGAAACTCCTGCCCGGTCGGCGAGCTTCTTTTGCGATTCCCTTGATTCGGTAAGCGCGTTTCTGACGTACTCGACCATGGCATTATACACCGCTGTCGCGTTTTTCTGCGCGTCGCTTGCGCTTTCCCACACGGTATTTCCGATGGCGGTCTCCGCTTCCTTGCGCGTTCTGAAGGCTTTCACGCCCCATTCGGCGGCTCGGTATCCTTTTACGCGGATCATGAGACGCATATCCTGAGAGAAGAATATCTCCTTTATCGTGCCGAAGGCTATGCGTTTCTGGTTTTCGTGATCGCGGATGAAGTAGACGTGATCACCGATGCTGACGGGGAGATTTATTGTCATTTTGCATTCTCCTTCAGCCTCTTTCCGAGGCGGTCGATTTTTGCTATCCTGTAAAGCGGGACGTCCTCGGACACGTCGAAGAGGGCTTCCATCTGCTCAAGCATGATGTACACGTCGGCGATCTCCTCTGCTATGTGGTCGCGGTTTTCCGGATCGCCGATGCCGGTGCGGATGGCTTTGCAAAGCTCCTTCTGAAGCTCGGACAGCTCCTCTATAGCGACGACGGTCTGAGCGTATGCCCCGAAGGTATCGAGGGCGGTTTTAAGTGTTGGGTGCATTGTTGAATTCCTCCGGTTCTTCTGTTGTGAATGGGTTTGCGTCTCTTCTCATTTCCAGTTTACCTCAATTCCTTTATCTTTTGCGTGTTTTTCAAGGGCTTCGAGCGCGACCTCGCCGTAGCGGTTGCGGTAGTCGATTATCGTCTGTGTGAACTCCTTTGAGAACCTTTCCATGCGCTTCTCGCCGAAGCCGAACTCGCCGTTTAAGACAAGTCCGGCGGCGAGGAAGCACATCGAGACTGCCGTATCAACAAGCGCGTTGTCGTGCATTTCCTGCCGGGTTTTGCGGGAGAGGGTCATGTGATATCACTCCAATCGATTTTTTGTCCGCATTTGGGGCAGTAATCGAAATCGTCATAATCGACCTCGTACCGTTCTCCGCAACCCGGACAAATCCATGTATCATAGATTATGTTTCCGCTGTCATCGTAGCCGTCGCCTTCAAGGTTTGGCTTCTTTGCGGTCTGCTTTTCGATGGCTCGATATTCCTCCTCGTCGGTAACTCTTTTGTTCCAAACGGCAACTGCGTTTTCGGGGGCTTCGTCTGTTTCGCAGAAATCCCGTCCTTGTACATGGCAGCTTTGGCATTCGACCCATGACGGCTCGACCTCGATATCTGCGCCAACATATGCGCCGTTATCGTCGATTTCCGGGATTGTGTATACTCTGCCGCCCATGAGCTTTGCTTCGCCGCCGCAAAACGGACACGGTTTTAATTTTAACTCGTTCATGTTGTTTTCCTCCTGCCGTTTTCTTTCTCTTGGCTTTCTCTTGGAAGTTTTATTGTATTTCCGTCTTTAAGATCGTTACTTCCAAGCTGGTGTGAGAACATCATTAAGCCGGTGTCTGTGTTTACAACGCTGTCTAAAAACGCGCATAGAGTGCCGTCGGGTATTTCGAGTGTGATTTTCATGTTGTTTTCCTCATTTCTCTGAATTTATTTTCGCATCCGCGACAGGTTTTCTTTTTGCAGGTCAGGCACATCTCGATCTCGTCCGGGTGGAGAGGGTCGGGGGTGTGCTTTATTTTCCGCTCCGGGTGTATGCGGGTGAGCTTGCCCTGCTGGTGGAGGGTTTTGGTGAAGGTCATGTCTCCGTCACCTCGATTCCGTAGAGGTGGAGCATGAGCTTTTTCTTGATGATATACTCCGGTGTGCGGTGTCCCTTTACGTCCTCGACGATATGCTCTCCGGTGCGGGTGTCGGTGTAGGTGAAGTCTGCGACGTATGCGCATTCGCGGAGGGCTTTGCCGGATTTCAGGCGCTGCTTCGGGATCAGGGTGAATTTTACCTGACGCTTCAGGTCGGTTATGTATCCGGCTTTTGCGAGGAAGGCAAGGTGTGTGTACCGGAGGGCTTCGCGTTGGCTGTCGAAGGTCTCGCCGGTGGGGAGGGTGGTTTTGCGGTTGTGGTATTTACTCACGGTGTGCCTCCTTGAGGAATATATCGCTTTCGACCTCGTTGCCCCATACGTCCCATCCTTCGGCTTTCTGCCTTGCGAACAGCTCGACGCGGGGGAGGTCGCCCATCAGCTTTACTATGCGGTCGCGGGTTTCGTCGGGCTTCTTGGAATGCTCCTCGCGCGGGGAAACGATAAGCTGACTGACGCACGGTGACTGCCTTTTCGGATTCCCCTTGACGGCAAGCAGGCATATCTCGGCATTGCTCCTCGTCCAGAATCCGAGACCGGTGCACCATGTATCGGATTTCCGGTTTTTCTTTGCCCACACGAAAGCGGTTGTTTTATACCGGAAGCCCCATGCTTCTATCAGCTCCAGAGCCTCTTTTATCATGGGGAAGGTCGCCCACATGAACAGCGCGCAGTCTTTTTCTGCGATTTCGGATATCGGGAGATTTTTCAGATCCTTCTGAGACATTGTGGGGTAATGGTGTTCTGCCGAACCTCTCGCGGTGCGCTGATTGTAGCTCCACGGCGGGTCGGCGTAGATGATGCTGTATTTACTCATATCCCCAGCTCCTCGGCGAGTTGTTTCAGCGCCTGTTCGTACTGTTCGGGGGTCAGGGGAAGGTGTTTCAGGATTTCCTTTGCGTCCTCATATTCCTGATATTTATTCATGATAGTTTCTCCCATCCGTAGATTTTTGCTCCCGCGTACTCCTCCGAGAAGCGGCGGGAAACGGGGTCGTATTTCAGTTCAAAGTCTCCGGTCTCGCCGTACATTCTTGACTTCAGACAGCGGATTTTGGCGATATCGTTTTCCTCGACGCCGCGCATGACGGTGAAGACGTTACAGGCGATGTTGGTTATCGTGCCGGAGCCGCCGACCTCGTCGCTGTCCTTTATCTCGTCATTTGTTTTCCTCGGGTGGACGACGACATGGACGTGAACTCCGTACTTCTCGGCGAATTTTCTCAGCCTTATGACGAACTCGCCCTGAACCTGATACATTTCACCGGGCTTTGCGGCGAGGGCAACGGTCATCAGGTTGTCCACAATGAAGACGCGGCAGTCATATCGTCTGTATGCGGCGGTGAAGATATTGATTATGCTGTCTCTCTCGTCGGACTGGACTATCCTGTTGTCGTAGAGCCACAGGCGGCGGTCGAGCCAGCGGTCTATCTTTCCGGCGGTGTCTCTGCCGACCGTGACAACGTCTCTTCCTGTTCTCTCGTCGCGGACGAAGGAGAGGTTTTCCCTTCCGGCGGCACAGCAGGTTATCTGATACTTGAGCCTGTCAGCCGGGATCTCTCCGGAATAGACGCAGAGGTTTTTGCCCTGATCTATTGCGTCAAGCCCGATCTGGTTGAGGACGGAGGATTTTCCGCATCCGCGCTTACCCGTCCAGACGGTGAGGTCGCCCTCAAGGAAGCCGCCGACCTTTTTGTCGAGGGATTTTATTCCCGACAGGGTGCGCGGGAGCTTCAGTATATCCGTCATCTGCACGTCGGCAAAGTTTATAAGACCTTCGACCGGGGTTTCCTTCACGGCGGCAAGTGCGTTTACTACTGCCTGCTCTCCGTGACGGACAAGCAGCTCGTTCATGTCCTTGCATCCGAGGTATGCGTCGTAGTCGGGGAGGAGGATGTTCTTTCCGGGGAGCTTCTTTACAAGCTCGGCAGCCATCTTCTTTCCCGGCTCGTCGCTGTCGCCGAGGATGACTATCTTTCCGAACCTTTCAATGAAGTCGGCGCAGGTATCGAGCCATGTGAAATCCTCGGCTCCGGAGGGGACGGAAACGACGTTCATGGGGCGCTTCTCCGAGAAAGCCTGAAACGCAGCCATGCAGTCGAACTCTCCCTCGGTGATGATGAGAGATTTTGTGCCGAAGGTACACAGATCCATGCCGAAGAGTATCGGCTCGGCTCCGGTCTCGCGCCACATCTTTCTCTCTCCCTTTTCGACCTTCCTCGGAGGACGGTATTTGACGAACGTCGGAGATGCCGTTTTTCTGTCCTCTGACGAACGATAGAAGGGGAGGGCTATGTTTCCCTGTCCGTCCCTCAAAATGCCGAAATACGCGATTATGGAGGGCGACAGCCGCCTCTTCTGCATATATGTCATTGCCGGGGAATCGTTTTCAAGGGGAAACAGCTTTGTATCCGGCTTTTTGTACTTCTTCGCCGGGGCTTTCGGGCGGGGTGCCGGGTCAGCCGGATCGTCATACCGGAGGTTCTTTTCACGGCACAGCTCCGAGAAGTGACCCTTGACGCCGCAGGAGCCGCGCATACAGTTGAAGGTGTGATTCTCCATGTTCAGGGCGAAGGTGTAGCGATCCTGATGATTGCCGCCGCCGCAGAAGGGACAGTAGAGCGGCTTTATCTCGTTGCCTACGACCTTGAAATCGCCGAGATACATATTGGCGTATTCGAATTCAGTCATCGTCGTCCAACATTACGAAATGCAGTCTTTCCTTCTGGGCTTCCGTCTGTTTTATGACCCTGAGAACACCGGCGGGAGTTATGTAATTCTCGCGGGTCTGAAGATAGATATCGATTGCGGGGGCGACCTCCTTTATACCGTAACCGAGCCTGTCAAAGAACTCTGCCCACATTTTGGCGATGTCCTTGTATTCGTGCCTTTCGCAGAGAATATCGAACTCAGGATAGAACATACGCGGCATATGGAGCGCGATTATGAAATTATCGGTCAGCTCAAAGATGCGCTTTTCGTCCGGTGTGACTTTGAGACCGTGGTATATTTCGGTCGCTTTTTTGTCTCTTTCCGCCATTTTTTCTTTTACGTATTCGTCAATGCTTTTTTTCGTTTCCATTTTGATTGCTCCTTTTTGTGTCTTTGGTTTTATTTATTGCGCTCGTTCTCTTCCTGTTCCCAAGGGAATTGAACTATTCTTTCTCTCTTGGCGATACTCTCTATCACATCGGCGGGGGTAAAAGGTTCGTTGCGGCGGCGGAGACAAACCCAGAATCCGTAGCGTATTTCCTCGACGGTATAGTAATCAAGTAAGTCGCGCCAGACGTCGACTATGATATCAAAGCCGCATTTTTCACAGTGAATGTTGAAGTCGGGATACAGCTTTCGTGCTTTTTCCAAACCGCTCGTGATTTCCCCACGCTTGGATTGTTCCGTTGAAGTTCTGATGTCTTTTTCGATTTCCGACGATAACTCGATTCTGTTTTCCATTTTGATTGCTCCTTTTACATATATCTTGGTTTTTCTTTCGGGGTGTCTCTTCTCGCCCAGTTACGGATCACCGCTAAGAAATCCTTATACTTCTTTCCGTTCATGGCGACATATTCCGAGACGCGTTCTATCCGCTCGTTATAGTCGGTTGGGAATTCGGATTTCAGCTTTTCGTAATCCGCATCCGAGAGGAGGACGTTTTGGTAAGTGCCGTATTTGTGGCGGGTGGGGGGTGGTGACGGCTGTGCCGGCACATTATCTATACTATCCTTACCTAACCTATCCTTACCTAACCTATCCTGTGTCTCCCGTTGGTGCACCTCCGGTATACCAACTGGTATACCAACGGTATCCGGAGCGGGTATCTCCCGTGCGCATTCCGTATATGCGCCGTTTTCATCGAGCTTCAGAGTAGATGCTTCGTCGGCATATTTTGTCGGGTTATATCGGTCACTACGGATATAGTTGTGGATTCTCCAGTGCTTTATGACTATCACACCACTTTCAAACGAAAGAACGAATCGGCGGGCGAGAAGGATGTTCATGTCGTCGTTGCTTGCGCCCGCTTGACGCATGATGCTTCTTGGGTTGTTTATGAATCCGTCATCATCGGCGAACATCCCGAGGGTGAAGTAGAGGCATCTTGCGCTGAGAGGCATATCAAGGAATGCGTCGGACAAAACAATGGTTTTTGCAAACATTCTGCGTTCTGCCATTGATTACGCTCCTTTTCTTCTCAGAACGGCAAATCGCCGTCGTCGGCGGTCACTTCCTCGAAATTCGGGGCTTTATAGGCATCGGGGATATAAGAGGGCGCTCCGGCATTTTCGTTCGCTGTGGGCGATTTCTGCGCGGCGTCGGCTTTACTGTCGACGAATCGGATGTTGTCGACGAGGACTTCGGTCGCGTAGCGCTTCTGATTGTTGTTGTCCGTCCATGTGCGGGTCTGTATCTGACCTGTCACCATGATAGCGGAGCCTTTGCGGAAGTACTTTATGACAAGCTCGGCTCTTTCCTTCCATGCGACGCACGAGATGAAGTCGGACATTTCGAGGTTGTTGTCCTTACGTCTCGGGCGGTTTACGGCTATGGTGAACTGGGTCACCGATATGCCGGACTGCGTGGTCTTGAGTTCGGGGTCTGCGGTGAGGCGACCGGCTAAGATCGCCTGATTGAAGTTCAATGCGCTCATTCTGATTTTTCTCCCTTCGGTAAGCTGTACTCGGTGACGTGGACGGTCTCGCCGAATCGGTTTTTCGCCGGGATCGTCCTTGTGTTGATTACGATTCCCTTTCTCTTGAGGTCGTTGACGCGGGAGGTCAGACGGGCTATGCCGTAGAGTTCAAGCGCCTTCGCCTGTGTCAGGGAGCCGATGTACTTCAGATGCTCAAGCACCTTGAAGCATTGTGTTGCAGCGTTCATCTTGGGGAAATCTCCTTTCGAAAGTGTTTTTCGGTATTTTTTATGCCTTTCGGCTGGGACGGATGCGCTCCGTCGGGCGGTCGGTCTTTGCCGGCTGTCATTAGGCTGTCTGAGGGGTTATCCGAGGAGCTTTTTTATCGTTTCTCCGCCGTAACTGTCTTTACAGAGGTTGATGAACTCCTCTATGGTGAAGGTATCGTTTTCGAGGTCTATGTCGTGGCTGCGGACGAAGGACATCCGTCCGGCTTCGCAGCTTCCGGTGAGCCTGTTGTGCCACACGAAGAGATCTTTTGCGGGATATTTCACGCCGGGGCTGTGGGATTTGAAGAATTCTGCGATGCGGTCTTCTTCGGGCATATCATCAAAGAGCTTTTCGTGCAGTTCGTCGATTGCCTCTTTTAATGTATTTCCGTGGGCGAAGGTGTTTCCGCTTTTTGCGACGTAGCAGGGCGTGAGGGTCAGATCAGTTTCGAGAATGTATCCTTTTGCGGCGCCGCCGAATACGGCAGTTATTATGGTCTGTACGTCATCAATCAGATGCACATCTCTGCCGTCATACGACGCAATTCCGTCGCCGGAGCCGAAGCCGGAGCCGGAGCCGGAGCCGGAGCCGAAGCCGGAGCCGTTGCCGGAGTGTAAAAAAGTTTGTTGCTGTCAGCTCCGGC
>OQVS01000048.1_pt1 | contig 53224 bp, 39 predicted proteins | sample 1691601 | NCBI WGS metagenome assembly OQVS01 (sample SAMN03418268, study PRJEB22391) | human gut metagenome | biome: human-gut; feature: organic feature; material: feces | host: Homo sapiens | place: Tanzania | collected 2013-01 | reverse complement strand
CGGTGGCGACGGCGAGACTGAGCAGATATTTTTCACAGGTGAATTTCATGCTCTCATTTTTCGCTTGCAAGAATGCTGTGGGGGGGGGTAGAATCAAGCTATCTATTTAGCAAGGAGAAAATTATGAAGAAGTGGTTTTTTGTATTATTAGCTATCGTAGTGGTCTTCTCTTTTGTGGGATGCGATGGTAAGAAAGTGGAAGACAAGTCTGAAGAGGTAGTGCAGACCTTCACAGGATTCATGGAAGCCATGAAAGAGAGTATGAGTATTATGCTCTCTATTGAAAAGGAAGGAGAATTTAATCTAGAAGAGATTGAATATGAAAGTGGAAATGTACTAGGGGATCTCGTGGATGACTATCTTAGATTGAGAGGAAAGAATGCAAAGGTACAGAAGAAGTCTGGTACAATCATAGCCAAATTACAGGGGGAAACTGAGGAGATGGGAAAAATCTCCCTTAAAGCCTCTGATGTGAAGATTGAAGTCTCATATGAGGAAGATAAGACTGCTAAGCTAGAGTTCAGCATCGAAGCAGAAATGAAGATGGAAGCTTCTAAAGAAGGAAAGGAAGTCGTGTATACAATAGATGTCAAGTCTTTCACTCTCAATGGAAAGATGTATAAGCCACTTTCTGCATCTTTCAAGATTGAGAATGAATCGGGAGAGACTATAATCCTCTATGCGAAGTATGATGGGAAGAATGTGAATAAGGATCTTCTAGAATCAGTCTTGTCATTAGAGATCAGGTGACACTATAGGCATTTCTAATCACTTCCTCTATTTCAGAAGTGGTTTCAGAAGATTTGCATATGTCTCCGAATCTACATAAAAAAGAAGAGGTGCAGATAGTAGTGTTGTCTGCATCTCTTAGATTATATTTCTCTGCTATACACAATTTACAATAGTCTTCGATTTTCACATCAGAATTAGTGTGATGTATTCTTTAAAATTGGGTTTACGTAGATTATCTGACGTCAAAATAGCTGAGAGAGGTGTTTCCACTGAAAAAGAAAAAAACTCAGTTTCAGTGGAAGATTTTCCACTTTTGGAGTAGAAAGACCGTTTTTCAGTGGAAATGACCAGCCTCTAATATCGACCAAAACGCCGTTTTTTGCGGGATTGGTCTACTTTGGTAGGCAAAACAAGAAGAATTGGGGCATTTTGGTCGATTTTGCCAAGGACATCGGTCTAGAGCATAGAGCCTGTCTTTGCCTAGTCCAGTGAACGGAGGGCCTTCTTGAATTGGGAGACGAAGAGGATGGTGCAGAAGGCCACCGAGAGGATGTCGGCGATGGGTTCTGCGAGGAAGACTGCGAGGACCTGGTTGGAGAGCAGGGCAGGCATGATGTAGATGAGCGGGATGAGGAGGATGATCTTTCTCATGCAGGCGACCATGATGGAGGATTTTGCGTAGCCTATGGAGGTGAACGTGGTTTGGCAGGCCATTTGGATGGAGAAGAGGCCTGTGATTGCCATATAGATTCTAAGTAGCGGTGCGGTGTAGGCGACCAAGCCTTCTACATCAGTGAAGATGCGCGCGAAGGCCTGTGGGAAGAACATGACGCAGAGCCAAAGAGTGAAGGCATATATGGCGTTGACCTTGACGAGCAGTCCAAAGGCCTTCTTGACGCGGTCTTTGTTGCGGGCTCCAAAGTTGTAGCTTATGATTGGCTGTGTGCCCTGTCCAAGTCCGTTGAGAGGAAGTAGGGCGAACTGCATGACGCTTGAACATATCGTCATGGCTCCAACGGCCATGTCTCCACCATATTTGAGAAGGGAGGAGTTGAAGCAGACCGATATTATGCTTTCTGTGCTCTGCATTATGAAGGAGGCAAGGCCAAGGGTGATGACGGGGACGACCACTGAGGATTGCAGCTTCAGGTTCTCGCGTCTCATGTGAAGTGTGGTCTTCTTTCCAAAAAGGAACGAGATTATCCATGCAGCTGACAACGCCTGGGAGATTATGGTTGCAAGCGCCGCTCCTTTGACTCCCATTCCAAGTGCATAGATGAAGATTGGGTCTAGAACTATGTTGCTCACGGCCCCTACGATTATTGTGACCATGCTTATGGTTGCAAAGCCCTGGGTTGTGATGAACATGTTCATTCCAAGGGAGAACTGCACGAAGAGCGTCCCCAGGGAGTAGATCTTCATGTAGTCAACCGCGTATGGAATCGTGTTCTGGGAGGCTCCAAATAGAAGCAGTATTGGCTCGCAGAAGACGTAGATCAACGCCGTGAGCACTATGGAGATAAGAATCTGGAGTGTGAAGCAGTTGCCCATTATGAGCTCTGCCTGTTGGTTATCGCCACGGCCCATTGCTATGGATGCCCTTGGGGCTCCTCCGCTTCCAACCAGCGCTGCGAATGCAGAGACTATGAGGATGATGGGAAGGCATACGCCAACCCCTGTGAGGGCCAATGCTCCGGTCTCTGGAATGTGCCCTATGTATATGCGGTCAACGATGTTGTAGAGCATGTTTATAAGCTGCGCCACGACCGTTGGAAGGGCTAGCTTTGCCATGAGCTTTCCCACTGGCTCCTCTGCCAGGAAGCTTCTATCTTGATTTCCACCTTGATTTCGCTGTTGGTTTCTCTGCATGGCGTAAAACTACTCCAACCAGTCCCAATTGACAATATACGGAGGTTATGAATCTGTGCAGAAAGAAGTTTTTCTGCTAAATTGGAATGTGAGGCTTTCTCACTGTGAAACTGAAAACAAAACTGAAAATGAAACAGGGGTTAAACAGAAATGAAACTGGAAGCCTCAAGGAGTTTAGATGACGGAATTCGTACACCTCCATAACCATACGGACTATTCTCTGCTTGACGGAGCCGCTTCGTGTTCCAAATACGTTGCTAAAGCCAAGGAGCTTGGCATGAAGGCCCTTGCCATAACGGACCACGGCAACATGTTTGGCGTCATGGAGTTCTACAAGGCCTGCAACGATGCGGGGATACAGCCAATTCCAGGGTGCGAGTTCTACATCTCCCCGGCAGGCAGGGCCAACAAGGACCCCGGCAACCGCTACTACCACCTCATCCTCCTTGCAATGAACGACAAGGGATACCACAACCTCATGGAGCTCAACAGCATTTCGTACCTTGAAGGCTTCTACTACAAGCCAAGGATAGACGAGGAGGCCCTCAAGGAACACAGCGAAGGGCTTATATGCATGTCAGCCTGCCTTGCGGGCGAGATCCCCCAGAAGCTTCTCAACGACTACATGGACGAGGCCTACGAGAAGGCCAAATGGTACAAGGAGCTCTTTGGCGACAGGTACTATATTGAAATCCAGAACCACTTCATCCCTGAGGAGACAACGGTCCTTCCAAGGCTTGTGAAGCTGGCAAGGGACTTGGACATCCCAATCGTGGCCACCAACGACATACACTACATAGAAAAGTCAGACCACAACGCACACGATGTCCTACTTTGTATTGGAACCGTGAAAAAGAAGTCCGATACCGACAGAATGAGGTTCCAAACCGAGGAGTTCTACATGAAGAGCGGCGACGAGATGGCCGACCTCTTCTCCAAATACCCCGATGCCATTGAGAATACGGTCAAGATAGCCGAGCGCTGCAATTTCAAGATAGAGTTCCCAGGACCTCTGCTTCCAAGCGTAGACGTCCCTCCTGAGTACAAGGACACCAAGGAGTATCTGTCGGCCCTTTCGTGGCAGGGCCTTGAGAGACGCTACCCAGGATACAAGGACAATCCAGAGCAGCGCAAAGTCCTTGAAGAAAGGCTCAGCTATGAGCTGAGCGTCATACTCAGGATGGGGTTCGACGGCTACTACCTCATAGTGCGCGACTACATCTACTGGGCCAAGACCCACGATGTACCTGTAGGTGCAGGTAGAGGCTCAGGCGCAGGTTCGCTTGTGGCCTACTGCGTTGACATCACGAACGTGGACCCCATAGCCCACGACCTGCTGTTCGAGAGGTTCCTCAACCCTTCGAGGGTTTCGCTTCCTGACTTTGACATAGACTTCTGCTTCGAAGGACGCCAGAGTGTCATAGACTACGTGACGGACCACTACGGGGTGGACCGAGTGGGTCAGATAGCCACGTTTGGAACCCTCAAGGCCAAGGCCGTCGTAAAGGACGTAGCCAGAGTCCTTGACATACCTTTCGATGAGTCCAACCGTATAACCAAGTTCATATTGGACGTCCTTCCTGACGAAGCCAAGGAGGCCCATGTATCGTCGCTTCTGGAATGGTCAATACGCACATCTCCTGAGCTCCAGGAGGTAAGGGACAGGGGCGGCGTATACGAAGAGCTCTTCGATGTTTCGCTAAGGCTTGAGAACCTTGCCCGCCACGTATCCACCCACGCCTGCGGCGTCGTCATTGGAAAGACGGCGCTCAAGGACTATGTGCCGCTCTATCGTGATCCAAAGACCGGCGGCATCTCCACCCAGTACACAATGACGTTCCTTGAGCAGTGCGGTCTTGTGAAGATGGACTTCCTTGGACTCAAGACGCTGACCCTTCTTAGAAACACAGTTAGGCTGATCCACAAGAAGGACCCTTCGTTCGACCTTGAGAAGGTCCCTGACGACGACAAGGACACATTCGCCATGCTGTCCAAGGGCGACAGCATGATGGTGTTTCAGCTTGAAAGTCCTGGGATGCAGAAGAACCTGAGGCTCCTTGAACCTACGAGGTTCGACGAGCTGGACGCAATGGTATCGCTCTACCGTCCGGGTCCAATGCAGTACATCCCGCAGTACATTGATTCCAAGCAGGGCAGGCACCCTGTCGTGTACCCCGATCCTGACTTGGTGGACCTTCTCAAGCCAACCTATGGCGTCATCGTCTATCAGGAGCAGGTCATGCGTGTTGCCCAGATCATAGCGGGGTTCTCCCTTGCTGAAGCAGACACCCTGCGAAAGATAATGGGAAAGAAGAAGAAGAAGGAGATGCCGGCGCAAAGGGAGAAGTTCATAGCCGGAGCCGTGGCAATGGGCAGGGACGCCCAGCATGCAGCTGACATCTTCACGATGCTTGAACCTTTCGCAAGCTACGGATTCAACAAGAGCCACAGTGTGTGCTATACGCTTCTTGCCTACAGGACGGCATACCTCAAGTGCCACTACAAGGCGGAGTTCATGGCCGCCAACCTCACCAACGAAATAGGTTCCGGCGACAAGTACAAGGAATACCTGGACTACGTGAAGGGCATTGGAATCAAGATGCTTCCACCAAGCATCAACGACTCCGAGACATACTTCAACGTCGTCAACGGCGAACTCATATACGGGCTGGCGGGCATAAAGGGCGTTGGCGCAACGACAGTGCAGGCCATCCTTGACGAAAGGCACGAAAACGGCCCTTATACCGATTTCCTTGACTTCATCCGCCGCAGCGACCCCAAGGTATTGAACTCTGGCGTCCTTGACGGACTCATCAACGCAGGGGCGTTCGACTCGTTTGGCTACAACCGCCCAACCCTGATCGCCAACTACAACGATGCAATAAAGTCCGTCAAGGAGGACAAGGAGGCCCAGACCTTTGGGCAGAATCTCCTTTTCGACGCCGCAGAGGAGGGCACTTCCAGCTTTGAGATGAAGACCATGCCTGACTATGACTTCATGGAGAAGCTTGAGATAGAGAAGTCGTACCTTGGGTTCTATGTCTCGGGACATCCTTTGGACAGGTACAAGGCCTGTTGGGATGCCTGTGTGAGGCTTGACCTTTCCAAGCCCGACCGCATACACGAGGGCGTGAAGTACGACTTCATTGGAATGGTCTCCGAGATGCGTGAAATCACTACCAAGACCGGTTCAAAGATGGGGCACATCTCCATAGAGGACTACAACGGCAAGGTGGATGTCACCGTGTTTCCAAAGCAGTGGGCCCTGTGTTCCATGGGGATTGCGACAGGGAAGATAATTGGGGTGCATGGAAGTTTCAAGACATACAACGACAAGCTGGGCTTCAGTGCAGACAGCGTCTTTGGAGATCCAATGCAAATGAAGCCTTCCCGTCCAGTGAGGGTCTGCCTTGAGCTTGACCAGAGCCAGAGCGGAAGAAGCGCCATAAAGGAGATACGCAGCGTGTGCTCGAAGCACAGAGGTACTGCGGAGCTCATGTTCGTCGTCTATCCAAACGTTGGCGACGACGGCAACCTTGAAGGCCGTCCCCGCAGGGTCGTTGCCGACCAAAGGTTCAATGTGGATGGTTCTCCTGCTCTCATGGAGGCATTGTTGGAATGCCAGAGCGTGCATGACGTGTACGCCGAATGATCTTTGTTGCGGACTGTAGCCGCAATCGCTGCGTGCTGTAGTTTTGGAGGGGCTTTGATGGAGTTCTTCAAAGGTGTTTGCTCTTTTCTTGCAGGTCTTGCCGGCCTGTATTCGTTTCTCATAGTCGTGAGGATAATCCTTTCGTGGATCGTTGGATTCAGCAGGATGAACGGTTGGCGCAGCGGCTATGGCGGCTATGGTTATGCCAATGGCAACGGTGCCGGCCCCTCTGGAGTGGAGAAGGCCTCGGATGTCATAGGGCGTATCGTGGACCCCTACCTGAACCTGTTCAAGGGTATTACGTCACTTCGCCGTTCAAGGGTGGATTTCACACCTGTCGTGGCCCTCATAGTCCTGAATCTCATACAGAGCCTCTTGGAGATGGTGGCCCGCACGGGCAGGGTCTCCATAGGCGTACTTCTCGCCATTGCAGTGCAGGGCCTTTGGAGCTCGCTGTTTGCGTACCTATTCGTGTTCCTATTGATCCTGCTTGTCGTTCGCTACTTCCTTGGTCGCAGCCCTTCGTATCAGGCTCAGAACTGGATCAATGCAATAGATCCAATCCTTGATGGCCCAGTCAAGAGGGTCTACAAGCTTTTCTTTCGCAAGATGGTCAATCCAGACGATCAAAAGCTTGTTCTTGCTTCCATTGTGTTCTACCTGATCGTATTCATAGCCTTGAAGGTAGGCGTTGGTTTTCTTGTGGATTTCCTTGTGTCCCTTTAGACCAAGCCGACCAAAGGAGTGAGATGCCGTGTTCGTAGGTAGCCTTTCACAGAGCGTTGGAGAACTCACAGGGGTTGGAAAGAAGACCCTTGCGGACTATTCGAACATTGGGGTCTCCACGTTCTGCGACCTCATATCAATGACACCTCGAGGCTACGAGGACCGCAGCCAGCGCATAGGTATTGGAGAGGCTCCTGACGGAGGTTGGGTCAACACCGTGGTGCGTGTGGAGAGTGTTGGGACGTTTGGGCGTGGGCGCAAGGATGTGAAGATTGTCGTAAGGGATCAGATGAGCGGACACAAAGCCTTTCTCATGGGGTTCAACAGAACTTATCTTGCAAAGACGGTCTTTCCAAGCTCCTTCTATCATCTATACGCAAGCGTTGGGAAGTACGGAACATCGTTGCAGTCCACGCAGTTCGAGCTCTCTCCAATGAGGGAGGACGAAGTCTACAACGAAGCCGCCGTTGCAATTGCCTTGGATGGCGGAATCCTTCCTGTCTACAGCCTGTCAGGTTCCCTTTCGCAAAAGTCCATAAGGCGAGACGTGAAGGCTGTCCTTGCAATGTACGCAAACAGGATAGAGGACGAACTTCCACGCTCCTTGATTGAAAAGTACGGCTTCATGCCTTTGGGACAGGCTTTCAAGGAGATCCACTTCCCTTCCAACGAAAAGAACCTGAAGGCCGCCCGCAGGACGCTTGCATTCAGGGAGGTCTTCTACCTACAGCTTGAGGCAAAGAGAAGGCCTGCAGCGGATGCTGCCGCGCCACGGGTTCCGATTCCTTCCAGAATAGACCAGGCTGAGTCCCATTTCATAGCATCCCTGCCGTTCTCCCTTACCTACGACCAGGTCAAGGTGCTTGACGAGATACGAAGCGACATGGCCAGCGACGTTAGCATGAACAGGCTTCTCCAAGGCGATGTAGGTTCTGGAAAGACGTTGGTTGCATGGGTTAGCGCCCTCCATGTCGCAAGCCAAGGGTATCAGGTTGCATTCATGGCCCCTACGGAGCTTTTGGCAAGGCAGCATGCGCAGGTTGCGGATGCTCTTTTCAAGGATATCGGTCTAAGGATAGCCTACCTTGACGGCGAGGTCCACGGGCGGCCGCGTGAGGCTCTCTTGAAGGAACTTGCCTGCGGGAACATAGACCTTCTCATTGGTACGCATGCGCTTTTCTCCAAGGATGTCGCTTACAGGAACCTACGCTATGTGGTGATAGACGAGCAGCATCGCTTTGGAGTGGAGCAGAGGGAGGCACTTCTTGCCAAGGGAGTGGACCCTGACGTGCTTCTCATGACGGCCACTCCAATTCCACGGACCCTTGCGCTTACGGTGTTTGGGAACCTCAACGTCTCCACTATAAGGACCATGCCAAAGGGGCGCCTTCCAATCGTCACGTACCTTGTGGATGAGTCGAGAAGGGATGACATGTACAATGCGGTTGGGGTTGAGATGAAGCGTGGGCACCAGGCCTATTTCGTGTACCCCCGCATAGACGACGAGGGCAATTCAGACCTGCGCGATGTGCAGACCATGTACGATTTTCTGTCCCATGTGAAATATCCATCGTTCAAGGGGGATTTGATACACAGCCGTCTGCCGGAGGACGAAAAGCTTTCGATTCTAGATGCATTCTCACGGGGTGATTTGGATTATCTTGTTTCTACGTCAGTAGTCGAGGTTGGAATAGACGTGCCAAACGCAACGTGCATGGTGGTGGAGCATTCTGAGATGTTCGGCCTTTCTGCATTGCATCAGCTGCGTGGTAGGGTTGGCCGCAGCAATCTGCAAAGCTGGTGCTTCCTTGCATACGAGCCGTCGATTTCCGATGACGGCAAAAAGCGCCTTGCGGTCCTCAAACGCACCAACGACGGCTTTGAGATTGCGGAGGAGGATTTGAAGATTCGTGGCCCCGGCGAACTGGCCGGCCTACGACAAAGCGGCTTCATGCATCTCAAATACGCCAACCTAGAGACCGATGTCTCCATGATGGCCGCCGCTAGGGACGAGGTCTCCGCCATTCTGGAGAGAGACCCAGGGCTCATTGAGCTTGACAACTGCGTGATACGAAAGGTTCTTGGGTCAAAGGCTTGAATTCTTCCAACTGCTGTGTGAGAATATAGTTGGGTAGGATCTTGCGGAGTGGACATGGGAGGTTCCATGTCTATGTCGTATGAAAACGATTTTCAGATGCGTTTTGTCTCGATTGGCTTGGAGGAGGGCTTGCGCAGGGGTGAGTTCAGAGCTCTGTGCAATGTCGCCAGGCGAATGAAGGCTCTTGGGATATCGCAGCATGCAATAGCCACATGCCTTGGAGTGGAGGATTCTTCAGTCGACCGCCTTGTGCGGGGAAACCCTCTTTGCGACGATTTCATGGAGCTTGAGTGAAATGCGAACCTCCTGTGAATTGTCCTATGTTGTTGGACAGATTAAGTCCATTCTCTACAAAGCCCGTAGCAATGTCGTCAGCCAAGTGAATGGTGAACTATTGAAGGCCTACTGGAATATTGGACGTATTGTCTGCGAATATGAACAGTCTACTCCTGAAAGGGCGGATTATGGAAAGCAGATAATGAAAAACCTGTCAAAGGAATTGACCCGAGAGTTTGGCAAAGGATTTTCCGTATCCAATTTGCAATTCATGAGACGGTTCTACCTGACATACTCAATTCAACAGACGGTGTCTGTTAAATTGGGGTGGTCCCACTACTGCGAATTGCTGACAATCACGGATTCCGACAAACGTAGCTTCTATGAAAAGGAAGCCATAAATGCCAACTGGTCCGTCCGTGAACTGAAAAGGCAGATTGATAGTTCTTTGTTCGAACGATTGATTCTATCTAGGGGAGAGTCGAACAAGGAACAGGTATTGGCTTTGGCTATGAAGGGCAATGACGTTGCCAAACCTTCCGATATCATCAAAGACCCGTATGTCTTCGAGTTCTTAGGTCTCCCTGAAGACAAGCCCGTCATGGAGAAAGATCTTGAAAGGGCTTTGCTGCGGCAGTTGGAAGAGTTCTTGCTTGAACTTGGTAGAGGATTCATGTTCGTTGGGACCCAGCAAAGGATTACGATAAACAATACGCATTACTATGTTGACATGGTCTTCTATAACAAAATTCTCCATGCCTATGTGCTTATCGAATTGAAGACGACAAAATTAACGCCGGAAGCAGCTGGGCAAATCAACATGTATCTGAACTACTATGCCGCAGAGGTCAATGATGATGGTGACAATCCTCCAATAGGAATTATTCTTTGTACGGAAAAGAATGAAGTCTCGGCTGAATACGCTTTGGGTGGTTTGTCGAACAATGTCTTTGCATCCCGCTATATTCTTTACATGCCAAACAAGGATCTTCTTGTCGAACAAGTTGAGGATGTTTTGGGTAAATGGCACAGAAAAGAGGAATCAGAGAAAAGAGAACCTGAAGGCAAGGCATAGGCTCAGGTCGTAGTTCTTCTGGTGTGAGTTCACAAAAGGCCGTTCTGATGTTATTCTTTAGTCATGCCCGAGCAGAGCGAACTATTTGCAGTGAACAGAAAACATCTTGTAGGAAAGCTTGTGACAGCCACGGTCTCGAATGGTGTCATAGCAGGCATCGAACTGCCTGAAGGCGGTGCATCCTCAGACCTCGTCGTTATAGGGGCCAAGGATTTTGGGGAGTGCAACTTCATAGATGTGATGGGTGAGGCCGTTCCAATATTCGCAAAGGACGAGGTCTCGTACAAAGGTCAGCCCGTCCTTGCCGTCTTTGGATCCGTTTCGGAGGATGTGGAGCTGTTCTGCAATGCAGTCAAGGTCTCATATCAGATAACTCCGGATTCCGAGTCCTCTGCGCCACAGGTTTTTGGAGAACCTTTCAATTGGTCGTATGGAAACACCGACGAATACTTTGTGCAGGGATCCAAGACCTTGAAGACGACGTTCAGCGTTGGAAGCCATTCCTGCAACATGCTGGGGGACCAGAAGATATTCGCCGTCATGGACGAAGGTGTCATGAAACTCCAGCTGGAGACCCAGTGGCCGGTTCATGTAAGGCGCTCCGTTGCAAACGTGCTTGGACTCCCTTTCGAGGAAGTGCATATAGACGTCCAGCCTTATTTTGCATCGTTCGACCAGCTTATAATGATGCCGTCCCTGCTCTCGTGCATAGCGGCAAAGGCCGCATCCATGACAGGTGAGCTCGTGAGACTGTATGCGCCGCTTGTCTCTTGGCAGCCAAAGATGGACTTTGAGTTCCGGACGGCTGTGCTTCAGGATGGAGGCTGCGCGGCAGGCAGGTACAAGTGCACCATAGACATGGGGGCGTTTCCAATATTCTCGAAAGAGGTGTGCTACAACATCCTTGCTGGAATTGTTCCCGTCTACCCAATGAAGGCTTTGGATGTAACGGTGACCATTATGAAAAGCTGTACACCTCCTGCGAACTTCTTTGGAGACCTTGGGTATTCCATGTCTTTGGCCGCTGTTGAGAACCATTTCACACAGCTTGCTCTTGCATACGGCCAGCAGCCAGGGCTGTGGAAACTTGAACAGGTCAAGGAATGCGGTCACAAAGGGACTCCAATGAGCGAGTGCGTAAGGGAGTCCTCCGGGTTCGACAACCTGGCAAAGACGCTTGACGATGTAGTGTCCTCCTCCTGGTATTCCAGAAAATATGCGGCGAATGCCCAGAAAGCCCTTTTCGCCGAGAGGATGAACCCTCTTGTGAACTACAGCCGTGGCATTGGGATTGCAACCGGCGAGGGGATAATGGGATTCTCCCAGCAGTACAATGCTCTGGTAAGGTATTCGCTTTCAGTCACCCTTACGCAGGACGAAAGAGTGGTGGTCAATACCGGCATGCAGGCAGGGAAGAACATGATGGCGGTGTGGAAACAGGCCATCAGGCAGTTCCTGGATGTCGATGAAGACAGCATTGTGTTCAAGAGCGTGAACGATGCGGACATAATAGACATTGGCCCCGATGTCCTTTCAAGAAGGATTGGAATCGTCACAAGGCTTCTCATAAAGGCCTGTTCCGAAATTTCCAAGAAGAAGGCTTTTTCCAGGCTTCCAATAACCGTCACCGCCTATTCTGAGGCCGATCTCTCTGATCCATACTATTTCAGCTCATGCTTTGGAACTGTGGCGGTGGAGCTCCACTTGGACACCGTTTCGCTTTCACCTGTTATAGACAAGGTATGGGCGCGCTTTCACATGGGACATGTATTCGATGTCCAAAAGCTCGTGAACAAAGCCCGTCTTTCCATATTCTCCGTAATCTCAGAGGTCCTTCCAAACTGGTCTGGTGATTTGAACATAGACCTTGAGGTCTCTCAGGATTCCGACTACACGCCATCGTCCGTCACCGCTGCGGTCAGAGGCTTGACGATGGCCGCCTTGATAAGCGCCGTGTCGCAGGCCATTGGACGCTATGTGAATGCGGTTCCAATTACGGAGTCCTCCATACTGGCCCTTCTCAAGGGGGCTTCCTCCAACCGTTCTTCCGTAGCTGTCTCTGACAAAGCCAAGGATTCAAAGGAATCGGTTTTGGATAATGCCAAGGAGTCCAGGGGTTTGGTGGATTCCGGTGATACGATGGCCCATGAAGACAAGGAGGGCGAACAATGAGGCTCAATTGCAACGTCAACGGCAATCAATTGTCCCTTGTGGTGAATTCCGACAAGCCTCTTAGCCATATTCTCAAGGATGTCGTGGATTCGTTTCCTGACAACAATCAGTGCCTTGGAGCTTCGTGCGGCAACTGTGTTGTCCTTCTCAACGGAGTGGCGACCTTGAGCTGTCTCGTCCCTGCGTTCAGCCTCAATGGGTCGAGCATACTTACGTTCGATGGTTTCAGGAAGACGCGCTTCTATCATGACATAGAGCGGGCATACAACGATGTTGGCAACCAGCCATGTCCGCAATGCTATGCATCCAAAACCCTTCTCATAGAATCCCTTCTCATAAGGATGGACAAGGAGAGCCAAAGCAGAAAGGACGTCGTGAACCTTGGAAGGTCCATGGGGTTCTCTCCAATTCCGACCGCAAGCCAGGGCTATGCCAATGAAATGGCAGCAAGAGGCAGACTTGGAGGTGGCAGCGTGGATCCTCAGGTCCTCTCTCAGGAATTCTCCATGTGCAGATGCCAGTGCATAGAACTGTCGGAACTAGAGAAGATAGTCAATCTAGCGTACAAATACAGGAGCAGACGCCGTGCAAGAAGGACTTAGATCACCAACGGTCTTCAATCCAAAGACGATAGGCGAGGCCGTCGCCGCAAAGCTAAAGAATCCAAATGCCTGCTTCTGGGCAGGCGGTACGTTCATAATGAGCCGTCCTGGTTTCTATCCAAATCCAAGCCAAAGGGACATAATATCCCTGAAGGGGATAGTGGACCTTTCAAAGGTCTATCATTCGGACAGGTTCGTTGAAGTTGGTTCCATGGTCACTATACAGCAGCTTTCCAATATGGGGGGTTACCTCTTCTCTCATGAACTGAACGATGCGATCCTTTCCATTGGAAGCTCTGTCATCCGCAATCAGGCAACCGTTGGTGGTGCCCTTTGTACAAGCAACATGAGGTTCTCCCTGTGCTGCATACTGGCTACTCTCAACGCTCAGGTCGAGCTTAGGATGATTACGAAGTCCGCTCCTGCGCGTTGGATGCCAATAACGAAACTGTATGACAGAAAAGGCGTTTTCATCTATGAAGGTGAGGCCCTTCTCACCAAGGTGAGGATCCCAACCGAGAACAAGCAGTTTCAGGTGTTCCGCTCCATTGGGCTTCCAATGCAGAAGCCGGAGGAGGCTGTGGTCTTTGGGCTTCAATACTCCATAAACCAAGCCAACATTATGCTTCCAAGCATGTGCATGGTATTTCCTTCGTCGTGTTTCTACATGTCGCAGGATTTCGACAACCTGCTTGCATCCATAAACCTTCCCTTGACGTCCGACAAGATAATGAAGATATCCAAGCGGCTTGTCTCCGAGTTGAAGAACGCTTCCTTGAATGCTTCGGCCTTGCAGCTGGAAAGGGCTTCAAGGCTGTTCGAGTCCGTGCTGAGCGAAATAAACACAACGTTCCTGGCTGGTTGACCTCCTGGGAACGCAGCAGGGATTGCTGTAGGAATTGGTGCAAGAATTTCGATATGAAAGGGTTTTGATATGAGAATAACTGGTGGAAAATATTGCGGGAGGAAGGTCGTCGTTCCAAACGGCGAGATGGAGATTCGTCCTGCAATGGATAGAATGAGGGAGTCCCTTTTTGCAATCCTTGGTCCTCTGGACGGTGTCTCGTTCTGCGACCTGTTCTCAGGCAGCGGGTGCGTTGGGCTTGAGGCCGCATCCCGTGGAGCTTCCTTTGTGCACCTTGTGGAAATGGATAGGGCCAAGCGTCCCATCATGGAGAAGAACATTTCCTGGGCTTTGAAGGAGTGCGACATTAAGATATTCAATTCCAATGTTCTGAAATTCATTCCTACATCAAGAATCGAGTACGATATCGTCTATGCAGACCCTCCTTTCCCAATGTCGAACAAAGTCCAGCTTGCACAGTTGGTCGAACGCCGCGGCATGGTCAAGCCTGAAGGTCTCTTCATAATCCACTTCCCAACGGTCGAGCAGGACCAGTGGGGCGAGTCTTTTGGAAGTCTAAAGCTAGTAGATACCCGTAAGTATGGGCGCAACATGCTCAAGTTCTATAGGAACGTTCAGGATGCATCCCAAAAGGAGAAGACCAATGCCAATGACTGACGACTCCCTTCCCGTTGACAAATTCTCCCGTGCTGCGGAACTTAGGACTCTTCTTGAAAAGTACCAGAGAGCCTACTATGTGGATGGAAGGCCTTTGGTGTCAGACCTTGAGTACGATAGGCTCTTCGATGAGCTTTCGTTGATCGAGAAGGAAAACCCCTCTCTGAGAACTCCTGATTCTCCCACCCAAAGGGTTGGGAGCGATCTGACATCGGACTTTCCAGAGGTGGAGCATACAATCCCCGTGCTGAGTCTGGACAAGGCTTATAGCGACGGCGAGGTTCTCAACTGGATTTCAAAGACCATGAAGAACACTGGTGAAAACCTTTCGTTCGTGCTGGAGGAGAAGATAGACGGGTTCTCTGTGGTCCTTTACTACGAAAAGGGTGTGCTTTCACGTGCTGTCACGAGGGGAAACGGTTTCGTTGGAAACGATGTGACTGCAAACGCCAAGACGATACAGACCATCCCCCTTAGACTTTCAGAGCCAGTGGATATCGCCGTCAGGGGTGAGATATACCTTGGAAAGGAAGTCTTCGAGCGCATAAACTCCACGCTTGAAGAGCCGTATGCCAATCCAAGGAACCTTGCGGCGGGTACGATAAGAAGGAACAAGAGCAGTGAGACTGCACAGGTCCCTCTTTCCATCTTCGTATACGAGGGATTCTGGACACAACCCAATGCCGACATCACAGACCATATCCAAATCCTCAGTCGTCTCAAGGCATTGGGCTTCACCGTGAATCCTCATCTTTCATACTTCTGCAGGACGAAGGAGGAGGCTTCTTTGAGGTTGTCCCAAGCAGGCCTTGATGGAGCTGCCGGTTCGTTCGATGATATCCCTCAGGCCATAAAGGATGCCACGGCAAGGCGTGATGGCCTATCCTATGAGATAGACGGTCTTGTCGTGAAGGTCAATGAGCTTTCCACCCGTGAGGAGCTTGGCTATACAGGACATCATCCAAGATGGGCCATTGCATACAAGTTCGAGGCTCCTCAGGCTCAGACCACCGTGGAATCCATAGACGTACAGGTTGGAAGGACGGGTAGGATAACGCCAATGGCCCGTATAAAGGAGACTCCGCTTTCAGGCAGCACCATAAGGAACATAACGCTCCACAATCAGGACTACATAGACCAGCTTGAGCTTGCCGTGGGAGATACGGTTGCAATCTCCAAGAGAGGTGACGTCATACCTGCCGTTGAGTCCGTGGTGGAGAAGAACGAATTGGGTAACACGACATGGCGAATGCCTGAGAAATGTCCTGAATGCGGCTCCGTTCTTGTAAAACGGGGTGCCCACCATTTCTGTCCAAATCACGATTGTCCTGCGCAGGCCAAGGGAAGGCTTGCGTTCTTCTGCGCAAAAAGCCAGATGGACATAGAGGGGCTTGGCCCAAAGACGACGGAGTTCCTATACGACAAGGGGTTTGTGAAGAATGTCGAGGACCTCTATTCCTTTGACTTCGACTCCCTTGTCGCCTACGAAGGCTTTGGAGCTGAGGGGAAGAAGGTCTCCATAATAAAGGATGGTCTTGCAGCCAGCAAGAAGGCTCCTTTTCAGCGTGTGCTCATATCCCTTGGGGTTCCTGAATTTGGCAAGAAGGCCGCAGAACTTGTCGTCAAGGCCGGATACGATACAATGGACAAGATCCTCGCCTTGGTGGATGTCCCTGAAACGGACATGGAACAGTCCATCCAGGCTCTTTCCAACATAAAGGGCCTTGGCTCCGTCATGGCTCGCCTCATAATCGAAGGCTTCAAAGATCCCAGCATACGTAGGACCATAGAGTGCCTACGTGAAGCAGGGCTTAGAATGGAGGAGTCCTCTGGCGGGAGTGGTGTCGGCGAAGAAGGGCTTGCCTTGGAGCAGATCTTCGCAGGTCAGTCCTGGTGCGTCACCGGCACGTTCGAGCACTTTGCACCACGTAGCAAGGCAATGGACGAAATCAAGCGCCGTGGCGGCACGGAGGTCTCTGGCGTCTCACGCAAGACGACGTGCCTTCTTGCTGGCGAGGGGGCTGGAAGCAAGCTTGAAAAGGCCCGCGAGCTTGGAGTGCGCATCGTCACTGAGGCCGATTTCCTTGAGATGCTCAAAGAAGGAGGCATTTCTGATTCTGTTGAGCATGGGGCTCCTGCAGTTTCGTCTGTGGTGCAGGACTCTTCTTCCGGACAGGATATCCAACCCGATCTTTTTGGTTGAACGGAGGTTTTCATGAACGACTACAATCTAAAGGTGAAGCTCTATGTGGAGAACGAAGACGATAAGTTCATGGGTATTGGCGTGCTTTGGCTGCTTCAAGGAGTTTCCAGGTGCGGTTCGTTGCGCGCTGCGGCCATTGACCTTGGCATTTCCTATTCAAAGGCCTTCAAGATGATAGAGAATCTGGAAAAGGCCCTTGGCCATGAGGTCCTTTCCCGGAAGAGGGGAGGGGCTTCAAGGTCCGGAGCATCCATTACCCCTTATGGCCTTGCCTTCATGAACCTCTACGATGATTTCCAAAAGGAGTGCAAGGCCATGCTCAAGGCCCCTTTTGATGCGTTTTGCGAAAACCTTAAAAAAATCGAAGAGGTTTGAAGGCTTTTCAAGACTGGAATTTATTGTTTTTTTGTTTATGTAATTCTTTTATAGAAATAAAATTAAACTATATTTGTTTTTATTTTCACAAAAAATATTATATTTTTCATTAAAAAGTATTGCATTTTTTCTTAGAAAGAAGTAATTTCCTAGCCGTGAGATGAAATATCTCAGCCTCCTTTTGTTCCCCCATGGTTTGACCTCCTTTTTCCCATGGGGTTTTTTATACCCTTTTTCCGCTTGCAGTAATTGCAGTATATGAAAATGCACACAAACACCTATTTTTTACTATTTGTGTGCACTGGAATGCACACAAACCTTCATTTTGAGTCGTTTTGTGTCATTTTACTCGCAGTCGAAGATTGCCTTGCTCCTGATGAACGCGCCAAAATCGGTCTTCCATTTGTGGTGGATTTCGCAGTCGTCGTAGGAGGGGAGGGCGTCCTTGTCCATAGCGATTGCAATCATGAGGTCATAGCGGTTTGGCCTGTCTATGCATGAAGTGTGAAGCGCTACGTCGTGGATGCCTGGCATTTGTTTGAGCCCTTCGAATAGGGCTGCTGCCTGTGCGGCTATCTCCTTCTTGCGCTCTGGAGTGATGTCGTCGTTGAACTTTACGATTATGTGGTGAAGCATGGATTCTCCTTTCATTTGGTTGTTTGCGTGCCGTGGCCGCTCGCATCTTGGTCGCTTGCGTCCGGTCTGTACAAAAAAAGAGCTTCCAGCAGCAAAAAGCTGAGGAAGCCCTTTCGTGTAGTGTAGTTCTTACTTGTTGAGAGCCTGGTCAACTGCGACTGCAACTGCAACCGTAGCGCCAACCATTGGGTTGTTTCCCATTCCAAGGAAGCCCATCATCTCGACGTGGGCTGGAACGGAAGAGGAGCCTGCGAACTGAGCGTCCGAGTGCATTCTTCCCATTGTGTCCGTCATGCCGTATGATGCAGGACCTGCAGCCATGTTGTCTGGATGCAGAGTTCTTCCCGTACCGCCGCCGGAAGCGACTGAGAAGTACTTCTTGCCCTGTTCGATGCATTCCTTCTTGTATGTTCCTGCAACTGGATGCTGGAATCTTGTTGGGTTGGTGGAGTTTCCAGTGATGGAGACGTCTACGCCTTCGTGATGCATGATTGCAACGCCTTCGCGGACATCGTCTGCACCATAGCAGCGCACTGCCGCTCTCTCGCCCTTGGAGTATGCAATCTCACGGACGATGTTGAGCTTTCCTGTGTAGTAGTCGAACTGTGTCTGAACGTATGTGAAGCCGTTGATTCTGCTTATGATCTGGGCTGCATCCTTTCCAAGACCGTTGAGGATGACCCTAAGAGGCTCCTTCCTTGCCTTGTTTGCGTTCTTGACGATTCCAATTGCACCCTCGGCAGCTGCAAAGCTTTCGTGTCCTGCAAGGAATGCGAAGCACTTTGTTTCATCTCTGAGAAGCATTGCGCCAAGGTTTCCGTGGCCTATACCAACCTTTCTGTCATCTGCGACTGAACCTGCGATGCAGAAGCTCTGAAGGCCAATGCCAATTGCCTCGGCTGCCTCGGCTGCCGTCTTGACTCCTTTCTTGATGGCGATTGCAGCACCAACCGTGTATGCCCAACCCGCGTTGTCGAATGCAATTGGCTGGATGCTCTTCACGATGTCATACGGATCAAAGCCGTGGTCGTTGCAGATCTGGCGGCACTCTTCGATGCTCTTGATTCCATACTGTGCAATGACTTCGTTTATGTGATCTACTCTTCTTTCGTAACTTTCAAATAGAGCCATGTCCGTCCTCCTTACTCGTGCCTTGGGTCAATGTACTTTGCGGCATCGTCCCACTGGCCATAGTGGCCCTTGGCTTTTTCGAGGGCTTCGTTTCCGCTGAGTCCCTGCTTGATGAACTCCATCATCTTGCCCATGTTGACGAACTCGTATCCAACGATCTCATCGTCCTTGTTGAGGGCGATCATTGTGACGTAGCCTTCAGCAAGTTCAAGGTATCTTGGTCCCTTCTCCTTCGTTGCATACATCGTTCCAATCTGGGATCTGAGACCCTTTCCAAGGTCTTCAAGTCCACCTCCGATTGGGAGTCCGCCTTCGGAGAAAGCCGTCTGGCTTCTTCCGTAGACGATCTGGAGGAAGAGCTCTCTCATTGCAGTGTTGATTGCATCGCAAACGAGGTCTGTATTGAGAGCCTCGAGGATCGTCTTTCCAATGAGGATTTCAGAAGCCATTGCTGCAGAGTGTGTCATGCCTGAGCATCCAATAGTCTCTACGAGGGCCTCTTCAATGATTCCATCCTTGATGTTCAGTGTAAGCTTGCAGGCACCCTGCTGAGGAGCGCACCAGCCAACACCATGTGTAAGTCCGCTGATGTCCTTGATTTCCTTGGCCTGTACCCATTTTCCTTCCTCTGGAATTGGAGCAGGTCCATGATATGCACCCTTTGCAACAGGACACATATGCTGTACTTCTGTTGTATAGATCATCCAAAATCCTCCTGATTTCGTATTTCTACATTTATAATAGGAAATCTATCACATATCGGCGATTCTGTCTTTACAAAAAATGCATTCCACCTATTCCATTTGACAACTACCACCTATTGGTCCATTATTCCAAAAGGGTTCCGTGCAATCTCCACGCCAACCCAAGGAGCAGTCATGAAAGTCATCAACACCACCAAAGCACCCGCCGCAATAGGTCCATACTCGCAGGCAATCGCCGCCAACGGACTCCTCTTCACATCCGGCCAGATCCCCATCGATCCCACCACGGGTCTCGTCGTAGAAGGTGGCATCGAATCCCAGGCCCGCATGGTCATGGAGAACCTCAAGGCCGTCCTCTTAGAGGCCGATGTTGATTTCTCCGCAGTCGTCAAGACGACTTGCTTCATCTCTTCCATGGATGATTTCGCCGCCTTCAACTCCGTATACTCCCAGTATTTCACCTCTGACGCAAAGCCTGCGAGGTCTTGCGTGGCGGTCAAGACCCTGCCCAAGAACGTCCTCTGCGAAGTGGAAGCCATCGCCGTTCTTGGAGCTTGAGCGACAGCCGTTGTCGATGCGCTCAAGCCGTGCAGACAGCACTGTCTTTCGCTGTCTCCTAGGCTGCCATCTCAATCTCCGCCGAACGGAGCCATCCTAGGGCTTTGAGGCCATAACTTCGTCGGTTCGAACAGCGCCGTATCGCAAATACTGTCGCTGTTCTTCCTCCTTGTTCTCACCTCAAATCCCGTCGAACGGGGCCATCCTTGGTCTTTGAACGCATTGCTGCATCAGTGTGAGCAGTCTCATTCGTTGGTCTTATTGGGCGTTTGGGGCTGTTGAATACCGTTGAATTGTGGAGGAACTAGAGCGCTCTAGAGCGTGCCTGATAGTACCTGTGAGTACCTGATGGTACCTGAGAGTCCAACAGCTTCCAGTCTAGAAGTTTCTGTTTTCGTCTGTTCGAAGTGATATATCAGTTATGTTTAGTAAATCTTTGTGTTGCAAAGTGTTGCATTAATTTTTGTTTACAACTCTCTTTTCAGCGTTTAGACTGTTAATGACGTCAGTGAGACGTTTATACGGAGAAAAGGAGAGAAATAGTATGAAAAAACTATTCGTTGTATTCGTTGTAGCTCTTGTTGCCCTTACAGCGGTCTTCGCTCAGGGTGCTGGGGAGCAGGGTGTCAAAACCTACAAGATTGGAGTTGCAATCTACACGTTTGATGACAACTTCATGACACTTTATAGGAACGAGATCGCCAATTACTTTGGAACGCTTGAAACAGACAGCGTCAAGTACAATCTTACGTTCGCCGATGGAAAGAACGATATGGCAGAACAGACGAACCAGATCGATGCATTCATAACGCAGGGCATGGATGCAATCATCCTCAATCTTGTTCAGACGTCATCCGCAGATGCCGTGATAGACAAGATTGTAGCAGCTGGAATTCCGTGTGTTCTTATAAACAGAGAACCACTTGCATACGATGCAAACGGCAATACCCTTGATGAAGCCTACGAGGGAATTCTCGCCAACCCTCAGGTCTGCTACGTTGGGGCCGATGCTAGACAGTCTGGTTCGTTCCAGGGAAGAATCATTGCAGAGCTTCCAAACCACGGCGATATAAACGGTGATGGAGTGATTTCCTACATCATGATCGAGGGTGACCCTGAAAACATCGATGCGCAGTACAGGACTCAGTTCTCGATTAAATATCTGACGGATGCTGGATACAAGGTTGAATGCCTCGATGACCAGGTTGGAAACTGGCAGCTTGCAAGGGGTCAGGAGATTTGTGCCAATGACCTTGCCAAGTTTGGAAACAAGGTAGAAGTGGTGTTCTGCAACAACGACGCCATGGCAATTGGAGCCGCAGCTGCAATCCAGGCCGCAGGAAGAACTGTTGGAAAGGACATCTACCTCGTTGGTGTCGATGCTCTTGAGGAATGCCAGGAAATGGTCAAGAAAGGGACCATGACAGGTACCGTTCTCAACGACCACATTGGTCAGTCCCACAAGGCTGTAGATGTTACAGTAATGCTTCTCAATGGAGAAAAGATAGACAACTACTATTGGGTTGACTATGTAATGGTCAAGTAAGTCGGTTTCGTCTCTTTGGATTATTGAAGGAGGCGGGCGAGTGTTAAACTTGCCCGCTTCCGTGGATTTTGTTGGGAGTTTTGAGAATATGTCGGAATTCCTCCTTGAAATGCGTGATGTCAGCAAGTCTTTTCCAGGCGTCAAGGCTTTGGATCACGCTCAACTTAGGCTTCGTCCAGGAAAGGTCCATGCCTTGATGGGGGAGAACGGAGCAGGGAAATCCACCCTTATGAAATGTATGTTTGGAATATACAAAATGGATGAGGGTGAGATTCTTATCGATGGTGTCAGAACGGAAATAAAAGACCCTATGGATGCTCTTGGAAAAGGGATTGCAATGGTTCATCAGGAACTGCAGCCAATTCCTGCGAGGACCATAGGGGAGAACATATTTCTTGGCCGGTATCCCATAAAGAAGGTTCTTGGATTTATCCCTATGGTGGATCACAAGAAAATGTACGATGATACCGCCGCTCTTCTGAAAAAGGTCAGAATGGACTTCGATCCAAGAGAGAAGGTTGGAAACCTTAGCGTGTCGCAGATGCAGTCGGTGGAGATAGCCAAGGCCGTTTCTGCAAACTGCAGGGTTTTGATCCTTGACGAACCCACGTCTTCTCTCACGCAGAACGAAGTCGAAGCGCTTTTCAGGATCGTGGACGATCTTAAATCAGAAGGTGTTGCGATAGTCTATATATCGCACAAGATGGATGAAATTCTACGTATAAGCGATGATGTGACTATCATGCGCGATGGAAAGTACATTGGAACATGGCCTGCGAACGAACTTACGACTGACATGATTATAACAAGGATGGTTGGAAGGGAGCTTTCTAACCTCTATCCAAAAAGAGAGAATGTTCCAGGCGATGTCGTGTTCGAAGTAGAGGATTTTACCTCCATAAATCCCAAAAGCTTCAGGCATGTCTCGTTCAACCTCCGTAGGGGAGAGATCCTTGGCGTGGGAGGGCTTGTAGGAGCTCAGAGAACAGAGCTTATGGAAGGTTTGTTTGGGGTCAGAAGCCACATCTCCGGAACGATAAGGTACAAGGGGAAGAAGATTGTCGTCAACAGGCCAAAGGATGCAATAGACCAAGGCATTGCAATGCTTACTGAGGACAGGCGAGGCACAGGCATCATGGGGGTCCTTCCAGTGTCTGATAATATCTCCATCGCTGCTCTGAAACACTATACCTACCTGAAAAACGGCATAACATTGGACTTGCATAGGATAGATGGCCTTGTTGATGAAAACGTTCGTAAAATGAATATCAAAACACCTTCAGGTAAGACGTTGATAAAAAGCCTTTCAGGTGGAAACCAACAAAAGGTTCTTGTAGGACGATGGCTTGCCAATGACCCAGATGTCTTGATTCTGGACGAACCTACAAGAGGTATAGATGTTGGTGCGAAATACGAAATCTATTGCATAATCGCCGACCTTGCAAAGCAGGGCAAGAGCATAATCATGATTTCAAGTGAAATGGGAGAGCTCATAGGCATGTCAGACCGCATCATGGTTATGTGCGATGGCAAAGTGACAGGCTTCGTAGAGGGGGAAAATGCAACCCAGGAAGCCATAATGACCTATGCCACTCAGTTCGAACATAAATAGTCTTTAGGGAGTTCCTTGTATGGAGTTGAGAAAAAAAGTTTTTTTAGATAGGTCATGGGCGTTGATAAAGTCCAATCCAATAGTTGTTCTTCTCGTGGTCGCATCCATTGTGGTAGGGTTTTCCGTTGACAATTTCTTCTCTTGGGGTAATTTTGGGAACCTTGTAAGCAACACTGCAATAAGGTTTCTGATTGCCATAGGGGTTTCTGGTTGTCTCATAACGAAGGGGACGGATCTCTCCGCAGGACGTCAGGTAGGATTTGCAGCGTGTCTTGCTGGAGTGCTTATCCAGAGAGGAGATTACACCGGACGCCTTTATAAGAACATCCCAGAGATGAACATGTTCGTTGTTCTGCTGATTGTCCTTGCTGTGGGTGCTGTATTTGGAATCGTGAATGGCCTTATCATCTCAAAGCTGAAGGTTCCTCCTTTCATTGCCACTCTTGGAACCCAGACGATAATTTATGGAATGAGTCTTATATTCACTGATGCTCAGCCCATTGGAGGTTTTCAGAAGCAGTACATAAGCCTGATAACCGGACGCATAGGCAATGTGCGCAGTTTCAACATCCCATACCTGTTGATCGTCGCCATTGTGTTTGGAGCGTTGTTTTGGTTCATCTATAACAAGACAACCCATGGCAAGTATATGTATGCCATAGGAGGAAACGAAGTCGCCGCAGAGGTTTCCGGTGTAAACACTGGCCGTGAGATCATAAGGATTTATACCGTTGCAGGTCTCATGTATGCTTTTGCCGGATATCTTCTGGCTGCGAAGTCTGGAGGAGCCGCTGCTTCGATGGGACAAGGCTACGAGCTTGAAGCTATAGCAGGATGTACTATTGGTGGTGTTTCGACTACTGGTGGAATAGGCACTGTTCCTGGCATTCTTGTAGGAGTACTTGTCTTTGAGGTTCTAAAGATTATTCTTCAGTTCCTTGGCGTCAACCCTTACTACAACTACATTGCACAAGGACTCGTCATAGTTGTTGCCGTGGCACTTGATATTCGCAAATACATCGCCAAAAAATAACCTGTTCTAGGAGCTTGAGCGGCAACCGGTACCGGATGCGCCCAAGCTGTGCAGACAGCACTGGATTTGTTGCAATCTCAATCTCCGTAGAACGGAACCGTTCTAGGCCTTTGAGGCCATAACTTCGTCGGTTCGAACAGCGCCGTATTGCAAATACTGTCGCTGTTCTTCCTTCTTGTCCGCTCCTCAAATCCCGTCGAACGGGGCCGTCCTTGGTCTTTGAACGCATTACTTTGTCAGTTCAGACACAGCCGTACAGTAAGTACTGTCTGTGTCCTTTTTTGTTTCGTGCACTAAACTCACTATGCTCATTACGCTTACTACTCTCACTACCTCTACTGATTACTGATATGCTTTAATCGACTATGAGGATATAACCCTTCTTGTATTGCGGGGATGTCTTGCGCATTTCGAACATCACGCACTGCACACTCACTTCACGGATTTCTCTCACATCACGGACTGCACGCACCAAAACGCACTGTTTTGGGACTTTCGTTTGGAAATTGTCAGCGTTTTGTAGCGATGGTGAGCTTGGTGAGTATGGTGGGTTGGTAAGCATTGTGAGTGATGTGAGCATGGTTGAATCTGTACCTGATGGTACCTGACCGCACCTGAGTGTTCCAAAAGCCATGAGATCTAGACCGTTTTAGATTGACCAGAGTGGCAAGAGTGGCTAGATAGGCTAGTTCGCCCAGAGTGGCTAGAGTGACTGGAAAGGCTAGACTGCCCAGACTGGCCAGACGGGCAGGATGTGCAGCCTATATTTTCTCTTTCAACAGCCGTTCGTCTTTGAAGATGCGTTTGTAGAACACCAGCATGAGGATGCTGCACAACAGCCAGCCAAAGGGGTAGCCCAGTGAAATGGCAACGACCGTGTTGCTGACATAGTTTGAAACTACAAACAAATAGATTTGTCTGAAGAGGACGAACGAGCCAAGCATTATGACCATGGAGACCTTTGCCTCTCCTGCACCACGCAGGGCTCCGCCGTATATTTGGTTGAGACAGCACATTACGTAGAAAGGTGATATCATCCTAAGGAACAGTGTGCCATAGTGGATGACGCCGGCTTCGCTTTCGTCTATGAAGAAACGTACTAGGGAAGGTGCGAATGCAACCACTGGGATTATCAGCACTGCGGTGCAGAGCATGGACATCGTCAGGGATGTCCTTACACCTCGACGGGTTCTGTCTGTAAGCTTTCTGCCAAGGTTCTGGCCTACGAAGGTCTGTGTTGCAAGGGACAGGGAGTTCATTGGGAGGAACAGCAGCTGGTCGATCTTCGAGTATGCTGTCCAGCCTCCCATGCAGTCGGAACCAAAGAAGTTGATGTATGACTGCACGAAGATGTTCGAGAACGCTGTGACTGACATTTGCAGGGCTGCAGGAAGTCCAATCCTGAAGATTCCTCCTAGAATGCTCTTGTCTATGTGGAGTGACTTCAAACGGACACGCACAGAGGAATCGGTCTTGAAGAGCATGGCCATTACAAGTATGGCGGATACCAGCTGCGCCGCGATGGTTGCGTATGCCACGCCGGCGGTCCCCATATCGAAGGCTATCACAAAGACGAGGTCCATTGCGGTGTTAAGTAGGGCTGACACGACAAGGAACAGGAACGGGTAGACGGAGTTGCCTACGGCGCGCAGTATGGCGGACCCCATGTTGTACAAAAGAAGTCCTGTTACGCCTGCAAAGTAGATTGATAGGTAGGTATATTGCTCGCTGCGGACCTCGGCGGGCGATTTTATCAGGTCCAGCATGAGCGGTGTGAGTGCGATTCCAAGGATTGTGAACACTACGCATAGTATGAGCGTTACGGCTACGAATGTGTGCACGGACCGTTGGACCTTCTCCTTGTCTCCCGCTCCAAAGTGCCTTGAGATTATCACGCATGCGCCGTTGGAGAATCCAATGAAGAACCCTATGATCGTGTTGATGATGGGACTGAGCGTGCCAACTGCGGAGAATGCGTTCTTGCCCACGTAGTTTCCAACGACCCATGTGTCTACTGTGTTGTACAGCTGCTGGAAGATGTTGCCAAGAAGAAGGGGTGCCGCAAAGTTGAGAAGCAGCGCCACAATGCCCCCACGTGTCATATCGACCTCTGTCTTTCCCCGCGCGAGCAATCTGGATCTTATGCCTTGAAGTCTGCTTTCCTCTTGTTTTTCCATAGGCCCTTTTCCTTGAAATCCCTTCTTGAAACCATGCTAACAGATAGGTTTCCAAATGTAAACCGATGGTAAATTGTTGTTGCATTCTGTTGCGTTGTGTAGTAGGCTTAAGACTGTATGCTTTGCTTTTGAAACAAACCCCAAGCAGAAGCGAAAACGAAGAACAAAAAGAAGAACAATGGGAGGATTGTTTTATGAAATACGGACGCACTTTCAATTTCTCAGCTGGTCCTGCTATGATGCCGGAGCCTGTCCTTGAAGAGATTCGCGACGAGATGATGAACTACCGCGGAAGCGGAATGTGTGTAATGGAGATGAGCCACCGCTCAAAGGTCTATCAGCAGATCATCGACGATGCAGAGAAGGATCTCAGAGACCTCATGGGCATCCCAGACAACTACAAAGTCCTCTTCATCCAGGGTGGAGCGACGCTTCAGTTCTCAATGATTCCTATGAACCTCATGAAGAACGGCAAGGCTGTCTATATCGAGACCGGTGCTTGGTCCAAGAAAGCCATTGCAGAGGCAAAGAAGGTTGGGGATGTCATCGTGGCTGCATCCTCAAAGGACAAGAACTACACATACATTCCAGATTGCTCCGACCTCGATATCCCAGAGGATACCGACTACGTCTATATCTGCGAGAACGAGACCATCCATGGTTCCACATGGCACACACTGCCAAATACGAAGGGCCATGTCCTTGTCTCCGACCAGTCCTCCATGTTCCTTTCAAGACCATGCAACGTCTCCGACTACGGTCTCATCTATGCCGGCGTCCAGAAGAACGTTGGTCCTGCAGGAATGGTCGTTGTGATCATCCGCGAAGACCTCATCAGAGACGATCTCACGGATCTTCCAATCTACCTCCAGTACAAGACTCACGCTGATAACGGAAGCATGTACAACACTCCAAACTGCTGGGCCATCTACTGCTGCGGCAAGGTCTTCAAGTACCTCAAGAACCTTGGCGGCCTTGAAGCTATGGCAAAGATCAACGAGGACAAGGCAAAGGTCTTCTACGACTTCCTTGACTCGTCCAAGATGTTCAAGGGTACGGTCGTTGCAAAGGACCGCTCTCTCATGAACGTTCCTTTCGTCACCGATAGCGCTGAGCTTGATGCTGAAGTCGTCGCTGCAACCAAAGCGGCCGGCTACGACAACCTCAAGGGTCACAAGTCCGTTGGCGGCCTCAGGGCTTCCATCTACAATGCAATGCCAAAGGAAGGCGTCGAGGCTCTTGTCAACTTCCTCAAGGATTTCGAGGCAAAGCACAACAAATAATCGGACACTGGTTTTTGAGGCGGGGTCTTCGCCGATTTGGCTTGTATCCCGCCTTTCCAAGGTTCGGTTTTCAAAAGCAACCACCCAGGCTGTTGCGGGGCTCGTCTCTTTTAAAGGGAAGGGCCACGCAATGGCCTTTTTTCTTCTTGGTCTTTTGGTCATCTACTGCGTTTGTTCACTCGGGTCGTACAGCAAGTACTGCCCCTCGCTCCCTTCCTTGTAGCTGCGCCAAAATACCGGCGAAGGACTTCTTGGTCTTCGTGCGCATTACCTCGTCAGTTCAGGCACAGCCGTACAGATAGTACTGTCTGTGCCTTTCTTCTTTGTACTGCATCACGAATACCGGCGAAGAGTTCTTGGTCTTCGTGTGCATTGTTGCGGAGGATCTTTGGCGTTGTGTGGCGTTGAAGGGCGGAGTATGGCGCACTAGGGCGTACCAAGGCGTATCACGGCGGACTATGGCGCATCAGGACGCATCAAAACTGTATGTGCAAAAGCTCCGTGAGATGCTGAAATGCTGCAGTTCTGGAGATTCAACCGTCTTCAAGGGCCACAACCGCCATAACCGCCACAAGAGCCACAACCGCCACGAAAGCCTGTAAAGGACTCCAAAACAACGACAAAGGCGTGTGTTTGGCATATGATACAAAAAGGGATTGAGGATGCAAATGGCATCTGATACAATCGGGATTTGAAAGCTTCTCAAGACAATTGAGGTTAACATCCCTCTATGGGGAGAGTCTTTGGATAAAGAAGGGAATGTATGGCTAGAAGGGTTTTTCTTGTTTTTCTTGATGCTGTGGCAATGGCGGTTTCCGGGATATTCGCTGGTTGGATAGTCATGGGAGGAACATCCAGGATTCCAATGTTGCACTTTGCCATCATGGTCGTTGCATCCATAGCTGCACTCTTCTTGGTCAAATTCTACAGGATAAGGGTCGCATCAAGCTCGGTTGAAGTCATAACGATGTCACTTGAAGGACTTGTCCCCGTTGGTCTTGTCGCATTCATATACGAAGGCCTTGCCTTTGGGTTCAACTCTCTCCAAACCAGATGGGTGATAGTGTTCTTCATCGTTTCCTTCTGTGCAGTGCTGGGGATGAGGATTCTGTATAGGATGCTTGGATACAACAGCCATCTGGCGGCATCGAAGAACCCAAGTGCAATCATATACGGGGCTGGCGAACTTGGATGTGCAATGGCAAGGATGTGCCTCAAAGGCAAGTTCGACTACAAGATACTCGGATTCCTTGACGACGATCCAGGGCTATGGGGTGGGATGGTCGTAGGCTTTCCAATATTGGGGAATTCTGGCGATGTCGAGAAGGTCCTTAGGGAATATGACGTTGACACCCTTGTGATTGCAATCACCCATATAGGAGCATCCAAGATACAGACGATGGTCGATGCCTCCCGGAAGTACGGGGTGGGCGTGAAGATAGTTCCAAACCTGTTCGAGTCCAAGGGACGTTCCAGCGTGAGCGTCAGGGACATAAACTACGAAGACCTTTTGGGGCGCAGCCTCATAACCATAGAGAAGGAACCTGTCGAGGAGATGTTCCACGGCAAGACCGTTCTGGTGACTGGTGCAGGAGGAAGCATAGGTAGCGAGATTTCAAGGCAGCTCATGGGCTACAATCTCAAGAAGCTTGTGCTTTTGGACATAGACGAGACAGAGCTGCACGACCTTTGCCTTAGACTGCTCGACTACAGACAGGAATGGTCCAACGATGTGGTTCCTGTCGTGTGCGACATAAAGAATGCTGCAAAGATGGAGAGGATAATGTCCAAGTACAAGCCTGACATCATCCTCCATGCCGCTGCATACAAGCACGTCCCTCTTATGGAGCTGTATCCAGAAGAGGCCATACTGAACAACGTATGCGGTTCGTACAACGTGTTCAAAGCCGCAAAGGACTGCGGCGTTGGCAAGGTCATCGTCATATCGACCGACAAGGCCGTGAATCCAACGAACATCATGGGGGCGACCAAGAGAGTGGTGGAGATGATGGCCTGTGCAATGACGGATGACAGGACGGAGTTCTGCTGCGTGCGGTTTGGAAACGTGATAGGTTCAAGAGGCTCCATGCTGCCGTTGTTCCTTGAGGAGATAAAGGAAGGAAAGCCAATAACGGTCACAGACAAGCGGATCATAAGATACTTCATGGCAATCCCTGAGGCGGTCAGTCTGGTGTTCAGGGCTGCGACGCTTGCCCATGGAGGAGAGGTTATGGTCCTTGATATGGGCGAACCTGTGAAGATATACGACTTTGCAGAGAAGCTCATAGATGTGTTCGGCGATGGCCGCAGCTCAATCGTAGTAACGGGACTTAGACCTGGCGAGAAGCTGTACGAGGAGCTTCTCGCGGACAAGGACAATACGATTCCCACGACGAACCAGAAGATATTCAAGGCAAAGGTCCTCCACAATCCAAAGTACACGCATGATTATTTGTCGCAGATGGTCAACGACCTTCCAGGGCTTTCCCCTGAAGAGCTTGTTGCAAGGCTCCATGCCGCAGTTCCTGAGTTTGTTTCTCCAAAACAGTCCAAGACGAACTGAAAGCTGTCCAAACAGACCCAATATTGAATATTCATGCAAAAAAACTGTAAGTAAATGTTGCATCTTGTAATGTGTTGGTGTATGGTTGTTAGCGGTCAAACATAAAGGCTTCTTTTATGCATTCCGCTACTTGAAGCCTTGTGGAAAAACAAAAGGATGTGCATGAAATGAAACAGAGATACAACAGGCTTTCCGCCATAAAGGATCTTATCAAAAAGAACCGCATAGACAACCAGGACACCCTTCTCAACCTTCTCAAGGAAGAAGGCTACAACGTGACGCAGGCCACTCTTTCAAGGGATCTCAAGACCCTCAAGGTTGGAAAGATATCGGACGGTTGGAGCGGCTACTACTATTCGCTGCCAGAGAACGACCTTGTCGCCGAGTCCGAGAAGAGCTACATCCAGGACGTGCGTCGTGGAGTCTTGTCCATAGAGTTCAGCGGCAATGTGGGTGTCATCAAGACGAGGACCGGCCACGCAACAGGCGTTGCATTCGCACTTGAAACCCTATGCCTTCCAGAGATCCTTGGAACCCTTGCCGGCGACGACACAATCCTTGTCCTCCTTCGCGAAGGCTACACACGCGAAGACCTTCTTGAGAGCTTCAAGACAAGGATCCCTGAGTCCGACGACTGATTCCATCACGTCCACATCACGGCATTCTCATTTGGTATATACCCATAGACCGATGTCCTTGTGCATTGCGCTGTTGGAGGGTATAATCTCCACAAAAGCGGCTTGGTGCCGCATAAGGAGACGTTGATGGATAGCTCTTTGAAGTACATTGACATGGACAAGACCAAAGCCTATGAAAGACTTTTGGAATGCAAGCCTTTTGGTGTCAAAGAAGGACTTACTCCAAGCAGAATAGAGAACTCGACTATAGACGAAGCCGGATCGCTTTCGTTCAACTATGCATCCCTGCCTGTGGATGACGAAATACTGGATGCACTTCAAGCTCTTGCAGACGAGCAGCAGCTCATTGGAAAATACAAGGCCCTCCTGTCCGGTGAAATCATGAACGTTGGGGAGAAGAGGATGGTACTGCATCAGCTTACAAGAGGACGCGTCCTAGAAGGCGTCTCCGTGATGGCCGATGGTGTAGAGAAGGGTGCCTTCTATGAGAAGGAGCTTTCCAGAATAAAGGAGTTCTCCGACAAGGTCCGTAGCGGAGAGATAAAGGGATCGACCGGCAAGGAGATAACAACGGTGGTCCAGATTGGCATAGGAGGCTCTGATTTGGGGCCAAGAGCGTTGTGCTACGCCCTCAATCTTATTGGAAAGGCTGACGGCTGCACCAAGAAGCTCAATGCCAGGTTCCTTTCCAACGTGGACCCTGACGATGCTGCAAACGTAATGGAAGGGCTGGATCTTGAAAGGACCCTCTTCATCCTCGTCTCCAAGAGCGGGACCACGCAGGAGACCCTTGCAAACAGAGATCTTGTGTTCAAGGTCATGCGTGACAGCGGCATAGCGAACCTTGTTCCTGAAAAGCATGTAGTGGCTGTTACGAGCAATACAAGCCCATTGGCATCGGACTCCAGTATTTTGGAAGCCTTCTATATGGACGACTACATTGGCGGTAGATATTCCTCCACAAGCGCTGTCGGGGGAGTGGTGCTATCGTTGGTGTATGGTTTTGACGTGTTCAGACAGATGCTTGACGGTGCGCATGCAGAGGACGTCGTGGCGTTGGAGTCCAATGTGAGGAAGAACGGCGTGCTCATGGATGCCATGATTGGAGTCTTCCTCAGGAATGTGCTTGGGTATCCGTACAGTGCGGTGCTGCCGTACAGCCAGGAGCTTTATAGGATTCCAGCACACCTGCAGCAGCTTGACATGGAGTCAAACGGCAAGCATGTGAATAGAAACGGCGAAAGGCTTTCGTACAAGACAGGCCCTGTTATCTTTGGCGAGCCGGGCACGAACGGTCAGCATTCGTTCTATCAACTGCTTCATCAGGGGACTGACATAGTTCCCATGCAGTTTATAGGGTTCCGCGAGGCTCAGGGTGACCTTGACAGCGTAAGCGGAGGTTCTACGAGCCATGAGAAGCTCAATGCGAACCTTGTGGCCCAGATGGTGGCATTCGCCTGCGGAAAGGACGATGAAGAGAATCCAAATAAGGCGTTCGACGGAAACAGGCCTTCAAGCGTTCTCGTTGCGGACAGACTCACTCCGTTTGCACTTGGTTCCATCCTGGCTCACTTTGAGAACAAGGTCATGTTCCAGGGGTTCGTGTGGAACATAAACAGCTTTGACCAGGAAGGCGTGCAGCTGGGAAAGATCCTTGCCAAGAAAGTGCTGGCAGGATGCGAAGGGGATGGAAATCTAGAAAAGTACTCGCAGTTGCTTACGAAAAAAGTATGAAGATTTTTTTCGTAAGCATCTGCTCGTGGTATATAAAGTAGGGTAGAAATTAGTTTGGAGGGTTGAAAATGACAGCTTTCATCATCATTGCAGTGGTTGTCGTACTGCTACTGCTCATCATGTCCGCATACAACAAGTGTGTGAGACTCAAGAATCAGGGAGAGGAGGCATACGCTCAGATCGACGCCCACCTCAAGCAGAGATACGATCTCGTACCAAACCTCGTGGAGACCGTAAAGGGCTATGCTGGACATGAGCAGAAGACCCTTACTGCAGTCATAGAAGCTCGCAACAAGGCTATGAACGCCGGCAGCATAGAGGAGAAGGACAAGGCTGACAACGCATTTGCTGGAACCCTCAAGAGCCTTTTCGCTCTTTCAGAGGCATATCCAGAGCTCAAGGCCAACACAAACTTCATGGATCTCCAGAAGCAGCTGTCCGCCCTTGAGAAGGACATCCTTCAGGCAAGGAAGTACTACAATGCAGTGGTCAAGACGTTCAACACAACTATAGAGACGTTCCCAACATCTCTCATAGTTGGACTTTTTGGCTCAAAGTTCAAGAAGATGGCCTACCTTGAAGTTGCAGAAGCCGAGAGGCAGAACGTCAAGGTGCAGTTCTAATACATGAAGAAATCAATCTCATTAGTTTTCGTTCTCATTGTGTCCGTTGCCATATGCGCAGGTGCATTTGCAACGGACTACTATATAGAGGACTACAACGTGGGCGTAGAGGTTGGGAACAATGCAGTGCACTCCGTACAGGAGACTCTTCAGTTCAATTTCCAGAACCCTCGCCACGGCTTCTATCGTGAGATTCCATACGACTACACGGACTACATCGGAGTCGAGGCCCGCATAACGGACCTTAGCTGCTCCGATCCATACGAGACGGAACGCTCCAACGGATATCTTGTCATGAAGATAGGTTCTGCGGACACGACGGTCCAAGGTCGCAGGACATACGAAATCTCATACGACTACGACCTCTATGCCGATACCAACGAAGACTACGACGAGTTCTACTTCAACATCCTTGGTGCAGGATGGGAGTGCCCTGTCTGGAATGTGACATTCTCCATAAGGATTCCTTATGTGCAGGGTTATGACCTTGCATCAATCCTCAAGGAGAATGTGTGGTTCACACGTGGTGTATATGGTTCGACCGCTTCGAACGGCGTGACATACAGAATTGAGATGCAAAGCGATGGCTCTGCAGTGATAAGCGGCAGTGCATCGTCGTTCGCTCCTTATGAAGCTTTGACCCTAAGGGTCCAGCTTCCAGACGGATGGTACAAGGATGCCCGTCAGCCATGGGATCTGAGAGATGTCTTTGCTGTTCTAAATCCTGTGTTCTCTGTTTTGCTTCTTGTTCTTGCCGCAGCTGTATGGATGCTCTATGGAAGGGACCCCGTTCCAATCGTTTCTGCAAGGTTCGAGGCTCCTGATGGTCTTTCGCCTCTTCTTGTGGGATACCTTGCAGACAAGTCCCCTGACGACAAGGACATCATATCAATGCTCTTCTATTGGGCTGACAAGGGCCTTCTTTCCATAACGGAGGAGAAGACCGACAAGTTCACGTTCACCAAGCTCAAGGACATAGAGCAGTATGCGATAGAGACTGGAACGGATGTCCCCGCCCTTGAAGTGCAGCTCTTCAATGGCTTTTTCAAGGGTTGTGAAGTGGGCGATACCATAGACTTCAAGGACCTTGAGAAGAACAACTTCTATGAATGCATGACATCGGTGAAGGGCAGAGTCTTGGGGTATTTCAGAAAGGACAGACGTTTGGCGGAGACAAAGAGCGAGGTCCTCTCTGCGGTCTTTGGCTTTGTGGCCATAATCCCAATGATGCTGTTCTTCTGTAGGCTTTCTCTTATGGAATTTCCAAGGGATCTGGCATTTGGAAGTTTCATAGCGGCGTTTCTGCTTCCAATTGCGAACACGACTGCATTCTTCCTGCTTTTCAGAAAATGGTATCTTAGAAAGTCCAATGTCTTTCCTGTGGTTCTTTGCGCTGTGCCATCGGTCTGCATGTTTGGAATCCTTGCCTCAGAGGGTATGGTGATGTATGGAACGTCAGGTGTGGTACAGGCCGCTGTGTCCGTGCTGTGCTCAACGATGATTTCGTTCCTCTCCGCCATCATGCCAAAGCGCAGCGCCTACGGCAACAAGATGCTTGAGCAGACTTTGGGGTACCGCGAGTTCATAGACAAGGTTGAGATGTCCGTGCTCAGAATGCTCATAGACGAGGACCCCATGGTCTACTACCATGTGTTGGGCTATGCCGTCGTCCTTGGTCTTGAGGACTCGTGGGCGAACAAGTTCAAGGGTATCACGATTCCTCCTGCAACTTGGTACAATGGACCTACGGCATTTGATGTGTACTATTTCTCAAGGATGGCTTCGCGCATGTCGCGTGTCGTTCCTGCCGCTGCAATTCCAAAGACCTCCAGTTCGTCCAATCCTGGCGCCCATGTAGGCGGCAGCAGCTTTGGCGGCGGTGGTTTCTCCGGCGGTGGATTTGGAGGAGGCGGAGGCCGTGCATGGTGATGTCCTTGGCATAGTCTTCTCTGTATGTCTCATTGGCCTATGCGGACTGCTTGCCTTGCTTGTTGTCCGCATAGGAAGGGGCCGCTCCCGTTGTTCCAATGCAAATGGAGGTTCTCTATACCCTGAGATTGCAAGGAAGATCGTGCACATTGGTGTCTCCAATTGGTTCTTCATCTACTATTTCGTATTTGAGCGTTCATTCTGGGCCATTGTTGGCCTGTGTTCGTTCGCTGTCGTCAATGCAGTCTTCAATTTGACGGGAGCCATGGGGGTTCTGTTCGACCAGACCTCGAACAAGCGCAATTGGGGGATGGTCTACTATCCGCTGTCAGTCGTGCTTCTCATAGTCCTTGCGGACTTTGGCTTTGGTGACGAACTGTGCGTTGGTTGTGCCCTCATTGGAATGGGCTATGGGGACGGTCTTGCCGCTCTTGTTGGAATGAGGTTTGGAAGGCATGGCCTGTGTTCTCTGCGAGAGGGCGGGAGCGATGCCTCCAAGCACAGGAGCAAGACAGTCGAAGGTTCTTTGACCATGTTCCTTGTGGTTCTTGTTTCGTTCGTTCTTCTAAATGTCCTTCTTGGAGATTCCGGGATTGGTCTCGCAATTGTATTTGGACTTCTTGCCGCTTTGGCATCCACTTTTGCTGAAGCATACACTCTGTCTGGATTGGACAACGTGACGGTTCCACTTGTGATATATGTTGCAGCTGCTGTGATGAGGTTGGTATGGGTGCTGTAGGACGACTTGTAGAACGTATAGATACGTGGCTCTTTGGCCTTGCTTGGCCGCTTCCTTTGGTGGTTGTGGTATCCACGATGGTCGTCTTTGCTGTCATTGCCTTGAAAAAACGCTCTCTTGACCCAAGTGGGGCCATTGCTGCGGCAACAATGGGGGTCGTTGTCCTATGGACGACACAAGTGGAGGGGCTTTTGCTTCTCCTTCTTTTCTTCGTTGGGGCCAATGTCGTTGGGAAGGTCTCAAAGCGTATCCAAGCCAAGGCCTTTGGAGAGGCTTCCATTGGAATCATCGAGAAGAAAGGCTCAAGACGAGACTTGATGCAGGTCCTTGCAAACGGCCTCATGGCAATGGTTGCAGGGTTGATATGGTATGTGTGCGGAAGCTTTCCGGCTCTTGTGATGTTTGGAGCTTCCATTTCTGAGGCTGCAGCCGATACCTTTGCCGGTGAGATTGGAAGGTTAAGCAAGAATCCTCCAGTATCGATAAGGACATTCACTCCTGTTCCAAAAGGGCTTTCAGGCGGCGTCACGCTTCTTGGAACGGTTGCTGCGTTCGTTTCCTCCATCATCATCGGGCTATGCTGGTTTGTGCTGTTTGGTGTGAAGGGCGGTGTCTTGGCTGCAAGCGTGATATGCCTGACGGGTTTCGTTGGAAGCGTTGTGGATTCGTATCTAGGTGCGTGCGTTCAGGCCCGCTATAGGGATCCAGACACTGGAATGCTGACCGAACAGGATTCCAAAGACGGCAGACCGTTCGAGCTCGTGCAGGGTGTGCGTTGGGTGGACAACGACATGGTGAACCTCCTTTCGAATGTGTTCTCGTCCGTGTTCGCATTTGGGATGGCCTCGATTCTTTTCTAGTTTTCTAGCGTTTACTTGATTTCTGGATGATTCTTTTGTATCTTTGGGATTGGTCGGCGGTATGCGGGCCGGATATAGAAACATATAACAGAAAAAGAGGATAAATTTTATGGCAAAGCAGCTTCAATTCAGTGAGGACGCCAGAAAGTCACTGGTCTCCGGCGTGGAACAGATTGCCAAGGCGGTTATGACGACCTTGGGACCAAAGGGAAGGACCGTTCTTCTTGACAAGAAGTATGGTGCTCCAATGATTACAAAGGATGGCGTCACAGTTGCACGTGAAGTTGAACTTGAAGATCCGTTTGAGAATATGGGCGCACAGCTTGTCAAGGAAGTCGCTTCCAAGACGAACGATGTCGCAGGTGATGGAACCACAACAGCTACAGTTCTTGCTTGGGCGATCACCAAGGAAGGCATGAAGAGCGTTTCCGCAGGTGTCAACCCAATGGGAATCAGACGTGGTATAGACAAGGCCGTCTCCGATGCAATCACAGAGATCAAGTCCAATGCAAAGGCCGTCAGCGAGAAGGAAGAGATCGCACAGGTTGCATCCATCTCTGCAAACAACGACAGAGTCATTGGTGAAGAGATCGCCAGTGCAATGGAGAAGGTTGGAATGGACGGTGTCATAACAGTCGAAGAGTCCAAGAACATTGAGACCACAACCGATTTCGTAGAAGGAATGCAGTTCGACCGTGGCTACATCTCGGCCTACTTTGCGAACAACCGCGAGACCATGACGGCTCTCCTGGACGATCCTTACATCCTCATCTATGACAAGAAGATCTCTTCCATGAAGGAGCTCCTTCCTGTCCTTGAGAAGGTTGTCCAGACAAGCAAGCCTCTTTTCATCATCGCAGAGGACGTAGACGGCGAAGCCCTTACAACCCTTGTTGTGAACTCCCTCAGAGGAACACTCAGTGTGTGTGCAATCAAGGCTCCTGGCTTTGGTGATAGAAGAAAGGCCATGCTCGAGGACATTGCTATCCTTACAGGCGGTCAGGTCATAAGCGAAGAGCTTGGCATGAAGCTTGAAAACGCAGAGCTTTCACAGCTTGGTAGAGCAAAGAGCGTCAAGGTAGAGAAAGAGAACACCACGATCATCAATGGTCTTGGCAAGGCCGAGGACATCAAGGACAGAATTGGCCAGATCAAGAAGCAGATCGCAGACACTACAAGCGACTATGACCGCGAGAAGCTTCAGGAGCGCCTTGCAAAGCTCGCCGGTGGCGTTGCGGTCATCAATGTTGGTGCACCTACAGAGGTCGAGCTCAAGGAACGCAAGCACAGAGTCGAAGACGCCGTCAACGCAACACGTGCGGCAATCGAAGAGGGTGTCATCCCTGGCGGTGGCGTAGCCCTTGCACAGGCAGCAAAGAAGATGGAGTCCTACGACCTTTCAACCCTCACAGACGAGGAGCAGATTGGCTACAAGATCGTTCGCAGAGCTCTTGAAGAGCCAATGCGCCAGATTGCAGAGAATGCAGGTGAAGACGGTGCAATCATCGCCGACAAGTGCAAGAACAGCGAGCAGGGCGTTGGCTACGATGCAAACGGCAACAAGTGGGTCAACATGGTCTCTGCAGGTATCATAGATCCTGTCAAGGTCACAAGAAGTGCTCTCCAGAACGCAGCCAGCATTGCAGCCCTCATCCTTACAAGCGAGTGTGCAATCACTGACATCCCCGCTCCAGAGCCAGCACCAGCTGCAAATCCAGGCATGGGCGGCATGATGTAATGCTTTCCCAGGATATGCTCTAGACCGATATCCTTGGATTTTAATTCATGATTTCATGAAGCCGCTGTGGCTTTTGCTGCAGCGGCTTTTTGTGCCTTTTTCCTCGTTTTGGAAGGGACTTCGCTTCGTTGCTTCAATTCAACGGTCTTCAACAGCCCCAACGGCCCAATAGGCCCAAAGCGCCCATATTTCCGTGAACGAATACCGCTCTGCTACAGACTTGCAGAGCGGTTGTCTTTTGAGAGTTCAGATCATTGCAAACAAACTTGTTTCAGTTGATTCTGTTGACTTCTTCTATACTGAGGTTCGCGGCCTTGGCTATGGCTTCAACTGGAAATCCTTGTTCCTTGAAGCTTTTGACCATTCGGTTTCTCTCGTTGGCTTCGCCTTCTGCTCTGCCAATGGAGATTCCTTCGTTCATCCCTTCGGCCTTGCCGTCATTGTACTTCTCTATGAGGTTCAGTTCGTATTTCATATAGCCCTGCCTCCAGTCCTCGTCCCCGTTTATGTCCAGTACGCATTCGTCCAGCCTCTCGACGAACTCGTTGCCGCTGTCCTTTCCGGTGCCTATGGATGACACGCCTCCGTTGATGTAGCCGAAGAACGCATCCATGTCTGAACCAAGTTCCCCGATGGATCCCTTGGTGTTCAGGAACATGATACAGCGGCCGTCGCCAAGCGGCAAGCCCTCCGCCTCCTCGCATATGGAGCGGAACGTGTATCTTGCCAGACCTTTCTCGAATGGATCGAACATGCATATGAATATGACGTAGCTGTCCTTGAGCTGTTCGTACTCAAGGCCCTTGTCCAGCATTTTCGCATCCATCATGGACGAATACATGCGAGTCCTCCTTGGAAGGTTTCCCTTGTCTGCCTTCTGGATCTCTATGTCGTACACGGTGTCCCCGTCCTCGAAGTAGACGTCAAGCCTTATGCTCTTGTTGCCCGGGTTGAACGCCATGTGCTTCTGGGCCTCGGGGGAGAGGCCGTCCTCATAGACTATGTCCCTTATCCTGCGGCCCTCGAATATGGTCTCAAGGAGTCCCATGCACAGGTCCTTGCGGCGCATGACCTCTGCGAACATCGCATCGTTCTCAAGCGGTATGTCCCTTCTGTTCGTTCTCCCGAAAACCCTCTGTGAAACGTTGTGCCCCTTTGTCATGGAAACACCTCCTGTAAAGTGGTATGAAGGCCATATCTGACCCTTCATAATTCCAAATACGAGAAACCTGCGTTTTCCATTCACGGTTTTCGAAAGATTTTTGAAGAACACTGAACAACTCATTGTCACAAAAAGCGATGTTTTATAAGAAAAAGTGACAGCGATGTCACTTTTTGGGACAGAAAATGGATTTTAAGACACATCAAAAGTTCTGCCAAATCAACAGGCCTAGATGGTAGGTGACGTTTCTTCATTTTTACGAATTTTGGGCGTTTAGGAAGAAAACTTTCTTCAGTAATTCCGTTTTTTCTCGTTTACTGAAGAAACCTAGTGGCAGAACTACACGATTCAGCTTCAACTCTCCGGAGTGGCGATTTCAAGGACACCCATGGGACAGGCTTTGGTGCATTGGCCGCAGGCTATGCACTTCTTGGAGACGTGCATGACGGGGTCTTCAACCATGAGGCCAAACGGGCAGGCTTCACGGCACTTGCCGCAGTTGTTGCACATCTTGAGGTCCACGACGCACACTCCAAACTGATTGCGGCTTATGGCCTTCTGAGGACAGGCATCTGCACAGCGTCCGCACTGTATACACGTCACAGGTCTTGTTATGAGACCCTGTATGCCGCTTTGGTTGCCAATTCCTTTCCTCTCCCGTACTTGCAGGAATGCAAGTGAAGCCTTCTCTTGCTTGAAGAAGATCTTGGAGCATGTACGCACGCACTCAAGGCATCCTATGCAGCGTGCGTTCTTGTTCACTGCAAGGCTTTTGACCTTGCGCTTCACTGCTGAGCCTTCGTCGAGGCTGTATGGAGTGTTTTCTATAGGAAGCGAGAAGCGCTTAATACCATCGAGCCTGTAGTAGGCATCGGCTATGCAAGGGGCCGTTGGGATGGAAGTGATCTCTCCAAGTCCCTTGCCTCCGTTTGCTATATCAAGGCCGGGTTTTTCTATGATTACAGGCACTAAATCAGGTACTTCGTCCGCTCTGAAAAGCCCAAGGGAGCCATATTTTGCAAGTGGCTTGCAGTCTTTGATAGGGTAGTTCTCCCTAAGGGCGTAGCCTGTGCCCATAATGACACCGCCTTCTATCTGGCCTTCAACGTTGGTTGGGTTTATTGCCCGTCCTACATCGTGGGCGGCTATGATCCTGTCTATCTTGTGGGTCTTCTCGTCGAGCACCGCAACTTGGGTTGCATAGCCGTATGCCACGTGGCTCTTTGGATGTGGCTTGTCACTGCCAAACGGATCCGTCTCTGCTAGGTATTCGGCATAGAATTCGCGGCCTTCGAGGGCTTTCAGGGCATCGTTTGGGGTGAGGCTGCTCGTTGAAAAGCTGGAGAATCCGCTAGGGGCCGAATCCTCAGGGGCATCGGCCTTGGCAACGAAATCGGCCTTGGCTGCACCTTCACCAGACACCTTGTCCAATGCCGCCTTCAACTGCAGTGCGGCTCGTCGTGCGGCCTCGCCCGTGACGGTTGTGTGTCTTGAGCCTGATGTCGTGCCGCTGTCCGGAGCCTTGAGGGTGTTGGCTTTCTCCTCGACGACGAGTTCTCCGGGAAGACCCGTTATGTCGCAGACAATCTGCTTGAGTATGGTACACAGGCCTTGTCCTATGCAGGATCCCCCGCAGTGGATGACGACGTGGCCATCACGAACTTCCAGGTCAACTCGTCCAAAGTCCAAAAGACCCACGCCCACGCCAGCGTTCTTCATGGCACATGCAATGCCTGCGTACCTGTTGGATTCGTATTCGTCCTTGACGGCCTCAAGCGTCTCCACCAAGCCGGTTGCGTTGTCAACGATTTGGCCGTTTGGAAGTGCCTGACCTGGCCTTATGGCGTTGCGGTAGCGAATCTCCCAGTGAGAGATTCCAATTTCGTCTGCAATGTGGTTGAGCATGGACTCTATGGCAAAGCACGTCTGAGTTACACCAAAGCCTCTGAATGCGCCCGCAGGCGGGTTGTTGGTGTAGTAGGCGTATCCGTCTATCTGGAAGTTTTCGTAGTTGTATGGACCCGATGCATGTGTGCACGCCCTTTGCAAAACAGGAAGCCCCAACGATGCGTATGCGCCCGTGTCTGCAATCACAGTGGCTTTGAGGCCTTGGATTATGCCGTTTTCATCACATCCAAGGGTGAAGTCCATGTCCATTGGGTGTCGCTTTGGATGCACCAGAATGCTTTCCTGCCTCGTGAGCTTCATCTTGCATGGACGTTTGGTGAGTAGGGCGGCAAGTGCGCTAAGGTGCTGTACCGTAACGTCCTCCTTGCCTCCAAAGCCACCGCCTACGTAGCAGTTCTCTACTACAACCTTTTCTGGCGGCAGTCCCAGCATTGGCGCCGTTTCGCGTCTTGTGTCATAGACGCTCTGGTCCGTGGAGTATATCTTCACGCCAGTGACTTTGCCAGTGACTTTGCCAGTGACATTTCCAGTGACTTTGCCAGTGTCTTTGGAATCGCCGCTTTCAGATCCGTTTTCAGAACCATCTACAATAGGGAACGCCACCGCAGCCTCAGGCTCCAGAAACGCATGCTCGGTCCACGGAGTGGAGTATTTCTCGTGCAGTACGTATTTCGATTTAGCCAAAGCGGCTTCCACGTCTCCGCGGTCCACATGGGTGTGCCCAAGAAGGTTGCCGCCTTCTCTTTCCTCATGAACCTTGGGAGCATCCTCCTTCATTGCCTCGTATGGTGATGAAACGAAGGGAAGCACCTCGTACTGAACCTTCACAAGGTCAGCGGCTTTGCGGGCATCGGCGTATGTTTCGCCCGCCACTATGCATATGGCATCTCCAAGGTAACGGGTTATACCACCAACCGGAATCATTGCGTCCCAGTCCCTGAGTATGTGTCCTACTTTTATATCGCCAGGGATGTCCTGAGCCGTGAAGATTCCAAACACACCGTTTGCGTCCATTGCAAGCGAAGTGTCTATGGAAAACACCCTTGCGCGCGGATACTTGGATCTGACAGCCACAACGTGCAGCATGCCGTCTGCGTAGATGTCATCTGGGTAGACCCCACGTCCCGTAACCTTGTCCATGACATCCACACGTGGGATGCGCTGTCCAATTCTCCAGTTGCGGTCTTTGTCTATGCCTTCAACGCCAAGGGCCTTGCACTCATCATTTTTCAGACCGATGTCCTTGCACTCTTCCTTAGCCGCATCCTCTCTGAACATCCTTGCCGCAAGTTCAACGGCCTTCACTATCTTTGCATAGCCCGTACAGCGGCAAATGTTGTTCCTTAAGGCATGTCGAATGTCCTTTTCCGTGGGCGATGGATTCTCGTCCAAAAGCGCCTTTGAGCATATCACCATGCCAGGGATGCAGAACCCGCACTGAACAGCACCGGCCTCTCCAAATGCAGTGGTGAATATGTCCTTTTGCCTTTGCGACAGCCCTTCGACCGTCCTGACGGACTTTCCCTCCATGTCTGACACCATTAGTGTGCATGCCTTCACGGCCTTGCCATCCACAAGGATTGTGCAGGTTCCACATGCACCCTCCGAGCATCCGTCCTTGACCGATGTCAAACGAAGGTCGTCTCTAAGATATCTTATGAGTTTTTTGTCGTTTCCTACGACAACAGGGCTATCGTTTACGGAAAAGCTTGTACTCACACCCTCATCTCCCTATTGAATGATTTTCCAAGCGCCGCCGGTCCAAGCTTGTTGGACTCGCGGTTGAACGCCAATACCACTATTACTAGGATATAAGGCAGCATTGTCAAGAACTCGTAGTACTGGAACTGAGGAACGAAGATCTGGATTTGGGTCTGGAATACCTGTGCAAACGTAAAGAGCACCGCTCCAAGGAAAATCTTAACAGGATGCCACTTTCCAAAATATACAAGGGCGACTGCAATGAAGCCGCGTCCGTTTATTATTCCGGCGTTGAACATCTTTGCCTGGCACAGAGTGAGGAATGCACCTGCAAAACCTGCCATGGCACCGCCTACCGCAAGGCTTTGGTAGCGCACTTTCGTTACGTTTATGCCAAGTGAATCGGCTGCCCTTGGATGTGTTCCAACAGCTCTGACCTTGAGACCCCATGGGGTCTTGTATATTACATACCATGCAACAGGAACCATGAGGTATGCAAAGTAGACCACAGGGTTGTGGGTGAAGAACACCTCTCCAATGATAGGAATCCTGGAAAGGCCTGGGATCGCTGTTGCATTTATTCCCGTTATGGACTGAGTGCCACCAATGTAGGAGCGGAAGAATGTGCCTGCAAGGCCCACTCCAAACATTTGCATTCCAATGCCCGCAATTCCCTGCGGTGCTCTGAACGTTATGACAATTATTCCAAACAGCAGTCCAAGAAGAGCTCCGCATACTGTCGCGGCCAAAAGCCCAAGGATGTTCACATACCAAGGTACTGCGGATGCACCGCCAATTGAGAATGGAATGAGCATTCCAAGAAAGGCCCCCATGCTCATTATGCCTTCGCATCCAAGGTTGAAGATTCCCGCCTTCTGGTTGAACATTTCACCCATGGATGCCATGAGTAGGGCGGCTGAAAATCTTACCGTAAGCGTTAGTGTGTTTACTATGAAATCCATGTGCAGCCTTCCTATGCTTCCTTTGCGCCTTTTGCGCATATATCGCTTGTGTTTCTTATGTCCTTTATCGTGCCTTTGAAGAAGCGTTTTCTGAAACGTTCCTGTGAGTATGGATTGTTTATCGCCATTTGGACGGCGACGATTATGAGGATTATAAGTCCCTGTAGCGTTGATACCAGGTTTGGTGGAACCGCTGTAAGGATCTGCAGGTTCACCTGACTGTAGAGCAGGATCCCAAAGAAGAACGCCGCTGGGATTATCCCAATTGGATGCAGTGCTCCAAAAAGAGCCACGACGATTCCAGAGAAACCGTAGCCTGATGTGATGCCTTCCATTGCTCGACCCTGCACGCCCATGAGTTCAACGGCTCCTGCCATGCCGGCACAGGCTCCTGAAATCATCATTGAGATGATGAGATATCTTGAAACGTTTATCCCTCCGTACCTTGCAGCCCTTTCAGACGCACCTGCGGCCCGCATCTTGTAGCCCCATGTGGTCTTGAAGAGAAGTATGTATATCAAGACGACCAGAATTGCCGCAAGGATTATGCCTTGGTGCAGAGATGCGCCCTTGATGAACTTCGTAAGAGTTGCGTTCGACGAAATCCTTGCTGTCATTGGAGTTCCCGTCTTTTCGTTTGGATCCAGCATTGGAATCCTTATGCAAAAGAGGTAGAACTGCGCTGCGGCATAGTTGAGCATGACAGTGGAAAGCAGCTCGCTTACCTCTAGCTTCGCCTTAAGAAAACCTGGAACGAAGCCGTATGCCGCACCTGCAATTGCCCCAAAGAGAATGCAAAGTGGGATTGCAATGATGCGTGGAATTCCATCGCAGTGGAGGGCTATGGCGCAGGAGGCTATGACACCCATGTACATTTGGCCTTCAGCTCCAATGTTGTTTATTCCGCTTCTTGAGGATACGCTAATGCCCAAGGCTATTATCATAAGGGGAATCATCCTCGTAAGGACTTCGCAGAACGAGCGCATGTTCTTGAACGGCATCGAGATGATTATCCAATACGTTTCAAAGACGCTGCCTCCTACAGCGAGGATTATGAGCGCCCCAACGACGAGGGCTATGAGTATGGCCGCCGTTATGACGGAGACCTTGTACCAAAGTTTGTAGTTATTCATCTTCCTTGACCCCCGCCATGAGAATTCCAAGTCTGCTGCTGTTGGCTTCGTCCCTCATTAGGACCTTCTGCGTCCTGCCTTTGAAGATTACGGCAATCCTATCGCTCAGGTTCATTATCTCTTCAAGCTCCTCGCTTATGAGAAGGATTCCAACTCCCTTTTTCCTTAAATCCAGAAGCTGTCTATGTATGAACTCCGCAGCCCCCATGTCCAAGCCTCTGATAGGGTAGACGCACACAAGGAACTTTGGATTTCGTGAAATCTCCCTTGCAAGGATGACCTTTTGGATGTTTCCTCCCGACAGCGAGCCCGCTGCTATGTTTATATGGGGAGACCTTATGTCAAAGTCCCTTCTCGCAGCCTGCGCATAATCCTCTATCTCCTTCTCCTTGAGGATGTGCGCCTTGGAGAACCGGGATGCCTCGCTGTCCTTGAGGATTAGGTTCTCCTTTATGGACATGGACGGGACTATGCCCTCAGTATTGCGTTCCTCCGGGATATATCCCATTCCTAGACCGATTACCTCGTGCGGCGTCTTGTTTGAAATCTCCTCTCCAAAGAACGAGATGCTTCCGCTTTCCACCTTTCTAAGACCGTTTATGGCCTCGGCAAGCTCCCTTTGTCCGTTTCCTGACACACCTGCAAGGCCAACAATCTCCCATTGCCTTACCTCAAGGTTGAAATCGTCGAGGGCAAGGAAGCCTCTATCGCTTCTTACGCATAGGTTGTTTATCGTAAGGGCAGGAGCGCCCTCGCATGGAGATTCGGTATTCTCTGTGGTCTCCACCTCATGGCCTGTCATAAGGGCAGCTATCTCCTTTGGAGAGTAGTCCTTAGTGCTTCCGTTGAACACGACCCTGCCATGTCTTAGAATGCTCACCTTATGTGACAACGCCTTAACTTCATTGAGCTTGTGGCTTATGAAGATTATGGAAAGCTCGCGACTCATGTTGTCCAGAAGCCTTATGAGCTCGTCCGTCTCCTGCGGGGTGAGTGCGCTTGTAGGTTCGTCGAGAATCAGGAATTTAGCTCCAAGGCACAGCGTCTTGACAAGTTCGACTCTCTGTTGCTCTCCAACGGAAAGCTGCCATACGAAGGCATCGGGGTCTACATGCAGGCTGTATTTTTTGGATATCTCTGAGATCCTTGTTCTGACCATTGCCGTATCTATCTTGGTCTTCCTCCAGCTTTCCTTCATGCCAAGGGTGATGTTTTCAAGCACCGTCATGTTTGGAACAAGCATGTACTGTTGGTGGACCATCCCAATGCCGTATGCAAATGCATCGTTTGGGGATTTGAAGTTGACTTCCTCTCCGTTTATGTAGATATGGCCCTCATCCGGTTGGTAGAGGCCCATTATTATGTTCATGAGTGTCGTTTTTCCAGCTCCGTTCTCGCCAACAAGGGCCAGGATTTCGTGCTCGCCTACCGTTAGGCTTATGTCGTCCGATGCCAACACCCCTGGGAACCGCTTGGTTATGTGTTCTACTTTAAGTTCTCTTATTCTTTCGTTGTTCATGTGTTCTACTATAAAAAGAGTGCCGGCCTTGGAGACCGGCACATGTAAATGCGCTAATCAAAGCTTGCTGTAGTCTACATCGCTCCAATTTGCAAGGATATTGGCCTGTGCCTTGAACTCTGCCATCTTGTCTTCGACAGCCTTCTTGATCTCTGGAGTGATTTTGTCAGCACACTTTGCTGTGTTCCAACCCCATACGAAACCGCCGTTGCTAAAGTTCATTGGAATGAGTTCTCCGCCAAGCTTGCCTTCATCGAACTTCTCGACAAGGCCAATGAGGACTGCTTTGTAGTTGTATGAGGAGGCTGCAATGCATTTGTAGCCTTCGTCAAGGTCAATCTGTGCAAGGTCCTGACCCACCCACCATATATCCTTGTCAGGATAGTCTGCAACTGCTCTGAGTGCACCAAGGGCTTGCTGGGATGAACCTGTAAGGACATCTGCACCACCTTGGATGAACGTCTGTGCAGCTTCGCCTGACTTGACCGTGTCGTTGAAGTTTCCAATGTGGGTGACCTGGATCTTGCAGGCTGGGTTGACGGACTGTACACCAAGTACGAAGCCTCTGTTGTACCTTGCGGCATCACCGCCGTCGATAGGTCCTACGAGAGCCACTTTGTTGACCTTGGTCGTCATTCCAGCGACTATTCCGGAGAGGAAACCCGTCTCCTCTGACTGTGGCATGTAGCTGAATACGTTTGGAGCAATGATGTCAGTTGTGGTTCCAAATGCGAACATTACCTCTGGAAACTCAGCTGCGGCTTCTTCGACCTGCGCTCTGAACTGTGAGCCGTGGACTATGATGATGTTGTAGCCAAGGTTTACATATGTCCTTATGGCCGTCATCGTGTCAGCTGGCTGTGTGTTCTCGACCGCCTTGTAGTCTGCGATTTTGCCTGCAGGAAGCTCTGCTATTGCCTGCTGGATTCCGTCATGCATGGCCTGACACCAGCCTTTGTCGTCGATTGTAGACGAAACGATGAGAGCTACCTTGATCTCCTTCTTGGCCTCTGCCGTCTCTCCTGCGCCACCAGCGAACAGCATGGATACTGTCAGCAACACCATAATGGATACCAGTAAAGTCTTTTTCATTTTTTTCTCCTTTTGTTTTGGTTCGAAGCCTACGCTTCACTTGGAATTGTAGGATACGGTAAATCACATGTCAAAGAAAAAATGTTTTTTGTTGCAGTTTGTTGCTTTTTTGACAATGGATGTTTCATGGGTGTATCTCATGGGGCTTATGGGCCTTATGGGGCGCACGGGCCTTACGGGCATCACGGGTCTTATGGGACGCACGGATACCGCACGGATTCTGCGGAGAACATTTGAAGTACGATTTTTCGTTGTGGATTTGTGAGCTGTTTGTAGCGAAGGTGAGCGTGGTGGGTTGGTAAGCTTGGTGAGTATTGTGAGTGTGGTAAGCATGGTGAGCGTGGTAAGCATGGCACCTGTTTGTTTGGAAAATACCATTTGTATCGCCAAATAGGTTTGAGTCTTGCGCATTTGTACTGGATTTGTGCTAGAATCAAGGCATGTATACACAGGACAGTTTCTTTTGGTATGACCTCGAGACCTTTGGTCTTTCGCCCTTCTATGACAGGATAGCGCAGTTCGCAGGACAGCGGACGGACATGGACCTAAACCCAATAGGGGACCCGGTGATCCTCTACTGCAGGCTTGCTGCGGACTATGTCCCAGATCCACAGGCTTGCCTTGTCACCGGCATCACTCCGCAAGATGTTAAGGCCAAGGGTGTTCCTGAAAGCGAATTCGCACAAAGGATAAACGAACTTTTCAGCGTGCCCAACACATGCGTATGCGGTTTCAATACATTGAAGTTCGACGACGAGTTCATACGAAACCTCTTCTACCGCAACTTCATAGACCCATACGAAAGGGAGTGGCGCAACGGATGCTCAAGATGGGACATCATAGACCTTGTACGTGCAGCCCACGACCTTAGACCCCAGGGCATACGCTGGCCCAACCCAAAGGCCAATGGAAACCCCGTATTCAAACTTACGGAGCTTACAGCTGCAAATGAGATAGAGCAGATAGGCGCGCACGATGCAATGGTTGACGTAAACGCCACCATAGCCGTTGCAAAGCTCATAAAGGAGAAGCAGCCAAAGCTTTTCAAGCACTACCTCAAGCTCAGAAGCAAGGTCGAGGTACGCAACTATCTGAACCCGCAGGATGAACCAAAGCCTGTGCTCCACACCTGCGCACAGTTCACAAATCCAAAGGGCTGCACGTCCCTCATAGTCCCAATCACACCACATGCAAAGAACGAGAACACTATAGTGTGCTTCGACCTTTCTCAGGATGTGACGCCTCTTCTTTGTGCAAAGAGCGAGGACATCTACAGGACCCCTGGAATAATGAAGGTAGCTGTCAACAAGGTTCCGTTCCTGTCAGGCATGAACGCATTGGACGAGGAGGGGTACAATAGGTTGGGAATCGACTTCCAAGAGTGCATGGAGCGCTACAACACCATACTGTTCAACCGTCCGCTTCTGATTGAGAAGATACGCACAAACGACTCCGATGCCTACGAAACGGCTGACGACCCTGACTATGCAATATACTCCAAGTTCTTCACGGACCACGACAAAAGGCTGTTCGCCGTCATCCGCAGCACCCCTCCGGAGCAGAGGCTTTCGCTCAATTTGGATTTCGAGGATCCGCGATGTCCCCAAATGCTGTGGCGCCATGTATGCCGCAACTACCCAACGCTTCTTGATGCTGAGAACCTCAAGAAATGGAAGTCGTTCGCTTCAACGAGGCTGCTCTGTCCTCCAGGCAACGAGATAAACGATGTGAACTTCGTGGAACGCAAGCTTGACGAGAAACTTGCAGACACCAACATTGTGCCACGGGACAAGCAGGTGTTGGCGAAACTCAAGGAATACATCGTCTCGCTGAAGCGCTATCTTGGCATGAAATGAGGGAATCCCAAGGCTATTGCATGCAGCCTTTGCGAATCTCTTACGAAAAAACTTGAAAACAGGGTGAAATGGGGCTTATAGTTTATTGAGAATGGTAAGACGCTGTTTTGTATTTGTCCTGATAGCTTCGTTCGCATTCACGGGTCTCTATGCCGCAGATTCAGAGCTGCCACCTACGACAGACGAGGTTGGTGATGCTCTGACTGTAATCATGGACTGCCTCTCTGCGTCAATAGTCACAGCGTGCACGGATTCAAGCATAACGCTTCCAAACTGCACGGTGTCCGTTGGACAGGCCTCCAAACTCCCGCTTAGGGTCGCATACTTCCTTGCAGACCCCTCCGAATATGTGGAGGCTTTGGCTCCCGCCGCAGAGGGTGGAAACTTCCTTTCATCGTTCCTGTCGTTCCTCAACAACGCAATGGAGGATCCATTGGTGTCTGCTGTGTATGTGGCCATGGCATCCAGAGGCTACGGCAACGGAGACTACCTCCTGTCAGGGTCCATTACGTTCAGCTACCCCAACGGCGTGACGTTCGATGACGTGATGGAGGTTTGGACGACGAGGCAGAACACTAGACAGAGCATTGACATGACGGTTGAAATGAGGGTCTACGGTTTTGCCATGGCCCGCCCGCTCTATGTCGCAGGCAACTTCACAATGGGCGTGGACGATGAAGGCGACATCGTTGTCAGCTCCGTGGGCGAATACTCGATAAACAGCCATACATTCGTGAATGGAGAATTTAGGTTTTAGACCGATGTCCTTGTTTTCGTATATGGAACGTTTTGTTCCATTATGGCGGCGTTTTGGGACATCGGTTTGAGAGGAGAATGATATGAAGGCTCAAGTAGCGGATTTCTTGGACAGGCACAATCTCAACCCAGACGGCATTGGAATGGACGGGCTTTGTGACTATTTCATTCGCGAGATGGAGAAGGGCCTTTCCGGGCAGAAGAGCTCCCTTCCAATGATTCCAAGCTACTGTTCTCCAAATGCGCTTCCAAGGGCGGGCGAGACGGTCATTGTAATAGATGCAGGCGGCACCAACCTTAGGACGTGCCTTGTGGAGTTTGACCCATCGCTCAAGCCCGTTGTGCACGATTTCAAGCGAACTCGTATGCCTGGGTTCGACAGGGAGGTGAGCGCAAAGGAGTTCTTTGAGGTGTTCGCCGGTGAGATCGAGCGCCTTGTGGACAAGAGCGACAGGATTGCTTTTTGCTTCTCGTATGCTGCGCGGATACTGCCTGACCACGACGGCGTTCCAATTGGATTCAGCAAGGAGATAAAGGCCCCTGAGGTCATTGGGATGCGCTTGGGGGAGAACCTTCTGGCGGAGCTTTCACGCCGTGGGCACGATGTGTCCAAGAAGAAGGTGATAATCCTCAATGACACCGTCACGACCCTTCTTGCCGCACAGTCGCACAACACTGACGGCAAGTACGACGGCTGCATAGGCTTCATCCTTGGAACAGGCACGAACACTGCATACATAGAGCAGAACTGCAGGATCCAAAAGCTCCCGGAAGGGCACTGCATGCAGGGCAGCCAGATAATCAACGTTGAGTCCGGATGCCTGGACATTTGCCTTGGTGACATTGACCGAGAGTTCCTGGACGGTACGGTGGACCCCAAGTCATACAACTTCGAGAAGATGATAAGCGGTGCGTACCTTGGGCCTCTTGGAAGGCATGTCATAGCAACTGCAGTTAGGGAGGGGCTGTTCAGCGAAGGATTCTCTTCAAGGTTCGAGGATATGTGTTCCTGCCAGGATTCCCTTGTAACCAAAGATCTCAGCTGTTTCCTGGAACACGAGGATTCTCCATCTGAGTATCCCTGCGATTCTTCACAGTGCTATGACTGCGGCTCCACAGACGACAATGTGCTTGTAAAATGCGTAGCAGGAAACGAAGATGATGCAGACATCCTGTGCGAGCTTCTCACCGCCTTCATAGCGCGTGCAGCAAAACTCACAGCCGTTAACCTTGCATCGGCAGTGCTCATGACGAACTTTGGAAAGGATTCCGATCACCCTGTCCTCATAAACGCAGACGGCACCACCTTCTACAAGACGGCGTACCTCAGAAGCTTCACCCAGGAATACCTGGATGCGTTCCTTGCACAGAAGGGACGTCATGCGGTGTTCACGAGAATAGAGGACTCGCCAATCATTGGCTGCGCCATTGGCGGTCTTACCCTCTAGGATTTTGCAGCCATTGACTGCGTCAAGGCGAACGGTGCCGTACAGCTAGTACTGTCACCGTTCTTCTTCCTTGTCCTGACTTCAAACTCCGTCGAGGGATCTCTAGGTCTTTGAGTGCATTACTGCATTGGTTCGAGCATGGCCGTACAATTAGTACTGTCCATGCTCTTCCTCCTTGTACTGCATCCCAAATCCCGTCGAGGGAGCTCTGTTTTTGCAGCCATTGACTGCGTCAGTGCAAACGGTGCCGTACAAAGAATACTAAACTATTTACAGTCTTGTTATTTCCCATCTTCCATTGCGTTTTGCGCCAACTCTTTTGACAATACCCAACTCACAGAGCTTCTTCAAACGAATTGAGACTGTTTTGCGGCTTGTAGACATTTTTTCTGCAATATTTGTCGTTGTAGATTCTGGGTTTTTCTGTAGTAAAGAAATGATTTGGAGCGATTTTTGATCCAATTTCTCTGTGGCGTTTATTGTAACCTTTTCGCCTTCTTTTTCTTTGTTCTCTCTGGAGTTGCTTGAACTTTCAATCCAGTTTTCCAGGGCGGAGAATCTAATCATGATGTCCCCTGGATTGATTGTATACTCCGGCTCTGGAACTCCGTTGTTCCTACATGCAGAGCAAATCTTTTCAATCCCTCGTCCCCAACTCTCAATGAAACCTGCCAAATACAAGACGTGGGCGATATTTGGATTGTAAGGTTTGGAGGCATGTTTACTCATTAGGTTTTCCAGCTGAAATCCATGTATATCTGCAATTTTCTGGCATAGCGCAAGACCAAGCCCAACACTTCCCTTTACTCTGGAACGTGATTTATCGACCATATAAAAAGCTTCTGTTACTCTTTTCAGATCCTCCTCTGGAATTCCCTTCC
>OQVS01000045.1_pt1 | contig 53629 bp, 52 predicted proteins | sample 1691601 | NCBI WGS metagenome assembly OQVS01 (sample SAMN03418268, study PRJEB22391) | human gut metagenome | biome: human-gut; feature: organic feature; material: feces | host: Homo sapiens | place: Tanzania | collected 2013-01 | reverse complement strand
GCAAAGGAGCTGTCCTCTGCCTTAAAGCGGTAGGGCGCGGCTTGTCGATGCAGCTACGCTTACAGGCGTGAAAATTGACTCCGTCTATGCGACGAGTGACAACCTTTTCGGCGCGCCGCTCTACGCAACGCCTAAGCTTTACGTAGCGGAGGCGCTTATCCCGGCGCTGACGCAGGTGCAGGCAGCGCTGCAAGCCAAGGGCTATGGCCTGGTGCTGTGGGATGCCTACCGCCCGTGGTCGGCAAGCAAGCTTGCTAATCTGGCGCTGCCGGAGGGCAAGAAGGGCATGCTGGAGGATCCGGAGACGAAGGGCAGTCCGCATAATACGGGCCTGGCGGTGGATGTGAGCCTGTATGACCTGGAAACAGGCGAGCAGGTGGAAATGTCCAGCGGCTTTGATGAGCCGTCGCCGCGCCAATATGCCAGCTATGCCGGAGGCACATCGCACCAGCGTGCTCTGCGCAGCCTGCTGCGCGAAACGATGGAGACGCATGGGTTCTCTGGGATTGAGATGGAGTGGTGGCACTTTGAGTATGAAGGGATTAGTAAATATCAAAAATTAAATGTTAATTTTTGATAATACCCTCTTTGCCTCACTACGCTCGGCATCTCTCCCTGATAGGGAGAGCATATTCGATGTACTATCGTTACGCAGGTTCTGCGAATAAGTTTCCCCTGAAAGGGGAAATGTCAGCGAAGCTGACAAAGGGGTATCTATAATTATAAAGCATGAGGTGATTAACATGAACGTATACGATAACGCAAACGAACTGGCTAAAGCAATGCGCGAAAGCCATGAGTTCAAAAAACTGAAGGAAGCAGCTGCTATTCTGGCGAAGGACGCAGATGCTAAAAAAATGGTTAACGACTATCTGCAAACAGCACAAGAGGTTGAATTTGCTAAGCATCAGGGCAAGGAACCTGACAAGGCTGCTGTAGAAAAATTTGAGCAGCTGCAGAAGCTTTTAAGCTTAAATGCTGATGCTATGCAATATCTGAATGCTTTTATGCGTTTCCAGATGATGCTGATGGACGTTACCAACTCCATTCAGGACGTTGTTAAGGAAGCAATGGGAGACAAATAATGGCGCTGCAGGATATTTTTGCAGGTTGCACGCAAAGACCTTTGCTGCCTGCCGAACCGATGACGAAGCATACCTCCTTTCACATCGGCGGTCCTGCCGAGCTGATGGCGCAGCCGCAGAGTGAGGCAGAGCTGCAAAGCCTGCTGCTGAAGGCAGCGGAGGCTGCTGTGCCGGTGACGCTCGTCGGCAACGGCTCTAATCTGCTGGTGCGCGATAAGGGCATCCGCGGCCTGGTTATTAAGCTGGGCAGCATGCTGCGCGACATAAAGGTGAGCGGCAATGTGCTGACCTTTGGCAGCGGCGTTTCGCTGGCGCAGGCTTCGAAGAAGGCTGCAGAGCTGGGCTTGAGCGGCATGGAGTTCGCTGTGGGCATTCCTGGCAGCATTGGTGGCGCAGTGTATATGAACGCCGGTGCCTATGACGGCGAGATGTCCAAGGTTGTCAAAAGCGTGCGCGTTATGGACGCTGCAGGCGAGGTGAGCGAGCTGTCTGCCGGTGAGCTGGACTTTGGCTATCGCCACAGTGCGCTGCAGGGCAGCAGCAAAATCGTTACGAGCGTAACGGTGGAGCTGGCTGCCGGCGACAAGCAGGCTATTGCCGAGAAGATGGCCGATTTCAGCAACCGCCGTATCACTAAGCAGCCGCTGGAGCTGCCGAGTGCAGGCAGTATGTTCAAGCGTCCGCCGGGATATTTTGCCGGTACGCTGATTGACCAGACAGGACTCAAGGGTTATACTGTCGGCGGTGCGCAGGTTTCGACTAAGCACGCAGGCTTTGTGGTCAACATTGGCGGAGCTACGGCTGCTGATGTGCTGCAGCTTATCAGCGATGTGCAGGAGAAGGTTTTCGCTGCGCACGGCGTGCATTTGGAGCCTGAGGTTTTAGTTTTAGGTGAAAAATAGACAGCCTTGGGCGCACCGTTTTTGCCGACGGCAGGCGCTAAGCTGTCTTGATTAACAGGAGAAATATTTGCTTTGGAAAATAAAGACTTATTAACTGAGCAAGAGCTGCACGAGCTGGGGCTGCAGGCTCTGACTCCCTGGCTGGAGCAGCACAATTTTAAGATTGACTATATGCAGACGGATATGAATACCGTGCCACATATCTTCGCTCTCAGCGGCAAAATCCTTACGGTTATTGTTGCTGCGACGGCGATGTATCCGCATAAGGGCGTTGTGGGCGAGGCTGATAAGGCCTACGCTATGCGTGTAGCTACGCAGCTGGGCGCTTTGTGTGCGACGGCTTCTATCGGTCTGGTGAACGTGGACGGTCTGCCTGATGACAAAAAGCTCATGGGTACACCGCTGCGTACTGGTCATTACAAGGCTGATTTCAGTGGCTTGGAGTATATCCATTACACTGATAATGCACTGTGAGGAAGAATTATGGATTTGTTAACAGTAAATCAGGATAAATGCCTGCGCTGCGGTATCTGCGTGGAGTGTTGTCCCTCGTGCATCCTGTCGATGGGTGAGAACGGACCGGAATGCAATTTTGACCGTGGCTGCATGAGCTGTGGTCAATGCGTTGCTATCTGCCCGGTGGGAGCGCTGGACAATAAATATACGCCGCTGGAAAAGCAGCGTCCGGTTACGATGCCCGTGCTCGACAGCGCGACGGCCTACGAATTTTTGCGTATGCGCCGCAGTGTGCGCAACTTCAAGCCGCAGCCGCCGACGGATGAGGAAATCACCAGACTGCTGGATATTGCGCGTTATGCACCGACGGCAGGCAATTCGCAGGGTATGTATTATATCGTTATCCGCGATGCTGAGAAAATCAAGGCGATTGCCGACGCCGTTGCCGACTGGATGGAGGCAGAGGTGGAGGCAGGCACGGAGAACAAGCGTTATTTTATGACGGTTCTGCGTGCTTATCGTGAGCGTGGACAGGATATCATCGCCCGCCATGCGCCCTGTCTGATTTTTGCGCTGGCACGCCGCCTGAATATTACCGGCGTGAGCAATGCAGAGCAAAGCTGGGCCTACGCTGAGCTATTTGCCCCGACTATCGGCCTGGGCACAACGATTGCCGGCTTTATTCAGTCCTGTGGCATTGCCGGCTATCAGCCGCTGCTGGATTTGATAGAGATTCCGCCGAAGCATAAGGTGGTCGGCACACTCATGGTTGGCTACCCCAAATATAAATATCAAAGAATGCCTGAACGTCAGCATCTCAAAGTGGAGTTCAGATAAAAAATAAAAAATACCCTTCTGTCGCCGTTGGCGACATCTCCCCTTACAGGGGCGACTTTCGCTCAGTACTTTTTTGTTAGTACGTCGAAATCGCTCTCCCTGTAAGGGAGAGATGCCGAGCTTTAGCGAGGCAGAGAGGGTATTTTTTAGTTATTTCCGGCCTTTTGCCACATATACCATACGGCAAGCGAGCGCCAGGGACGCCAGGCTTCAGTTAATTTGTTGATAACACCGCGCTTGGGGATTTCTTTGAGGCCAAGCATTTTTTGCAGCTCCTTCTTGAAGATGAAGTCGGCGCTGGGAATGACGTCTGTGCGGCAGAGCGCTAGCAGCAGAAACATTTCAATCGTCCATTGGCCGAGGCCGCGCACCTGCAGCAGCTGCTTGGAAATCTGGCTGTCGGTCATGTCGGCAAATTTCTTCATGTCAATTTTGCCGCTGTCGATGGCTTCAGCGAAGCCGCGCAGATAATCAATCTTCTGCTGTACAAGGCCGATGGCCAGCAGCTTTTCCGTGGGCACAGCGAGTACTGCCTGCGGCGTAATCGGCTTGCCTGTCAAGCCTTCTAGCTTCTGTACAAGCTGTTGGCTGACGTCAGGCGGCAGCTGCTGGGCAATGATGCCCGTGAGTAGAATCGTAAAGTACTGCTCCTCATGCTTAGGTGTTAAGGGGCAGGGGGAATATCGCTCAACTAATGGAGCCAGCTCGGGAACGTTTTCACGCAGATAGCGGTCACCAGCGGACCAATCTGGGGTTTGGTACATAAGCATCCTCCTCGAATTTTTTCTTGACATTATTATAGTACAAAATTAGCCAATATACAAATAAAAAACGTCAGCCTCTGGTTTTCATCAGAAGCTGACGCTTTATTTTTTTAATCCCAGCGCTTCAGCATGTCCTCAATAATTTCTTTATTGGTCTTGCGACGCTTTTTTTCGTAGTTGCGGAAGTTGTTATCACGGTGGTCCGTAGAGTAATCAGCGTAGTCGAAGTCATCGTAGCTGCGCTCATAGCTGCGGTTGTAGTCGCCGTGGCCATCGTCCGCGTACTGGGTAGGTGTGTATGCGTAATATGTGTACATTACTGGTAATTGTGCTCCTTCACATGGTCGGAGTGGAGCAGAGCTTCGCTCTTCTCACCCAGCGGCTTCTCTAAGAATTCCTTGTAGAGCGCCTGTACGTCAGGGTTGAGGTGGGATTGGCGCAGAGGACGCTCGCTGTCGAGAGCATAAAGCTTGCTGCCCAGCTCTGCGGCACGCTCCTCGCCGTCGTGGATAGGCTGACCGCCGCCGCCAACGCAGCCGCCGGGGCAGGCCATAACCTCAACGAAGTCATATTGCACTCTGCCGGCCTTGAGGTCCTCCAGCAGCTTGCCTGCATTGCCCAGACCGCTGACGGTGCAGGTACGCAATACAGTGCCGCCAAGCTTGAAGGTGCGGACCTTACGGCCTGCTTCGTCGCCCTCGCCGCGCACGTCAACGAAAGCATTCATGGGAGCCTCCTTGCCTTCGACAACCTTATAGGCTGTACGCAGTGCTGCCTCCATTACGCCGCCGGTAGCGCCGAAGATAACGCCGGCGCCGGTGCTTTGGCCCAGCGGATTATCAAAGGGCTGCTCGTCGAGATAAGCAGGGTTGATATGCTCAGCACGCAGCAGGCGAATAAGCTCGCGGGTGGTGAGCACGATGTCTACATCATGAGTGCCGCTGCTGCGCATGGAGAAGAGCGCTGCTTCACGTTTTTTGGAAACGCAGGGCATGATGGAGATAGAGCAGATTTCCTTCGGCTTGAGGCCCTTTTGCTGTGCAAAGAAGGATTTGGTCAGCGCACCAAAAATCTGCTGCGGAGATTTCGTGGTAGAAAGGTTCGGTACGAAGTACGGATATTTTTTGTTCACATAGCTTACCCAGCCCGGGCAGCAGGAGGTGAACATCGGCCAGCTGTGGTCCTGAGGATTAGCAAGATGCTCTAAGAGCTCGGTGCCTTCCTCCATGATGGTTACGTCAGCAGCATAGCAGGTGTCGAAAACATAGTCAAAGCCGACACGCTTGAGGGCTGCTACGAGGCGGCCTTCAGTTGCCTGCTCCGGCGTAAGATTGAAGGCTTCAGCCCATGCGGTACGTACTGCAGGAGCAACCTGTACAACAGTAACCTTGCTGGTGTCTGCGAGTGCTTCATAAATTTTCGGCACATCGTTGCGCTCCTTGAGTGCGCCAACAGGGCAGTGAGTGATGCATTGGCCGCAGAGGCTGCAGTCGCTGTCCTCGATGGTGACGTTGCCGGCAACATCGACAGTGGTACGGGAGCCGGTGTTCTGTACGTCCCAGATATGCAGCTTTTGTACCTTGTCGCAGATTTGTACGCAGCGCATGCATTTGATGCATTTCTTGGAATCACGAATCAGCGGGAAGTCCTGGTTCCACGGCATATCGACAACATCGCGCTCATAGGGGATGTCATAAATGCCGAGGTCGTTAGCGAGCTTCTGCAGGCTGCAGTTGCCGCTGCGGACGCAGGTTGCGCACAGGCAGTCATGCTGAGAAAGAATCAGCTCGACGTTGGTGCGGCGCACGCTGCGTGCCTTGGGGGAGTTGGTGTAGACAACGAGGTCCTCCTGTACCGGCGTGGTGCAGGCCGTAACAACACGGTTCTGGCCTTGGATTTCTACAACGCAGACCTTGCAGGCGCTGATTTCGTTAATATCTTTTAAATAACACAGACGGGGAATGTCTATACCCACGGTGGCAGCAGCCTGCATGATAGTTGTGCCTTGGGGGACAGAAACTTTTTGTCCGTCGATAGTCAGGTTTACCATTACCATTTTAAAGTTCTGCCTCCTTTCAGTGTGCTAAAGCCAAATTTATCGCAGCGCAGGCAGCGTCCTGCTTCCTGGCAGGCCTCCTGCTCAGTCATGCCGCATTCGATATGCTCGAAGTTTTGCTTACGCTTGCCAGATTCGGTTTCGTGCATCTGGATACGGCCGCAGGGGCGTTTATCATCAATGGAAGGATCAGGAATAACAACATCGCAGGAAATCGTGTGGTTATAGCCAAGATATTCGTCGATGTTGGCAGCAGCAACCTTGCCTGCTGCAATAGCGCGGATAACGGTAGCAGGACCGGTTACGCAGTCGCCGCCGGCGAAAACGCCTTCGTTATTGGCCAGCTCGCTGCTGGAAAGAGCAGAGATGGTGCCGCGTTTGATTTTGATGCCGGCCTCCTCGAAGGGACGCAGCTCGATGCCTTGGCCGATAGCAACAACGATAACATCACAGGGGATGCGCTGCAGCTCAACGTCAGCGTGAATCGGACGCGCACGGCCCCACGCATCAATAGGACCGATGATTTGCGGTTCAACCCAGAGCGCAGCTACATTGCCGTTTTCGTCCGCTTCGATATGATGCGGCGATTTCAGGCCGTACAGCTCAGCGCCCTCGGCAACTGCACCCTCGATTTCCTCGGGCAGGGCAGTCATGTCGTCCTGACGACGACGGTAAGCGATGATGACCTTCTTGGCACCAAGGCGGATGGAACTGCGGGTGCAGTCCATAGCTACGTTGCCGCCGCCGATAACGACAACGGTTTTATCCTTAAAGTCCGGCATTTTCTCTTCGCCAATGTTGCGCAGCATTTCTACCGCACTGATAACACCGTTGGAGTCCTCGCCGTCAATACCGATTTTCTTATCTGTGTGTGCGCCGATAGCAATGTAAACAGCGTCAAATTCCTCGCGCAGCTTTTCGAAGGGGATTTCGCCTTCGCCGTTGCCGATTTTAGTGTTTCTATGCACCTCTACGCCGGAAGACAAAATAGCATCGAGGTCCTCCTGCAGACGCTCACGCGGGAAGCGGTAAGCAGGGATACCGTAGCGCAGCATGCCGCCGAGCTTGCTCTTTTCTTCAAAAACAACAGCATGGTGTCCCATGAGCTCCAGATAGTAGGCGCAGGCCAGACCGCTGGGGCCGCCGCCGATGATAGCCACGCGCTTGTTGGTCGCAGGCTGTTTTTCAGGCAGGGGCACAGTGTTGCTGGGCGCATTGTCGACAGCCATACGCTTCAGGCCGCGGATGTTAATCGGTGCGTCAATCATGCTGCGACGGCAGCGTGCTTCACACGGATGCTCGCAGATGAGACCGCAGGCAGTCGGGAACGGATTATCCTTGCGGATGAGCTTGACAGCGTCGGCATAACGGCCAGCGCCAACGAGGGCGATGTAGCCGGGGATGTCGACCTGTGCCGGGCACAGAGCAACGCAAGGGATAGAGTTATGAATATTGATAGAGCATTTGCCCTTTTTGATGTGGTTGATATAATCCTCACGGAAGCCTTCGAGGCCTGCAAGCACCATTTTGGCAGCTTCGAAGCCGATAGCGCAGTCTGCGCTGTTAGCAACGTTTTGCGCGGTGCTTTCGATAAGGTCGAGGGTGTGCATGTCGGCTTTGCCGTCCAGAACATCCTCCATGAGATGCTGCAGCTGGCCGAGGCCTACGCGGCAGGGCACGCATTTGCCGCAGGTTTGAGCATGGCAGACCTTCAGGAAAGAAAGCTGCAGATCAACCGGGCAGAGTCCCGGAGGGCTGGCAATAATGTGTCGCTCCAGGTCCTTATAAAGACGTTCGACCGTAAGCTGGGCTTGGTCAGGTGTTTCGATTTTTAAACGACTCATAGTTTTTCCTCCAAAAAAGCATACACTAATACTTAAATCGTGTAACATTAATTATACAGAAAAAAACCGATTTGTGCAACTTTTTCCGGGAGGTTTTTGTGTAACATTAGTTGCAAAAGATGCTTTTTTACAATTAAATGCAGAAAAAATTTTTACGCGGCTATTTGCAGGCTGGTGCTCCTTTTTTTACCTAGTGATTTATGCTATACTATATATTCGAAAGACTGGCTTTTGCTATGATTTTATAGATAAGGGGTGCGTAGAATGCAATTGACAAGCACACATTTTTTTAGCTTGATAATAACCCTTCTGGTGACAATGCTGCCAGGCATTTTGGCAGCGCGGCAGGTGAAGTCTGCAGAGGATTATAATGTCGGCGGCCGCAGCGCGGGCGCAGGCATGGTGGCCGGCACGATTATCGGCACGATTGTCGGCGGCGCGGCGACGGTGGGCACGGCGCAGCTAGGCTTTAAGCTGGGACTGACGGCGTGGTGGTTTACGCTGGGCAGCGGTATTGCGCTGATGCTTATGGCAATTTTTTATTCTGTGCCTTTGCGCCGCAGCGGACTGACGACGATAGCGGAGTTTCTCGTTACGAATTACGGCAAGCCTGCGGGGTGGCTGGCGACGCTGAGCGCCTGCGCCGGAATTTTTTTCAGTATTGTGGCGAGTACGCTGACGGCGCTGCATCTCGTGGCCGGGATTTTCAATGTACCGCTGACGCTGGCGGCGGGCGTGATTATTCTGGTTACGGCGGCGCTGGTTTTCTTCGGCGGTTTATCGAGCAGCGGTATGGCCGGAATTTTTAAGATTATGCTGATTTTCGCGAGCATTTTTGTGGGCGGCTTTCTAGCGTACAGCGATATGGGCGGCTATGCCGGGATGCGGGCGGTGCTGCCGGAACAGCCGTGGTTCAGCCTGTTCGGACGCGGCGTTGGCGATGGCTTGTTCAGCCTGGGCGCGATGATTGTGGGCGTTATTTCGACGCAGACCTATGTGCAGGCGATTTTCAGCGCGAAAAATGGCAAAGCTGCGGCAGCAGGCTGCCTGAGCGCAGCGCTGGTGGTGATTCCCGTCGGCCTGCCGTCAGTGATGATTGGCATGTTCATGCACGCGCAGCATCCGGAGATAAATTCTATTGATGCGCTGCCGCTGTATCTGGTGACGTATCTGCCTGAATGGCTGGGCGGTATCGGTTTGGCGGCAGTGCTGCTGTCGGCGCTCGGCTCGATTGCCGGCCTGGCGCTGGGCGTAGGCACGATGATTTCGCGTGACGTTGTGACGAAGGTATGGACAGGCCTGACGGCGCAGGGGCAGCTCTGGGCGAGCCGCTTGAGCGTGCTGGCAGTATCGGTGGCGGCGATGGTGTTCGTGTTCCTGCATCTTGATTCGTCGGTGCTGGAATGGAATTATCTGTCGATGGCGCTTAGGGGAAGCGGTATTTTCCTGCCGCTGACATTTTGCATCTTCTTCCCGGGGAAGGTGCGCGCGTCGATGGGCGTGGCAGCGATGGGCGCAGGAATTTTTGCGGCGCTCTTTTGGCGGCATATCAGCAGCATTGAGGTGAACAGCCTGTTGCCGGCATTGTGCTATAATTTATTTTTTTTAGTTATTGGGTTGATTTGGAGAGAAAGATAAATTGGAGTTTATCTGTGTGACACCCCTCTGGCATCGCTGGTGCGATGCCACCTCCCCTTTCAGGGGAGACAAGGAAGTTAGCGTTAATGCTAAAATTAGCAGCACGTCTACATCTTGTGCCCCCTGAAAGGGGGCTGGCAAAATTGCGTTAGCAATTTTGACTGGGGGTGTCCTGTAAATCTACCAACTCCAATTTACAGAGGACACATATCATGCAACGATTTACACATTTACATGTACATACAGAATATAGCCTGCTTGACGGCGCGTCGAAAATCCCTGAGCTTGTCGCCTATGCGAAGGAGCTGGGGATGGACAGCCTGGCGATTACTGACCACGGCGTAATGTACGGCGCAGTGGAGTTTTATCAGGAATGCACGAAGGCAGGCATCAAGCCGATTATCGGCTGCGAGGTGTACCTGGCGAAGGGCTCGCATCTCGATATGACAGAGAAAACGCGTTACCATCTGATTCTGCTGGCCGAAAACGATATTGGCTATCACAATCTCATGAGGATTGTCAGCAAGGGACAGCTGGAAGGCTTTTATTATAAGCCGCGCGTAGATAAGGACATCCTGCGCACCTATAGCGAGGGCATTATCTGCCTCAGCGCCTGCATCGCCGGTGAGGTGCCGCGCTTGATTAACAGCGGCAATATGGACGGTGCGCGTCGCTGCGTGCAGGAATATATCGACATTTTTGGCAAGGACAATTATTTTCTGGAAATCCAGAATCATGATATTCCCGAGGAAAAAACTGCTGCCGAGGGCTTGCGTCAGCTGGCGCAGGAGTTTGGAATAGGACTGGTGGCGACGAACGACCTGCATTATGTGCGCCGCGAGGACGCGGAGGCGCAGGATGTGCTGCTGTGCATTCAGACGACAAGCAATGTTGACGACCCGGGCCGTATGCGCTTTCCCAACGATAGCTTTTATCTCAAAAGCGCGGAGGAGATGGCTGAGCTGTTTGGCGGCTATCCGGAGGCGCTGGAGAATACCTGCAGGATTGCAGACCGCTGTAACGTCAAGCTGGAGTTCGGCCATCTGCTGCTGCCGGAGTTTCCTGTGCCGGAGGGCTTCGACGCCGTAAGCTATCTGCGTCATCTGTGCGAGGAGGCTTTGCCGGAGCGCTATGAGGTTGTGGACGAGACGGTGCGCAAGCGTCTGGACTTTGAGCTGGACATTATCAATACGATGGGCTACGCCTGCTACTTCCTCATCGTCTGGGACTTCATCAACTATTGCCGCAGCCATGATATTCCCGTTGGTCCGGGCCGTGGCAGTGCGGCAGGCAGCATCGTGGCCTATCTTTTGCGCATCACGAATATCGAGCCGCTGCGCTACCACCTGCTGTTTGAACGCTTTTTGAATCCGGAGCGCGTAAGCATGCCGGATATTGATACAGACTTTTGCTATGTGAAGCGCAACCAGGTGCTCGATTACGTTGTCCGCCGTTATGGTCAGGAGCGCGTGTCGCAGATTATCACCTTCGGTACGCTGCAGGCGCGCGCCGCAGTGCGCGACGTCGGCAAGGCACTGGGCATGAGCTACACCTCTGTCGATGAGGTGGCCAAGATGATTCCGCGTGAGCTGGGCATTACGCTCGATAAGGCGTTGAAATCCAGCAACGATTTTAAACGCGCCTATGAGTCACGTCCTGAGGTTAAAAAGCTCGTCGACCTGGCGCGCAGCGTCGAGGGACTGCCGCGCAACGCGGGCACGCACGCCGCCGGTGTTATTATCGCACCGCGCGATTTGCGCGACTATGTGCCGCTGCAGCAGGGCAGTGACAGCGGCGTGATTACGCAATATGACAAAAACAAGGTGGAGGAGCTGGGCCTGCTGAAGATGGACTTCCTCGGTCTGCGCACGCTGACGGTTATTGGCGACTGCATACAGTTCATCAAGGAGACGACAGGCGAGATTGTGGATATCGACAATATTCCGCTGCATGATAAGGAAACCTGCGAGATGCTCTGCCGCGGCGAAACGGCCTGCGTTTTCCAGCTGGAGTCGGCGGGCATCACGAAGCTGGTTATGGATTTGGCGCCGGAAAGCTTTGAGGATTTGATTCCGCTCGTGGCTCTCTACCGTCCTGGTCCCTTGGGCACGGGTATGGCGGAGGACTTTATCGCCGGCCGTCACGGCCAGCGCACGGCGGAGGTGCTGCATCCTTTGATGGAGCCTATCCTTGAGGATACCTATGGCGTTATTCTTTATCAGGAGCAGGTTATGCAGATTACCTCTGCGCTGGCAGGCTTTACGCTGGGACAGGCAGATATTTTGCGCCGCGCAATGGGCAAGAAGAAGGCGAAGGAGCTGGACTCCATGCGTGCTTCGTTCATCGAGGGTGCAAAGCGGCTGCATGATATTCCTGAGGAGCTCAGCGACCGCATCTTTTCGCTTCTGCAGCATTTTGCAGGCTATGGCTTTAACAAGTCGCACTCTGTGGCCTATGCGCTCGTGGCCTATGAAACGGCCTATCTCAAGGCGCATTGGCGTGCACAATATTATGCTGCCTTCTTAAACAGCGTCATTGGCGACGGCGATAAGCTGAGCTGGTATATCAGTGTCTGCAAGAATGATAATATCAAGATTCTGGCGCCGGATGTCAATGAATCCGGCCGTGACTTTACGGTTCTGCCGAATAAGACCATCCGCTTTGGTCTGGCCGGCATCAAGAGCACCGGCGGCGCGGCTGTCGAGGCGATTATCAGCGCACGCAGCGAGGGTGGGCCGTTTACAAGCCTGACGGATTTCTGCTGCCGCGTGAATATGCGCGTGGTCAACAAGCGCGTGGTAGAAAATCTCATCAAGTGCGGCGCTATGGATTCCTTCGGCGCACGCCGCTCGCAGCTTTTGTCAGTACTCGACCAGGCGATAGACCTAGGTGCTGCCTGCCAAAGGGACAGGGCGAACGGCCAGCTGGGGCTGTTCGGCGATGACCAGACCTTCGGCATGGAGGAGATAAACATGCCGCTGCTGCCGGAAATCCCCAAGCAGACGCTGCTGCAATACGAAAAGGAGCTGCTGGGCTTTTATGTGACGGACCATCCGCTCAGCGAGTATAAGACGGTTATGCAGCGCTTCATGCCGCTGCATCAGTTCATAGGTGAGACGCAGGTGCAGGATAACCAGTTTGTGCGCGTGGCCGGCATTATCTCCGGCTGCACCATCAAGACTACGAAGAGCGGCGACACGATGGCGCTGCTGACGCTGGAGGATTTCACGGGACGCTTTCCTGTCATCGTTTTCCCGAAAAGCTATCAGGCGTGCATCAGAGATGTGTTTGAGGATAACGTGGTGTCGATAGAGGGACGCTTCAGTGTCGACGAGCGTGAGAGCAAAATCATTGCTATGTCGGTGCATAGTCTGTCGAGCAAGCCGCCGACGGAGCTGATGCTCAGGATTGAGGCGCATCTTGAAAATCCGCTGGTGCAGCGTGAGCTTATGCAGCTGTTTCAGAAGTATAAGGGCGAAGATGTTGTCTACCTGAAGCTGATGGGCTCGCGCAAAATCATCAAGACGACGGCTGATTTTTGGGTTAACAGTGAGGCGCCCGGCTTTGCCGAGGATATTGTAAAGATTTTGGGCGAGGGCTGTGTTACAAGGAAAAATTCGTGATTTTCCGTGCTTATTTTACATAAACTCGCAGGATAGACTTGCAAGTCTAAGTGCAATAATGTTAAAATAATAATACGAATGTGAAAAAATCATAGGAGGCTGTTCTTTCTGACAGCCGCAATAAATAACCGAGGAGGATGCAAATGAATATTATCGTTTGTCTGAAACAAGTGCCGGATACGGCGAAAGTAAAATTCAATCGTGAAACCAATACTCTTGACCGTACTGGTGTAGAAAACATTATGAATCCCTATGACCAGCAGGCGCTGGAGGTTGCTCTTGGCCTGAAGGACAAGGAGGGCGCAAAGGTTACTGTGCTGACCATGGGTCTGCCGCAGGCTACCGATATTCTGAAGGAAGCTATCGCTATGGGCGCTGATGAAGGCGTGCTGCTGAGCGACCGCGTTCTGGGCGGCTCTGACTGCCTGGCAACCAGCACTGCACTGGCTGCTGCTATTAAGCATCTGGGCGAATTCGACCTCATTCTCTGCGGAAAGCAGGCTGTTGACGGCGACACCGCACAGGTTGGTCCGGAAATTGCTGAGCATCTGGGCATTCCGCAAATCACCGGCACCCTGTCCGTAAAATATGAAGACGGCAAATTTGTTGCAGTTCGTGAGAACGAAAGCTATTCCATGACTATGGCTTGCGCTGCACCGCTGCTGATTACCGTAACCAAATCTGAAAAAGAGCCGCGCTTTGCCAGCATCAAGGGCAAAATGAAAGCTCGTAAGGCTGTTATTCCTACCCTGACTGCTGAAGCAATCGGTCTGGACCCGGCTGTTGTTGGTCTGAAGGGATCTCCGACCAAGGTTAAAAAAGCCTTCACCCCGATTCCGCCTGAAGTAAAGGGCGAAATCATTACCGAAGCAGATGCTGATGCAGCAGTAGAAATGCTGTTTAACAAGCTGGTTGAGGCAGAGGTTATTACCCGCTGAGGTGAACCGCGATGACGAGAATAGTAGTAGAACGCAACAAATGCTGCGGCTGTGAGGCCTGCGTTGCTGTCTGCCCTGTGGGAGCAATCACTATGCCGGAGGGCAAGGCGCTGATTAATGATGAGCAGTGCGTGCGCTGCGGCGCGTGCATCCATGAATGTCCTATGGAGGCTGTTGCGGCTGCTGACGACAAATAAAACAACACGATAATAAGGAGTGTACATATATGTGGGTTATTTCTGAGTTAGAGAACGGACAGATTATGGACGTTACTTTCGAGCTTTTGGGCGCAGCTAAAGAGCTGGACGCTAAAATGGGTGAAAAATGCTGTGCAGTTTTAATCACTGCTGCAGCCGGCGAGCTGCCTGCTCAGCTGATTGCTGGCGGCGCTGACACCGTTTATGTAATTGAAGATGCAAAATATGCTGACTACAGCACTGAATTATACACCGATGCTATCTGCCAGCTGGTAAAAAAATATGAGCCCTCTTCCGTAATGTTCGGTGCAACCGATGACGGCCGCGACCTGGCTCCGCGTGTTGCAGCTCGTCTGCATACCGGCCTGTGCGCTGATTGCACCGCTTTGGACGTAACTGAGGATAAGCTTGTTGCCTGGACTCGTCCGGCACTGGGCGGCAACATTTGCGCAACCATCGTCTGCGACCAGCATCGTCCGCAGATGGGCACTGTACGCCCGAAGGTTTTCAAGGCTCTGGAGCCTGACACCGCGCGTACCGGCGAGGTTATTGCCTTCACTCCGGAGGCTGGCGCTGTAAACCATGTTGAGCTGGTGGCTAAGGAATCCCTGAGCAGCGAAAACGCTGTAAAGATTGACGAGGCTGATATGCTGGCTGCCGGTGGCCGCGGCTTTGGCAGCAAAGAAAACTTTGACGTACTGGAGCAGCTGGCTGCTCTGTTCGAGAACTCCGCTGTTGCAGGCACCCGTGCTGCTATCGACGAGGGCTGGCTGAGCCATCCTCAGCAGGTTGGTCAATCTGGCAAAACCGTTAAGCCGCATATCTATTTTGCTTGCGGCATCAGCGGCGCTGTACAGCATCTGTGCGGCATGAAGGAAAGTGATATCGTTATCGCTATCAACAAGGACGCTGACGCACCGATTTTCACCGTTGCTGATTACGGTATTGTTGGCGATGTCAACGTTATCCTGCCGAAGCTTATCGAAAAGATTAAGGCTTACAAGGGCTAATCTTACGGGCAGAACAGCTCTGCTTTAGCTGGAGGCATAAATTATGTGGAAAACAATTTATATTGCCCACACCGAGGAGCAGGCGCAGCGAATTAAGCAGCTGCTCACGGAAAATGGTTTTTTGGTGCAGCTCAAAAGCTCTGGCGGCAAGCATAACAAGGCTTTTGAGATTTGCACGACGGTTTCTGAGGCAGAGGATGCCTATGAGGTTTTGTGCGAGCATAAATTCCAGTGCTGAGGAGGCGCAAGTCCTATGAAGAAAACGAAGATTATCTGCACTATGGGCCCAAGCACCGATAATGTGGACTTATTACAGAAAATGATGCTGGCCGGGATGGACCTGGCTCGCTTCAACTTCTCTCATGGCGACCATGCAAGTCATGCTGAGCGTTTGGCGCTGGTGCGCGAGGCTGCAAAGCAGGCAGGCAAGGTTATTGCCACAATTGCTGATACCAAGGGACCGGAGATGCGTCTGGGCATGTTTGCAGACGCTAAGGTTACGCTGCATGAGGGCGACGAGTTTTGCCTGACGACGGAGCCTTATCTGGGCGATGCTCATATGGCGCATGTGAATTATGCAGGTCTGCCTGAGGATGTTACGGTTGGCAGCAGCATTTTGCTGAACGATGGTCTGCTTTCGCTGAAGGTAGAAAAAATTGAAGGCTGCAAAATCTATACCAGGGTTACGAACGGCGGCGAGCTGAGCTCACGCAAGCGTGTAGCCTGTCCGGGTATTGAGCTGCAGTTGCCCTTCCTGTCCGAGCAGGACAAGGCGGATATTCTTTTTGCCGTGGAGCACGATATGGATTATATCGCGGCCTCCTTTGTGCAGAAGGCCGACGATGTGCTGGCTATTCGCAGAGTTCTGGAGGAGGCAGGCTCCTCCATCGGCGTCATTTCGAAGATAGAGAATGAAGCCGGGGTGCAGCATATTGATGAGATTATCAATGTTTCCGACGGCATTATGGTGGCGCGCGGTGACTTAGGTGTAGAGATTCCGACTGAGGACGTACCTCTGGTGCAGAAGGATATTATCGAACGCTGCAATAAGGCAGGCAAGCCTGTTATTACGGCGACGCAGATGCTTGAGAGCATGATTAGCAGCTACCGTGCAACACGTGCGGAGGCGAGCGATGTGGCGAACTCCATCTTTGATGGTACCGACATTATCATGCTGAGCGGCGAAACTGCGAGCGGCAAATATCCGCTGGAGGCAGTGCGCACGATGGCAAAGATTGCCACGCGTACCGAGGATGCGCTTGATTATGTACGTATCTTCCAAAAGAAGGGCATCAGCGAGCGTATTCATTCTACGGACGCTATCAGTCACGCAACTGTGCAGATTGCCCAGGAAATAAAGGCTGATGCTATCTTGACGATTACAGAGTCCGGCTTTACGGCGCGTATGCTGGCTAAGTATAAGCCGAAATGCCAGGTTGTAGCAATGTCCCGTCTGCCGCAGCGTGTGCGTGCGATGCAGCTTTACTGGGGCGTGCAGCCGATTCTGGGGCCGTCATCTGATAATACTGATGAAATGATTGAGCTTTCCTTGCAATCCGCTCTGCAGCATGGAGTGATTAAGGATGGCTCGTCTGTTGTGATAACTGCCGGTGTGCCTGTCGGGCAGCCGGGCAGTACCAATCTGATTAAGGTGGTTACTGTGGGTAATAAGCTGATTAGTGGTACGGGCATTGGCAGCAAGACCGTAACGGGCAGACTCGTTATTGGCAGAACTGCTGCTGATTTCCAAGACAAGCTGCAAAAGGGCGATGTGCTGGTCGTTGATGTGCTCAACGACGAGTATGTGCCGCTGGCAGCAGCAAAGGCTGCGGCTATTATTGCCGAGGAGGGCGGCCTGACGTCCTCGACAGCAATTGTTGCTGTGACCTGCGGCCTGCCTGTTATCGTGGGTGCGGCGAAGGCGACGAGCCTGCTGCCGGATGGCCAGCTCGTGACGGTTGACCCGGTTTCCGGCGCTGTCTACGAGGGCGATATCAACCTGTAATGAGTACAGAGCTGGTGCTGGAGGTTTGTCTGGCAGTCCGTCGTGACGAGCTGCAGGCAGCCCGCGATGGATTTACAAAAATATTAGAGTCTGCAGCAAAGCAGTCCTTGTTCAAGGCTATAGGCGACTGCCTGCTGGCGGCGGTGCGCCGCCAGCAAAGGCAGTTGTTCGACGAATGGCTGGAGCAGGCGCGTGAAGCGCTGCTGAGCGCGACGGCGGAGCCGGAGCGCAGTGCGGAGGCTGCTGAGTTTCTCACACGCTTGAGCTTTGTGGTCTGCGACCGTCGTCTGGCGGAGGCGCAGCCGGCGCTGGCGCAGCTGGTGCGAAGCTTTGCTAACGCAGCGCCAGCGGCTATTGCAGCGAAGCTGTGGGCGGAGCTGCTGAGCCTGGCGGCGCGCATGGCGCGACGCGGCTGGCGCGAGGAAACAGCGTTTCTGCTGCGCTTATATCTGCGTGAGCTGTTGAAAAAAGATGACAGCGCTGTCTGGCAGCAAAGACTGCTGGCGCTGCAGCTCCATTTTGTCGCTTATGCACGCTGGGACGGCTTTACTAAGGCCTGCGCTGCTTATCAGGAGCTGCTGCTGTTATTTCTGCTTCTGGTGCGGCGTGCAGGCAAAAAAATATATACAAAAGAGCAGCAGGAGCAATATTTGCTCTTGTCATTACGCACTCTGCGTGGTATCATATCAAATGCAGCACGCAGCAGCATGAAGGACGACATGGAGATTTTCCGTGAGCTGTACCAGTATTTGTGGCAGCTTGCCGGTGATAATAAACGCCGTCGTCAGCAGCTGCAGCTGTTGTTGCAGCTGGCTATAAGCTATTGGCAAAGCTCCTTGCCGAAGACAAGCCGTAAGCAGGCGAGGTTTTTGGAGGATCTGCTGCAGCCAAGTCTGATAGATAAAGTGTATGAAGACTTGCTTAACCATATTTAACCTGCTGCTTTGCTTATAGCGAAGCAGCATAAATTTTTTTATGTATGAATGAGGTAAGAAAATGGCTAAAATTGTCGTAATCGGTAGTTGTAATATTGATATTACCGTTGAATGTGACCGCTGGGCACATCCCGGCGAGACTGTTTTTGGCAATCGTCTGACTGTGTCCCCGGGTGGTAAGGGTGCAAACCAGGCAGTTGCTGCTGCCCGCCTTGGTGCGGACGTAATGATGGTTGGCTGCATCGGTGACGATGTATATGGTCAGCTGATGCAGAAGGCATTGAAGGAAAATAATGTAGATGCCACCTATGTGAAGGTATTGGCCGGACAGAACAGCGGTACTGCCCATATTACAGTGGCTGAGGACGATAATACCATTATCGTTATTAAGGCAGCTAATGATTTAGTTGCTCCTGAACTGATTGACGAAGCGTGGGAGGCTATCAGCAAGGCCGACATGGTGCTTTTGCAGCATGAAATCCCTGCGGCAACCAACGCTTATGTTATAGAAAAATGTGCAGCTGCAGGCGTGCCTGTGCTGCTGAATCCTGCTCCTGTTGCTCCTGTTCCGGCAGAGCTTTTGGAGAAGGTTGCTTATATGACGCCGAACGAGCATGAGGCCGAGCTGCTTTTCCCTGGCATGGGCAAGGCAGATATTCTGGATGCTAACCAGGGCAAGGTTATCATGACGCTGGGCAGCAAGGGCGTTGCTTATGCTGAAAAGGGCCAGGTTATTACTGTCCCCGGCTTTAAGGTAAAGCCTGTTGATACTACGGGCGCAGGCGACACCTTCAACGGTGCCTTCGCTGTAGCACGCGCTAATGGCAAATCAATGACTGAAGCCATCACCTTCGCTAATGCAGTAGCAGCGCTGTCTGTACAGAAGCTGGGCGCTCAGGGTGGTATGCCTTATTTAGAAGAAGTAGAGGAGATGTTGAAATAATGCAAAAGGGTGGCATGTTAAACAGCTCCATTGCTAAGGTGCTGGCAGATTTAGGCCATACGGACACCATTGTTATCGGTGACTGCGGTCTGCCTGTTCCAGCTGGAGTACAAAAGATTGATTTGGCGCTGAAGCCTGGTACGCCTTCCTTCCTGGAGGTTGTCGAAGAGGTTGCCAAGAATATGGTTATTGAAAAGGTAGAGATTGCCGGCGAAATGGAAGGCAGAAATCCTGCTGTTTATAGTGCAATGAAACAGCTCTTCACGGAAGAGGAATGGATTATTGATGTTGACCATGAGGCCTTCAAGGAAGCAACGAAGAAAGCAAAATGCATTATCCGCACCGGTGAAATTACGCCGTATGCGAATGTTATACTGCACAGCAACGTTTTCTTTTAAAAATTAGCAAAGGGTAGGATATAATGGAGATTGAATTAAAAAATATCCATAAAGCCTTTGGTTCTAACGAGGTGCTGAAGGGCGTAAACCTGACGCTGAAAAGCGGTGAGGTGCATGCGCTCATGGGTGAGAATGGTGCTGGTAAATCCACGCTCATGAATATCCTGACAGGCATCCATAAGCAGGATAAGGGACAGATTTTTGTTGACGGTCAAGAGGTGAGCTTCAAGAATCCGCTGGAGGCTGAGGCTCATGGCATTGCCTTCATTCATCAGGAGCTGAATATCTGGCCGAATCTGAGTATCCTGGAAAACCTGTTTATGATGCACAGCATTACCAATGGTATGGGTGTACTGGATTTTAAAGCTATGCGTAAGCTGGCAGAGGAAAAATGCCGCGAGATTGAAATTGAGCTGCCGCTGGACATGGAGGCGGGCGAATGCTCCGTCGGCCAGCAGCAGATGACTGAAATTGTGCGTAACCTGCTTGTCGATGCCAAGGTGGTTATTATGGACGAGCCGACTGCTGCGCTCACCGAGCGTGAGACGGAGAAGCTGTTCGAGGTTATGCGTTCGCTGAAAAAGCGTGGCGTGGCGATGGTGTATATCTCTCACCGTATGGAGGAGGTTACCGCCAACTGCGACACTATTACCGTTATGCGTGACGGTGTATCTGTAGCGACCAAGCCTGTGAAGGAGTACGGCATGGAGCAGATTATCCGTGACATGGTCGGACGCTCGATTACCGAGTTCTATCCTGACAGACGCAATACGCCGGAGGAGGTTATCCTTGAGGTGAAAGGCTTCAACCAGCCTGGCGTCTTTCGTGATGTCAGCTTTAATCTGCGTAAGGGCGAAATCCTGGGCGTAGCCGGACTGATGGGCGCAGGCCGTACAGAGATTATGCGTGCTATCTTCGGTGTTGATCCGCACGAGAGCGGCGAGCTGGTCTTTAAGGGCGAGCCGTTGAAAATCACGAAGCCTGAGGATGCTATTAAGGCTGGCATGGCCTTCGTAACGGAGAACCGTAAAACGGAAGGCCTGATTCTGGACTTTTCCATTCTGCGTAATATTGCCCTGCCGAGCGTGGACACCTTCGCGAAGAACAGTGTCATTAACTTTGGCAGATTGTCTGGCTTTGCTGATGAGATGGCGAAGAAGCTGGGCGTAAAGGCTCATTCCCTTGATCTGGAGGCCGGCGCTTTGTCCGGCGGCAACCAGCAGAAGGTTGTTATCGCCAAATGGGTAGGCATGAATCCTGATGTGATCATCATGGACGAGCCTACGCGCGGCATTGACGTTGGCGCGAAGCGCGATATTTATGAGCTGATGAATGAGCTGACTGCGAGCGGCGTTTCCATCATCATGGTTTCGTCGGAGCTGCCTGAGGTCCTGGGCATGAGCGACCGCATTCTGGTCGTGCATGAGGGACGTATTGCAGGCGAGCTGCTGCGTGACGAGGCTGATCAGGAAAAAATTATGACTCTGGCAACGGGAGGAAAATAAGCATAATGGATATAAAAGCAATGTTAAAAAAATCCGGTTCGGTAATCGGACTGGTAGCGTTGTTTGTGGTCATTTCCTGTCTGAACAGCAGCTTTATTGACCCCAGCAACCTGAAAAACCTGCTGCGTCAGGTATCTATCAACGCACTGATTTCTTTTGGTATGACCTTTGTTATTCTGACCGGCGGCATTGACCTGTCTGTCGGCAGTATTCTGGCGCTGTCCAGCGCACTTATGGGCAGCTTTATCAAGGGCGGCATGGATCCTGTTTTTGGTATCGTGCTGGCCTGCCTCATTGGTGCGGCGCTCGGCAGTGTCAACGGCCTGGTTATTACCTACGGCAAGGTGGCACCGTTCATCGCAACGCTGGCTACGATGACAATTTTCCGTGGCCTGACTCTTGTTTATACTAATGGTAACCCGATCAGCAATCTGAGTGACAGCGATGCCTTCTTGGAGTTTGGCCAGGGCTACGTTGCCGGTCTGCCTGTTCCGGCAATTATGATGCTGATAATGTTCTTTATTCTCTGGTTTGTGCTGCATAAAACTCCGCTGGGACGCAAAACCTATGCTGTTGGCGGCAACGAGAAGGTTTCCTTCATCGCCGGTATCAAAATCAACCGCATCAAGATTTTTGCTTATACCATCACCGGCTTTCTCTGCGGTATGGCAGGCGCAATCCTGACCAGCCGTCTGAACAGTGCACAGCCGACTGCCGGCACCGGCTATGAGCTGGATGCTATCGCAGCTGTTGTTCTGGGCGGCACGAGTCTTTCCGGCGGCAAGGGCCGCATCTTCGGCACTATTATCGGTGCGCTGATTATCGGCACGCTGAACAATGGTCTGAATATCCTCAATGTATCTAGCTTCTACCAACAAGTTGTCAAAGGTATTGTAATTTTGCTTGCTGTCCTGATGGACCGTAAGAAAAACTAATTAATTTAGGAGGCTTTCATTCACAATGAAAAAAATCTTATTAGTATTAACCTGCATCGTAGCTATGGCTATGATGATCGTTGGCTGCGGCGGCAGTGACAACGGCAAAAAGGCTGACAAAAAAATCACTGTCGGCTTCTCCGTATCTACCCAAAACAATCCGTTCTTCGTTTCCCTGGCTAAAGGCGTTGAAGCTAAGGCTAAGGAGCTGGGCGTAAACGTTAAGGTTGTTGACGCTCAAAACGATCCTGCAAAGCAGGCTAATGATATCGCTGATCTGCTGCAGCAGAACATCAGCGTTCTGCTGGTTAACCCTGTTGACTCTGCAGCAGTTTCTACCTCTGTAAAGGCTGCTAACAAGGCTAACATCCCTGTAATCTGCCTGGACCGCAGTGCTGACCAAGGCAATGTTGCTTGCCTCGTTGCTTCCGATAACGTAAAGGGCGGCGAAATGGCTGCTGATTACATCGTGAAGAAGCTGGGCGAAAAGGTTAAGGTTGCAGAGCTGGAAGGTATCCCGGGTGCCAGCGCTTCTCGTGAGCGTGGCGAAGGCTTCCACAAAATTGCTGACAGCAAGCTGACTGTTGTTGCTAAGCAAACTGCTGAATTTGACCGCAGCAAAGGTCTGACTGTAGCAGAAAACATGCTGCAGGCTAATCCGGACATCAAAGCTATCTTCGCTCAAAACGACGAAATGGCTCTGGGTGCTATCGAAGCAGCAAAGAGCGCTGGCAAGCAAATCTTCATCGTTGGCTTCGACGGTACTGCTGACGGCGTAAAAGCTGTTGAAAGCGGCGCTATGAGTGCAACCATCGCTCAACAGCCGGAAATCATGGGCCAACAAGGTCTGGAAGTAGCTGTTAAAGCTGCTAAAGGCGAAAAAATTGACGCTAAAATTTCTGCTCCGCTGAAACTCATCGAAAAAAAATAACAAATTTACATCAACCTGACAACTTGAAGTAAAGAAAAACGCTCGCGGCCGAAAGGCTGCGGGCGTTTTTTGTAGATGCGGATATTTTATTTCAGATATTTTTCGAGCTTTTGCGCGTCAGGCGTAGCATAGTAGGTTTTCTGGTTCGTGAAGATAACAAAGCCTGGCTTGCTGCCGGACGGCTTTTTCACATAGCGGCGCTGGACGCAGTCGACGGGAACGCTGCTGCCCTCGCGTGCCTTGCTGAAATAAGCGGCAAGCTCCACAGCCATCGCTATATCCTCCTCACGCGCTTCGGGCAGCGTGGTTTTGAGGATGATATGCGAGCCGGGGATATCCTTCGTATGGAACCAGAGGTCGCGCGGTCCGCCGATGCTGAAGGTCACATAATCATTCTGACGGTTGTTTTTACCGATGTAAAGGTCAGTGTCCTCACTCAGGCGGATATGCAGAGGCTGCGATTTTTGCAGGGCGCTCTTTTTCTTTTTGCCAACGACCTTGATGAGGTCTGCGGCAATCATCTCCTGACGGATTTCTTCGATTTCGCTTTTGCTGGTGGCAGTGAGCAGGGAGGAATCGAGGCTGGCAAGATATTGCAGCATTTCCTCGGTCGCGGTGATTTGCAGCGCAACCTCGCTTTGCGCACGCTTATATTTGTTGTAGCGCTTATAATAGGCCTGCGCGTTTTCCGTAGGCGAGAGGATAGGCGAGAGCTGGACGGTGACGCTTTCGCCGTCGTAGATGTTGATAAGCTCGGCCTGCGTCTGGCCCTTGCGCAACTGGTAGATGTTGGCCATAATCGTGTCGGCCAGCATACGCTGCTCTTCGGCGTTTTCCGCGTGAGCGAGGTCCTGCTCTAAGGCGGCAAGCTTTTTCTTGTGCTTGGCAATTTCGCTGGTGACAAGCTTTTGCAGCTGCTCATGCTGCGGCAGCTGAATCGGCTTGAGGCTCATGGCAAAATTTATCGCGCTGTTGATATTGGCAAACTCGCGGGCGTGCATGCCCTGCTCCAGCAGCTGCGGCGGCAGCGTGAGAATCGTTTTCACCTGATTCGTGCGGCTGATGAGGGCGTAAACAGGCTGCTCCTGCTCGGCAGCGTTCAGCCTGCTTTGCAGCTTGGCGATGACGTCTGCAAGCGCAGCGCAGGAGGCATTGTCAAGACGGACCTCCTGCGGCACGATGTCCGCAGCCTGCAGCAGCTCCTGTGCTGTGGCCTTGCCGATGCCTGTGGTGGCACCGATGAAGGCCTTGAGGAAGCTGGCGGCAGGAACGGCGTTCGCTGTCTGCACGATGTCGGCCGGGGCTGCTGTCAGCAGGTTCAGACCGGCCTGTGGCGGCGGGGCGACGTAGGGCTTGCCGGGCTGGATAGCGCGGTAGCTGCTTTGCGCTGCACCGACGTGCTTGAGGCTGTCGATAATAATATCGTCCTGCGTGAGGATGATGTTGCTGTTTTTGCCTGTAAGCTCAAAGATGAGTTTTTTCGTGATGATTTTGCTGGACGCGCCCAGCATGTCGATTTCGAGCGTGATGATACGGTCGAGTCCGCTCTGCGTGATGCGCGTGATGCGGCCCTCCTCGAGATGCTTGCGCAGCAGCATGCAGAAGGTGGGCGGCGTTTCCGGATTCTCAGGCAGCTGCTCGGGAATGTAGAGCGCGGGGCTGCCGCCGTTCATGTCGGCAAGCAGGGCGTTCGTGTCGCGTGTGCGGCGTACAAGCAGCAGCAGAGCGTGGGGGTTGGGCATAAAAACTTTATATATTTTGCTGTTAAGCAGCTCGCGGCTGAGCGTGTCAGTGACGAGCTTGAGGGTTAGGCCTTCTAAGTTCATAGTAACGCTCCTTATGAGCAAACATTTTGTTGCTATTAATTATTTGATGTGATAAAATATTAAAGACAATCGTGTTACAGGGTGCGTAGCCTTCCTATCCTTACAGGATGGAGGTGATGCTTATGAAAAATTATTCGTTCCAAGACTTAATGCTCTTTGGAATGTTTATTCTGGCATTGCTTACTTTTATTTTCCAATTCGCTAAATAGTCCAGACATAAGAAGACCACCCCTAAACTCGCCAGTAATGGGGTGGTTTTCTAATCATATTCCCTAAAGGCGACCACCTTGTGGGCGGTTGTCCTTTTCTATAATTAATATAGCATATTGCACTATTTTTTGCAAGTTTTTTGCATGCGTAGGATTGGAATATTAGCGCTTTTTACTACGTCTTACGCAGAAAAATGCTGAAATCCTGCGAAAAATGTGGTATAATAAAGTTTCCAGATAAGCTGAGATAATAGACTTATCTTTTAATCATGTCAAAATTTATTTCACCACGAGCTGGTGAGGACGAGGAGGATACCCGTGTTAAAAAGCATGACTGGCTTTGGCCGCGGCGAGTATGAGGACGCAGATTTTTCTGTTACCGTTGAAATGAAGACCGTCAACCATCGCTATAATGAGGTTGCCATCCGTTTACCACGTTTTCTTAATCCCTTAGAGGACAAAATCCGCAAGACTATCTTAAAGACAGTCAGCCGCGGCCGCATTGATGTTTTTGTCAATGCTGATTATACCACGAGCGGCAACTGCACGCTGAAGGTAGATAAAAATCTTGCTGCTGCCTACCATAAGGCATTGCAGGAGGTGGGCGCGGCGATTGGCGCTGATGCGGCAGGCATCAACGCTGCTGCTGAGATTATGTATCTGTCTAAATGCCCTGATGTTATCAATGTCAAGGAAGGCTTCTTTGATGTTGAAAGCGTGTGGCCGAAGGTGGAGCAGGCTGTTAATCAGGCTGTGGCTAACCTGGTGGCAATGCGCGAAACGGAGGGCGGCAATATTTACGGCGACTTTATCTATCGCGCCGATTTGATTGCTGAAAAGCTGGCGCTGATTGAGGAGCGCTCCCCGATGGTTGTGGAGGAATACCAGAACAAGCTGCAGGAGCGTCTGACGAATCTTCTGGCTGACAACAATATCGCTGTAGAGCCGGAGCGTCTTTTGCAGGAGGTAGCAATTTTTGCTGACCGCACGAGCATTACGGAGGAAATAGTCCGCTTGAAGAGCCATATCAAGCAGTTCAAGCAGATTATCGCTTCTGACCAGCCGGTAGGCCGCAAGCTGGACTTTTTGATTCAGGAGTTCAACCGCGAGGCTAACACCATCGCTTCGAAGGCTAACGATTATACTCTGGCGCAGATTGTGGTCGAGATTAAGGCGGAAATCGAAAAAATCCGCGAACAGATTCAAAATATCGAGTAAAACTGGAGGGCCATATGGATATTAAGCTTATTAATATTGGGTTTGGTAATATTGTTGCTGCTAACCGTATTATTTCGATTATCAGCCCTGAATCCGCACCAATTAAACGTATTATTCAGGAAGCCCGCGATAAGGGACTGCTTGTGGATGCGACCTATGGCCGCCGTACCCGCGCAGTAGTTGTAACTGACAGCGGTCATATTATTTTGTCGGCTGTGCAGCCGGAAACTGTTGCTAACCGTCTGGTGGCACAGACTGCTGATACTGAGGAAGAGGAGTAAGCACATATGCATCATCATACAGAAAATGTTACTCCCAAGGGAGTTCTTTTAGTTGTTTCCGGTCCTTCCGGTGCAGGCAAGGGCACTATCTGCCAGCTGATTCGCGACCAGCTGCCTGATTTGGGTTATTCTATTTCTGTTACCACCCGTCAGCCGCGTGTAGGCGAGGTGGACGGCGTAAATTATTTCTTTAAGACTGTACCGCAGGTTAAAGAAATGATTGCCAACGGCGAGCTGCTGGAGTATGCCGAGGTTTATGGCAATTACTATGGCACGCCGCGCAAATATGTTGAGGACCTGCTGAACGCCGGTCAGGACGTGCTGCTGGAGATTGATATCCAGGGCGCACTGCAGATTAAGGAGCGCTTTCCTGAGGGCGTGTTCGTCTTCATCGTGCCGCCTTCCTTAGACGAGCTTTCCGCACGCATCTATAAGCGCGGTACGGACAGCGAGGATGTCATCAAGCGCCGCATGGCTTCTGCTGCCGGGGAATTGACATATGCACAAAAATATGATTATATTATTATAAACGATATTGCGGAAAAGGCTGCCAACAAGGTGCTGACCATTATGGAGGCCGAGCGCTACCGTGTAGCAAGAACGTATTTTATCGTTGATAGAATTTGCAAAGCAAAGCAATAATGGATTTTACAGGCACAGGCCTGTGTCTGCGTGAAAGTAAAGGAGTGAATTTATAATGTCTATGGTAGATCCCTCTATTGACTATTTGGCTGAAAAGGTTGACAGCAAATATACTTTAGTTATTTTAGCTGCGAAAAGAGCTCGCGAGCTGACTGTTCCTGGTGTAAACTCTGCTGAGAAAGAGGTTAGCGTTGCTCTGCGTGAAATCGCAGATGACAAAATTACCTACGAGCGTACTAAGAACGTATAATAGCAGGAGGAAATGAGCCTTGTTACAGGGTAAGAAGATTGTTTTGGGCGTAACCGGTGGTATCGCCGTTTATAAGGCTGTTGACCTGGTGAGCCGTCTGCGTAAGGCAGGCTGCGAGGTGCGTGTGGTTATGACTGAGCATGCACAGCAGTTTGTGACGCCGCTGACCTTTAAGGAAATCAGTGGCAACGCTGTAGCTACAAGCATGTGGAATGCGAACCAGGAGTTTAACGTGGAGCATATTGCTCTGGCAAATTGGGCAGATGCCTTTTTAGTTGCACCTGCAACTGCTAATATTCTGGCTAAAATGGCCTGCGGCATTGCTGATGATTTGCTCAGCACCACGCTGCTGGCTGCACAGGCACCGATTGTTGTCTGCCCGGCTATGAATACTGGTATGTACCAAAATCCTGCTACACAGGAAAATATTGCTAAATTACAGGAGCGTGGCGTGACTGTTATGCCGCCTGCTGTCGGTCATCTGGCCTGTGGCACGAGCGGCCCCGGCCGTCTGCCTGAGCCACAGCAGATTGTAGAGTTCATGAGCGCGTTCTTCGCCGGACGCGAGGGCGATCTGCGTGGTCTGCGCGTGCTCGTTACTGCTGCCGGCACACGCGAGCCGATTGATCCTGTGCGCTATGTTGGCAATCGTTCGAGCGGCAAGATGGGCTACGCTGTAGCACAGATGGCTGCGGAGCGTGGCGCCGATGTGCTGCTAATCAGCGGTCCTTCTGCTTTGGCTGCACCGCCGAATGTGCGCGTGGTGAACGTCGAAACGACGAACGAAATGCTCGAGGCCTGCCTTGCTGCCTATGGCGATGTAGACATCGTGATTAAGGCTGCTGCTGTTGCTGATTATCGTCCGCGCGATGTGGCAGACCAAAAAATCAAAAAGAAAACTGACGACGCTTTGACTGTTGTGATGGACAAGAACCCGGATATTTTGAAAACCTTGGGCGCGAAAAAAGAGCAGCAGGTGCTGGTCGGCTTTGCTGCGGAGACGCAGAATCTGCTGGCTAATGCACGCGAAAAGGTTGTCAAAAAGAATCTGGATATGATTGTAGCTAACGACGTAACCGCTGCCGGTGCCGGCTTCAACTCCGATACGAACATCGTAAAATTCCTGTTTGCGAATGGCGATGTGCGTGAGCTGGAGCAGATGCCGAAGGTAGATGTAGCTAACAGAATCCTTGATGAAGCCATTCGTATCCGTAATGAACGACAGGCTTAATCGCATAATATATTAATAAGCTTGTATGTATGGCAGGTGTTAGGAATATTTGTGAATTTGTGCAAAAAACACTTGCTATTCCTACGCGTTTGCTATATAATAGTCAACGTAATAAATTTCATATTACTCATCAAGAGCGATGGAGGGAATGGCCCTGTGAAGTCGCAGCAACCATTGCAGAGTGACATCTGTAAACGGTGCTAAGTCCTGCAGCAACAGCTGTAAGATGAGAATGCTTAAAGGATAATTTGAGGCGTTCTCATAAGGAGAACGCCTTTTTTTATACCATATTGATGATTTGCTTATTGAAAGGAGCACAAACATGAGAAAATTATTTACCTCTGAATCCGTAACTGAAGGACATCCTGACAAAATTGCTGACCAAATTTCTGATGCTGTCTTAGACGCTATTCTGGAAAACGATCCGAAGGGCCGTGTAGCCTGCGAAACCATCGTAACCACTGGTCAGGTACATATCTTTGGTGAAATCTCCACCAGCTGCTATGTAGATATTCCGAAAATCGCCCGCAAAACCATTATTGACATCGGCTATGACCGTGCTAAATATGGCTTCGACGGCAACACCTGCGGCGTTTTGATTTCCATCGACGAGCAATCCCCCGATATTGCTATGGGCGTTGACAAGGCTCTGGAAGCAAAAGAGGGCAAGGCTGCTGAGGAAGAAACCGGCGCCGGCGACCAAGGCATGATGTTTGGTTATGCAACCAACGAAACCGAAAGCTACATGCCGATGCCTGCATATCTGGCTAACAAGCTGTCTCTGCAGCTGACCAAGGTTCGTAAGGACGGCACTTTGGCTTATCTGCGTCCGGACGGCAAAACTCAGGTTACCGTTGAATATGACGACGGCAAACCGGTTCGCGTTGACGCTATCGTTGTTTCCTCCCAGCATGCACCGGAGGTTTCCAATGAGCAGATCCGCGCTGACATTATCGAAAAGGTTATTAAACCGATTGTTCCGGCAGAAATGCTCGACGAAAATACCAAATACTATATCAATCCGACCGGCCGCTTCGTTATCGGCGGTCCGCAGGGCGATGCTGGTCTGACCGGCCGTAAGATTATCGTTGATACCTATGGCGGCATGGCTCGTCATGGCGGCGGCGCCTTCAGCGGCAAGGATCCCTCTAAGGTTGACCGCAGTGCTGCTTATGCTGCACGCTACGTTGCTAAAAACATCGTTGCTGCAGGCCTGGCAGACAAATGCGAAATTCAGCTGGCTTATGCTATCGGCGTTGCTCAGCCTGTATCCGTTCTCGTTGAAACCTTCGGCACCGGCAAAATTTCTGACGAAGCTATCTCCGAGCTGGTAAACAAAAACTTCTCCCTGAGCCCGAATGGTATCATCAAGGAGCTGGACCTGCTGCGTCCGCTGTACAAGCAGACTGCTGCTTATGGTCACTTCGGCCGTACTGATATCGACCTGCCTTGGGAGCACACCGATAAGGCTGCTGCTCTGCGTGAACAAGCTGGTTTGTGAAAAAATTGAAAAGGGACTTTACAAAAGCATTTTTAGATGCTATAATTAAGTCACTTCTTCAAAACAGTAGCTTTCTAGCTACCAACAACTCAAAATTTAGTAAACCAGGCGAAAGCTTGGGACACAAAGCTATAGGGTCTTAACCATTTTCATGGATGACAGCCAGTTGCCTTTCTTACAAGTTTGTGTAGGAAGTTTTCGGTGATGTCATTCTATGGCATCACCCTTTTTTGTGTTAATAATTTTGTCTTCCTTTTGCCACTTATGTGGCACATTATAAAATCCTAAAATCCAAAATCCTAAAAATCCAAAGAAAAAACCACGCTTAGGCTGCCAAACTAAGCGTGGCTTTTTCTTTGTGGGGATTTTGTGCTTATGTACCCCTTAAAATTAAAAACCCTCTCTGCCTGCTTTACAGGAAGAGAGGGTGGAGTAGGTCAAATTACAGTCTGTTGCTGCTGTTGAGCACATCGCGCATCTTATGAGCAACCATATCCTGGATAGCCTGACGAGCAGGCTTCAGGTATTGACGCGGATCGAAGTCGCCAGGGTTTTCAACCAGGTGCTTACGGATAGAAGCGGTCATTGCCAGACGCAGGTCGGTGTCGATGTTGATTTTGCAAACGCCGAATTTGCCAGCCTGCAGCAGCATGTCTTCCGGTACGCCTTGAGCGCCGTCGAGCTTGCCGCCGTATTTGTTGCATTCCTCAACAAAGGACGGGATAACGGTGGAAGCACCATGCAGAACCAGCGGATAGCCAGGCAGCAGGTTGGTGATTTTTTCCAGACGAGCGAAGTCCAGCTCCGGTTTGCCTTTGAATTTATAAGCGCCATGGCTGGTGCCGATAGCGATTGCCAGGCTGTCGCAGCCGGTGCGTTCAACAAACTCTACAGCCTGATCAGGATCGGTGTAGGTTGCGTCTTTAGAGTTAACCTTTACAGCGTCTTCAACGCCGGCCAGACGGCCCAGCTCAGCTTCTACAACAACGCCGCGCTCGTGAGCATATTCAACAACACGACGAGTCATTTCGATGTTTTCTTCAAACGGATGCTTGCTGCCATCAATCATAACGGAGGTGAAGCCGCCGTCAACGCAGGCTTTGCAGATTTCAAAATCTTCGCCATGATCCAGATGCAGGCAGATCGGCAGACCAGTGTCTTCGATAGCTGCTTCAACCAGCTTCATAAGGTAGATGTGGTTTGCATATTTGCGGGCACCAGCGCTTACCTGCAGAATCAGCGGAGATTGCTCAGCTTTTGCAGCAGCTACGATACCTTGGATGATTTCCATGTTGTTTACGTTGAAGGCACCAACAGCATAGTGACCTTCGTATGCTTTTTTGAACATTTCGGTTGATGTTACTAAAGGCATTATAATATCCTCCTTATATTTAACATTAGTATATGCTAATTATATCATTTAAAGCGGGATTAGTACAGTATTTTTCGCAAATCAGCGGGCAAAATGCGCGTTATTTCTAAAAAATCATCGCTTACGGGATGCTTGAAGGCGAGGCGGTAGGCGTGCAGTGCGTGGCGCGACTGCGGTCCTGGCGTGCCGTACAGATTATCGTCGACGAGCGGATGCCCGATGTGGGCGAGGTGGACGCGTATCTGATGCGTGCGGCCGGTATAGAGGCGCACGCGCAGCAGCGTATTGCCGCCATAATAGCCAAGCACCTCGTAGGCTGTTTTGGCGTACTTGCCGCGCTCATAGTCTACGCAGCGCTCGATGATGCTGCCCTCCTTACGCGCAATTGGCGCTTCGATAATGCCCTGCATCTGCTGCAGTCTTCCCTGCGCCAGCGCCAAATATTCCTTGTCGACCTCCTGCTGGCTCAGCCAAAACTGCACAATAGGCTCCTTGGCGAAAATCACCAGACCAGAGGTGTTGCGGTCGAGACGCGAGACAGGGTGAATGTCGGCGGTGATGCTACGACGCTCATAGTAGTCCTTGACGTAATCATAGAGCGTGCCGCCGCGCTCGCTGACGGTAGGGTGGACGAGCATGCCTGCAGGCTTGTCGAGCACAAGCAGAAAGTCGTCCTCGTAGGCAATCATATCAGGCGTAAGCATCAGCTGAGCTTTTTCTTGTTCGGCAGCTCGTCGACAACCTCAATATTGTCAAGCTGCGCTTTGAGCTGCTGGCGGATGCCGCCGAGATATTCCTTGTATAATTCCTTTTGCTCTGCCAGCTCCTCAGGAGTAAGGCCAGAGGTTTTCTTTTTCTTCGCCAGCTCGTTAATGCGGGCGATTAAGGCATTTATTTCCATGTGCGTGTGCTCCTTTCAATCTTCAATTATTCTATAATTATAGCAATGATGCGTCATCTCCGCAACTTTTATTGACGTTTATCCCATTTTGTGCTATCATGATATGAGTATTTGAGAAGAGTTATCATTGAGTTTATATTGTCGTGAGACAGTAGAGACTTGTACTTCTATGAGGAGATGTATTTATCATGAAGCTGAAAAAAATTGCATGTGGACTTTTATGTGCTGCATTAATGGCGACTGCCGGCTGCGGTGACAGTGACAAGCAGGCTGCGGATAGCAGCAAGGCCTATTTACAGCTCAAGGATGATGCCGGCAGACAGGTAACGCTGCTGCAAAAGCCGGAGCGTGTTGTCAGCCTCAGTCCGTCATATCTGAGTATGATTGATGCGGTTGGCGGCAAAATCGTTGGTCGTGCGACATCTAAGGTTGGCACTGTGCCTGAGTCGATGAAGTCTGTGCCGGAGATTGGCCTAGTATTTAATATTAATATGGAGAATCTTATCGGCCTGAAGCCTGATTTAGTCCTGGCAGGCAAGAACCAGCACGAAAAATTTGTGCCGATGCTGGAGTCGAACAAGATTAATGTTATCGAGTTCGATGCCAAAACCTTTGACGAGGTCAAGCGTACAGTTACAACCTTGGGTGATATTTATGGCACTCAGGATAAGGCGAAGGCAGAAAACGAGCTGCTGGATAAAGAGGTCAAGGCCATAACGGATAAGCTGCCGAAGGAAAGCAAGAAAGTAGTTATTATGCATGCTACTGCCAGCGCAGTTACGGTAGAGGGCTCGCACAGCATTGCCGGCTGTGTCAGCGATTTGCTGGGCTTTAAGAATGTGGCTGCTGCTGCACTGAAGGGCAAGAGCGACAAAACGCCGTACAGTATGGAGACGCTCGTTGAGCAAAATCCGGATATTATTTTTGTAACGTCTATGGGCAAGCCGGGCGAAATTGAAAACCGTCTGCGCACCGATTTCAAAAATAATCCTGCGTGGAACAGCCTGCAGGCTGTACAGCAGGGACGCGTTTATGTGTTGCCGGAAAATCTTTTCCTGATTAACCCTGGTCTGCGTTATCCGCAGGCTGTAAAGTATATGGCTAAGCAGGTTTACCCTGAGGTATTTTCGCATGAATAATGATAAGGTTGATACGAGCCAGACTACGGGGCCGTTTGGTATGCCGCGTACAGCTTGGCGTGTGACTGTGCTGCTTGTGTTTTTGCTTATGGCAGCCGTAGGCAGCTTTTTGAGCCTGACAAAGGGCTCTAGCGTAATCTCTCTGGAGCAGATTGTGCAGATTCTGCTTGCTCCCGGTAATGACCCGCAAAGCCAGATTATCTGGAATATCCGTATGCCGCGTACCATCGTGGGTGCGCTGGTCGGCGTGAACCTGGCGCTTTCCGGTGCGATTTTGCAGGCGGTTATGCGCAATCCGCTGGCTGACCCGCATATTATCGGCATCAGCTCCGGCGCAGGTCTGGCTGGCGTGGTGATTATGATTCTGTTCCCGGCGATGGAATATCTGATTACTCCTGTGGCCTTCATAGGCGCAATGCTGGCGGCAGTCTGCATTTATATTTTGGCGTGGAAGAACGGCATCAAGCCTGTGCGTATTATCCTCGCAGGCGTTGCTGTGTCGGCATTTTTGAGCGCAGGCATCAGCGGCCTGATGATTTTCTACAGCGACAGGGTGCATGGTGCGCTGATGTGGATGGTCGGTGGTCTGGCAGCACGCAGCTGGCCGCATGTGCATATCATCCTGCCGTACGCAATTATTGGTCTGTTGCTGGCCTTGGCGAGCGCGGCTTATCTGAATATCCTGCAGCTTGGTGACGAGATGGCGCGTGGCTTGGGCGTGAACGTAGAGATTACGCGTATCGCTATGACGGCGATTGCTGCACTTTTGGCAGCCAGCGCGGTCAGCGTTGTAGGGCTTTTAGGCTTCGTCGGCCTCGTTGTGCCGCATGCGGCACGGCTGTTGATAGGCAGCGATTACAGGCTGCTGCTGCCAGCGTCGGCGTTGCTTGGCATTGCCATCGTGACGCTGAGTGACACCTTCGCGCGCGTTATTTTTGCGCCGATTGAGCTGCCTGTGGGTATCATTATGGCCTTTTTGGGTGCTCCCTTCTTCTTATTCTTGTTAAGGAGGGAAATCTGATGAGCGAAATTAAGGATTTTAAGCCGATTATAGAGATGAACCATGTCGATATCGGTATTAACGGTAAAACGATTGTGCATGATATTTCCCTACAGATTCCTGAGGGCAAGGTGACCGCGATTATCGGTCCGAACGGCTGCGGCAAGAGCACGACGCTGAAGGCTATTTCGCGTATTATGCCCTGCCTTAAGGGCACCGTTTCCTTTAAGGGGCAGGACGTACACAGCTTCTCGCATCGCGAGTTTGCGAAATGTCTGGCGATTCTTACGCAGTCGCCTGTGGCGCCGACAGATTTGACGGTGAAGGATCTGGTAGAAATGGGCCGCTTCCCGCACCGCAGCTTCCTGGGACGTGCGGCGAAGGACGATTATAAGCATGTGGAATGGGCGCTGGAGCAGACGAACATGACGGCGATGAGCCACCGCCTGCTGCATACGCTTTCCGGCGGCGAGCGTCAGCGTGCGTGGATTGCTATGGCGCTGTGCCAAAGACCAGAGGTGCTGCTGCTGGACGAGCCGACGACCTATCTTGATATCTGTCACCAGCTGGAGGTTATGCAGCTGCTGACGAAGCTGAACCGCGAGCTGGGCTTGACGGTTGTAATGGTTATCCATGACCTGAACCACGCGATTCAGTATGCCGATTATGTGGCGGTAATCAAGAAGGGCAGACTGGTGACCTGCGGCGAGCCGAAGGAGATTGTAACGTCCGGTCTGCTGGCGGACGTGTTCCGTGTCAAGGCAGACGAGTTCTCCTGCACGAACGGACTCAGGGCGCTGGTGCCGATTGATTTGTATAAAGAGTAAGTATTTTGAGCGTGCTGCTGAATGGCGGCACGCTTTTTGCTTGCGCAGATTGACGATATGTAGTAAGATAAATTGATACTTTATTTTTTACTCAAAGGAAACAAACCATGCTATTGCAAATAAGACAATTCCTGCGCCGGGAGGCCATCCTCTGTCTGGCGGTTTTTTTGGCCTGCGCGAGCAGCCTTTTTCAGGCGCCGAGGCTGGCCTATATTGATTTTGATGTGCTGTGCGTGCTGCTGTCGCTGATGCTGGTGGTGGCCGGACTCAAGCAGGTGCGCTTTCTTGATTATGTGGCAGTGGAGCTTTTGAACCGCTGCGTAAGCAGACGCCAGCTGACGCTGGCGCTCGTAGGCATCACCTATGTCAGCTCGATGTTCGTGACGAACGACGTAGCGCTGCTGACCTTTGTACCACTGGCGCTCGTCATCGGCAAAACGCTGCAACTGGATATGGAGCGCATTATCATTTTGCAGACGCTGGCGGCGAACCTTGGCAGTATGCTGACGCCGCCGGGCAATCCGCAGAATCTTTTTCTCTACGCGCATTATAATTACAGTGCTGGACGTTTTTTCTGCGTGATGGCGCTGCCCTGTCTTTTATCGCTGGCTTATATCGGCGTGCTGATTTATCGCCGTATGGATGCGCCGCTGACGCTTACGCTGCCTAGCTTGCCACGTCCGGAGCAGCGCACGACGCTCGTGCTTTTGGCACTGCTGCTCGTGAATATTGCGGCGGTGCTGCACGTGCTGCCCAAGCTTTGGGCGCTGGGCGTGACGCTGGCGGCGGTGCTGCTGCTGAACTGGCGCCTGCTTTTGGCAGCTGACTATAGCTTGCTGCTGACGTTTATCGGCTTTTTTATTTTCATTGGCAATATCAGCCATACAAGCATAGCGGCTTATCTGCAGAGCTCGCTTTTGGGCACGGCTGCGGGCACCTATCTGGCAGCGCTGCTGAGCAGTCAGTTTATCAGCAATGTGCCGGCTGCTATGCTGCTGGCCGGACTGACGCAGGAGGCAGACGCGCTGCTGCTCGGCGTGAATATCGGCGGCTTAGGTACGATGATTGCGTCGATGGCAAGCGTGATTTCCTACAAGCTGTTCGTGGCAGAGCAGCCAACGCTGGCAGGCAGGTATCTGCGGACGTTTTTGTATTATAATTTTGCAGGCCTGCTGCTTATCGGCGGTCTTGTGTATTGCATAATTTAAGGAGCTGGAAGATGGCAAAACTTACGGATGAACAATTTAGCGCTTATCTGGCAGGGGCGAAGGAAAAGCTTTCCGCTGAGCTGCCAATAGCGGCGGAGAAGAAGATAAACTACGGCTATCAGTATACGGTGAAGCTTGCTGAGGCGAAGCTGACGCTGAATATCTATAATGGCAAAAAGGGACTCAACATCGTCTATAGCGGCGATAGTGCGCTTGCAGAGCGCGCAGCAGCGCTGCTGGAGGGACGCAGGGCGCAGGCTGCAGCTCCGGCGACCTTCGTGACGGACGGCCTGTGGGCAGGCAGCGATGAATCAGGCAAGGGCGACTTCTTCGGCAGCCTTGTCGTGGCGGCTGTCGTTGTGGATAGCTCAACGGCGGACAAGCTGCGTGCGGCAGGCGTGAAGGATTGCAAGCTGCTGACGGATAAAAAAATTTTGGAATTAGAAGATATAATTAAGGCGAGCGTGGTAGACTACAGCGTGCTGGAGCTCAAGCCGCGTGTTTATAACCTGCGTTATGAGCAGGTGGCGGCGCAGGGCGGCAAGCTCAATCAGCTTTTAGGCTATGGTCATGTGGCAGCGCTGAGCAAGGTTTTGGAAAAGCATGAGGACTGCCACAGTGCGCTTATCGACCAGTTCACGACATCTATGGTGAACATCCGTGCCTTAAAGCAGCGCTTTCCGCAGTGCGACGTGCGCCAGCAGCCGAAGGCCGAGAGCAATCTGGCTGTGGCGGCGGCATCTGTGCTGGCAAGAGCGCAGTTTTTGCATACGATGGCTGCCCTGGCAGCGGAGGCCGGCGTGCAGGAGCTGCCCAAGGGCGGCGGTGCGCAGGCGACGGCGTGTGCGCGTGAGCTGGCAGCGAAATATGGCAAGGAGGCACTGCGTAATTACGTGAAGCTGCATTTTGCCAACTACCAGAGGGTGTAAGGAAAATGAAACAATTAATTGTCAACGCAGATGATTTTGGTCTGCATCCATTGATAAATGCAGGTATTATAAAAGGACATCAGGAGGGCTTTATCACGAGCACCTCGCTGATGCCGAGTGCGCCGTGCTGGCAGGAGGCTGTGCGTCTGGCGAAGGAAAATCCGCGCTTGGGCATCGGCGTGCATCTTACGCTGGTGGGCGGTGTGCCTTCGGTGCTGCCCAAGGAGAAGGTGAGTAGCCTGTTGGACGACGACGGACTTTTTCTGCCGGACTATGTGGCCTTCGCCAAACGCTATTACAGCGGTGCGGTGAAACGGTCTGAGCTGGAGGCAGAGCTGCGTGCGCAGCTCGAAAGAGCGCTGAGCTGCGGCGTAAATATTACGCATATCGACAGTCATCAGCATACTCATGTGCTTCCGGGAATTAATTCACTTGTGTTAAAGCTCAGTAATGAGTATAATATTATAAGGGTACGTATACCCAAAGAGGGCTATTTTTTTACCGGCGGCTTTCAGACCGGTGTAGGACGTCTTATCGGGCGCAGCGGTCTGAGCTTTTGCGCTGATATGGCGGCGCTGCGTGCGGACAGCTTAGGTCTGCGCCATCCGCAGCATTTTTACGGCATGCTGGCCGGAGGCCATCTCAATGCACAGCTTATCGCGAACATTTTGCGTCAGCTGCCTGAGGGCGTGAGCGAGATTATGACGCATCCGGGGCTGGACAGTGCGGCGCTGGGCAAGGCCTTCAGCTGGCAGTATCACTGGCGTGAGGAGCTGGACGCTTATCTTGACGCTGGCAATAAGGCGCTGCTCAAGGAGCTGGGCATAGAGCCTGTAAGCTTTGCTGCTTTATAAAAAGAGGGTATACGCACAAATAACTCAAGCTGGAGTATTTTTGTGATGAATAAAAAGCTAATGGTACGTTTGGCGGTATTGTTTGCCTTTGTGGTGGCGATTTCCGCAGCGGTTATTTATTTTACAGTTGATATAAGAACGCTGGAATATCTGACGATGTTTGAGCCGCGCTGCATATTGCTGGCGCTGGGCTGCCTGACGGTCGGCCTGCTGTTCGACGCTCTGCGACTGATTACGCTGGCGCAGGTGACGGACGAGCGCTTGACCTTTAAGCAGATTGTCAACGTCGTTTTGAGCAACTACTTTTTGGCGCTCGTGACGCCGGGGGCAAGCGGCGGCGCGATTGCGCAGGTTATGTTCATGCGTAAGGCCGGGGTGCCGGTGGCCAAGTCGACGGTCGTGGTGCTGGTGCGCACGGTGATGTCGATAATCTTTTTGATATTGCTGGTGCCTGTTGTGCTGCACAGCGACAAGGATATCGTCAACTGGATGCCTGCATCGGTGCTGACGGTGCTGTCCGTGCTGTTTATTTCTCTGCCGGTCATTGTGATTTCGCTGCTGCAGACGCGCTATCCGGAGAAAATGATTTTCTTCTTTACGCGTAAATGCTCGTACACGACAAGGCGCAACTGCTACATCTGGTATGAGGAGTTCAAAAACGCGGTCAATGTCATGGGCAAGCGTCCGTGGATGATGCTGCGTGCGTTTATCGAGTCCGGTTTGAGCCTGCTGTTTATTTATGCGACAGTTCCGGCGTATTTTACAGGCATGAATATTGATTTTGACCTTGTACAGGTTATGGGACGCATGGTGCTGCTGAATCTGGTGCTGTATTTTTCACCGACACCCGGCGGCAGCGGCGTGGCCGAGGGCGGCTTTCTGGTGCTGTTCTCCAATATCCTGCCGAACGGCGTAGAGGGCATTATGGCCGTGCTGTGGCGCTTTACGGCGGAATATCTGCCGTTCCTTTTGGGTGCAGTCGTGACGATTCGTGCCTTTGGCAGTGATGTTCTGAATATGGCTGCGCTGAAGAGCAAGACGACTGCGGGCAAGCAGCACGCCATGAATAAAGAAACAAACGGCGCAGTGAGCGCTGAGGATGATAAAGCTTAATTGAGGGGGCTTGCGATTATATATGAAACAAATAGATAAAACCAGTCTGCTGATTGTGGCAGGCGCAGCCTTGTTTATAATTCTTTTTGGTATCGGCGGCGTACCGCTGCTCGACCCGGATGAGCCTGTTTATGCGGAGACAGCGAAGGAAATGCTGCAGACAGGCGATTTTCTCTCGCCGCGTATCTTTGGCGATTATTGGTATGACAAGCCGCCTATGTATTATTGGCTGGTGGCTATAGCGCAGGCTATTTTCGGCACGTGCGAATTCGCTGCGCGTCTGCCTGCTGCGCTGATGGCGTGTGCGACCTCCGTGATGGTTTACGTTGGTGCGACAAGACTCTTCAGTGAGCGTGCAGGCTTCTGGTCGGCGATGGTGCTGACAAGTTGCGTGGAATTCTTTTACATGGGCAAGGCGGCAGTGACGGACACGACGTTGCTTTTCTTTATGACAGGAGCGCTGCTGTCGTTCATACATAAGCGCTATTGGCTCATGTATATCTGCATGGCGCTGGCGACGGTGACGAAGGGCCCTATTGGTATTGTTTTCCCGGGAACAATTATTTTCCTTTATCTGATTTTCATGGGGCAGCTGCGCGAAATTCTGCGTATGCACGTGATTCGTGGCCTGCTGCTGTATTTTCTTGTTGCGTCGCCGTGGTATTATGCAATGTACACGGTGCATGGCATGGACTTTATCAACACGTTCTTGGGCTTTCATAATATTACGCGCTTTACGACGGCAGAGCATGCTAACCGTGTGACCTTCTGGTATTATTTCCCGGTAATAATTCTGGGCATGTTCCCGTGGACGGGTATGCTGGTGCAGGCAGTGAAGGCCTCTGTGCAGGATAGCCGTATTGATGATATGCGTAATCTGGTGTTCCTGCATGTTTGGGCGCTGTTCGTGCTGCTGTTCTTTACCGTCTGCAAGACGAAGCTCGTTTCTTATATTCTGCCGATGTTCCCGGCTATGGCGATGGTTATCGGCTGGAATATCGCACGGATGCAGGCCAAGTTCCGCCATACTACGCGCTTCTACGGCTGGGCAGCAGGCAGTGGCCTGATGTTCGTGCTGCTGGGTGTGGGCTGGATTATCGGTGCGGAATATCTGCCTGAGGCAGAGTTCAGCCTGATTATGCTGGGTGCGCTGACGCTGCTTTTAGGCGCGGCGGCTGTGTTCACGCTGCTTTATTACCGTGATGTGGAGCTGGCAAGCTGGCTGCACGTGATGATTGGCGTGGTGACGATGTGCGTGGCGTTTGCGTTTGTGCTGCCTGTTATTGCTGACCGCTTCAGCGTCAAGACGATGAGCGGCGTGTATCAGGAAAGCTGCGAGCAGAGCACGCCGATTTATGTTGACAAATTCTTGCGTCCCGGCTTCATGTATTATGAAGGCAAGCCGGGCATTGAGATGGTGCCGCAGACTAACGCCTTGAGTGAGGCGCTGCGCGACGGCAGCCATAAATATATCCTCGTGCGCGGATTGGAGTATCGCCGCGTAGCCAAAACGCAGCAGATTCCGACGAATATCACGACCGTGAAGGAGATTGGGGATATTTATCTGCTGGAGCAGAGGTAGAAGAGTGTAAAGGAGGACGGCTATGGGCAGATTTGTAAATCCTAATAACAGTGCCTTTCAGAGAGCGCTTAACTCAGAAATTTATGTTGATAAAAGCGGACTGCTGGAGTTTACGAATAGTATAATTAATACAGAACAGTCTATGGTTTGTCATAGTCGTCCGCGGCGCTTTGGTAAGTCGATTGCTGTTAATATGTTGGCTGCTTATTACAGCCGAGGTGCGTCCTCTGAGGATATGTTTGCAGACCTTGAAATTAGTAAAAGCTCAGACTTTCATAAGCATCTGAATAAGTATGACGTTATCTGTATCGACGTGCAGTGGTTCTGGATGAACGTCGGTGCTTCGGAAAAGGTTGTTGCTTTTATTAATGAGCAGGTTATGGAGGATATACGTGCAGAATATCCGGAGATAGACTTCCCTGAGGGAACGAATATTGCCCGTGCCATGTCAATTGTCAATGGCGCTACAGGACATAAATTTGTGGTTATTATTGACGAATGGGATGTTTTGATTCGTGATGAGCTGAAAAAAACAGCTGTGCAGGAGGAGTATATCAATTTTCTGCGCGGTATGTTCAAGGGTACGGAGCCGACGAAATATCTTGCGATGGCCTATCTGACGGGTATTTTGCCGATTAAGGTGGAGAAAACGCAGTCGGCGCTCAATAACTTCGATGAATACACGATGCTTTCTGCAGGACCGTTATCGAAGTACATTGGCTTTACGGACGCAGAGGTGCGGGAGCTGTGCGAAAAATATGCTGTGGACTATGCGGCGGTAAGGCACTGGTATGATGGCTATAGAATGGGCGGCTATGAGATTTATAACCCGAAGGCTGTGATCAGCGTGATGCTGCGCAAGGAGTTTCAGAGCTATTGGTCGCAGACGAGCACCTATCAGGCAATTACTCCGCTGCTGAATATGGATTTTGACGGACTGCGAGCTGACGTAGTGGAAATGCTCGGCGGAGCGTCTGTGCCTGTGAATACGAAGAGCTTTCACAATGATATGGTGACGTTTAATGGCAAGGACGATGTGCTGACGCTCTTGATACATCTGGGATATCTTGGTTATAACCAGGTGTCGCAGACGGCGTTTATTCCGAATGAAGAAATTCGCTCTGAGTTTCTCACTGCCTTGGAGGTAAGCAAGTGGAATGAGCTTGCTGAATTTCAACGTGCGTCAGAGGAGCTACTTGAAGCGACGCTCGATATGGATGCAGAGGCTGTGGCGGAGGGCATTGAGCGGATACATATGAATTATGTGTCTGTCATTCAGTATAATAACGAAAATTCCTTGAGCAGTGTTTTGTCGCTGGCATATCTGAGTACCATGCAGTATTATTTCCGTCCCGTGAGGGAAATGCCGCTTGGTCGAGGCTTTGCAGACTTTGTCTTTTTACCTAAGCCGCAATATGCCGAGGATTATCCTGCGCTGCTTGTGGAATTGAAATGGAATCAGCGTGCGAAAACTGCGCTGGCGCAGATAAAAGAGAAAAAGTATGCAGAGTCTCTAACTGACTATACAGGGGAAATTCTTTTAGTAGGGATAAGCTACGATAAAAAAACGAAGCAGCACGAATGCGTTATCGAGAGCTTTGCAAAGCAATAAAAATAAAACTATCGTCACAGGGAGCAATCCTTGTGGCGATTTTTTTATGCACGATTGAAAAAATTACTCTGCCTTGCTATAATCATAAGTGAAAATTATCTGCGGAGCAGCTTTGGCAGGCCGAGCTGCGCAGAGGACGAGATTGGATTTTGAGGTGGATTATAATGCTGCGAAAATTTAGGGAGACATTAAAAAACAAGCAACGTGGCGCGATTATGGTTTTCTTTGCTATACTTGTGCCGTTATTTTTAGGCGCGATTGGCTTGGCGGTGGATGCAGGCTTTCTTTATATGCAGAAGGCCAAGCTGCAGGATGTAGCGGATGCGACGGCGCTGGCGGGGGCAGGACATTTGAAGGATGAGAATCGCAAGGAACAGGTCGAAAATGCTGTTGTTGCTTTTGCCGGAGCGAATGGCTATGTTAAAGATAAGGATGAAGCTGTAAGCTCAAAATTTCCTGAGCTTGGTGATAAAGTTCCTGACAGCAGTGTAACGTTGGAAGAAAATGCTGCATGGAAGATTGCGTATGCTATTGATACCGGCATGGAAGATAAGGATGCTAAGAAGGGTGAGCTGCGCGACCATGTGCGTGTGGTCATTTTGAAGCGCGTGCCGACGTTCTTTATCCGTATGCTGTTCCCTGAGCAGCAGGAGGTTGTGGTGAAGGCTGTTGCCGCAGCGGAGTATGTGGAGGGGGAGGAGCCTGTAGTTAGTGGTGATACGCCAGTTATTATGGTGGATATTACTGATATTAAAAGTCTTCAGCAGTATCAAAGCTCAGATAATATACGTTTGGGAAAAAATTTTAATTTTCCCATCTATACACGGGATGGTAATATAGATCCAACCAAATTACCTGGAACTGGTAACTTATATGTTAATGAAATTCCGAATAATATTTGCAAAGCAAGCTATGATAAGGATAAAAAGGATTTTGTTTGGAATCCACCTATTAATGATCGCAGAATATTTTATAGAAAGAACGATTATCCTGCTTATGCAGATTGGCAGTATAAGGATGATTTTGAGAAGCTAAAAGAGGCGTATGATGCTGAAAGGAGAAAAGCTGATGCTAAATATCTGGAAGTAAAAAGTAGGTTTGAGAATGAAGCAGAAGCTATGAAGCAGGATATAGATGCTTACAAAAGAGGGGATGGCAAGAAACGCTTTATTGGCTGGGATCAATCAGAAGAAAGAATGATTAATAATATCAGAGAAGATGATAAGGAAATAGAGCTCTTTATGCAAAACACTTATTTTGATAAAGCGGTAGATGATGAAGGAACTTGGGGGAGAGCTAAAGAAAAATCTTTTCTCACTAATAGACAATTATTAAATGTGGATAAAATAACTAGCCTAATAACTGATAATGATATTTTTATAGCAACAACAGGTATAAAATATGGTAATATCTATTGCCTTGGTAGTGGATATGGCTTGGTTGTTTCGGGTAGCAAGAATTACTTTAATGGAACGCTTTATACTCCTGATGAATTATATGTTGGTGGCGAGGAGAACCGTTTTCTTAGTGACGCTGGTAATTCTGCGGAAGTTAGTATATTAGCTACAAATGTGTATATTGGTAAATGGTATCCGATTGTTGAATCAGAAGTTTTGGCGGACAGCTTACATTTTAATGCTGAAGGAAAGAAAAATAAAAAATATCAGGATAAATGTATAAGAATAACGATGGGCAACGTTGTTGATGCTACAAAAAGGTCAGATTGGTACGTATATTTTGGGCCTGATGCTTCTAGTGGCAGCGGCAGCGGCAGCTCTTCCTCTGGCTCTAGCGGCAGCGGCGCAGCGAAGGCGCACGTGCGCCTTGTAATCTAAAAGCGTTTGCGAAAACTAAAAAGAGCAGCAAAAAACCACCTGTAGCCTTACATTAGTAGTAGGGTCGCAGGTGGTTTTTATAACGAGGTGAATTATCGTTACATGCTGGCTTGCAGCGCACGCACGCTTTCAGGTGGCAAAGAAGTGATTTCCGCAACGTCTTCCACAGAATCGCCACGCTTCAGCATCTTGAGCGCCATGTCCTTTAAAGTTTTCTTTTTAGTTGTTTTAGCCGCTTTTATAGTAGCTTTTTTAGTAGCTTCCTTTACTTTTTCTTTGGCAATTTTTTCGCCTATTTCTTGACCGAGCTGCTGTCCAATTTTCTGCCCAAGCTGTTGCCCAATTTGCTGCCCCATTTGCTGAGCAAGCTGTTGCCCAATTTGCTGTCCAACCTGATGAGCATATTCTTCAAATAAATCTCTCATTTCTCCTTCACCGTCCTTTGAATGTTTTAAAAACTCCATTTGAGGAGCAAATTCCTTATAATTCAGCTTTGCAGGGTCTGTGCAGTACATATCCTGCATGAGCTTACCAAGCGGAGTGTCATCCTGAATTTGGCTGTTCACATAAATAATATGCGAGCCATCCTTGAAGAGTTCCATATTCTGACCTATATAGCGGTCAATGTTGTAAATTGGCAGATTGCGCTGCAGCACATCATTTTCGGTAATAAAAATAACGTAGGTTTCCGGCAGCTCTTCATAGTCACGACCTGCAGATATCACCTTGATTTTATCATTTTTCATGATAACTCGCAACATTACAATGTAATTTTACGCGAAAACGAGCAGAAAACAACATCGCAATGTTGGTTTTAGGAAGGAAATGTCAGTAAATTAAAACTTTCCTGCTGTGCGCCGCGCTTTTTTTTAGTTAGATATTATATGTATAAAAGGGGTTATGTATATATTACAAAAAAATCACAGAGGAATATGCAATCTTAGAAGAAATATCAATAAATGCTCTCGAAAGTTCAGCAAAAGCATAGAAGTTGAGGGGTACTTGCAATTTTGAGCAGAAATTTGTATAATAAAGCCATAAATAAGTATGTGCGAAATGAAGGAACCTTTTAGGATTTTGGTTTTAGTTTCGTTTGTTTTGTCGCGCCCTTTTTAGAAGGCACAATTTCAAAGAAGAAGGATTATGATATACAATGAGGAAGCTTTCACCACGCGTGCTGCTGATACTTGCTCTGACGCTGAGCATTATCTGCGGTATGATGATTTATTCGTTTTTAAGCAAAAATGATAAAAGTGATGCTGATAAGACTGCTGTTGTCGTAGCGGCGATGGATATTGCGCCGGGTACAGAGATGACAGCGGAGATGCTGCGTCTGGAGCTGATTCCGAACGAGCTGGTGCAGCAGGGTGCTATGCGTAAGGTTAACGATGCTGTGGGCAAGCGTTTGAAGATGCCTGCCAATGCCGGCGACCAGATTACGCAGAAGCGTTTGAATGCAGTTGGCACTATGGGCAGCTTTATCGGCACCATCCCTAATGATAAGCGTGCTGTGACGATTACGGTTGACGACGTGAGCGGCGTGGCGGGCTTTATTGCGCCCGGCAGCTATGTTGACGTGCTGAACGTGGACGGCGACGGCAAGGATAGACGTGTTTCCGGCAGTCTGCTGCTGCAGAATGTGCTGGTGCTTGCTGTTGGCAGCACGGATATTACTAGTGATAAGGTAAAGAAGAATGAGAATGTAAAGACTGTTACTCTGGCGCTCGACCCGCGTGAGGCTGTAGAGCTGCGTGTGGCGCAGAGCGAAGGCAGGATAACCCTGATGCTGCGTCCGCAGAAGCCTACTGATAAGGAGATTGTCGGTACGACGGTCTATGGCAGGGCTTCGCAGAGAGAGAGCAGTGCTCCGAGCTACAGTGCTCCGGCACCTTCTTATAGCGCACCGGGACAGGCTGCACCGCAGCAGGCTCCGGCTAGTGCAAACTTTGGTATTACCGTTATCCGCGGTACAAGTGTGAGCCGCTAGGCTACGGGAAGGAGCATGAGCAATGAAGATTAAAAGTAAGATTGCAGGCGTGCTGCTGAGCTGTATGCTGGTGGCGGTGCCTGTGCTGGCAAGTAATATGACTGTGGGTGTGAACCAGTCGCATATGATTGATGCTGTAGGCGTTAATCAGGTGGCGATTGCGAATCCTGAGATTGCCGATGTTCTCGTGGTTGCACCGGGCGAGGTTATGCTGATTGGCAAGAAGCCGGGCACGACGAGCCTGTCGCTGTGGCGTTATGGCAACCGTATTGATTATACGGTCGTTGTCGACGGCAGTGATGACGGTACGGCAGGCATTGTGCAAAGCGTGCTCAAATATCCCGACGTTCATGTGAGCATGGCAGGGGGCAAGATTATTCTTGAGGGCATGGTGGAGAACCAGTATGAGCGCACACGCGCAGAGCTGATTGCCTCTTCCTATGGCACGGTGACGAACCTTTTGCAGATGCGCCATCCGAAGCAGGTGCGTATAGAAAGCCGTGTTATCGAGATTTCTACAGATAAGGTAAAAAATCTTGGTATTGCTTATGGCAATGCGGCTGGTAATGACAGCGGCAGCAGTGGCGGCAATAGCTCTGTTTCGCTGGGTACTGAGGGTGCGTTTGGCGCCGGTCAGTCACATACTAATAAGGTGGATACGGGCAGACCGTTTAACTGGTTTGGCTCTTATGCAGAAATAAATGCACAGCTTAATGCGCTCGTGAAAAAAGGCGATGCGAAGGTTCTTTCTGAGCCTTATGTTATCGCTATGAGCGGTGAAAAAGCAAATATCCTGATTGGCGGCGAAATTCCTGTTCCTGTCAATACAGATGATAATACAGTTACTGTGGAATGGCGTGAATATGGTATCCGTCTGGATATTGAGCCGACTGTGCAGCAGGACAATTCCGTAGACAGCAAGATTCAAACAGAGGTCAGCAGTCTGGATTGGAGCAGCGCGGTCAATGCAACGTCTGCAACAGGCGTGCGTATTCCCGGCCTGCTGTCGCGTAAGGCAGACAGCCATGTGGTTATGCAGCCAGGTATGACGATGGCTATCGGCGGCCTGATTTCCTCTACAGAAAGCAAATCCGTATCAAAGATTCCGCTTTTAGGCGACATTCCGATTTTAGGCCAGTTCTTCCGCAACACGTCGAAAACGCGTGAGCGCAAGGAGATTTTGATATTGCTGACACCGATTCTGGTGGACAGTGACTATAAACCTGTGATGAGTGAGGAAGCAGAGCGCATGTCTAAGCTGTCTGATAAAGAAGTTTTGCGAGGTGACCTCTATGCTAAGCAAAAAAAGTGAAGGCGAAGGACAGATTCTGACCTTCTTCAGTATGGCTTCCGCCGTAGGCAAAACGGTTCTGGCGGTTAACTTTGCCGCCGCTCTGGCCGAAAGAGGCTTCAGAGTTTGTTTGGCAGATTTGGATCTGCAGTTTGGCGATGTGTGCAATTATCTGGCACTTGCGCCGGAGCAGACCTTATATGATTACAGTGAGGCGGACGAGGCGACGCGTAATGCGGCGGCGTTCGTTACGCCGACAGCCTTTGGCTTTGATGTGCTGGCAGCACCGAAGGAGCTGGACGAGGCGTTCATCATGAATGCCGAGATCGTCAGCAGTGCGGTGAACCAGCTGCAGGCAGCCTATGATTTTGTAATTCTTGATACGACAACCGGCTTCAGTGCTATAAACCTGAGCCTCTTGGAGCTGACGGATGTGCTGTATCTGCCCTGCGTGGTGGATTTTATTCCGTCAATCAAGAATCTGAAATGCGGCATTGATACGCTGCATAAGCTGCAGTTTGACTGGCAGCGCGTGCGCCTGATTCTCAACAGAAATAAGGCAGAAACGCAAATCAGTGTTAAGGATGTAGAAGCCTTATTGGGCAGGCCCTTCCAGTATTTCATCGGCAATGATTACCGTGGCGTAACGCTGTCGATCAAGGAAGGCAAGCCGGTGGTTTTGACTGATAAAGACAGCAGACTGGCTGACGAAATAAGCAATGTTATCTCGTCGGAGCTGGGCGAGCAGGAGGAAAGCGGCGGCTTTTCCAAATGGTTCAGCGGTCTGTGGAAGTAGAAGGAAGGGTGATTTATGCAAGGCTTTAAACAGGAAAGCTTTTTAGCTGACGAAAATGCTGCAGACAAGAACCCGAAAAATTTTAGTAATAGCTGTCAGGTGGTCAGCTTCTTCAGCCCTAAGGGCAAGAGCGGCCGCACGACCTTGATTGTAAATCTGGCGCTGGCGCTGGTGCGCATTACGGGCGAGCCTGTGGGCATTATTGATGCCGACACGCATTTCGCTGATATGGATGCGTTTTTAAACATTGATCCGCAGAGCACGATTGTTGAGGCTTTGCGCGACTTATCTTACCTGAAGCCAGGTACGCTCCTTGATTATTTTGAGGAGGCCGTGCCGAATGTATATGTCCTCTGTGGTGCCAAAACACCGCAGCAGGCAGCCTATGTGGAGCCGGAGGGCTTGACGCAGCTTATCAAAATGGCGCGCAGCAGCTTCCGCTATGTGCTTGTTGACATGGCGCCGGGCTTCAATCCCATCAGCATTGCTGTGGCTGAGGCTTCACAAAATGTGTTTCTGACAGCAATGGCAGACAATGCCTTTGAGGTGCAGCATCTGCGCCGGGCGATGGAGATTTTCGAGTCGCTCGACAACTACCAGCAGCGTGTAGGCTGCATTATCTCGCGCTTGCAGCCGGATATGCACCATGCCCGTGAGCTGGAAAACCAGATTGGCTGTCCCGTGATGCTGCTGCCAAATGAATATATGCTGTGTGCTGAGGCAGCGAACAATGGCCGTATGGCTCTTGATGTCGGCCCCGGCTCGCCGCTGACGGCGCAGATTGAGCGTTTAGCGCAGAAGCTGTGTCCGGAGGGACGGTGATGCTATGCTGACAATTGCGATTATAGGAGCGCTGGCAGTATTTGTACTGCTGGTGGCCATCGCCAAGGCCAGCGGACTGCTGGCGGCAGGCGTGGATTTGTCCGCGCGTGTGCAGCAGTACAGGACGCCGGTGAGGCCGCAGAGGCGTGCGCGCGTAAGCACGGGCAGCGCCTTTTGGGACGATATCATGCGCAGCAGGTTCAGCACCTGGGCAAGAACCGGCGCCAACAAGTTTGGCTATCTTCTGCCGAAGAAAAACTGGTTTGAGCTTAAGGCGCAGCAGGCGAATCTGCCTGTAACCGGCCAGGAGTATATGATGCTCGTTGGCGGTAGTGCGCTGCTCTTCTTTGTGCTGCTGGCTATTGCGACCTTGCAGCTCAGCGAGCCTTTGCTGTTCGCAGTCGGCTGGGTTGTTTTTGCCTCGCTTTATGTGCAGTTCAAGGCGAAACGCCGCATGAAGCAGTTCACGAATCAGCTTGGTGACGCTATTGCCATGATGAGCAATGCGATTAAATCCGGCTTTACCTTTCAGCAGGCCATGGATATCGTGGCGAAGGAGATCAAGGGGCCTATCAGTGAGGAATTTGTGCGTGCGCTGAATGAAATTCAGCTTGGCGTAACGCTGGAGGAGGCGCTGGAGGGCATTTGCCAGCGTGTTAAGGATGATGATTTTGAGATGGTGGCCATGTCGGTGGTTATTCAGCGACAGGTTGGCGGCAATCTGAGTCAGATTCTGGATACGGTGGGGGAGACGATTCGCGATAGGATAAAGCTGCGAGGCGAGATTAAAGCGCTGACAGCTGAGGGTGTAATAAGTGGCTGGACAATAGCTTTATTGCCTGTTATAGTTGGTCTTTTTTGTAACGCGGCAAATCCTGATTATTTTAAAGGAATGCTGGATACTGATTTTGGCAAGTATCTTGGTATAGCTTGTCTTGTTAGTGAAATTATCGGCGGACTTGTTATCCGTTGGATTATAAATGTTAAAATTTAATGGTTTAATTTTTGATAGCGTATTGCTATGCAATTTATATATTTATTTATTTTTAGGAGGTTTTTATAATGTTAACTCAAATCAAAAACGCAAAATTTTATCTGCAAGCTAAACTGGGCCAGCGTGGTGCTGAAATGGTAGAATATGCTATCGTTCTGGCATGTGTTGCTGCTGTAGGTGTTTACTTCTACTCTGCTAATGGTGCATCTAGCAATAGTTTAAAAAGTATTCTTGATAATTTGTGGAGCAGCATTTCTGGTAATGCTACTGCGGCTGGTACTACTCCTACTGCTCCCACTCCCGCTCCCCCTGCTGGTGGCTCTAAAGGCGGCAGTAACTAAGGCTGATTCCTACTAGTCTAAATTAACCATAACACAGTGCTTATGCACTGTGTTAAGCGCAGGAATCTCTTGCGTTCAACACAGTGCATAAAATAAAAATCAAATAAACTTACAGAAAGGTGGACGCATATGCAAAATAAAAATCGTGGTGCTGCGATGGTGGAATTTGCACTCGTCGCGCCTTTTTTCTTTATGCTGATATCCTGCATTATCTACGGCGCTATGGTCATGCATGATATCAACAGCCTAAACGAGATCACGCGTAATGCTGCACGCTATGGCTCTGTTATCGAAAGCGGCGTAACATCTGATAAAAAAAAGACCGAGGTGGAGAAGTTCATAAGAAATAAGGCTGATAATGGCGGATTGTTTTTGTATACAATAGAAACCGCTGAGGTTTTGGCAGATGAAAATAGCGAGGTTTCCCTAGGCGAGGATGCAAATGCGTCGAAGGAGAAGGCCATTAAGGTTACGGCGAGCGCACAGATGAAGGCTGGTCTGCCGACCTTCCTATTTTTAGACTACTTTCCCGAGTCCATGAAAACAATCTCCAGTACGATAACAATGCGCAGAGAGGATTAGCGAGGTGCCCTGATAAATGTCACTTACAGAACGCTTAAATAGAAAAAATAAAAAATTCGTCGCCGCTCCCAGCGCCGCAGGCGCGGCGCCTGCGAAGCAGAAGCAAGGCACTACAGGCTTTTCCGTCACTGCTGACGAAGCACGCGAGAAGGAATACCAGGCGATAAAGTCGGACATCCACGCCAAAATCATCGATGAGATGCCGGAGGCGCTGCAGCGTGCCATCAACCAGTCCACAGGCGACCAGAAGGAAGTCCGCCGCATGGTGGAAAATATCTGTGCCGAAGAGGTGCGCAATAATCCGTTTGCTGTGCCCTTGGGCGACAGAGAGCGTCTTGTTGACGAGCTGATCAGCGAAATCATGGGCTTGGGCCCGATTGAGCCGTTCCTGCAGGACAGTAGCGTCAGCGAGGTCATGGTCAACGGCCCTGACTCTATTTATATCGAGCGCAGCGGTCACCTGATTAAAACAGAAACACGCTTCCGTAACGCGGAGCACCTTATGCACATCATCGACCGTATCGTTTCTGCTGTCGGCAGACGTGTCGATGAAAGCAGTCCGATGGTCGATGCGCGTTTATTGGACGGCAGCCGCGTGAACGTTATTATTCCGCCGCTGTCCTTAATCGGCCCCTGCCTGACGATTCGTAAATTCTCCCGTGATGTGCTCACGGTTGATAAAATGATTGAGTTCGGCTCCTTTGACGAGCGTATGGCGCAGTTCTTGGAGGCTTGCGTGCGCGGCAGGCTGAACATCGTGGTTTCCGGCGGCACCGGCTCCGGCAAAACAACGCTGCTCAACGTGCTGTCGTCCTATGTGCCGGAATCGGAGCGTATCGTGACGCTGGAGGACTCCGCCGAGCTGCAGCTGCATCAGGATAACCTGGTAACGCTGGAAACACGTCCTGCGAATATCGAGGGCGAGGGCGAAATCAGTATGCGTGACCTCGTGCGCAACGCTTTGCGTATGCGTCCTGACCGCATTATCGTGGGCGAGGTGCGTACAGGCGAGGCGCTGGATATGCTGCAGGCGATGAACACGGGCCATGACGGCTCGATGACCACCGCCCATGCCAACAGTGCGCGTGACCTTTTAAGCCGTCTGGAAACGATGGTGCTCATGAGCGGCATGGAGCTGCCCTTGCGTGCAATTCGCAGCCAGATTGCTTCGGCAGTCGACATCGTGGTGCAGATTGCGCGCCTGCGTGACGGTAGCCGCAAAATTATCAATATCAGCGAGATAACCGGCATGGAGGGCGACATCATTACGATGCAGGACCTCTTCCGCTTTGAGCAGCAGGGCATAGACAGTGATGGCCGTCTGCGCGGCGAGTTCGTGACCACGGGCCTGCGTCCGATGTGCAGCGAGAAGCTGGAGCTGAACGGTATTCATCTGCCGATGGATTTATTTGTTTAATAAGCAGGGAGCAAGGCTATGATTCTATTGATTTCGCTGCTGGCAGCAGTGATAGTCTTTCTAATTTTATATGCAATCTTCCTTATGCAGTCGACGAAGCGGCGTGAGGTGCATAACCGTCTGCAGAATATCGGACGCTTGAGCAGCGCTTCGAATGCTGACGTGTATTGGCGCAAGCAGATGAACCGCTCGTTCAAGGACCGTATTATTCAGCCGGTAGTGGACAAGGTGGCAGAAAATCTTGCGGCAGTGGCGCCGAGCGGACTGCGCAGCCGTGTGGAGGAGCTGGTCGACGCAAGCGGCGGCTTCTATGGACATGGCATGACTGGCTTTGTGCTGTTTTGCTTTGTGAGCATAGGCTTTTATTTCTTGTTTGCTGTATGGTACTGCTATGACAAGGACATGAGCCTCTTTTCGAAGCTTATTAGAATCGTGTCGTTTACAGGCGTGGGCGTGTATTTTCCGTTCTTTTGGCTCAAGCGCCTGATACGCCAAAGGCAGAAGGCGATTTTGCAGAGCATGCCGGACGTTTTAGATTTGCTGTGCGTAAGCGTGCAGGCAGGCTTGGGCTTCGACGGGGCGCTGGGCAAGGTTACGGCCAAGCTCAAGGGACCGCTGATTGACGAGTTCGAGCGTCTGCTGCAGGAGCTGCGCATGGGCGTTACGCGCCGTCAGGCACTTACGCGTCTGGCGCGTCGCTGCGGCATTCAGGAGATGCAGCTTTTTACCGCTGCTATTATTCAGGCAGATAAGCTGGGCGTAGGCATGGCGCAGACGCTGGAGATTCAGTCCGGCAATATGCGCGAAGCGCGTCGCCAGCGTGCGAAGGAATTGAATAACATCGAAAATATCATTAAAGCCTTCAAG
>OQVS01000044.1_pt1 | contig 53974 bp, 48 predicted proteins | sample 1691601 | NCBI WGS metagenome assembly OQVS01 (sample SAMN03418268, study PRJEB22391) | human gut metagenome | biome: human-gut; feature: organic feature; material: feces | host: Homo sapiens | place: Tanzania | collected 2013-01 | reverse complement strand
GTTATCGGCCAGCTCATCAACGCACTGGAAAGCGGCAAGTATGATTTGCAGCACACAGCCCTCATCATCAGCCAGACCGGCGGCGGCTGTCGTGCCTCCAACTATATCTTTCTGCTGCGTAAGGCGCTGGAAAAAGCAGGCCTCACGCATATACCTGTCATCAGCCTCAACGTCAACGGTCTGGAAAAGCAGCCCGGCTTCAACCTCAACGCCACCATGCTGCGTAAATTCCTCGCCGCCGTTGTCTATGGCGACGCGCTCATGTACCTTACGAACAAGCTGCGTCCCTACGAGGTCGTACAGGGCGCAGCCGACCAGCTTGCGCAGAAGTGGCTGACCAAATTAGGCAAGGCCTTCCAAAGCGGCAAGGCGCAGGCGCTCAGCAGCATCAAAAGCTTCACGCACGCCATCGCCTCAGAGTTTGCCGAGCTGCCTATCACCAGTCAGGAGAAAACAAAGGTCGGCATCGTGGGCGAGATTTATATCAAATACTCTGCCCTCGGCAATAATAATCTGGAGAAATTTTTGCAGAAGCAAAACTGCGAATATATGCTGCCCGGACTTTTGAGCTTCGTGATGTACTGCGTCGACACCTACCTCACAGATTACAAGCTTTACGGCGGCAGTCTCTTAAAGTACGGCGCGAACAAGGGCGCTATGTGGTACCTCAAGCATATCGAAGGCATTCTGCATGAAGCCTTGAGCACCGCTCCCTTCAGCGCACCTGCTACCTATGAAGAGACGAAGGCTATGGCCAAGGGCGTTATCGGCTACGGCAACAACATGGGCGAGGGCTGGCTGCTCACTGCCGAAATGCTGGAGCTTGCGCGCAGCGGCTACACCAACATCATCTGCGCCCAGCCCTTCGGCTGCCTGCCGAACCATATCGCCGGCCGCGGCATGATTAACAAGATTAAAGAAATCGCCGAGGAAGCAAATATCCTCGCCCTCGACTACGATGCCAGCGCCTCCCGCGTCAATCAGGAGAACCGCATCAAGCTTATGCTGGCAACAGCAAAATAAATTACAGGGAGCTGCACGCCATAAGGCTGCAGTTCCTTTTTCTTTTGCGGAAAGACTTGCCATATCGCTTAATTTTATTTATAATAAAAAGACGTGTAAGTACAATATAAGGAGAGACCATAATAAATGACAACAGAAAGCAAAACTAACGCGAAGAACCAGCCTTCCCGCCAGCCGATATTGCTGGATTATTTAAAAGCATATTCCAAGGATGAATTAGTACGCGCTGCCAGCCAGCTGTGCATCGCTCACAGCAAGCTGACCAAGGACGCGCTGATTGATAAGCTTTATCATACCATGCTGCAGCCGGAGACTCTTGCTAACCGCTTCTCCCTCATGCCGAACGAAAGCATCAAGGCCTTCGAAGCAGCTTTAGAAAAGGAATGCTTCATCACCACACCGAAGGAAGCAGAGCTTTTGATGCCCTTCATCATGATGGGCTATATCGTAAACTACTCCGACAACGCTATGGAGGTGCCGCAGGAGGTGCGTGACGTTTATAACACCGTCAACACGCCGGAATTTCAGGCTAAGCGCCAAAAGCTTTCCTGGCTCCTGGACTGCGAAGAGGCCTTCTCCATCCTGCACGTTGTTGCACCTGTAGAAGTCTTCTATAACATGTATATCCAAAAACGCGGCTTCAAGATTTCTCTTGAAGAGTTCCGCGCTCTGTTCGATGAGCTGCCTGCCAACTTCAACCAATGCGTTATCCGTGGCGAGCGCATCATCTTAAAGGATGTGCTGCAGGACGATTTCTACCTGAAGCTTGAGGAAAGCCAGAAGAAGTTCGACTTCTACATTCCCACACCGAAGGAAATCACGGCGCTGGCTGAAAGCCGCTATCTGCGTGACGAGCCTGCCTATAAGGCGCTGTATAAATTCATGCGCGAGGAGCTCAAGCAGCAGGCAACCTATGCTCATCTGTGGTGCTACGAAGCGTACAACATCTTCAACGGCGGCGAAACTGTTACGAAGCTGTTGGAGGCTATCAAGCAGAAAAACGCCGGTCTCGTAGAAGCTGGCCATCCGGAAAAGCAGCTGCTCTTTACCGAGCAGGAGCAGGAAAACCGCTTCAAGGCTCTGGCAGTAAAGGCCTGCGAGGAAGGCACGCGTCTGTACTGTCTGCGCGGCCATACGCTGGCTGAATGCGACCTCCGCCTGCTGGCTCAGCCTGCTCAGGGCGCACAGGGCACTGGCAACGACCGCGTCGGCGCTAAAGCGAAAAAGGTTTATCCGAACGACCCCTGTCCCTGCGGCAGCGGCAAAAAATACAAGAAATGCTGTGGTAAAAAGAAATGAAAAAGTTTCTCGTCGTAGATTACGAATTTACCACCTATGAGCGTCCCGTCGGCCGTCCGCGCGGCTTCTTCTCGGAGATTATCGAAATCGGCGCTGTCAAGCTCGAGGGCGAGCCGCTCGCAGAAACCGACCGTATCCAGGACTTCGTCAAGCCGAAGTTCTTCCCCAAGCAGGCGAAGGATTCCATGGACTTCTGCATGATTACGCCGAAGGATATGGAAAAGGCAATTGAGTTTCCCGCGATGGTCGAGGAGCTCGCCAAGCTTTACGAAGCAGGCGAAACCTACTTTGTAGCCTGGGGCACCGAGGATTACCGAGTTCTGCAGGCAGGCTGCGAGCATCATAAGCTTGCTAACCCCATTCAGCAGGAGGACTATCTTAACCTGGCGCTCGCCTACAGGCTGTGGAAGGGCGACGACTATACCACCGGCCTCAAGCGTGCCACCGAGGAGCAGGAGGTCGACACCGCCGGACTCTGGCACACCGCCTTCGACGATGCCAACAACACCGGCAAGCTTTTAATTGATATGCTTGCTAAAGGCTGGAAGCTCGAGGACTTCTTTGCAGCCCGCGAGGTTTATGAAGCAGAACGCGCAGCACGCAGGGCTGAGCGTGAAAAGCACCGCAGCGGCTACAGAAGATGGTAAAAATTACAAACTAAGCAAAAAAGGCTGGGACAAAATCCAGACTTAAACAGAAAAACCAGTGGAGATTACCTTTTGGTAAAGTCCACTGGTTTTTTGTATTTCAGTTTAATAATGCAAGAACAGCTCCTGCACCTCGCTGCGCTCGTGCGTCTGTAAAAGCGCCAGCTGCAGCAGCAGGCGTGCCTTCTGCGGATTGAGATTGTCAGCGTAAAGGAAGCCCTGCTCCTGCCAACGTGCAAGACCCGCGCTCACTCTGCCGCTGCCTGTGCGGCTGCTGCGCACCACGACTACGCCGCTTTGCACAGCCTCCGCCAGCGCCGCCTCCACAGCGCCATGGATGCTGCCCATGCCGCTGCCTGCGTAGACAAGCCCACGCGCACCTGCGGCACACGCGGCATCCACCAGCACGCGGTCCTGGCCGATATGCGCATAGATAATATCTACGCGCGGCAAAGCAGTCACATTGCTGATAGCAAACTCCGCTGCCAACGTATGCGGACGCACGCTGCAATAGTAGTAACGCACCTCGCCGCCGACGATGCAGCCCAAAGCACCGCCGTTCGGTGCCTTGAAGGTCGCCACGTTCGCCGTATTCGTCTTTGTCACATCGCGGCCGCCGTAAATCTCGTCGTTCATCACCACGAGTACGCCCTGGCCTGCGCTCTCGGCGCACACCGCCGTCTTTACCGCATTAATGATATTCAGAGGGCCGTCCGCGCTTACAGCCGTCGCCGGACGCATAGCGCCCACCAGCACCACAGGCTTGTCGCTCTTCACCGTCAGGTTCAGGAAGAACGCCGTTTCCTCCATCGTATCTGTGCCGTGCGTAATCACCACGCCATCGACATCCTCCTGCGCCAGCAGCTCATTGCAGCGCTGCGCCAGACGCAGCAGCAAAGCGTCCGTAATGCTACTGCTGTCAATATTGCAAAGCTGCTCACCGCTAATCTGCGCCAGCTCGCCCAAGGCAGGCACGCTCGCCAGCAAATCGTCCACGCTGTACGCTCCTGCCGTATAGCCTGTCAGCTGCGTGCTAGAGGCAGCCCTGCCGGCAATAGTACCGCCCGTTGCCAAAATCTTTATCTTCTTCATCATCGAACCTCTTACTTATTTTGCTCAAGATAATCCAAGGCAAATTGCGCATAAACGCCGCAGCCATATTTAAACTGCTCCTCATCAACTTTAAACAGCGGATGATGATGCGCACAGTTAATATTTTTCGCCAGATTACGCACGCCCATATAGCCATAAACTCCGGGAACCTTCTCCATGAGCACAGAGAAATCCTCCGCGCCGGTCATTTTCTCCAGATGCGTCAGCGCACCCTCGCCCATAATCTTCGTCACTGCGCCACGCGCCAGCTCATTCAAATCCTGATGCTCATTAATCAGCGGACTGGGGCCAAAGGTATAAGCACAGTCAGCAGTGCAGCCATAGGCCGCAGCCGCATTTTGCGCCACGCTTTGAATCATTGCCGGCATACCGTCTCTAAACTTTTTATCAAAGGTACGCACGGTGCCCACTAGCTCCACCTTATCTGCCAGCTGCAAAGCAGGACTGCCGCCGTTCATCATGCCCACAGTAACGACCAGTGAATTTTCCGGCGCATTCAGACGGCTGACAATGCCCTGCAGTGCCATAACCACGTTTGCCGCCGCCACAATCGCATCTCTGCCCTGCTGCGGTTCAGCTGCAGGCGCACTCTTGCCGCTGACAGTGACAACGAAGCGGTCGCTGCACGCCATACGCGCACCATCCTCAAAGCTTGCCTTGCCGCTATCAATCCAAGACCAGACATGCATGCCAAAGAGCGCATCCACATTATCAAGGCAGCCCTTCTCAACATAATGACGTGATTCCGTACCAATCTCCTCTGCCATCTGGAACAGCAGCTTAACTGTGCCGTGGATATGCTCCTTCTGCGCCACCAGCACTCTCGCCGCACCCAAAAGCATGGCCGTATGACAATCATGGCCACAGGAGTGCATCACGCCGTCGTTTTGTGATTTATAGGCGCAATCATTCTCCTCCTGCATCGGCAGTGCATCAATATCAGCACGCAGCATCACAGTTTTGCCTGGATGAGCGCCGCGAATCGTTGCTACGCAACCGGTAATATCGTCAAACGTCTGAATCTCGTTAATGCCCGCAGCCTTTAATTCCTGCACGATAAACTTCGTCGTCTCTACTTCCTTCGTGCCCAGCTCCGGGTGCATATGCAGATGACGTCTGCAGGCGATTACGTAATCCTCCTGAGCAAAAGCCATATCCTTAATTTCCATCTTACTCACCTGCCTTCTCTACATACTCGCCATAAATAACCTCTGCTGTGCAGCCAGCAGGTGCAGCACTGCTGCTGACAATGTTTTCCACTGCTGCATGCAGCTGCTCCAAGGCCTCCTTGTCTGCCGCACCGAGAACGCCGGCAAGCTCTGCTCTATCCGTAATAATATTGAACTGCGTGCCGGATTCCACCTGCGTCAGCGTCAACACCTCTTCTGCCAGCGGGTCCTTCAAGCGGCTAATCAAAAGCTGCAGATTCAAAATGATATTCGAGGCTGCCACGATGGCATCCTTAGACAGATGCGGCGTCGAGCCATGTGCCGAGCAGCCATGAACGATGATATTGAACTTTTGTAATTGCATATATGTACCTCCTTAAGAAAACAGGGAAAAGCAGTCCAGGCAAAATTGCTCGGACTGCTTGTAAGCAACCAGAAATTATTTCAGGAAAATGCCGCCGCCAGGACCTAAGGGCAGGTCAAGGAACAGCCAAACGAGCAGCTGGATAATCCAGATTACGGTAAAGGTTACGGAATAAGGAATCATATTCGCAATAACAGTACCCAAGCCGGCCTCCGGAGCATAGCGTCTCAAATATCCCAAAATTACAGGAGTATAGTAGAACAGCGGAGACAGCGGATTGGTGATGGAGTCGCCAATACGATAAGCAACCTGTGCAACCGCCGGGTCATAGCCCATAATCATCAGCATCGGCACAAAGATAGGTGCTAGAATTGCCCATTTTGCAGAAGCAGAGCCAATGAACAGGTTGATAATGCAGGATACAAATACCAGACCAATCAGCAACGGAGCGCCGGTGAAGTTCAATTCCTTCAGCACCTCTGCGCCCTTGATAGCCATAACCATACCCAGGTTAGACCAAGCAAAATAGCTGGTGAACTGCGAGATAAAGAAGCACAGCAGAATGTAGCTCGACATATCCTTAAAGCCTAAAATGATGTCAGCAAATAAGTCCTTATCATTTTTATATTTGCCGCTGCCAAAGCCATAGCCTGCGCCAACAACGAGCAGAGCAAAAGCCACGGTCAGGATGATGCCGCTCATGAACGGAGCCTTCGGCGACATAATGGAATGAGATTGCGGATCTGCGAGCAGCGGATCAGCGCCAACGCACATGCCCAGTAAAACGAGCAGGTAAACAACAAGAGCAGTCAGGCCCCATTTCAAGCCTCTAATCTGCTCAGGCTTCAAGTCAGCAGAGCTTTCGTCAAAATCAAATTTTGCAAGATCTTCCTTCGTGCAAGGGAAACGATGTACGAGGAATTTTTCTACAAGCAGGGTACCACCGATGGTCAAGGTAATGCAGGACACAATCAGGAAGTACCAGTTTACAGCCATGCTTTGCTGATAGGACGGGTCAATCATCTTAGCAGCAGCCTCGGTAAAGCCATAAGCCAAAGCATCAGACATACCCAAAATCATATTAGCGCAGAAGCCGCCGGCAACACCTGCAAAGGCTACGAACATACCCAGAACAGGGCTGCGGCCAATGCCCATGTAAATTACAGCAGCCAGAGGCGGCATAACGATAAAGCCGGCATCACCGGCAACGTTAGCATTGATGCCAACGAACAAAATCGCAAAGGTAACAACCCAGGATTTTGCGCCACGCATAACGCGCTGCATAAGCGCAACCAAGAAGCCGCTCTTTTCAGCAGCAGCAGCACCGATAACGCACACCAGCACCATGCCCAGCGGTGCAAAGCTGGCAAAGTTGTTAACAGCCTTAGAATACATCTGTCTGAAGCCGTCCTTCGTCAGCAGATTAACTACAGTAATAGTTTTGCCGGTGCCAGGATGCACAGCACTCATACCCATGCTGCCAAATATAGCAGACAAAACAACAACGATAACCGCAAGGATAATAAACAGACTTACAGGGTCAGGCAGCGCATTGCCGACTCTTTCAATAAAGTCCATCCACTTATCCAGTGTACCTCTCTTCTTCTCAATATCTTTTTGCATAATAATCCTCCCTAACAATACATTGGATGTTATTGAAAATGCAGAAATTGTTTAACCACGCCAATTTCTCACATTAAGCAACAAAAAAGACGGCATAGTCATCCCATGCCGTCTCCATTGACTACTATAGTATACTCTATGAAGAGCAATAAAGCAAGCTTTATTTATGCATTGCCAGTCATAAAGCTTATTTCAGCAAACCTTTTTCTACGATATAGTCAGAAACCATGTCTGCTGCCTCTGCTGTAATCTTAATGCACTTCGTTCTATACTCCGGCGTACCGAAGCTCAGACGGTTCAGCGCTCTGCAGCAGGACGCGCCGAAATGCGCCGTAAAGCGCTCATAAAACTCATGCGTATATTTATACACCTCGGTCTGATGCTTTTCCGACGGATCCACGCGGCCAACAAGCGCGCTGATAACCATGCAGGAGCCGCTCAACGCACCGCACACACAGCCGCTGCGGCCAATGCCGCCGCCCATGCCCGACACCATGCGGATAGCTGCCTCGGGCAAGCCCAGCTCAAAGCCATCGTTGCAGGCCTTAACTACAGATTCCACGCAGTTATTGCCTGCGTTATGATATTGCTCTGCCAAATCATAAATTTTCTTCATATCGTCTGCCTCCCAAAATAACCTAATCTAGATTATTTTAGCAAGACAAGCACTAGATAGCAAGAGTTAAAATGATATTTTCATTCCAAGCTTTCCTGCTTAGAAAAGCGCCCCAGACTGCATTACGCAAGCCTGGAGCGCTCTTCTATATATTAGGGAGTATAGGGAGAAGCAAATTATTTTTCCTCGATAGGATAATCCTGCAAAGCATCATAGCCAGTTTCGCCGGTACGGATTTTGACAACATCCTCAACATCGTAGATGAAGATTTTGCCATCGCCATATTTGCCGGTGTAAAGAACCTGCTTAGCAGTGTTGACAACATTTTCTACAGGAATTGCCGAAACAATCATTTCTACCTTAACCTTCGGCAGCAGATGAGCAGCAACCTCAGCACCACGATACATCTCAGTCGAGCCCTTTTGGATGCCATAGCCCAGCACCTTCGTAACCGTCATGCCTGTAATGCCCAGCTTATCCAGAGCAACCTTCAGTGCTTCAAAGCGTGTCTGCGAGGTGATGATAACAACCTTGCTCATCTTCTTAGCGCCGACAGCCTTAGCCACCGGAGCAGCTGCAGGAGCAACGTAAGTGGTCGTCACAGAGGTTTGCGCCTCCAGCGGAGTCGGCATGAAGTCAGCATAGCTGCTCAGAAGGCCATGCTCTTCCATATCCAGACCTTTGATTTCTTCTGCTTCGCTGACGCGCAGGCCAAAGATTTTATCGAGAACACTAAAGAGAATTGTCATAACAACGCCTACATAAATTGCTACGGTAACAACGCCCAGGATTTGTTTTAACAGGAACTCGGTACCGCCGCCATAGAACAGGCCGCCATCTAAAGCGAAGAGACCGGTAGCGATAGTACCAAAGGCACCGCACACACCATGTACGGAAATCGCGCCAACAGGATCATCAATCTTCAGCTTCTGGTCGAAGAACTCAACAGAAGCAACTACCAGCACACCGGCAATCAGGCCGATGATTAAAGCGCCGGCAGGGCTGACCATATCGCAGCCTGCGGTGATAGCGACAAGGCCGGCGAGCACGCCGTTCAGCGTCATGGAAACATCAGGCTTGCCGTAGCGAACCCAGGTATAAATCATCGTTGCGGTTGCAGCAGCAGCAGCAGCCATGTTAGTGGTAATAAAGATTGCACCCATAGAAACAAGGGCATCATCACCAGTTGCGCAAACGGTAGAAGCACCGTTGAACCCAAACCAGCCGAACCATAAGAGGAAAACGCCTAAGGCACCAAGCGGAATGCTGTGACCGGGAATAGCGTTTACCGTGCCGTCCGCATTGTACTTGCCAATACGTGCGCCTATCATCTTCGCACCGATGAGAGAAGCAACGCCGCCGACCATATGCACTGCTGTAGAACCGGCAAAATCATGGAAGCCCAGCTGCGCCAGCCAGCCGCCGCCCCAAATCCAGTGACCGCTGATTGGATAAACAACTGCGCTGATAATCAGGCTGTAAATACAATAAACGAGGAAGTTTGTACGCTCTGCCATTGCACCGGAAACAATCGTTGCGGCCGTTGCGCAGAACATTGTCTGGAAGATGAAGAACGCCGTGCTCGGATAGCTTGCGCCATAATCACCTTGTACGAAGAAGTCCGGCGCACCGATAAGGCCGCCGATATCAGTGCCAAACATCAGGCCGAAGCCGATAATCCAGAACACTATCGAGCCAAGGCACATATCCATAACGTTCTTCATAACGATGTTGGCGGCGTTCTTCGCTCTCGTAAAGCCTGTCTCGACCATCGCAAAGCCAGGCTGCATAGAAAATACCAGGAAGGCACCTATCAGCACCCATATCGTATCTGCGGATACATATTTGTCCATTTGTAAACACCCCTCAAATTTAATTTTTAACGCGTCATTGAGCAGCGCTCACATGGCATCATTTAAAGAAAGAGGGGCGTACCCGATTTTTCGGATACACCCCATTGTGTATGTTTTTTATCTATCTTTTTTACAAGACTAATTTTGCTTTATTCAAGAAGATTGTCGAGAAGGTATCAGATGCGAGGAAAATCGACGACCGCGTACTTTTAGTACGTGTAGGAGATTTTCTGAAGCAGATGGTGCCTTATTCGACAAGCTTAAATTATTCGTTTACGCCGAAGAGCAGCTCACCATAGGTAGGATAGTCGAGATACTTGCCGCCCGTCAGAGCTTCAGCTGCATCGACTGCACCTCTCAGCTTGCCCATTTCCTCCAGGACAACGTCGTGGTAGTACAGAGCCTGCTTTTCGCTGTCAGCAATTTCTGCTGCTGCCTTAGCGCCCTCTGCCAGCTTCTCAGCAGAAGCATACATTTGCGCGCCCAGAGTGCTCAGCTTATCAGCCAGTGCACCTTCAAAGCCTGCGGCAATACCGGCAGCCTTTTTATCCAGAACAGCCTTCGTCAGATCCTCGTTATAAGCGGTGATTGCCGGAAGAATATCCTTGTGGAACATATCCAGCATGGTTGCTGCTTCAATAGAAATCGTGGTGCTGTAGTTCTCCAGCAGGATTTCTACACGAGATTCAACCTCAGCCTTGTTGAAGATATTGTGCTTTTCAAACAGAGCGATGTTCTTCGCATGACCAAGATACGGCAGAGCCTCCGGAGTAGATTTCAGGTTCAGCAGGCCGCGTTTTTCTGCTTCTTCAACCCAGGCATCAGTGTAGCCGTTGCCATTGAAGACGATACGCTTATGTGCCTTATAGGTTTCTTTAACAAGATCATAAACTGCAGCCTCCAAGTCAGGAGCATCTGCCAGCTTAGCAGCAAACTGCTCCAGCTCTTCCGCTACGATAGTGTTGAGCACAATGTTCGGGCCGGCGATGGAGAACATGCTGCCCAGCATACGGAACTCAAACTTGTTGCCGGTGAAGGCGAACGGAGAGGTTCTGTTTCTGTCGGTGTTATCCTTAACCAGAGCAGGGATGGTGTCATCGCTTACTTTAATGTAGCTTTCCGGATTGCCGTTGTATACCTTATCGGCAGCGATGGCTTCAAGAACTGCGGTCAGCTCCGTGCCCAGGAACATAGAAACGATAGCCGGAGGAGCTTCGTTAGCACCAAGACGATGGTCATTGCCGGCGCTGGCAACAGATACACGCAGCAGGTCCTGGTATTCATCAACAGCCTTGATGATGGCTGCCAGGAAGGTCAGGAAACGCAGGTTTTTATACGGCTCCTTGCCCGGATCCAGCAGGTTCATGCCTTCTTCAGTGGATAAGGACCAGTTGTTATGCTTGCCGCTGCCGTTTACGCCGTCGAAGGGTTTTTCATGCAGCAGGCAGACCAGACCATGACGCAAAGCTACGCGCTTCATGAATTCCATCATTAACTGGTTATGGTCAGACGCAACGTTCGTCGTAGTAAAGATTGGTGCCAGCTCATGCTGTGCAGGAGCAACCTCATTATGCTCGGTCTTCGCAAGCACGCCCAGCTTCCACAGCTCATCATCAAGGTCCTTCATGAAGGAAAGCACTCTTTGCTTGATAATGCCGAAGTAATGGTCGTCAAGCTCCTGTCCACGCGGAGATTTTGCACCGAAAAGCGTGCGGCCTGCATAAACCAGGTCTTTACGTTTTTCCCACATTTTTTTATCTACGAGGAAATATTCCTGCTCCGGACCAACAGTGCTGTTGACACGCACGGTGTTGATACCAAAAATTTTCAGCAGGTTGCAGGCTGCCTTGCTTACGCAGTTCATAGAGCGCAGCAGCGGAGTTTTTTTGTCGAGCACTTCGCCGGTGTAGGAGCAGAACGCAGTCGGAATGCACAGGCAATTGTCTTTAATAAAAGCATAGGAGGTCGGGTCCCATGCTGTATAGCCACGAGCTTCAAAGGTAGCACGCAGGCCGCCGGACGGGAAGCTGGAAGCATCAGGCTCGCCCTGAATCAGCTCCTTGCCGGAGAAGTCCATGATAACACGGCCCTCAGCAGTCGGAGAAATGAAGCTTTCATGCTTTTCAGCAGTGATGCCGGTCATCGGCTGGAACCAGTGCGTGAAGTGGGTGCAGCCATGCTCCAGCGCCCAATCCTTCATAGCATTAGCAATGATGTTGGCAATCTCCAGATTCAGCGGAGTGCCTGCCAGCACTGCCGCCTTATATGCCTTATAGGTTGCGGTCGGCAGACGGTCCTTCATAACGCTCTCGTTAAAAACTAAGCTACCAAACAGTTTCGGTACATCATTCATTTGTAAAACCTCCCTAATTTCTCTCTGAGAATTTCTTTGGGTTTACGAAACGTAAGCCCCCTCATTTGCATTTCATTTTTGTGCTTTACAGATTGTTTCTTCTCTCTAGCTCTGTAAATAAGAAAAGCACCGTAAGCTGCGCCTGGCGCTGCTTCGATGCTTCGTTGCACGTATCACTGCTCACAACAGCAAGCGTGATATAAAAGAAAAAAGCAACTACGAATTTGGATTCATCAATCCAACAACTTCGTCGTTGCTTTATGGACATATTATAATACTAGGCTTTGCATTTGTAAAGGGGGTAAGGAGAAATTTTTTTAGATTTTTTGCAGCAGCAGGATTTTCCTCTTGCGTCAAGAATTATATTATTATAATCTTAGGTCGTCAAGGCAGACGCTCTTGCATCTGCTTATCATGGAGGAAAACTTATGGAACTAACCGCCGTAGCCCAGCTCAGAAGAATGGTGCTGGAGCACCTTTCACGCTACACCTGGAACAATGAGCTCACCGAGCATGTTTACGATATCCTGCAGGAGGTGCGCGAGGATACACCGCGCTACCGCTGCTGCGTTTATAAGGAAAGAGCAGTTTTAAAGAACCGCATTGACATGGCCCTCGGCCAGGAATGCACCAGCAACATCATCGAGGCCGCCAAGCTCACGCTCAACGATCCTGAGCGCACCGATCTGCCCATCATTGATGTGCTGCCTGCAGCCTGCGACCAATGCCCGATTGATGCCTATTACGTCACGGATATGTGCCGTCACTGCATCACGCACAAGTGCATGAACAACTGCCCGAAGAAGGCCATCACCATTATTCAGGACCGCGCCTTCATCGACAAAACGAAGTGCATTGAATGTGGCCGCTGCAAGCAGATGTGCCCCTATGGCGCTATTCTGGAAATCCACCGTCCCTGCGTGCGCGCCTGCGCCATCGGTGCTATCAGCATCGGTGAAAACCGCAAGGCCGTTATCGACCACGAAAAATGCGTCACCTGCGGTGCCTGCCGCAACGCCTGCCCCTTCGGCGCTATTGATGAGCGCAGCAACATTGTCCGCGTCATCCGCGAGATTCAGCAGGGCAAGCAGGTTATCGCGCTCGTCGCTCCCTCTATCGTCGGCCAGTTCGGCCTGAAGGTGACGATGGCACAGATTCATGAAGCCTTTACCAAGGCCGGCTTTGCTGATGTTATCGAGGTCGGCGTGGGTGCAGACATCACGAGCGTCAAGGAAGCAGAGGAATATCTGGAGAAGGTGCCTGCTAAGCAGGGCTTTATGACCAGCTCCTGCTGCCCTGCCTTCGTGCGCCTGATTAAGACGCAGCTTCCTGAGGCCGCAGACAAAATCTCGGACACACCGTCACCGATGATTTCCTGCGCTCAGCTCATCAAGCAGCAATATCCCTATGCTGTCACCGTTTTCGTCGGTCCCTGCATTGCCAAAAAGGTTGAAGGCCGCGAGCACCGCCAAACGATTAACTATGTGCTGACCTTTGAAGAAGCTATGTGCATGCTTGAGGGCAAGGATATAAAATTTGCCGAAATGAGCGGCGCGGAATATGAGCGCGATGCCTCCAAGCTAGGCCTCTGCTTCCCGCTGACAGCCGGAGTAACCGCCGCCGTGAAGGACACCGTCGCTGCTATGGGCGGCGAGGTGCGCAGTGCGCATTATGCCGCAGGTCTGGACAACTGCCGCGAAGCAGTGAAGGCCGCCGCAGAGGGCAAGCTCGATTGCAGCTATCTGGAGGGCATGGCCTGCTCCAACGGCTGCGTAGACGGCCCCGGCACCGTCGGTGACTTCCATATCACGAAGGTGGCGCTTGCCAAATATGCCAACGCTGCGCCGAACAAGCAGGTTGCTGAGGACAAGCACACAAAATAACAAAGCTAAGCAAAACGCCCCAAATTCAACACAGAGCCCGGGGCGTTTTGCTATGCGATTATACATACTTTTCTCATTGACATCGACTAAAAAACGTGCTATAACATAATAACTAAGAGAAAAAAGGAGTCAGGTATGAAGGACACAATTCTTGCAGCAGCAATAGAAGAAGTAACCTTACGTGGTCTACGCTTCACTATGCAGGATTTGGCTACTCGTTTACGAGTAAGCAAACGCTCTATATATGAAAATTTTTCTTCCAAGGAAGAGTTAGTCAGCTATATGGTAGATGCTATCCTTACCGATATGTCAACACAGGAACAAGCTATTCTTGAAGCAAAGACGAGCTGCATAAATAGACTTGAGCAGCTTTTGACTGTGCATCCCTACGAAGCAGAAATGTTCAATAAGAATATTTATGAAGATTTACGTCGCTTCTTTCCGAAGCAATGGCAAAAAGTAGAAGCTGCACGCCAATTACGCCTACAAAGAATCGAGCAGTTACTTGAAGCTGGCATCACCGCTAGGGAATTGCGGCCTGTTAATGTAGGTTTAATTAGTGAAGTAATAAAATGCTCCTTTGACAGCTTCACCAGCTATCATTTTTTGGAGCAAAACAAGCTAACATATAAAGAAGCAATGGAGTCGCTTTTAAGTATTATGTTAGAGGGTATAGCAATCAAATAAAAACAAGCTAAAGGTCAAAATTTACAAGCTTGTTTTTTATTTTAGCATCTTGGTACTGTAAAAAATATTATAGTACCAACGGTATCGAAAGGAGATTTTTATGCGTTATTGGAAACAGATTTTAGCTTTAGCAATGCTAACAGCCTTATTTCTCACAAGTGGCTGTGCTGAACAAAACAAACGTGAAGAAGCATTTTTATGGGGTCAGGCAGATGCCACAGAGGTTGATGTAAACACTAAGGTTCCTGGCCGCTTAATCGAACTATATGTCAAAGAAGGCTCTCTTGTGCATAAAGGTGATATTCTTGCCAAAATTGATGCTCGTGAACAAGATACCTTAAATGCCGCTGCTAAAGCCAAGGTTGCAGAAGCCACAGCGGCTAATTTACAAGCAAAAGCAAACTTGACACAGGCAGAACGTGATATAGCACGCTATTCTGAGCTATATAAGCGTGGTGCTGTTTCCAAAGAAATTTATGAAAACTATAGTAAACAAAAAGATGTATATGAAGCAATGTACAAACAATCCGAGGCTGCTCTTAGTGCAGCAGTTGCAGCTTCTGAACGGTCTGATATCAATCTCGGTGAAACAGATATTATTGCTCCATTCGACGGTATAGTGACAACAAAGTATGCTGATCCCGGAGCTATGATTTCTACAGGCATGCCGATTGTAGCCGTACAAAATCCCAAAGATAATTGGGTAAATTTCAAAGTAAAAGAAACTGAACTGGATAAATATAATCTGCATAACACAGTGAAACTCATTGGTCGCAACGGAGATTTACAGCTTGATGGAACTATAGTCGATATATCAAGCAAACCTAACTTTGCCACCTACAGAGCTACCAGTGAACGTGCAGACGCTCAGGATATAATTACCTTTAATATTAAAGTGCAGACAAACAGCTTAAAAGTAAAGCCAGGCATGCGCTTTCGTATAGAGCAGGGGTAAAGCTTATGCAGCAGTTTAAAAATTTTTTTACTGAACTTCAGGAGGCTTTCAAGCAGGAGCTTATAAACACCGGACGGTTAAACAAAACTGCTATTATGCTTTTACTGTTGATGCCGTTTATCTATACAATTATTTTCGGCTATACCTATGCAGCTAATGTACTAAATGATATACCAGTAGCAGTCTGCGACCTGCAGCAAAGCAAAATTTCCCGCACAGCTATCTTCAACTATGATACCTCAGATCGCTTTAACATCGTCAAGCATGTTAATTCCTTAGATGAACTGGAAGCTTGTATAAAAAGTGGTCAAGCCAAGGTTGGTTTATATATCGAACCAGATCTGGATAAAAGAATAAAAACTGCTCTACCAGCAGAAATTAGTATTCTTATAGATGCTACAAATGTTGTTTATGGCAGTGCAGCGCTCGTAGCAGCCGAAGAAATAAATATGAACCTTAAAGTAGCTGGTGAGCAAAAAATTCTTGAACGCCTGAGCTATTATCCCGATAAAGCCTTAAATGTAGCTTATCCTGCTGCTATCAGCCTGCGTATTCTAAACAACCCGACAAATTCCTACACTAATTTCATGCTATTAGGTCTTGTTTGTAATGGTATTCAGATTTCCTTGTATTTATATACAGCTGATACCTTTATAAAAAATAGGAGCAGACGCTGGACTTTTCCTACAGCGCTGCTGCTAGGTAAGACGCTAGCCATAGGTATTACTTCCTTAACCTCTTTCATCTTCTGCCTATGGCTGGCCCATACCATTTTTGCTGTACCGCTCCGCGCTCCCTGGTATGAATTTCTCAGCCTGTTAGCAGCCTTTGAACTGCTTTTCATTACCTTAGGTATATTTTTCGCCCTAGCCTTTGGCAGAGCTGTCAATGCTATTCAGGAAACCCTGCTCTTTATTATGCCAGGACTGTTATACAGCGGCCTTAGCTGGCCAAATGAATGGATTGGCAGTCTCCCCGCTTATATCCGCGCCTTATTCCCTATAACATATTTGGCAATTCCACTACGTGATTTATCCTTACAGGGCTATTCTGTTCTTCTAAACAACAATATTATTGCTCTTTTTACAAGTGCTATTATACTTGCTTTGATAGATTATGTTTTACTACGTTATCGTTTAGGCAGGGAGGCTGCTATATGAAAGACTATTTTTATTTTATAAAACATGAGCTTGCAGATATTTTCATTCATGATGCCAAGAGAGGTATTCTTTTAATGCTAGCCTCCATTGCTTATATGCTTATCTTTTCCTGGCTTTATCTTTTTGGCGTAGTAAAAGAAGTGCCTCTGCTAATAGTTGACCAAAGCAATACGGCTCTCAGTCGACAGCTGATTCAAGCCTTCGATGACAGTGACAGCTTCAAAGCAGTTTCCTATAGCAATAACTGGCAGGACGCAGAGGACTGGCTGCGTAGTTACGGACGACACAGCACAGCCCTGATTATCCCCGAAGATTTTGCCGAAAATATACTTAGCGACAGACAAAGCAATGTACAGCTTATAATCGAAGGCAGTAATATTATTGTCACCAGCAACAGCTCAACAGCAGGCATGGATATTATCCAGAGCTTCAATGCGCAAACGACGCAAAAGCTTTTGGAACGTGATGTAAATCAAGTGCCCTATCTGGCTAAACGCAGAACAGAGCCTGTAAGCTTTAATTATAGAATTTTAGGCAATCCCCAGCTTGATTATCTACACTTTTTCGTCTATGGTCTAGGTCTTGTTGCCCTGCAACAGGGCTTATTGCTCTCAATAGCAGCCAGCGTTTTCACGCACCGTAGACAAGAGCGCTTTACACTGCTTCCGGCCTCCATGCGCTGGATTATAAGTTCAGGAATATACTTTACCTTAGGACTTATTTCTTACGCATTATGCTTACTCGTAGGCCATCATTTTTTCTTTCTGCCACTCAAAGGCAGCCTTTGTGAGCATATTGCTATCAGTGGTGCTTTCTTATTTTGCCTTGCACAGGTCGGTGGTCTGATAGCCTGTCTGGTAAAAGATGAGCTGCTCTTTAGCCGTATATCTATTTTTTATACCGTTCCAGCTTTTATGCTTTCCGGCTACACCTGGCCGCTAGAGGCTATGCCATTAGGTATACAAATTCTTGGCTATATCTCACCCTTTACTTATTTTGCTCCAACAGTTCGTCAGCTATGCTTAAACGGCTATAGTAGCAGTTTATATAGCAATACCGCTATTTTATTTATGATAGGGCTAGTATCCTTACCATTCGTGTGCAAGGTCTACGCTAAAAAGAATTAATTTAAGAGTATTTGACAACCAAACGCCTCAGGCTCGCATTTCTGCCAGTCTGAGGCGTTTTCTTTCAGTTATATGCCACTAATTCACTTCTTTTCCTCATCCTCAGGAAACTTCGGTCTGGGGAAGTTCGGGCCTGACGGCTTCAGCGTAAAGCCACGGCCAAATACGTCATTAACATCGCTCACGACCATGAATGCACTGGGGTCGATATCGCGCACGATGCTGCGCACCTTCGCCAGCTGCGTCAGCTTAATAACGACAAAGACAAGCTCACGGTGGCGATGCGTAAAGCAGCCCTCGCCCTCGATGTAGGTAACACCGCGGCCAACAACCTTGATAATCGCTTCCGCAATTTCCTCGTAATGCTCGCTGATGATAATAACCTTCTTTTTGTAATCAAAGCCGACCGTAAAGGCATTGCAGGTTTTGGACATAATGAAGAAGGTCAGCAGCGTATACAGCACCGGCTCAATGCCGAAATAGGAAACGCTGGCCAGCAAGAGGCCGATATTAAAAATAAAGCCTGTCGTGCTGATAGCCACAGAATAATGCTTCTGGATAATCGCGCCGATGATATCCGTGCCGCCGCTCGAGCCGCCCACGCGATACATGCAGGACGCGCCGATGCCGTACAGCACGCCGCCCGCGATACACGCCAGCAGCTTGTCATGCACAACATTATACGTCGACAGGAAATGGAAAAAGTCCAGCGATACGGAAAAAACTATCATGCCGTACAGCGAGCCAATCATATAGCCCTTGTCCATATACTTATAGGCAAGGAAGAAAAGCGGCACGTTGCATATAAGCGCCGTCGCGCCCATCGGCAGTCCGGCGATATAATAAGCCAGCACCGCAACGCCGCCGATACCGCCGCTGAGCATTTTGTTCGGCAGATAGAAGGTATTCATGGCAATACTCATAATAGCGCACGCGAGCGTCACCATAAAATACTGGTGGACTTTCTTTTTCATTTCGGGACTCATGATAAAAGCACTCCCCTTTGCTCTCTTTTTACTCTGAGGCTATTGTAACATTTTTAACAGAAGCGGTCAAATAATCTCGTGCGCTAAGCTTGCGCAGTTTTTTCCCGAACGTTCGTAAAAAATTACTTGCTATGTGTGCTAAAGCAGTATAAAATAATATTGTATACAAAAATATGGCAGGTGAACGAAAATGACAATAATCAAAGAAACTGCTTATGCCAAAATCAATCTTGGCTTAAACATTCTCGGCAAGCGTGCCGATGGCTATCACGATGTAAGCATGATTATGCAAAGCGTAGGCCTCTGTGACGAAATCACTATCTCCAAGGGCAGCAGCGATGGCGGCATCACCATCTCTACCAATCTGCCCGGTCTTAGCTGCGGCACAGATAACCTTGCTTATCGAGCGGCAGCACTGCTCGCAGGCCACGCGAATATAAATCCGAACGTTCACATAGCCTTGAACAAAAATATCTTTTTAGCCGCAGGTCTTGCGGGTGGCAGCAGTGATGCCGCCGCAGTTCTGCGCGGACTCAACCGCTACTGGAAGCTCAATTTGGAAACGTATGAGCTAGAGCAGCTCGGCGCTCAGCTTGGCAGCGATATTCCCTTCTGCATCGAGGGCGGCACTATGCTGGCCACAGGCCGCGGCGAGGTGCTGACGAAGCTGGCAGATATGCCTGAAACGCACGTCGTGCTCGCCAAGCCGCTGAACCTGGAGGTTTCCACAGCCTGGGTTTATAAAAATTACAACGCCGGCCGCGTTGTCCATGCGCCCTGCATCTGGCAGCTGGAGGCTCATCTTGCCGGCGGCGGTCACGCCATCACTCCCTACATGGGCAACGTGCTCGAAACCGTAACCATCCCGGCGCACCCCGTCATCGCCTCTATCAAGGCGCGGATGCTGGGAGCAGGAGCATATTATGCCATGATGAGCGGCAGCGGTCCGACCGTTTTTGCTTTCACTGATACAAAGGAGACTGCCGCAAAGGTACAGGCAGCCCTAGACGATTATGCTGTTGAAACAGCAGTAACAACTACTATTGGGAGGATGAAATAATATGTCTGGTCACTTGCAGCCTATTCAATTAGACAGCTATAAACCACTACGTGAGCTGGTGTGTGAAAATATCCGCCAAGCCATCATCGACGGCACCTTCAGTCCCGGCGAACGCCTGATGGAAATCCAGCTCGCTGACGAAATGGGCGTCAGCCGTACCCCCGTGCGCGAGGCTATCCGTAAGCTGGAGCAGGAGGGCTTCGTCGTAATGATTCCACGCCGCGGCACCTATGTTGCTGATATTTCTATTAAAGATATCACGGAGATTTATGAAATCCGCATCAGCCTGGATATTCTCGCCGCAGGCCTTGCCGCTGAACGCATCACCGACGAGGAGCTGCAAACTCTGAACGGCTATCTGCTGGAAATCGGCCAGCACATTGCCAACAACGATATGAACAAAATCGTCGCAGTCGACACTGCCTTCCACGATGTTCTTTATACAGCCAGCCGCAACGAGCGTCTGCGCAGCATCATCAACAATCTGCGTGAGCAGATGACCACCATCCGTGGCCGTTCGATGAGCTATCCCGGCCGTCTTGTCGAAACGATGGACGAACACCGCATTCTTGTAGAGGCTATCGCTGCGCATGACGTAGAGCGTGCGCAATACGCTGCCCGCATCCATCTGGAGAACGCCGAGCACACGCTGATGCGTTCCCTAAGCGAGCATATGCCGAAGAAGGCCTGACGATGGTTGATGCTTTTATTTCCGCCGGAGGACTTTCCCCCTGGCTCAAGCCGCTCACCGGCACAGAACACCGTTGCCTTGCACCTGTTGGTGACAAGCGCATCATTGATTATATTATAGACGCACTGCAGCAAAGCGGCTGCGTCCGTCGCATCGTTATCGCTGCACGCCAGGAGGCTCTGCCCGAGCTGCGCGCAACGCTCCCCAAAGACATTCTGCTCTGCGAGGCCGAGGGCGACCTGCCTGCAACAGCTTTGGCGGCAGCCAAGGTCTTGGGCGAGGACAGCACGGATAAGCTGCTGGGCGTCTGCGACGACATTCCGCTGCTCACGCCTGCATCCGTCCGCGATTTTTTGGCAGCCTGCGAAAAGCAGCCGCAGCACGAGCTTTATTACCCCATCATTCCCAAGGACGCCTGCCTTGCGGCCTTCCCCGCAGCGCAGCGCACCTACGGCAAGCTTGCTGACGGTGTCTTCACCGGCGGCAATATGATGCTCATGGCTAAAAAAATTATGCCTCAGGGACAGCAGGTAGCCAGAGAAATCTTTGCCCGCCGCAAATCTCCGCTCCAGCTGTGCAACTGGCTGGGCTGGAGCTTTATCATCAAGCTGCTACTGCACCGCCTCACGATTGCCGACGCCGAAAAGCGTACCAGCGAGCTGCTGCATATAAAATGCAAGGCCATCATTACGCGTCACGCGGGCGTAGGCATGGATATAGATAAGCCTGCTGATCTGGAATTAGCAACGCAATATGTAACGAAACAAGAATCTTCGCCAAGGTAAAATCTGCACCGCGGCAAATATAGAAAAGAGGAAGCATTTACACATGACAACCAAGCCGAAGAGAATCGAGCGCGTCGTGGCCCTGGCCAAGCTGCTGGCCGACCACCCCTACCGCCTGTTCTCCTTTTCCTACTTCTGTAAAAAATTTGATATTGCTAAATCAACGCTTAGTGAAGATGTGATGGCCGTAAAATCCGGCATGGAGCTGTACGGTCTCGGCAAGATTGAAACCATGAGCGGTGCAGCAGGCGGCGTGCGCTTCGTCCCCTGCCATCTGCCCGAGGACGACGAGGCCTTCCTGCAGGAGCTGGCCGTGCGTCTGGCGGCGCCGGAGCGCATTCTTCCGGGCGGTATGCTTTATACCACGGACATTCTCTGCAATCCGGAAACCGTCGTGCGTCTAGGCGAAATCATCATGATGCGCCTGGCTGAGCTGGCACCTGACTGCATCATGACCGTGGAAACAAGCGGCATTCCGCTGGCGCTGCAGGTTGCCCGCGCCTTCAATATTCCGCTTGTCATCGCACGCCACACCAGTGATATCACCGAAGGCAGCACTGTCAATATTAACTACGTCAGCGGCTCCACCAAGGCGATTCAGAATATGGCTATGCCCAAGCGTGCCCTGAAGCCTGACAGCCGCGTGCTCATTATTGACGACGTAATGAAGGGCGGCGGCACTGCCAGCGGCATGATTGCTCTGGCACATGAGGTCGGTGCCAAGGTCGTAGGCAAGGCGTTCTTAATCGCCACCGCCGAGCCGCAGCGCAAGCTCGTCGAAGACTACACCGCCATCTTCACCCTGCACAATGTGGATGAAGAAAACCAAATCGTCCATGTAGACATCAATAAATAAACTCTAATAAATTATATTAAGCTGTTCAGAAGCAGATTATGCCTTCCGGACAGCTTCTAAAGGAAGAAGGTATCCCATGAATAATTTAGTAGCCATCATCCTTGCCGCAGGCAAAGGCACCAGAATGCGCAGCAAATACCCCAAGGTTCTGCATAAAGTAGGCGGCAAGCCTATGCTGCAGCACGTCATCGACGCAGCTACCGTCGCAGGCGCAAACAAAAAGGTTATCATCGTCGGCCATGAGGCTGAGATGGTCGAAGCAATGGTTGGCGAGCAGGGCACCATCGCTCTGCAGGCTGAGCAGCTCGGCACCGGCCATGCTGTTATGCAGACCGCCGAGGCTCTCAAGGGCTTCACCGGCACTGCTTTGATTCTTTGCGGCGACACTCCGCTGCTCGACGGCGAGGAGCTCAAAAAGTTCTGCGAAGCACATCAGGCAAGCGGCGCTGCTGCTACCGTACTGACCGCTATCATGGACGATCCGTTTGGCTATGGCCGCATCATCCGCGACGCTGACGGCAACGTACAGGGCATCGTAGAGCAAAAGGACGCTACCGAGGAGCAGAAGGCTATCAAGGAAATCAACACCGGCATCTACTGCATGGAATGTCCGCAGATGTTCGACGTTCTCGCTACCCTGACCAATGACAATGCACAGGGCGAATATTATCTGACCGACGTACTGCAAAAGCTCAACGCTGCAGGCGCTAAGGTTGGCGGTGCCTGCACTGCTGACAGCGATATGGTTATGGGCATCAACTCCCGCAAGCAGCTTTCTGTTGCTGAGGGCGTAATGCGTCAGCGCATTTTAGACAAGCTCATGGACGCAGGCGTAACCATCATGGACCCTGCCAGCACCTTCATCGAGGCTAGCGTAAAAATTGGCCGCGACACCGTAATTTATCCGTACACCTGGCTGGAGGGCAGCACGGAAATCGGCGAGGACTGCGAGATTGGTCCTAACGCCCGCTTCACTAATGTCAAAATCGGTGACGACAACCACCTGCAATTCATCTACGGCCATGACTGCGAGGTTAAAAACCACGTAACCGCAGGTCCTTACGTACACCTGCGCCCCGACACCGTTATCAGCGACCACGTAAAAATCGGCAACTACGTTGAGGTGAAAAACTCCAACGTTGGCGAAGGCACCAAGCTGCCGCACCTCACCTACATCGGCGACAGCGATATCGGCAGCGGCGTCAACATGGGCTGCGGCTGCATTACCGTCAACTACGACGGCAAGAAAAAGCACCGCACCATCATCGGTGACAATGCCTTTGTCGGCTGCAACACCAACCTCGTTGCTCCCGTAACCGTACAGGCCAACACCTACATCGGCGCAGGCAGCACCATCACCAAAGAGGTTCCGGAAAACGCCCTGGGTATTGCGCGTGCACGCCAGAAAAACATTGAAGGCTGGGCCGAAAAATATCGCAACGAATAAGCTATAAATTTATTTACAAGCTATAAATTGACAAGTCTTTATTATTGCGCTATACTAGTATTGACTAAAGGGTAGCGATACTAGAGTATTAGTACATCGCAAAGAAAAAACCTCGGGGCTGCATCCCGAGGTTTTTTCATTTAGGCTAGCTGCGAGCTATTTTCTGTCTAACCATTTGCAGATATAGTGACTAACTATCCCTGCCATAACAGAAATAAAAAAGGGTAACAATATTTCGAGCATTAGCGCACCCCCTTTCCGCTGGAAAGAGTCGCAGCAGTATTATTATAGCATAGCAGATAAATTCTGTAAAAAAAATAACAAAAAACGCCATCTATACACTGCCTAACACTTGTGATTTACACCATTTTAATATATAATTAAATGTAAGTTAAGTTTCGACTCATCGAAATTCATAAACAAACAACAAGCAGACTTTGGAGGGATTGGACATGTTGTCTGACGAGAATAAGTTAAGAATTTTTACTGGTAATGCAAACCCTGACCTGGCACGCGAAATTGCTGCTTATCTGGGAACCACTGTTGGTGATTCCGTAGTCAACCGTTTCAACAACGGTGAGGTTCAGGTTATGATCAATGAAAGTGTACGTGGTAAAGACATTTTCATCGTACAACCGACCTGCGGCCCTATTGTTAACGATAACGTTATGGAGCTGCTCATCATGGCTGACGCCTTCAAACGTGCCAGCGCAAATCATATCACCGCTGTAATTCCTTACTATGGCTATGCACGCCAGGACCGCAAAGCTCGCGGTCGTGAGCCTATCACCGCAAAGCTGATGGCAGACCTGCTGGAAACCGCTGGTATCACCCGCGTTGTTACCATCGACCTGCACGCAGCACAAATTCAAGGCTTCTTCAATATTCCCTTTGACCATATGCCTGGCGGCCCGCTGCTGGCTGAATACATCAAATCCAAAAATCTGGAGGACATCGTTGTTATCTCTCCGGACCTTGGCGGTGTAAGCCGTGCTCGTGGCTTCGCTGAAATCCTCAACGCTCCTCTGGCTATCATCGACAAACGTCGTCCTGAGCCCGGCGTTGCAGAGGTTATGAACCTGATCGGCGATGTTAAAGGCAAAACCTGCATCCTCGTTGATGACATGGTTGATACCGCAGGCAGCCTGACCGAAGGCGCTCGCGCACTGAAAAAATTCGGTGCAAAAGAAATCTATGCTTGCTGCACTCACCCGATTCTGACCGATCCGGCTCTGTCCCGCATCGCTCAATCCGATATCACCGAACTGGTTGTTACTAACACCATTCCTCTGGCTCCTTCTAAAAAGCACCCGAAAATCAAAGTGCTTTCTATCGCACCGATTCTGGCAGAAACCATTCTGCGTATCTACAATGACTGGTCTGTAAGCCAATTATTCGATGTTAAGAAATAATCACTGAAGCTAAAAAGGCTTGCCGCTGGCAAGCCTTTTTCTATGAGCTTTCAGCTCTCTTAGAGGTCATTCATGCGTATCATCTATATACTCATTTTCTGCTCCCTGCTCAGCGTCGCGCTGCTGTGGCTGGGGCAGTATAAAAAACTCACCAAGCGCGCCGCAGCCTACGGCGCGGCTCTAAGCATGGCGCTGGCAGGCGTACTGCTGCTGCTCGCCGTCCTGCCCGGCAACAGCTTCTATGGCAAGGTGCTCACGCACGCTGACACCCAGCGCAAGGTCATCGCCCTCACCTTTGACGACGGCCCCTATCCGCCCTATACGCAGAAGCTGCTCAACGTGCTCGCAGAAAAGCACGTCCACGCCACCTTCTTCATGGTCGGTGAGAACGCAGCCAAGCATCCTGAGCTGGTGCGCGAGGTGCAAAGCGCAGGCCATCTCGTCGCCCTGCATGCAGGCTATCACAAGGACCTGCTCAAGCTCTCGCCGGATGAGGTGCGCAGCAACATCGCCTATGGCAAAAGCACGCTTGAAGAAATCACAGGCACACAGCTGCACTACATGCGTCCGCCGCACGGCTTCAAGGACTGGTCCGTCATCAGCGCCATCGAGGACGCCGGCCTGCTGACAACCAACTGGAGCATCATCCCTCGCGACTGGACGAATCCTGGCGCCCAGGTCATCACGGATCGCGTGCTGGAAAAAGCTGCGCCCGGCGCCATCGTCCTCCTGCATGACGGCGACAGTCCCCAAAATAAGGCTCCGCGCGAGCAGACGATTGAGGCAGTCGCTGCCATCATCGACAAGCTGCGTGCGCAGGGCTACGAATTTGTAACTATTGAAGAATTAGCAAAGGAGAATCACTGAACATGAAATTAATCGTCGGCCTCGGCAACATTGGCCGTGAATACGAAAACACCCGTCACAACATCGGCTTTATGGTTGTAGACGAGCTTGCGCGTCGTCTTGGAGTCAGCTTCGGCAAGGAGGACCGCAACGCCTGCGCCGCTGAATACCGTGCCCCCGAAAAAATCATCATCATCAAGCCGACCACCTACATGAACCTCAGCGGCATTGCTGCCGGCGCCTATGCCAACTTCTACCACATCGCCCCTGAGGACGTTGCTGTTATTCAGGACGATATGGATATGCCTGTCGGCCAGCTGCGCATCCGCCGCAAGGGCAGCGCAGGCGGTCATAACGGCATCAAATCCATCACTGAACACCTCGGCACGAGCGAGTTTCCGCGCTTCAAAATCGGCATCGGCCATCCGGCACGCAACAACAAGGCTGTAATCAACCACGTGCTGCACCAGTTCCAGGGCGACGATAAAATCGCCATCGACGAAGCCGTAAACGAAATGGCCAGCGCTCTCGAAGCATGGATCAAGAGCGGCGACATTGAGCAGGTTATGCAGGATTATAATAAAAAGAAGCCGAAAAAGGTAGAAGAGAAGGCTGAATAAACCATCCCACATAAAGAAGGTGCGCTTCATGCTTTACGGCGGTATAAGAATAAACGATACCCAAAGCTGCATTGTTATCCTTGATGAAAGCAACAAGCTCTTCATTCCGCATGACATCATCATCGACAACACAGCTATCGCTATCAAAAACTTCATAAATTCCATGCAGCAAGGCGGCATTGCGCCAGCTGCTATTTGCTTTGCTATCAACCCTGCGCAGGTCAAAAGCTCAGCAGCCTTCAAAAGCTTCACCGAGCTTTTTGCTCAGGCAAGCTATGAGCTGCGCATAATTAATATGGCAAATGACAAATACAATCCCATTGTTGTCACCAAAAGCCGCGGTGCTGATGAAACAACAACAGCTTTAGCCTTATATCTGAAAAAGCACTTTTCTGATTCCGATATCTTTCTGGACGCTGACTATCGCCTGATATATTATTATTATGGCAGTAACCACTACTTTTATCTCTGCCTCTTCTATATTGTGGTATTCGGTAACTTCCTGATAAGCTTCCCTATATTTAACTTGTGGAATCTTCCCGTAATCTTAGGCATCATTGCTAGTCTTGGCGTCCCTTTGATGCATTCCTATCGCTGCAATCAATTAGCCAAGGCAAAGCATCCTGCCTTCATTCTGAGCAAGCATGGTATCCAATATTGTGTCGCTAATAATTATCTTGGCCCTACAAAATTAAAGCAGGCTCTTTTTTATCCTTGGAGCAGCGTCTATAAAATTGAGCAGAATAAGCCTATATTTCGCTCCAGATCCTATGATAACGATGTAACCTATCTTCTTTACATCAGAAATCAGCCAACCTTGACGCTTAATTTTTGGGAAATCAATAGCACGGCAGATGAAAACCTCAATATCCTCAAGCTTTACAAAGACCTTTTTGGCGAATAAGAAGCACATATAGCAAAACAGCACCTCACCTGAACAGAAACGTTCAAGCGAGGTGCTTTATTATTTTCTATTACTTCCACCTTAAATAAAACAGCAAAAAGGGGTCTAAAATATACAAACACTGATTTTTATATTCCAGCGCATCTAAATCAGGCATAAGCTCTGCAACAATTTTTATAATCTTATTCAAAGCAGCAGAGATACCCGAACTAGAAGGCGTTGCCTGCGAACAGAGCAGCTGACGCAGACGCTCCTTTAAAGCTGCCAAAGACAGCTCTGTTACAGGCGGATCTGCCTTCAACGCTAAAAGCAAAAGCTGATAAATATCCACAGCTCCCTCTTGCAGCAGATAAGACTTGCGTCTGCCTATTCCCTGCGCCGGTCCTTGCCTGATGGCCTGAACCAAGCGTTCATAATGCGCATAATTTCTGGCAGTCTGCCTAAAAGCGTAGCGGACTAAATCAGGCTGAATCGCCATCTGCTTCTGCACTGACGCAAACGCCAGCTGAAAGCAATTTTCCTGCATCAGCTGCGGCGAAGCAATGCTCTCCTGCGCCAAAAGACGCTCCTCCGCCTCACTAATTTGCAGGCCAAGCAGCGCAAAGCCTTTTACCGCAATCGCACGCAACTCTTCTGCACTCCATGGCAAAATCTCAATCGAAGTCGTTCTGCCAATCAAATCAGGATTACAGATAATGGCCTCATCACTTCTATGCGGCAAAGAAATAATCACTGCCTTCAAGCCGTTAAACAGCTCAGTCTTCAGCGTCCGCGCAATATACATCTGCATATCCGCAGCAATATAATGAAAATCGTCAAGCACAAGCACCTTGTTATTATCAATAAGATACCTGATAATCTGACGCTCCGTCCGATTATTAGTCATAGCCAGCTGCTGATTCATATTATTGCCAGTATTAGAATTTATGCTGGCACCTAAGCTTGCTATCCCTAAATTCAGCTTAAGCTCCGCCTGCGAACCCTTATTATTGTTATTCTGTTCACCAGTAGTCAGCACAACAGCATCAGAAAGCGGAAGCTGCTCTGCTATATGATTCCAGAAATCTGCCTTAGTCGATATCTGATTGCCGCTTAAAGCAATATAGCTCTCACTAGAAATCACATTATGGCATAAGACCGTTTTGCCAGACTTGGAAGCGCCAGTGACAAAAATAAGATTGCCCTTCATTGACAAAGCGCGCTTTAATCTGTCGTCAACAGTTTCGCCATCATCCAGCTTACGAGAAATATATGTATTTTGAGGAAAAGAACGCGGACTAAACACATCTTCAATTTGATAATTCACGTTACTCACCATCCTTACAACAAACTGTTACTTAGATTATAGCATATTATAAGCAAAAAAAATATGACTGTATTTTGTTTTAGGCTCACACAGCCTACAAAATTATGCTATACTTAAACCATCCCACATAAAGAAGGTGCGCTTCATGCTTTACGGCGGTATAAGAATAAACGATACCCAAAGCTGCATTGTTATCCTTGATGAAAGCAACAAGCTCTTCATTCCGCATGACATCATCATCGACAACACAGCTATCGCTATCAAAAACTTCATAAATTCCATGCAGCAAGGCGGCATTGCGCCAGCTGCTATTTGCTTTGCTATCAACCCTGCGCAGGTCAAAAGCTCAGCAGCCTTCAAAAGCTTCACCGAGCTTTTTGCTCAGGCAAGCTATGAGCTGCGCATAATTAATATGGCAAATGACAAATACAATCCCATTGTTGTCACCAAAAGCCGCGGTGCTGATGAAACAACAACAGCTTTAGCCTTATATCTGAAAAAGCACTTTTCTGATTCCGATATCTTTCTGGACGCTGACTATCGCCTGATATATTATTATTATGGCAGTAACCACTACTTTTATCTCTGCCTCTTCTATATTGTGGTATTCGGTAACTTCCTGATAAGCTTCCCTATATTTAACTTGTGGAATCTTCCCGTAATCTTAGGCATCATTGCTAGTCTTGGCGTCCCTTTGATGCATTCCTATCGCTGCAATCAATTAGCCAAGGCAAAGCATCCTGCCTTCATTCTGAGCAAGCATGGTATCCAATATTGTGTCGCTAATAATTATCTTGGCCCTACAAAATTAAAGCAGGCTCTTTTTTATCCTTGGAGCAGCGTCTATAAAATTGAGCAGAATAAGCCTATATTTATGAAACGCCCCAGCTCCTTTGATAACGATGTAACCTATCTGCTGTATATCAAGCAGCAACCAACCTTAACGCTTAATTTTTGGGAAATCAATAGCGCAGCAGATGAAAACCTCAATATACTCAAGCTTTATAAAGACCTTTTTAGCGAATAAGAAGCGTATATAGCAAAACAGCACCTCACCTGAACCGAAACGTTCGCGTGAGGTGCTTTGTTTTGGTTTACGTAAATAATAAGCAAGAATCACGCTCATAACGAAACGCCATTTATCAGGCTTACAGAGTTTCATAAACTAATATTTTTTGCTGTCATTCAGATTAAAATAACCTATGCAATAGCGTTTGGTTCACTCCCATGACGCAGCCAGGCACAAGCGCTGATACCAAAAAGGATAACGCCTGCTATGACAAAAAGGCTTTGCATCGGTGCATAGGTAGCAATGGCTCCGCCCAGCAGAGGACCTACCATAGAACCAAACTGCTGCGCGCTGAACATAAAGCCAAAAACGCGTCCGCGCTGGTCGGCAGATGTATTGCTGGCCAAAACCGCGCTCAGCGAAGGCTGAATGCCTGCACAGCACAGGCCATAACAAAAATTGCAGACGCAGAACAAAAGCAGTGTCTTCGGCATTGCCGTCAGCGCACTCATCAGACCGGAAAGCAGCGTTGCAGCACACAGCGCTTTATAAAAGCCGCGCTCCTGCCCGAAGCGCCCCCAGCTCGGAGCAGTAATAGCGCTGGCAATCCCTACGAGCGAAAAGGCCACGCCTGAAAGGAACATAATATTGCCCTCACCATGGTTCAGCTCTGCCACATAAAGGCTCAAAATCGGCTGAATCAGCAGGATAACCATCTGAGCTACAGCAATATAAAGCAGCGTTTCACGAATTACAGGCTGCTGCAAAAGCTGTACCTGCGGCTTTGCCGCAAGTTTTTTCGGTTCGGCCTTCGGTGGCTCGGGAATACAGAACATAAATACCAGCGTAATAATCGTCAGCAGGCCGCCTGCAACGAAGAACGAGGCACGCATGCCAAACAAAGTTGCCAGTGAGCCACCGACTAACGGGCCGATGACATTGCCGCAGGTCAAGCCTGCCTGCATAATACCAAGGCTCACGCCCAGCTTTTCCATTGGCACCAGACTTGTAGCAATCGCCAGGCAGGCGCTCCACAGTCCTGCAGCAAAGCCCTGCAGCACACGCACACCAAACATCTGCTCCGGCGTAGTTACTATGCCGCCCAAAAAGTACGACAGCGCCAAGCCTGCGCCCGCACGTACCGCCATCATCTTTTTACCGCGCGTATCAGCCATTTTACCCCAGATAGGCGCCATGATACCGCCAATCAGAAAGGTTATGGAAAAAATCGCGCCGTTCCACATTTTTACATCTTCCGTGCTCACTCCCAGCTCGTTAATCAAATACATTGGCAAAAAGGGAATAAGCATAGTATAGCCTGCGGCCATCAGCACAACATTAGCCGTAAGGATAGCCAAAATAACTTTCCAGTTTTTCATAAAAGTCCACCTCAAAATAAAAACAAAATATACAATAGAAGTTTATTATAACGCTAAGGCCGCTTTAGTGCAAATAAAAATCTAAAATAACAGCCTGCAACAACTGAAAAAAGTGAAACCACATTGCAACCAAAATGCGACCTGCCGCTTGCTTTTCGGGCAAAAGAAAACGCCCAGAAACGTTGTTCCTAGGCGGTTTTTTTATTGGAGCTACTGACGGGATTTGAACCTGCGACCTACTGATTACGAATCAGTTGCTCTACCAGCTGAGCTACAGTAGCACATAAGCTTTATTAAATTTCTTCCAGCGCCGCAGCTTCCATTGCTGCTTTTGCGGCTGCCATCTCTGCCTTAGTACGACGCTTTCTTACCTTCTTCGCACTGTTGATGCCGGCCTTTTTGATAACCTTCGCCAGCTCAGAAATAATATGCAGTTCATCGACGGAGCAATCCTTTACTAAACCGGCAAGCTCATTGCAGTAAATCTGTTCACTGCGATGAATATTATCGCATAAAAGCTCATCAACAGACACATCCAGCACATTCGCCAGATGGATGATAGTAGGTAAGCCAAGCTTGGTATTGCCAGTTTCTATATTACTGATATGCGGAGTTGACAGACCTGTTAATTTAGCGATGTTTCCTTGAGTAAGACCTTTGCGAGCACGCGCAGCCTTAATTCTTAATCCAATCGCCTTATAATCAATGTCTAACTTCACAAATGCTCTCCCCTTCGACTTATTTCCTTACTCGTTGTAATAACGTTATAATTATAGCCGATATTCTGCAAAAAGGCAAGTGTATTTTCCACTTTATTAAAAATTATTTTTTCAGCACCGGTACAGTCAGGCTGCCCTCGGGCATGAGCAAAATCTTATAATCCTTGCCCACATACTCCTCTGCCAGCTTGATAGCCTCGTCCACATCGTCCACTGCTTCAAAGAGCAGCTTACGCGCGATATTTTTATCCAGCGCAGATACAAGGATAAACTTTGCCTTCTTCATCAGGCGTGTAATCGCGAAAGCCTTATGCGCACCGATAACGAAGTTTTTCTCCAGCTCGGCCTTGATAGCGTCGGGAGAAGGATTCTCCTCCAGCGCTTTTTCCAGCGCCGCACTGCCGCTGCCCTCCTCGCATTCGCCGATGATGATGACCACACCGCCGTCGCGCACTGCGCACCAAGCGTTGTCCATCGTCTTTTGCAGCTGATAAATATTTATATCCTTCGGATAGCCGCCGCAGCTGGCGATAACAATATCCGCAGGCTCGTCCACGGGCACGCCGTAAACCTGCTCCACAAATTTGCACGCTTCGCAGTGAGCCAGACGCCAATCGCCTGCGAATACCTTCAGGAAGTTGTGCTGCGCGTCAAGAATGCTGTGGAACAAAAACAGCTTGTGCTCCTTCGCAAACAGCGCCACGCCCTCCATCTGGTCCTCATAAACAGGGTTGCCGTCAAGCTTGCCCAGCTGTGCACCCGGCTGCATCATCAGGCTGTGATTTTTGCGCACAGTCTCCATAGCTGCCACGCCCGGCAGCACAGCCTTGCGTCCGCCGCCAAAGCCGCTGAAGAAGTGATAAACAACAGTACCCGTGAGGATAACAAGGTCAGCATCACAAATCTGCTTATTCAGCCACACAGGCGTACCAAAGGAGGTTTCGCCAAAATACGCAAAATCCTCCTGCTTTTTGCAGTCGCTGTTATACATTGCCAAGCGTCCGGCAACGTCCTCGCCCACCTGCTCCACCATTTCCTCGTGGCTCATCAGGCGATGCGTGCCCAGCGCAAAGATGATGTGCATATCCTCGTCCTTCACGCCCAGCTTGTTCATCTCGTTGACCAGAATCGGCATAAAGTCATGCGTATTCGCTACACGCGTAGAATCGTTGCAAATAAAAGCAATCTTCATGCCCGGACGCACCAGCTCATTAATCGGCGCGCTGCCAATCGGATGATAAAGCGCATCCAGCACCGCTGCCTTCAAATCAGGAAGCTGCGCAAAGGGCTGCGTTTTCAGCTCGCCCATGACATACTCGTTATCCAAGGAAAAGTTTTTATAGCCATGACCATAATGATACTTGTAATCTACTAAAGACATAACCACACCTCCGTTGCAATTCAGACACGCGCATAGCTTTTATGCCGTACTTGTATATCTTTATTGTACCATAAATTGTGTGAAAAATGCTTTACTTTTTCGGCAGCGACAATAATAAAACGGTAAAAATTATGCAGCCCATACCGATATAGTCAGGCAGCAGCAGCTTTGTGTCGAGCAGCAGCACGACGGAAATAATCGAAGCCAGCGGCTCGGCGCAGGAAATCAGGCTCGCCTTCGTCGGTCCGACAATCTTCAGGCCTGCCAGATAGAAGGCATAGCTGGCAATCGTCGCACCCAACAGCAGATAAATGAAGGCCAAATAAGCGCTCATGTTCCACGTGCCCACGGGTACAAACGGATTGCTGACCGCAATCAGGCTCAGGCCGGAAATCAGCTGGCCCCAGCCGATAAGCGTCGGCGCCGTATATTTTTTGAGCAGCTCACCCGGCTTAATGCTGTAATAGGCGTAGGACAGCGCCGAAAGAAGGCCGACAACCAGCGCTATCGGCGAAATTGCCAGACTATCAAGGCTGCCATGCGTCGCGATGAGGAAAACGCCGAGCAGCGCGCCCACAATGCCGACAAGCTCGCGCCCCTCCGGACAGCGTCTTGCCTTATAGCTCATCCACACCATAACGAAAATCGGCGCCATATATTGCAGCACCGTCGCCGTCGCCGCATTGCACAGGCTTATAGTGTAATAAAAGCCCAGCTGCGCACCAAGGATACCAAGGAAGGAAAACTCCACGATATCCCACGTATTCTTTTTGATGATAGCAAAAATATCCTGCTTCTGCACCAGCGCTGCATATAGCAAAAACAGCAGGCCCGCAAGAATCTGGCGCGCCATGCACAGCCAAAAGGAATCAACCTCATGATATTGAAATAAATACTGTCCGGCAACGCCGCCCATGCCCCAGCAGGTCGCTGCACCTACGATTAAGAAAATTCCCTTCAGCATCGCTTCACCCTCGTTTCTCGTGCTAGATTTACACGTTGAAATATAATTACTACATAATATAGCACGTAAATGAAGGCTTGTCTAGAAGCCGCACAACATTAGCCTGCGGCTGGAAAATTCCTGTCCAATTGTTACACTCGCAGGCAAAATACACAAATAAATCACTTGACTTAGAGCTTACTCCAAAGACTATAATATAAATGTATTATGATAACAGGAGGCGCATGAAAATTGGCTAAAGAATTCGCACAGGCTCCCATAATCGGCAGCCAAAGAGTAAGCAAAAACGCTGAGGGCGCAGGCTCTCACGCCAAAGTATATTTCACCAAGCACATTGATGCCGAGCATCTCATAAAATTATACGACTTAATCAACGAAAGCATTTACGGCAAGGTGGCTATCAAGCTGCACACTGGCGAAAAGCACGGCCCCAACATTCTGCCGCGCGAGCTGGTCAAAGCATTGCAGCAGCAAATCCCCAACAGCACCATCGTAGAAACCAACACCCTCTATCAAGGCGACCGCTATACCACCGAGGGCCATCTGGAAACGCTGAAGGTCAACGGCTGGACGTTCTGCCCTGTCGACATCATGGACGCTGAGGGCACAGTTAATCTGCCCGTCCGCCACGGCAAGCACTTTAAAGAGGTTTCCATGGGCAAGAACATCGTCAACTACGACTCCATGCTCGTGCTGACGCACTTCAAGGGCCATGCTATGGGCGGTTTCGGCGGCTCCATGAAAAATATTGCTATCGGCTGCGCAGACGGCCGCATCGGCAAGGCACAGGTTCACGGCGTAGATAAGGACAACCTGCCCACGGACTGGAACGTTTGGCCCGGCAAGGAGCAGCTCATGGAGCAGATGGCAGAATCCGCTAAGGCCACCATCGACTTCTTCGGCAAGCACATCGTTTATATCAATGTCCTGCGCCGCATGTCCGTCGACTGCGACTGCGCCGGTGTAAGCGCCGCAGAACCGACCATCCCCGATATCGGCATTCTTGCTTCTACCGATATTTTGGCTATCGACCAGGCTTCTGTCGACCTCGTCTATGCCAAGGAAAGCAACCATGACCTCGTGGAGCGCATGGAAAGCCGTCATGGCCTGCACCAGCTCACCGCTATGCGCGAGCTGAAAATGGGCAATGACAAGTACGAATTAATCGAGCTGGATTAATAGCACAAAAAATTTACACCTCCCCACAGCATTCGTTGTATAATATTCTTGTACAGCAAATGCTATGAGGAGGTCTTTTTTATGACTATGAAAAAAATCAACGCCTTTGAGCAAGGCGAAGCAATTTTAAAAACTCTGTCTAAGGGTGCATTCTTAACTACCGCTGCCGGCGGCAAGCAAAACACGATGACCATCGGCTGGGGCAGCCTGGGCTTCAAATGGGGCGCTCCCACCTTCACCGTCATGGTACGCCAAAGCCGCTACACGAAAGAGCTGATTGACGCTAATCCGGAATTCACCGTCAGCTTCCCTGTCAACGAGGGCTTTTCCAAGGCCGTCGCTCTGTGCGGCACCAAATCCGGCCGCGATATGGACAAATTCGCAGAGGCCGGCTTAGAAGCTATCCCCGGCGAAACCGTCAGCGTTCCTGTTATCAAAGGCTGCGGCCTGCATCTGGAATGCAAAATCGTCGAGCACTACACCATGGAGGCTGACAAGTTCGACAAGGAGCTGGGCGCAAAATGGTATGGCGCAGGCGACTGGCACACCTGCTACACCGGCGTGATTACTGCCGCTTATATCGAAGAATAAGCAAAAAAAATGGCTGTCGCATTTTATTCTGCGGCAGCCATTTTTGGCTTATTTAGTTAATTTCACCTCGTCAAACTGCCTGCCATCCGGCAGAAAGGCTTTAAACTCCAAAGACTGCTCATTAGCTCTCAGCGTCATATAATTGGCCGTTTCCGGCTTCGGCGCTGTCGCTGCATCCCAGGCAAAATCTCCCCACAGCTTCGGATAGCGCACATCCCCGGCCACGCCAGTCAGGATATAGGTGATGCCAGCGCCCTGCGGAGCAGGCGCAAAGTTCTGCAAGGGCACGCGGCGGCGATAGGTATGCAGATGCGCTGTCAGCACTGCGTCCACCTTGTATTTTTCAAAGACAGGCAGCAGCTGATAGCTGAAATCAAGAAAGTGCGTCTGTGTCTGCTCGCGTCCAGACTCCGGCCCAAAGCCGTAGAGGAAGATATCACGGTGCATCAGCACCACCTTCCACTTCGCCCTGCTCGCCGCCAAATCCTTTTCCAGCCACGGCAGCTCGTCTGCCAGTAAAGCAGGCTGGAAATTTTTCATTTCCGGGAAGTTTGTATCCAGCACAACGAAATGCACCGGTCCATAACCAAAGCTGTAAAACTGGTTCGGATATTTTGCCAAACCGTTCTGCGGCACGTTGAACAGCTGCGTATAGCTCGCAGGCAGGCATTCCTTCCACTCCAGGCTGTACGCCTCATGATTGCCGATAACCGGCGCCAGCGGCAGCGCATCGCTAAACACGCTCACGCTGTTGAACCACGCCCGCCATTGGCTCGCATCCTGACCGTTATCCACCAAATCGCCCATATTGACATAAAAAGCGCTATTGGGATGACGCTGATACGCAGCACGCGCCAGCTGCTGCCAGCCGCTGTAATCAGCACTTTGCGAATCAGGAAAAATCAAAGCGGTGAAGCCAGCGCCAGCCTCCGTTTGCAGCTTGTGCCATTGGCCCTTATTTTTCGCTGTGTTAATGCGGTACTCATACGTGCTGCCCGGCGCCAGGCTGTCGAGGCGGGCAGTGTACTGAATAACGCTGTCCTTATCCGTAAAGCTGCTGTCGACAGCCTGCACGCTCCGGCTGTCGCTGCTGCCCTGCTTGCGGTATTCCAGCGTATACGGCTGCTTCACCTTGCCCTCCCACATAATAGTGCGCGCGGTTTTGTTATCTGCCGCGACAAGCTGGCGTATATGCGTAATCGCCACAGCAGCGTCACTGCCCGAATCTTCTTGCTCAGTATTTTGCGCACAGCCGCCCAACGCCGCCACGAGACATAATATAATCATTAAAAAGCTTGCTTTTCTGCTCATGCTCATCTTCCCTTTCATGTTACTTTATTATAGCATAACACCTAGAGTGCGCTCAAAGTCAAGACAGCTAAAAAAAATATAATTCACTTGTATTCACTCGTTGAAGTGATTATAATGAATATAGTGAATAAACTACGTAAGGAGTGAAATTTATTCTGTACGAAAGTGACTCTTACGAAGCTATGCGCTCGCTGAATCAAGAGCTGAGCTTCACAACCGCACAAAGCATTTTCCAAACTAATAATCTAGAATTTGCTGAAAGCAAATATTTCGCACTCGGCTTACGCAATATCAAAGATAATCAGTTCACTAATCTTGCGCTGCTTATCTCCGAACAATGTCTGCATAGCATAAAGGTCGCCGTATTCGAGGATAACGAAAACACAAAATTCCAAGCGTACCGTGAATTCACGGGCTCTATCTTCCAGCAGCTCGAAAACGCCTTCGCCTTTCTCATGCTCTGCAACCAGAACCCCTCTAACTTTTCCGGCTTAACTCGCAATGACAACTGGGATTATCCAGAAGCTGCTATCCGCGAAGCTTTGCTCAATTCCATCATCCACCGCGATTACAGCTACAGCGGCAGCATTATCATCAACGTAAACAAGCAAGCCATAGAATTTATTTCGCTCGGCGGACTGCTTCCTGGACTATCTTTAGAAGATATTAAGCTTGGTATTTCGCAGCCGCGTAACGCTAAGCTGGCAGAAATCTTCCATCGCTTAAAGTTCATCGAATCATATGGTACAGGCATCAGACGAATTTTTGCACTCTATAAAGACTGCTACGTCAAGCCTAAAATAACTGTTACGCAGCACGCCTTTAAAATTACGTTGCCTAATCTTAACTATAACAATAATCATCCCTCTATTAAGCTTGTCGCAGAAAAGCAAGCGTCCTACAGCTATTACCCCAATGCACAGCAGCAAAAGGTTTTGAGCTATGTACAGGAGCACGGAAAAATTTCTGATGAAGAATTACAGGAATTATTAGACGTAAAACGCACGCGTGCCTATCTTATTGCTAAAGAAATGCTGGACAAAAACCTGCTTGCCGTTCATGGCAGAGGCATAAAAAAATACTACTATATACCGTAAAAAAACAGCAGCTGCCTCACGCCAAGACAGCTGCTTGCTTTTTCTCTTATTTTAATATATCATTGTTTCTCCATCTTCTAGAATCACGTAATTATCAACACCACGACGCACAAGAGCTCCTCGCATTTGGCTACGTGTAATCGAAGCGTGAGCGACATTATCGAAATGTGTCAGATATAGCTTCGCTTCTGGCAATGTTTGATGTACGCAATCCACATCTTCATCATTCATTATCAACCTGCCATAAGCACGCAGCTCCGCAGCGCAAGCATTAAGCATAATTACTTCTGGCTGATAATTTGTCAAAGTTTTACGCACGCCATCAAACCAAATCGTATCTCCGGCAACGTATAAAACCTTTTCCTGCTCTGCTTTAAACACAACGCCACAAGCATCAGACGATGGCTTTATCGTGCCATGCAAAGCTGGCGTTTTATATAAGGTTATATCTGCGAACTTAACCCCATCATTTTTCAGAATACGTACATCCTGAAAACCTGAAGCTTTTAAGACCTGTGCATCAGCTTCATTTTGCACAAAAATTGGCTTATCATGCTCCAAAGCGTCACCAAAGGTGCCCTTTTGCATATTGATATCTATATGATCAGGGTGTAGATGCGTTATAATATAAGCATCTACTCCACTTAAAATGCTTTCTACAGTTTCCGGCAAAGCAAAAAGCGGCATTGGTATTTTCGCCTTTACAGGATCAACAGGCATGTAAGGATTTTCAGGAAGACTATCAAAACAACCTAACCCATATTGCTCCACAAGCCAAGGATCTAAAAGAAAAGTTTTGCCACCATAAAAAATTTTATTCGTCGCACTGCGAATTTGCTTGATTTTCATTTTGTTCCTCCCATAAGTTTTTCTTCCATTATAGACGTAAAATCACTGCAGCAAAAGAAAAAACTTAGTTCTTTACCGCAACCAATAAGTTGCGGTAAAATAAGATTGAGGTGAAAAAGCAATGCAGCCAAAGCAATTACAATATTTTATCACAGCCTATGCAACAAAAAATATCCAGCGAGCAGCAGAAAAGCTTTTCGTTTCTCGCCAAGGAATAAGTAAAACAATTCGTGAGCTGGAGCAGGAATTAGGCGCAGACTTATTCTTACGCTCATCCAAAGGCTTAGAGCCAACGGATTTTGCCGAGGCATTATTTCCCCATGCTCAAAAGCTGCTCGATGAATATAACTACATAACAGGTCTGAACACCTTGGCAAAGCAAAAGGAAAATGTTATCACAATTTACGCGCTGGATAATATCGTAAAATATTTAACAGCAGATTTTTTTCGCGACTTTCGCACACTACATCCGAATACCATTCTCAGCATTATCGAAAGCACCGACGAGGCCGCACTCAACGCCCTGCTTGCCCAAAATGCAGATTTCGCTATTACCACAGGTCCGTTGGACAACACAGTTTTTACGCTTACTCCCATATTTTATACGCATTACTGCATGGCACTCTCTGCAAACCATCCTTTAGCTGCTAAAGAAAGGCTCAGCTATCAGGATCTTCATAATCAAAAAATTATCAGTAAAGGCAGAGCCTTCCGTTGTTTTCGCGACAATATGGAAAAATATATTCTTGGTAATGGTCTAAATGTAGATATTTTTGCGGAAATCACCGATAGCGACGTTGCTCTGAAGTTAGTAAAAGAAAGCAACGTAATCTATATAAGCTATGACTACATTGCTGCAATGCATAAACAGCCTGATATCATCTGGAAAATGCTCGATGCTGAAATAACCGGTCAGAATATGTACATTGTAAGCCTAAAAAATGCGCTTCCACGCAAGATATGCCGTGATTTGCAAATTTTTTTGCTGACATGGCTGGCAGCACACAATAAAGATAAAATTATTTTGTAACCTCATCAAAAAGCTAAGCAGCTAACCTCCGACGAAGCCTTCGCCAAAGGTTAGCTGCTTATTTTCTTTTCTATTTAATTTCTGCGCCATTGCCACGCAGGAAATGGTCAACGATGATGTCCGCTGCCTGCTCCGCAGACATATCATTCGGCTCATCCGTATTCGGATTAAAAATGCTCATGGCCACGCCGAAAAAAACAAACTTCGTGCAGATTTCCGGCATCGTGTTCTTTTTCATCAGTCCATCCTTCATAGCCTGCTGAATAAGCTGATGCAGAATATCAAACTCCGCATGCAGCAGATGATGATAACGCAAAATCTGCTCCTTGAACGCCTCCGTCAGCTGCAGAGAATTGTAGCGCGAAGCAACAATATACTCGCCATCCACCTTCGCCACACGGCAGCCATTGCTTGCGCCCACCATCTCGAAGCAGATAATCTGCCAGAGCGTGCTGTTCGCGGTATAAAACAGCACCATCTCTTTAAAATAGCGCTTGAGCTTCTCCTCAAAGCTGAAATCGCCAGTCACAGCCTGCTCTAGCCGTTCCACAAACGGAGCATTTTTATCTGCCACCAGCTTATAGAAAAGCTGCTCCTTATTGCCAAAATATTTATATACAGTGCCCTTGCCCACATCCGCCAAAGCAATTATTTCATCAAGCGTTGCCTTTTCGTAGCCATGGCGCGAAAAAACCTCCTCTGCCGCCTGCAAAATACGCTTATCCTTAGGCTGCGTCATATCAATCGTCACCCCAACGACCTCCTTCAAAAAAAATCACGGACTAACCAGTCAGTATAATTATAACCTGCCTGAGCAATAAATACTAGTGATAAGCAACATTTTTCTTTTCAGGCGATTCCTCTGACAGCGTACACATAAGCTTTTCCAGCAGCGAAAAAATATTATTATAAAAAGGTCTACATAAGCACTTTCTTTCAACGATATTTTTGATATAATATAGGGTGAAGCTATCACACGCTGTCATTTTTATCAAGGTATCTAAGGAGGAGACCATATGAGCTTGAAAATAATCACTAAGCGTTGCAAGGGCTGTGGTATCTGCGCGGCTTTCTGCCCGAAAAAAGTTCTGGCAGTCAGCGAAGTCGGCAAAGTTGAAGCCATTGCTGAAGAAAACTGCATCAAATGCGGACAATGCGAAATGCGTTGCCCCGACTATGCTATCTTTGTAGATAAATAAAAAGGAGTGAGGTAACCCATGTCAAGAATCCTGCTGTTACAAGGTAACCAAGCGGTTGTTGAGGGTGCGATTGCTGCCGGTGTAAAATTTTACGGCGGCTATCCAATCACCCCTTCTACCGAAATTGCTGAACAATTAGCTCTGCGTCTGCCCCAGGTTGGTGGCAAATTTATGCAGACTGAAGACGAAATCGCCGGTCTCGGCACCGTTATCGGCGCATCCATGGCTGGCAAAAAGGCTATGACCGCAACCAGCGGCCCGGGCTTCTCCCTGAAACAGGAAATGCTCGGTCTGGCTTGCAGCGCCGAAATCCCCTGCGTTATTGTCAACGTACAGCGTGTAGGCCCTGCTACCGGCCAGCCGACCTCCCCTGCTCAAGGCGAGGTTATGCAAACTCGCTGGGGCACCCACGGTGACCACTGGCTAATCACCATCTCTCCGTCCAGCGTTCCTGAATGCTTCGATTTGACTCTGCGTGCTGTAGCACTGAGCGAAAAATATCGTTGCCCGGTTATTCTTCTGATGGACGAGGTTATCGGCCACATGCGCGAAAAAATCGAGCTGCCCGAAACCTATGACGAAATCCCGCAGGCAGAACGCAAGCGCCCGACCTGCGCACCCGAGGACTATCTGGCTTACGGCTGCGAGGAAGGCTCCAAGGTTCCTGCTATGGCAGACTTCGGCAGCGGTTACCGCTGGCACGTATCCGGTCTGGTACATGACGAAACCGGTTTCCCGAAGGGCACCGGCGAAGCAACCCGCACCTCTCAGGACCGTCTGCGCACGAAATTAGAGGATAATCTCGAAGACATCGTACAAGTAGAAAACTATCGTATGGAAGACGCTGAATTTGCTGTTGTAGCCTTCGGCGGTGCTGCCCGCACTGCTTATGAAGCTGTCGACATGGCACGCAAGGAAGGCCTGAAGGTTGGCTTCGTGCGCCCGATTACCATCTGGCCGTTTGCTGAAAAGCAAATGCAGGAGCTGGCAAGCAAGGTTAAAGGCATCCTCGTACACGAGCTGAACTGCGGCCAGTACGTTCTGGAAGTTGAACGTGCGGTAGCAGGCAAGGTTCCTGTAAGCCTGTACGCTAAATACGATAACGAATCTGCTACTCCGGCAGAACTGTTAGCTGAAATCAAAAAGGCTATGGCCTAACGGATGAGAGGAGAAAAAACGATGAGTGAAATGGAAAATTTAATCAATAAATATTTCCGCCCGGGCCGTCTGCCTCACATCTGGTGCCCCGGCTGCGGCAACGGCGTTATCACCGGCGCCATTGTAAAAGCAATTGATAAGCAAGGTCTGGCAAAGGACGACGTTGCCGTAATCAGCGGTATCGGCTGCTCCAGCCGTTCCTCCGGCTATCTGGACTTCAACACTGCCAACACACTGCATGGCCGTGCTCTGCCGATTGCTACCGGTGTAAAAATGGCTAACCCTGCGCTGAACGTTGTAGTTTGCAGCGGCGACGGTGACTGCACCGCTATCGGCGGCAACCACCTGATTCATGCTGCACGTCGCAACATCGACCTGACGCTTGTTGTTTTCAACAACAGCATCTACGGCATGACCGGCGGTCAATATTCTCCGATGACGCCGATTCATTCCAAAGCAACCACCGCTCCGTACTACACTGTAGAACCGAGCTTCAACCTGCTTGAGCTGGCAAAGGCTGCCGGTGCAACCTTCGTAGCACGCGCAACCACCTACCATGTACCTGTACTGGTTGACGTTATCGCTAAAGGCATTGCGCACAAAGGCTTCTCCATCATCGAAGCTGTCAGCGCCTGCCCGATTTCCTTCGGTCGTCAAAACAAAATGGGCGGCCCTGCACAAATGATGGCATGGCAGCGTGACCATGGCGTTATGAAGGCTGTTTGGGACCGTATGGACGAAGAAAAGAAGGCCGAGGCTGTTGCTGCAGGCAAGTTCCCCATTGGCGTACTCTATGAAAACAATGACGTTATGGAATACACCAAGGCTTACGACGAAATCATCAAACGTGCACAGGAGGGTAAATAATCATGAGACATAGCTTTCGTTTCTCCGGTACCGGTGGTCAAGGTCTGATTACCGCTGGTATTATTTTAGCCGAAGCTGCCCTCTTAGACGACAAGCTGGCTGTACAATCCCAATCCTATGGCCCGGAAGCCCGCGGCGGCTCCTCCAAGGCTGAGGCAATCATCAGCGACGAGGCTATTTACTTCAGCCGCGTTATCTGCCCGGATACACTGCTGGTAATGAGCCAAGAGGCTGCTAACAAGTTCATCGCTGACTGCGATGAGCACACCACTGTTATCACCGATACGCTCTTCGTAAATGAAGTTCCCGGCAAGTACGGCAAACGCGTTGACCTGCCTATCACCCACACTGCCAACACTGTTTGCGGCAAGACTTTGTTCGCGAACATCGTTGCTCTTGGCGCTGTAGTTGCACTGACCAAATGCGTTTCTAAAGAAGCAATTCTCAAGGCTGTTCTGAACCGCGTTCCGAAAGGAACCGAAGAGGCTAATACCAAGGCTCTTGAAGCTGGTATGGCTCTGATTGAGAAATAAAATCTGACTAAAAATTAAAGCTGCTGACCTCTGGCGTAAAGCCAAAGGCAGCAGTTTTTTTGCATTATCTCACTTTTTTCTTCTGAAGAACCACAGCGCAGCTCCGCCAACAACCACGACAGCGCCGATAATCGTCAGCCAGCTCCAGCCCTCATCATCGTCTTCGCCGTCAATAGCGCCCAACGGCAGCTCTGCCTTGCCTACAGCAACATACCACGAACCAGTCAGCTCGCCATACGTAGCAGTAACAGTCACCAGGCCGTCAGCCTTGCCAATAAGCTTGCCGTCTTCAATCACTGCAAGCTTTTCATCGCTGACGCTCCACTCTGCTTGCACAAAGCCCTCTTCGCCCATAACGAATACTTCGAGCGGCAGCTTCTCGCCGATTGCGATATGTGTAGGCATAGACGTATTCTCCAGCTGTGGCTCATATACCGTAACCAAGACCTCAAAATCCTTCTTGCCCTTTTCCAGATGGATATTTCCCTTTATAGTTGCCATGCCCGGTGCCACACTGACAAGCCTTTCTCCATCAATCTTGACGATAGCAGTGTCAGAGCTTTGCAAATCTGCAACTGTGCAGCCAATATTACCGGGAAGCATAGTTATTATCTGCGTAGTCTCTCCCACGCGCAGACTTTCCTGCTCAGGAGCAATAACCACCAGCGGAGTAGCCTGTGCATCGCTGCTCAAGGACTGCTCTTCTTCCTCCGCATCGCCCTCAAGCTCCGCATTCTCTACAGCAGGCGGAGTCTCCTCTTCAGCCTCTACCAGCGGTGCTCTTTGAGCTGCCAGCATATTCTCCGGTGTACCATAAATCAAGCCGGGTTCCTCTGCATCATTACGATATACAGCGCTCAAATCAGCAGCCACCAGATATTTGGCAATAATACTATTGGTAGGCTCATGCACTGCAACAACCTGATAGAACCAGCCATCCACAGTCTCATCAGCATAAAGCAGCTTATACGGCCTGTTCGCAGGACCTAAGCTTGTTAAATTAGCAGGAAGGCTTTCGATAATCGCCACAGCTGCATTTTCTGATACGTCAAAGGTTGCTTCGTTAAATCTATAATCGCCTTGAACTTCCAAGGGCAGCTCACCTATTTGCGTAACCGTCATCGTCTTGTCTGCCAAAACAAACTGCAGGCTTACGCTATCCTCTTCGCCTACAAGCACCTCTGCCTCGCCAACACCCTCATCGTTCAGCAGCAGGGTGCCAGCTGTCTGAAATTCCTCGGCGCTGTCATCAGCCTCACTACCGCGCACCACCTTAAATTCAAACAGATAGATATCCTCCTCCAAGGGCTTGATATTCAAAATACCATTATTAAATTGACTGCTTTCTGTCCAGACATAGCTTCCCTGAGCATCCTGCCAATTCTTTTTCGAGGCAGCAAAGCTAAGCACCGTCATGCAGCATAAAAGTATGGTTAAAAGCAGGCTGAAAATATTTCTTGCTTTCATAATCCACCCCTCCTCAAATGCTCAGGCGGAACTTCGCCGTCTTCGGATTCATGCCGTCCATCCAATATTTCACGGTATACATACCCTTCGGACATTTTTTCGCAGAGCTGCCACGTCCCCAGCCGTTCCAGCTGAATGCGAAATCTTCATTAGCATTTTTCGCCTTATACTTCACGCTATGCACCAGCTTATTATTCTTATCGAAAATCTGCGCATAGCACATCTTCCCGGCTGAAGCCTTCTTTTTAAAATATAAGCGCTGCCAGATATCGCCATTTTCGTTGCGCACAATTTTCGTTTTGCTGTATTGCATCACCAGCTTCGGCTTAAAGCTAATCCTCCGCGTTTCCTTGAAAGTCTGCTTATTCGCCAGCGTTGTTGTTGTCACAAAACGATATTTCCCTGCCGGAAGATTTTTCATATCCATGGTATAGGGAACATAACGAAAATATTTCCAGCCATCCTGATAGTCCTTATACCATTTATTCGTCGTGCGCTGCTTCCACCGCGCTGCAATCTTATTGTTTTTATCGAGCAGCACTGCAGATTCTTTAATTTTCCCCTTGCCTTCCACCAAGTGCTGTACCGACAGCCTCGTGCCGCTAAGCTTCACCTGCGTCTTGTACTCCTGTGCTGCCCAAGCCAGACTCAGTGTAGTCAAAAGCACTGCCATGCAGGCACAAAAAATAATCTTCCATCGCCGCATTTTCTCGCCCCCTTCTCCTGCTCATAAAAAAACAGGGTTTAGCTCTACTTTGTTAATTAAAGTATAGCCTAAACCCTATTTTTTAATAAGTAACTATTAGTTAGTCTGTGAGAAGAATTTCGCCAGCTGGTGACGTTTATTTTTCGTCTCCGTAGCTATATCCAGCTTCAAAAAGATGCGGTTAAGATATTGCTTAATCGTCCCCTCGCGCAAATTAAGCGCTGCTGCGATTTCCTTATTCGTATGACGCGCCGCAGCCAGCTGAGCAATCTGCAGCTCCAGCTCGCTCAGCTCCGCCAGCAGCGACCTCTCCGCAGCTGTCCTGCACAGCTTTCTCCGTCCTGCCTCCAGCTGCTCACCTAAAGCCAAAATTCTTTCTACCAGCTCAGGCTGCTCTCCCGCAAGCTCCTTTTGCAGCAGCGGCTCCAGCAGCGTGCTGTTCTGCGCGAAGGGCAGCACCAGCCTGTCAGGCGCCGCCATAGCAAGCGCTTTATGCAAGGCTGTCTGCGCCTTCGCCTGCGCTCCCAAGCCTGCGAAGGCGCAAGCCTTCTGCACCAGAAGATACAGCTGACACAAAAAATTATTATACGGCCTGCATTCTGCCAGCAGGTCATCATAACGCACCAAAAGCTCTGTGTAACGCTGCTGTGCCAGCAGACACTGTGCTGCAATAAAGTTACGGCATGGTCGCGCAGGATACAGCACCACAGCCTCATCGAACTCCATACTAGTCAGCCACTGCGGCAGATACTGCGTTTCGCCTAGCAATGCGTAATAAAAGCCCACGCACATATCCGCCGTATTCAAAAGCATGCTCTGCTGCCAGGCGCTGCCCTCGTGCCTCCGATATTTTTCTATCTGCTCCGTGCGCTCACCCTTCAGCATATCCCTTTGCATCGCCAGAAAATCACAGCACAACGTAATGCACTCCTGCCCATGCTTTTGGGCCAGATAGCCAGCCTTCCGCAGGCAGATATCCATTTCGTCTATGCGCCCCTGCAAAAGCAAAGCCTCAGCCTCCGTCAGCTCCGCTGCTCCGGCCCCATGCCAATTGCTCAACAGATAATAAGGCGGCATACAAGCATACATATCCTCCAACGTCTGCTGCAAAGCTCCGCTGTCTCGCAGATATAAGCCTAATAAGCTCGGTGCGCCAAATGACCATACGCCCTGCTTGCTCAAGGTCTGCGGCGCGCAGCTTAATAATCTATACGCCTTGCGGTGATGCTCGCTCATACGCGTAATGCTGTTGAACGCCAAAAAGCTCAGGATTATTTCCAGCTCGCCATAATAATTATTGCGCTCCTCAATAGTCAGATGGGTATTCTGCTCTAAGGCAGTGATATACCAGCCCTTAACCTGCAGCATTTCTTTAATCATATTCAGCGAAAACATCCGCCGCATTAAAATCAGCACAGCCTGCGGATATTGGCAAAGAATATCCTTAGGACAGTTATTCAGCCAGTCAAACAAATGCGCCTTATGCTCCGCTCTCATAGACCAGTCGCACAATTCCTGTACTGCTGTCAAAAGACCTGCAAAATCCTTTCCACGGTATAAGCAGTCCAGCGCTTCCTCATAATCCTCCTGCTGCACATACCATTTGCCAAATTGACAAAAAGCCTGCCGCTGTTCAGCTTCAGGCAGCAGCGCGAACGCATGCCGCGTCGCCTGCTTGAGCATATGGTGACAGCGCAGCTTCCCGTTAGCCAGCGGAATAATAAAGGCATTGTATTCCAAAAGCTGCTTGATATCCCTCTCGCAGTCTCCGCCATAAACAAAGGCTATCTGCTGCGGCGTAAATTCTTCCGGCTGCCCCATGAGCAAAAGCAGCTTCTGCTGCGCCCGCGTAAGCGGCTTCAGCAAAACAGAGGCAATCATCTCGTAAACACTGCCGCTATCGAGCATCAGCTGCTGATACTTGCTGTAAGCCAAAAAGTTCAGGTAGATAATCGAAACCCAGCCTTCGCAGGCCTCATGCAGTTCATCCAGCAGCCTTGCTGCTATAGCTAAGCCACAGCGCTGACTATATTCCGTCAGCTCCTCACGTCTGAGTGCCAAATCCTGCTTATCAAGCGTAAAAACCTGCTGTCCAAGGCTGATTAGCTGTGCCTGCGAGAAAATCTGCCCGCGACTGACTAATACAAGATGCAGCTGCTTAAAGTCTGCCTTGCTCAACGCATAAATAAATTCACTCGCCGCCTTATCCTCCAATAAATGCAGGTCGTCAATAAACCAATAGCAAGCCTGCTTCGGCAGAAGCTTGGCAAACAGCTCCAATATCAGCGCACGGCTGTTAGTATCAACAGGCATGGACTGCTGCGCCAGCGCTGCTCCCAGCGGCTCTAGCTCCCAGGCACGCTGCACGCCCTGCCAGAAGGCTTCAAGCCCTGCACCATAGATACTTTGACGGATAACGAGCTGCCCACGCTGCTCCTGCGCCTGCAAAAAGTGATTCACAGCCAAAGTTTTGCCATAGCCCATAGGCGCAACGACCAGCGTCGTGCCTGCCTGCGCTAGCTGCGCCAAAAGCTGCTGCAAACGCGCAGAAAAGTACAGGCTGTTAAGCTTCTTCATTTTCGGACACCTTATCTCACCACATTCTGCGGTGCTCCATTAAGCCATTTTTCAATATTCGCGAAAACAATGTCCGCACGCGTCTCTAACGCCTCACGGCTGGCGAAAGCCACATGCGGTGTCAGCACCGTATTCTTGGCGCTGCAGAGCGGATGATTCTCTGCAATCGGCGGCTCGCCCTCGAACACGTCGATGCCTGCACCGGCAAGCTTGCCTGCGTTCAGCGCCTCTGCCAGCGCCGCACTGTCCACTACAGGTCCACGCGCTGTATTCAGCAGCACTGCACCCTGCTTCATTTTCGCAATAGCATCTGCATTGATAAGTCCGCGCGTTGCGTCCGTCAGCGGCACATGCAGCGATACAAAATCGCTCTGCGCCAGCAGCTCGTCCAGGCTCACATACTGCACGCCTGCGTCCACCAGCTCCTGCTTTGCCGTGCGGCTGTATGCCAGCACCCTGCAGCCAAAGGCCGCAGCAATTTTTGCTACGCGCGCACCAATCGCACCCGTACCGACTACGCCGAAGGTTTTGCCGAACAGCTCAAAGCCGACCAGTCCGTCCTTCGTTCCTGCCCTGCGGCAGCGTGCATCACAAGGAACGATATTGCGGATAACGCTGATAGCCAGGCCGAAGGTCAGCTCAGCAACAGCATTCGTAGAATAGCCTGCGGCATTGCATACTAAAATATTGCGTGCGCGGCAAGCATCCAGCGCAACATGGTCAACACCGGTAAAGGCAACGGAAAGCATTTTCAGCTTTGGGCAGCCGTTGATAATCTCTGCACTCAGCGGCTGGTTCGCCAGCATGATGATATCCGCGTCCTGCACACGCGCCAGCAGCTTGTCCTGCTGTGCTTCCTTGCTCGTATAATAAACAAACTCATGACCAGCTGCTTGTAAAGCGGCGGCTAAAGCATTAATTTTTTCCAAGGCCACGCCTAACGGCTCCATAACGACTATTTTCATGATAGCACCTCGCATTTATTTTGATAAGTATATCTTACTACTGAAATGCAGGATTGGCAAATTGGAGTTTGTTGAGTTGTTAAGCGTAGTACCTACAAGGCACCCCCAGTCATCGCGCAAAGCGCGATGCCAGCCCCCTTTCATGGGGCAATGGAACTCTCGAAGAACACGCAAAAGTAAGCAATTATAATATCGTGGCGCGAATAAAAATTTTAGTAAGTGAGTGTCTGGAACCATAGAAGCAAGGGTACGTGACAAAAGGTTAACTTCTAACAAATTGTACCGCAGCTTCGTCCTGGTTCCACACGAAATTTACGTTAAGAAATTTTTCCTGAGCAGAACGATATTTTATTGCGACGCTACTCATCGCAAAACTCCAATTTTATCCCGCAACACAAATTCAGCTCTAAGCCCCATCACAAAACCGTTTCACATATTACACTTTCGCAAACGCTACTTTAACTAAAATAAATACTCACTGCGAGTTACGATATAGCTATTGATTTTCCTTGACTTTGTAATAAAATTATGATAGGAAGTCCCGGATTTTGGGATTAAGAAAGGAAGATGATTTTTATGAAGAAGAAAAATTTAACCCAAGCAATTCTGTGTACTCTGGCGGCATCTATGTTTTTCGGGGGGGGTATTCAAGTAGGTGAAGCGGCAACGGAATACACTTCAACTATTACTAGCAATGTAACTCTAAATAATGGGGATAGTGTTAACGTAACTACGCAAAATAGCGGTGCTAATATTGACCCAACGCAAAAGAACAGTGCTGCTATTGACACAACCAAAAATAACATCTCTATAATAGCTAATTCTGAAATTCCTATTACTGTTACTGCATCTAAAGATTATACAGCTGGAATTAAGATTAACGGATTTCATAAGCTAGAAACATCTGGTTCAGGAAAATTAAAATTTAATATTTTCGCTAATCAAACAGGTTATGGCATTTGGATTAATTCTGGCTATAATTCTAGCGACCCAAATTCTATTACCACGCATTTCAACACAGATTTAGATATCAATATGCAAAAAAATCCAAGTTATACTTCTAAACTCAGCCATCTAGCTGCTATTAGAAATGAGGTTTCTAATGCAAAAAACATTTTTGACGGCAATGTATCTATTGACATAAATGCTGACAACGCATCTCTTTTAGCTGGCATTGAAAATATGGAAGGTATAATGGTATTTAATAAAAGTGTAGAAATTAATACAAGCGGTCAAGATTCTACATGCTATGGAGTTTTATCACAAGACAACGCATTTACTCAGTTCACCGGTGATGTAATAATTAATACAGGAGAAGAAGGCACAGTAGCTGAAAACACCTATTCTAGTAAATTAATAATTGGCAAAAATGCAGATTCTACTTCCGAAAATAATGCTGTTAAAGTAAATATCACTGGTAACATAGAAACAGCTGTAAATTCACAAACACTTATCAACGCCAGCTCTTCCAGTTTAATAAATGGTTCAATTATAGATTATACTGATTACGATAGCAACGGAGTTCCGACTTCCACCACACTCGCCCTTCACAACGGCGCAACATGGAACAACACTGGCGAATCCAATCTCACAAATTTAGTCATGAACAATGGCGTTTTAAAGCAAGACAGCGATAAAGATATTTCCATCGCTAACTATTCTGGCACAGGCAAAGTGCTCATCTTCGCTGAACCTAATGCAAATAATAGCGGTGTCGTCCAAATAAATAAAGGTGATATTACCATCGGCAAAGCAGCTGCAAATTCTGTCCTCAATGCAGACCTTGCCAATAATAACAAAATCAACTCTATTGATAGCAATAAAGCAGAAGAGAACTTAAATGCTATCGCAAAAAAAATCACATACACTGCCAACGACGGAAAACTCACCGGTACAGTAAAATTGCAGGAAGGTTTAATTACGCCTGCTGTGTCAGCTGATTTAAACTTTGATGCAAATAACCAAGGTTACGTTAGTAATGTTTTCGTAGATACTCGCGATACAGATACTATGAACGCTATGCGCCACATCGGCGCCGCCTCCATCATTTCCTGGCGACAGGAGGACAGCACTCTCGGACAGCGTTTGGGCGCGCTGCGCGAAAGCAAGGACGATGGCGGCATCTGGGTGCGCATGAACCGTGGCAAATACGAATATGCAGGCGCGCTTAATGGACAGTACAACTTCTTCCAGATGGGCTATGATAAAGCCTTTGGCAGCTGGCACTATGGTGCGGCAGTCAGCCACAATGATGGCAAAACTACCTACACTAACGGCAAAGGCAATAACGACAGCACCTCGCTTGCGCTTTATGGCACCTGGCTGGGCAATGCCGGCCATTACGCTGATATCGTGCTCAAGGAAGGCCGTTTAAGCACGGATTACGATATCTATGCTCCCGCAGGCTACACACACGGCAAATACAATAACTGGGGCACTTCTATCAGCGGTGAATATGGAAGAAAAATTGCCTTTAAAGATTTTTACCTCACACCGCAGGCACAGCTCACCTTTATGCGTATCGATGGTAAAAATTATACAACTGCTAATAACATCCATGTCGAGCAGGACAATTTATACAGCACTGTTGGCAGAATTGGCGTAGAAATAGGCAAAAACATTGCTGATAAAGGCACTGCTTATTTGCGCACATCGCTGCTGCACGAATTTGCAGGCGATGCTGATACACATTTAACGCTTAACGGCATTAGCAACAGCTATACGCAGGATATTGGCAACACCTGGTATGAATTAGGTGTAGGCTTTAATTACCAGACTGCCACCAACAGCTATCTTTATGCAGACATAGCCAAAACCTTCGGTGATGATTACAGAACGCCGTGGCAGTGGAACGTAGGCATGCGCTGGGCTTTCTAAGTTTTCCTTAATAAAAAGAGATGGTTCAAAAATGATATGTACCCGGTTTTCTGGACACCGCTTCGAAATTGAATAATTATATTTGCATCATGGATGCTTCCCTAAATTTGGAGGGAGGCATCCATTTTGTTTTGGCTTGAATTCTTCTGTTGTTGTAATAATCGATGTATTCAGCAATAGCTTTGGAAAAAGATTCAAAAGAAGGATAATCTTTCTCAAACCCATAGAACATCTCATTCTTCAACCTACCAAAAAAAGTTTCCATAATGCAGTTGTCGTAGCAGTTGCCTTTTCGTGACATGGATTGAATGATCCCATGTTTCTCAAGTTCATTCCGGTAAAATGCATGTTGGTACTGCCATCCTTGATCAGAATGCATAATAAGACCTTTTATCGAAGAAAATCTTTTAAATGCCTTTGCAAGCATATCCTTGATCTGCTCCAGGTTTGGGCTGAGAGAAAGATTATAAGAAATAATTTCATTTGTATTCATATCTAGAATGGGAGAAATATAACATTTACCCCATGACAAATTAAATTGTGACACGTCAGTCGTCCACTTTTGCAAAGGCTTTTCAGTGCTGAAATCTCGGTTGATGATATTGTCAGCAACCTTGCCAACGTCACCTTTATAAGAATGATATTTTTCTTTGGGACGTTTTCCAGTCAATGAAAGCTGATGCATGATTCGCTGGACACGCTTGTGATTTACCTGAAAGCCACGGTTTAGAAGTTCCCTGTATACTCGTCTTACACCATATCGTTTTTTGTTTTGGTTGAAGATAGTAATGATTTCAGCCGATAAATCGGCATTTCGTTCTTTAATTTTATCGTTCTTGCTGAGTTCATAATAATATGTTGACCGAGACAATCCAATTGCACCTAACAAATTATTTAGGCCATATCCTCCTTTACGGAGTTCTTGGACGAGCGCAGCTTTTTCGCCTTGAGTTGCGCCGCGCATCTCTCTTCTCTCAAGACGATTTCTTTTTTTATTATAGCATTCTCCGCTTTCAAACGTTCATTTTCTACCCTGAGCCGAATCATTTCTTCGCGCTCAGACGGAGTAAGTGGTGCTGGTTCTATTTTCTTCTTCATGATTGGCTCCTTTGGTGGCCGTCCTTTTCGTTGTGCGACCAATCCCTGATACCCTTTCATTCTATAACATCTGACCCATTGATACAAGAGTCCTGTGGCAATTCCAGATGCAATAGCAGTTGCAGTAACTGAAGCACCAGCTAGAATTTTAGCTACTAATTCATATTTTTCTTCTGCGGTCCATATTTTGTTCTGATTTTGATGTTGTAGTGCTTCTGGTCCACAGGCATCTT
>OQVS01000043.1_pt1 | contig 54241 bp, 38 predicted proteins | sample 1691601 | NCBI WGS metagenome assembly OQVS01 (sample SAMN03418268, study PRJEB22391) | human gut metagenome | biome: human-gut; feature: organic feature; material: feces | host: Homo sapiens | place: Tanzania | collected 2013-01 | reverse complement strand
CAACCTGTGAGGAGAAGGCTGTTTACTTTGCAATCTGTAAAAGATGTCACAGGCTTGACCTGGAGCATACCTTTGAAGCTGGAGAGTGTAAACCACATACGATCGGAGAAGTGAGAGGATATCGGTGGAATCAGGACAATAGTTGTGACCTTATATATGAATGTTACGAGTGTGAGTCTATCCAGACGAAAAAGATGGAAGTAACCAGGAAAGTCATACAGGAACGCACCTGTATGCAGTCCGGGAAATATGTATATTCCGCAGTGCTGGAAGAGGACGACGACGATGTTTATGAAGCACCGGACAAAGAAGTGAAAGTGCCTGCAACCGGGCATGCACTGGCAGGCGGTAACATGAAATTTACAGAAGTGACCGGCGCAGATGGTAAGCCGGTGGTAACTGCGGTACTTCCGATCCACTGTAATAATGAAAATTGTACTTATCGGCAGAATATTCCTGCTATCGTAGAAGCGGGAAAGGATACAGCAACCTGCGTGGCAGACGGCGCGGTTATCTATACCGCAAAGGTGATCTGGAACGCACAGACCTATACAGATACGTATCAGGTAAAGATGGCAAAGCTTGGACATAAGCTGAAGAGCCATGTGGCAAAGAAGGATGCGACAACAGAGCAGGCCGGTATGCAGGAATACTATACCTGTGAAAACTGTGACAGCAAATTTGCGGATCAGGCGCTGACAAAGCCTGTAACAGATGCAGAGCTGGCGATCCCGAAGCTGACAGCGCCGGAAGGGCAGCCAAGCCAGAATCCACAGCCGGGACAGAATCCGCAAGGGGATCAGAAGCCGCAAGGGGATCAGAAGCCGGATACAAAGCCGGAAGTGATCACGCAGAAGGATGGATCGGGTATTACCATTATCAATAAGAAGAAAAAAGAGGTCAGCTATACAGGAGCAAAGAAAACAAAAGCATCGCTGACAGTACCTGCGAAAGTAAAAATCGGCAAGAAAACCTACAAAGTGACAAAACTTGCAGATTATGCATTCAAAGGAAACAAGAAGCTGAAAAAGCTGACACTTCCGAAAAACTGCTCTTATATCGGAACAGAGGCTTTTTCCGGTTGTACAAAGCTTAAAACACTGACGATCAAATCCACCAAGCTGACCGATCAGACAGTTGCGGACAATGCATTTCAGGGAATGAGTAAAAAGACCGTGATCAAAGTGCCAAAGAGTAAGCTGAAGGAATACAGGAAATTATTCAGAGCGAAGGGACTTGATAAAAAAGTGAAGCTGAAGGCAATTTAGCCAAAACTATCCTTTTGGTTAGTTCCGGATGAGCATATTTTTTGCTAAAATAAATAAAATTATGTATCTGCGAGGACAGTCGTACATAGTTTTATTGTGTAAAAGGGGTTGAGACTGCGTATGTCAGAAGAAAGAGATGGGTTTTATGTCTTTCCCGAACGGGCAAAGGCAAAGCTGCGAAAAGCATATACGGAAAAACAGCCGGTTTATATTTACGGAATGGTCGGCTATGGAAAAACTGCGCTTGTAGAGCATTTTCTTGGAAAAAAGAAATATCTGTATTTTGACGCAGCTTCATCCCCTCTTGCCTGTCTTGAGGCTCTGCATACGCAGTCAATACTGGTGGTGGACAATCTGCAGTTTCTGGAGGATGAGTTTGTCAAAGACCGTCTGCTGGAGCTGATCAGACAGTCGGAGCTGTGGCTGATCTTTATATCCAGATCCAAATGCCCGGGCTGGCTGATCAGTGCTTATCTGAAATATCGAAATTTCTGTACGATCACAGAAACAGATCTGGAACTTTCCGAAGAAGAAATAAGAAGCTATTTAAAAGGAAGAGGAATAGAAGAATACGGACCGAATGATGTCCGCTTTGTGCAGTCCTATTGCAGAGGACATGGACTTGCGATCCGCCTTCTGTGCGATCAGGCACTGATCGAAGGACGACCGGTGAAGGGACAGGATGTGTTTGACCCCGATCTGTTTGAACGATCCAGACTGATATTCTGGGACTATGTAGACAGGGAAGTCTATCAGAAATGGGATGAAGAACTGATCGATTTTATTATGAAGATCAGTATTGTACAGGAGTTTACACTGGAGCTTGCCACTGAGATCTCCGGTAGTGCGAGAACACGCTATTATCTGGAAGAAGCGGTAAATATTGGTAACTTTGTGACAATAGAAAAAGATATTTATCGCTTTGAAGAAAATGTGGTACAGAGCATGGAACGCAGGCGTTACCTGAAGCTGACGCAGGAGCAGATCTATGAGCTGTATTATAATGCCGGTCTGTATTATCGAAAGCACGGGCAGGTCGTGCAGGCACTGGAGATGTTTCGTAAGTGCCATCATGTCGGACAGATCAGTGAGATCCTGATCGAAAATGCAAAATATAACCCGTCCGTTACTTATATGTACGAGCTACGTAAGTACTATCTGGAAATGGATGAGAAGGCTGTGCGGGACAGAGTGGAGCTGATCGCAGGACTTTGTATGATCCAGTCGCTGCGGCTGGATGTGGAAAAGAGTGAATACTGGTACAGCATTCTGCAGGAAAAAGAACGCATGGCAGAAGGGAAGACAAAGCGGCTTGCCAGAAGCTATCTGGCATATCTGGATATTGCACTTCCGCATCGGGGAAGCAGCAACATCGCAGATCTGATCAAAAAATCAGCAACGCTTCTGATGAACCGAGAAATATCCCTGCCCGAATTTTCCGTCACCTCCAATGCACCGACGATGATGAACGGCGGCAAGGATTTCTGTGAATGGAGCAGACATGATAAAGAGCTGGCAAGTACACTGGGGAAGATCGTTCCGTTTGTACTTGGAAAAGCGGGAGAAGGTCTTGTGGAACTGGCACTGGCGGAAAGCAGCTTTGAAAAGGGACTGGATGATTATGAGGTCATGCGTCTGATCGCCAAAGGACAGATGAAGGCGGATGCAGCAGGAAAACTGGAGCAAAGCTATGTCGGAGCAGGACTGATGGCAAGGCTGCATTTATATAACGGACATCCGGAGGATGCGGTAGAGCTGCTGACATCTTTTAAAGAGCGGGCGCGGGCAGCGGAAAAACAGAAGATCGTATGGAACATTGAAAATGTGCTCTGTCAGATCGCCATGTATACAGAGCAGAAAACAGAGGTGGATAACTGGCTCTTGCAGGCACCGGATGAGAATCAGGAATTTTACTGCATGGAGCGGTATCGTTATCTGACAAAGGTACATATTTATCTGGCAATGAAGCGATATGATGCAGCAAATGCACTTTTGCAGAAGCTGCTGTATTATGCGCAGCTTTATAGCAGGACTTATATCCGGATGGAGTGTGAGCTTTTGGACGCGATCCTGCAAAAAGAACTGGGACTGCCATGGGAAGAAAATTTCCAGAAGCTGCTCAGTCAGGCAGAGATCTATGGCTTTACCAGAGTGATCTCGCAGGAAGCAGGCATGGCGCACAGGCTTTTGAAAGCAAAAAGCTGGACATTCCGGGATAACAGCTATAAAAAACGGCTGTATGCGGAAACGGAGAAGATGGCAAAGCAGTATCCGGGATATATGAGCTTTCAGGGAAAGCTGGAGGAACCGATCGAGGATAAGGCGCTTCAGATCTTAAAGCTGCAGGCGTTGGGGCGTTCCAATGAAAGAATCGCGGAAGAGCTGCATATCAGCGTCAGCACAGTCAAGTATCATTGCAGGGAAAATTACAGAAAGCTGGGCGTCAACGGAAAAGCAGCAGCGATCGCCGAAGCCCGCAAGAGACAACTGATATAAAGGGAATTCAGATAGAAAAATGTGTAAAGGAGAAAGAAAGTGAAAGGAAACAGGAAAATCAGAAAACAGCTGCAGGCATATCTTTGCATGCTGGTCATGGCAGTACAATCGCTGACGCCGGTCATGCAGGTATCTGCAGAGGAAGTGACAACAGTGGATGTATCCACGCAGGCAGCAGAAGCAGAGATGGCTGCAGAGAATGCGGCTGATGCTGTGACAGTATCAGATGCAGGAACCACGCAGGAGATACCGGTCTGCGATATCACGGCGGGGACACTTGACGAAGCAGATGGCTGGTCTCTCAACGACGAAGCAGAGTATGGGTATAAGGAGCTCACGATCCGGAAGAATGGTACTTATCGCCTGACGGGAAGTAATACAGCAGGGTATAATTTTTATATCCTTGTAGAAAGCGGGCTGGATGCTGTAAAGCTCATCATGGATGATGTTGTGATCCGTAATGCCTATAGGGAATACAATATAATGGCGGCAGATTCGCAGGAACCGATCAGTACTTACGTGCAGCAGAGCGATCTTGTAAAGAGAGATCATATGCCGCTTATTCTGGAAAGTGGTACAGAGGTAACTTTACAGGGAACAGCGTTCCTAGAAGGAAGCCAAGAATATGCAACAGCGATCTGGGGCGATGACGGCAGTTCCCTGATCTGTGAAGACGGCGTATTTCATGTGAATGATATTGTAGTATCTTATTTCCATATCAAGGATGCTCTGTTATGGTACAGGTATGTTGATGGGGAGAGAGATGAGGAACTGGAATATACATATATTAGTGACGTATCAAAGGATCTGGAACTGGAAAGTGTATGGCTTGGCGGACAGAAATATGACGTGAGCGGACTGGGGATCGAGATAAAATACGGTTGGCTGGAAGAATTTATGGCGAATCGTGTCAATACACCGGCATTCGAGTTTCTATTCGATGGTGGAATACTTTACAGCTATCGCTTCTCCAAAGCAATTTGGGAATATAAACGTGTTGTGCCGACGCAGGAACACTGCACAGTCATTTACGAGGAAGATGGCTATGAAGTGGGCAGAGCCTATTGCATACCCGGAGGAAACGTGGAACTTTGGCCTTCCAATGAGGAAGCGCAGATGCAGTATGTGGTAAAAGAAACCGGAGAGAGCTTTGATGGCTGCAATGTGACAGGAGATATGACAGTAGAGCTTTTGCCGGATACAGCTTATGGGATCGACGTAACGATCAATGGAGAGGTGCAGCGGTTTGCGCGGGGAGATTCTCTGCCGGAAGGATACTTTTATATCGAGACATATCCAAATGGCAGTTATCAAACTGCTTATGACTGCAGACCGGGAAAAGAGAAGGTAGTTGTGAAAAAGTTTATGCAGCTGTTGGCTCTGCGGTGCGGGGACAGTGCGGATCATCTGGAATTTATGATCGATTCCGCAGAAGACCTGAATACCTACTCAATGTTATTATCTCAAAATTATCAGAAAAACGGTGTGAAGGCATCTGAGGCAGAGCTGAAGCTGACAAAAGATATTACAGTAGACAGTATGATAAGTGACAGTTATAATTACGCTCCGTTTTATGGCACGCTGGATGGGCAGAACCATACGATCACACTGGATCTGACGGTGGACGAAGGGGATAAGAAAGATGCTGCCGGTCTGTTTCAGCGTCTGGCAGGAACCGTCAAAAATCTGACGATTGATGGCAGGATGGAAGTGCAGGACAGGAGTATTGCGGTTGGTGGTATTGCCGGTATTGTATGCGGTGAAAAAACTCTGATCAGTCATTGCAGATCTGATGTAGATATCTATATAGAAGGAAGCGAAATGGAGGCAGGTGGACTCGTTGGCATGGTTGATGCAGGCAGCCTGCAGATCAGTGACAGCAGTATAGATTCTTATAGGCGGACTTAGCCATATTTATTTGTTCCTCTCAGAGATAGAAAGAGTTGAACCGCGCTTTTGACGCGAAAAATTCGTGAACCGTTTCTCAGCCTTTCAGCCAGAAAAATAGCTTACAAGAGACAAGCGCCGCCGACTTGGCAAAAAAAAGCCACCCCGGGGCAATTTATAAATAATAACCGATACATTTTCAAACAAGGCGCCCTCCCTCCTGCCAAGCCTTCCAATAAAAAAAGCGGCTGTACTTACAAGAAGTACAACCGCTTATAGTTAATTTAGCGAACTATCACTCTAATAAGTGGTAATAGATATGAAAGAGTATTGCGGAGCGCTTTCCACATCTTCAACGTAAAGCTTAACTATTTTATTAGCTTCCAGCTCACCTTCAGCTTTTAAGGTGTAGGCATTAAGTCCAGGTTCATCTTGTTTATAAATCAAGTTGGAGAACTCAGTTTGCTTGACAACATCAGGATACTGATCAGGTGCAATTACATCGGTGGGAATTTCCAAAGGATCGGTATAAAAAGGCACCGATTCTCCTCCATCAAAGCTAATAAGCACACTAGAAATGCCCATAAGTTTCATCTTAAAGTCGATCTTAGTTTTCTTAGCCTCGATAGTATAAGGAACAAAGAAAGTAGGTTCTTGGCCTTCCTCTATAGCCGCAAACTGAATAACTTCATTATTCACGCCTTCAGCTTCGACGATTAACCTTATAGGATCGCTCTTTATAGCTTGGTCGCCTTGTCCATATTGGGCAGTTATTTGGTAATCGTCACCATAGTTATAAGAGTTTACGCCACTAGCATGCACTTTAGTTTTATCGACTATACTAGCCTGAATTTTGAAACCAAGCGCTTTCATATACTCGGGATCGGAAAATTCTACATCTAAAAGCTTAACGTTAGGATCGTCGGTAATATTGATACCAATTTGTCCATCTTTAATAGTGGGAGTAGGCCCTTTGGTAGGATCTTCGGAAGTGTAAGCGGTGGCATAAACGATAAAAGGTTGATCGTTAATGTAATAGTAGATTGGATCGTATTGTTTCTTGGAAGAATTGGCGTGGTACTTTATGTACGGGTAATGGCTAAGTAAACACTTCTCGTCAACGTATTGCATATAATACTTTTGGCCATTGTAATCACTATCGGCAAAAATATCATGGCCCTCAACTGAAGCAGGCTTTACCCTAATAGCAGAGGGGGTTTGGTCGGTAACATAAATAGGATCGGCGATAACGGTCTTAGTGTTGCCAATAGTAGCAGTAATAGTACCACCTTCAATAGTGCCATATTTTATGCCCTTGTAAGTAAGGCCCTCTAAGCTGCCCTCTTGCTTTTCGAGCACCGCCTCGTCTATACCGCTAATTTCGGCAAAAGCGCTCAAATCGTATTCTTTATTGGCAGCTATAGCTTTAAGAGACATTAGCACAGTATCTTGCAAAGGTATAACGTATTTGCTAGCGGTAAAAGTTATGCTATCGTCAGCGACTTCGTCTAATTCAGGTTCAGCTACGATAGCAACCTTATCTTCGTTAAAAGAAATATCGTTTTGACCAACAGCCACTAAGTTGCCTTCAGCGTCATAGTAAGCTGCCACTACTGAAGTAGCTTGCGGATCGACATTATTGACTGTAAATTCTTTTTCTACAGCTTCTGCGCCGTGAGTAAAAGTTTGAATATAAGAAGGATCGGTTTCGGGGCCGTTTATAAAGTTTTGGCCGTCAATTTGGCCATAAAAAGCATATTTGACAGTAACGATTTCGGATTTTATATCAGTAGCCTTAGCGGTTGAAGCAGCCAACACATTGTAATTAAAAACGGCCTTATAAGTTTTAGTTGTCGGCGTTAAAGGGTTGGGGCTAGTAGAGCCGCTGTCGCCGCAACCGGAAACGAATAAGCCTAAACCTAAGCTAGCGACCGCTGCAAAAGCAGTAAAACAAAACGTGTTTTTGTTAAGCATATGTAAAAAGACAAAACCTTTCGTTAGAAAAAATAGCCAGAACCGCTTCACAGCGGACGCTCCTAGCTTTTTTCACCAGCAAAAGAGAAACGTCCTTTTTTCGGCATTTTTTACTTTTTTATAAAAAAAACTTCACACAATAAAGCAAAAAAATAGCCTCCAGCTTCAGTAGAAGCCGGAGGCTATTCTCAGTTCAAACTAGGCTAAGCTACAAACTCAACCTAGATGAAGTGTAAGTAGAAATTACTACTTGGTAACTTCGATAGAGTCGAAGGAAGTAGCATCAACGGTGATTTCGACAGCTTCTTCAGGAGCAGCGGTCTTGGCCACGGTGAGAGTGTACTCGTTCTTACCCTCGGTCTGAGCGTAAGTGATACCTTCTTCGGTAACGGCTACGATGGCGGGATACTCCTCAGCGGTGTACTCGATAGGAGCGCTGACGTAAGAAGTAGCGTCTACGTCTAAAGTAGCTTTACCGGCAACAGCCATGGTGAAGGTCTGGTCTTTTTCAGCGTCTACTTTGACATCAGTCATGAAAGCTTTGGTCTCAGTGTTGGAGAAAGCGAGGTTCTCGTCAGCGCCGACAACTTTGACGTCCAACTTGTTGGTGCTCTCGACGGTGGTTTCGTCGTCTACTTTGTAAGTAGCGGTGACGACGGTGTTACCTTCGGCAGCGGCGATGAGGTTCAAACCTTCGGCCTTAGCGGTAGCTTCGGTGCCGGAAACGAGGGTGATCTTGCTGAGGTCTTCGATTTCGCTCTCAATACCTTCGGGCTGCGGGCCTTTACCCTCTACGTTGGTGTAACCGGTAGCGATAACGGCGATAGGCTGCTCGTTTACGGCATAGTAGAGAGCGTCTTTGCCTTCAGCAGTGAGCTCTACGGCTTTCTCGTTAGCGAGAATGCTCTTTTCACCGGCCAATACTACGGTGAGGGCTTCGTTGGCTTCTTCGGTAGCGGCAACGGTGGTTACGTCTTTACCGTCAACCTGGTCGGCCACAATCTTGATGGCGTTGGGGGTCTGGTCGGTTACGTAGATGGGCTTGTCGATAGCATACTCGGTGCCGTTTACAGTAGCCTTAATGGTGTTGGCGGCGATGGTGCCGTACTCAGCGCCCTGGTAGGTAGCGCCTTGGTTGGTATCCTGGACATAAGCCAAGATAGCTTCGTCGATACCACTGATGGTTACGAAAGGAGTTACGTTGTAAGTCTTGTCACCGGCAACGGCGGTAAGACCGATAACGGTTTCGTCCTTAGGAGCGATAACGTACTGGCTAGCGGTCATGCTGTAGGTAGCGTTAGCGAAGTCGGTTACTTCGGGAGTCTCGACAACTTCTTTACCTTCGGCATCGAATTCGATAACATCTTCGCCCATAGCAACGAGGTTGCCATCTTTGTCGTAGTAGGCAGCGATTACGCCGGAAGCATCGAGATTGACGTTCTTAACGGTAACATCGGTCTCGGCATCTTTTTCACCGTGAGTGAAATTGTAAGCAACGGGCTCTTCCATGAAGCGAGCGCCATTTTCTACACCGAAGAAAACGTATTTTACAGTGGCGATATTTTCAGCGATATCGGCTCTAGCAGTGGTCTGAGCCAATACGTTGTAGTTGAAAGTGACTTGGCCGAATTTGGCGTTTAAGGGGTTAGGAGTAGTGGAGCCGCCATCACCGCAGCCGGAGATCATCAAGCCTAAACCTAAGCTGGCTACTGCAGCGAAAGTAGCAAAACGAAACGTGTTCTTGTTAGTCATGTTTAGTAACAAATCCCTTTCGAGAAAAACCTTTGAAAGTTTGTAGGGTTTACTTCAAGGAGATGCTTTGCGAGAACATCAGCCTTATTTCCAGCGGTTTTTCCATGTAAGATAACAAGTTCCTCCACATAGTAAAAAAAATGTACTTCCGTGAAGAGAACCTGAAGTTGGTTATATAAAGAAAGTTAAACAATATGGCGTGCAGACTTTATTCTACATGGCCTTGGTTCTCCCCGATTGTTTCCCTTCCTGCCCTATTTTTTGCCTAATGGCAAAAAGATCCAGCGCCAAGAAATTTTTAGCGTATTTCCCAGCGCAAAATTTTTATAGCGCCGCTTTCACGGCTGACTACACTGTGCAACTTTATGCGTCCGGGAGTGGACAGAACCGTTACATCGATACTAAAAGTAGAACTTTTAACGCACAAATAATCCTGGATACGGAAAAGCAAATCGGCGTCCATGCCGGTAACGTTGTGCAAATCGTCTACTTTTTTGAAAGCTTCAGAGCGGCGCTTAGAGTCGATTTCATCTACCAACACTTGGCTCATACTTTCATCCAAAGCCAGAAGCACTTCTTTGGGAGCGGTATTGATATTGATTTTGCCATTAGAATCGACGCTGACCCATTCTTCCCAGGGAGTAGTGGCAGTGCCGCCTTGAGTTTGGGCTGAAGGTACATCTAATTTGTAGCCTTCATCTTCTGAATTGGCAGTAGTTTGGCTTGAATTGTCAGATCCGAACTTGCTAAATTGGCCGTTGTTGGCAGAGGTATTGCTTGCAGCCGTATTTTGGCTCTCGGTTGAAGATTGGGCGGCCGCCTGGCTTAAAGTAGCTGAACTACCAGCGGAAACAGATCCCATAACGCTTTGCAAACTGTTTTGAGCTCGGGCCGAAGCATACGAGGGGCCTTTATCCCAACCGGGCAAATTCAAAATTTCTTGCAAAGAATCGACCGGAGCATCTTTTATAGTCAGTTCATCATAATCGCTAACTTCGCCGCCTTGGTTGCGCCTTTGAGAATCGGGATCTACCCAATCGAGAAAGCGATCTTTGGCTTCTTCGCCGCAGCCCAAACCGCCATTTTCAAAAAGACGCACCAAGCCTTTTTCCAAATATTCGCAATTATCAGGAGCTTTTTGCATAGCGCTGAGAGGAAACTTGCTCTCTTCGTCAATGATACTGATGATAACGTTTTTGCCTTCCCACTCCATAGTGACGGAACCAGCAGCCCACATATCGTTTAAGCTGTCGGTATCGCCATTGTCGGCTTTAAGAAGCTCGAAGCCCATTTCGGCAGCCGAACGAGCGATCTGGTAATTGTTTTCTCTAGCTGAAGTGTAGTTTATTAGGTTTTGGGCGTCGACGCCCACTTCGCTCATTTTGGCAGCAATAACTAAAGCGACCAAAATAGCTCCCAAAACTGCCATTAAAACCATAATCGTTGCCCCCTACCAGCGATCGGCCGCTACTACAGGGCCGGTAATGAAGACTAAAGGCTCGCCGCGTTTAAGTTCAAAAGTAACTTCCACCCACTTGGGCACCCCTTCGCCTGTCCAATCTTGCTGCCAAATTTCTAAATCATCGGAAAAGCGTATTTCCATACCGATAATTTCTGAGCTTAACTTTTCCCAAGGCACCTGACTATCGTCGCCAACATCGTGTAAGCCCAAAGGATCGGCCCAAGGGTACTGCCGGTAAGCCAAGTAGTTTTTACTTTCAGCGTTTTGATTAGAGCTAATAAAATCGGCAGCTTCCAGAGAGCGCAACTTATCGTCATCTGTTTTTACCGGCTCGGTAAGAGAGAAGCTTCCGGAAGAATCGCTCATAATTTTGTAGCCCACTTCAGCAGTACCGCTGTTTTTAACTCGCAAAGGGAAATAGGTAGTCTTGAAAAGGAGTACATCTTTCCCTTTTTCACCTAGGCTTTTGCCATAGAGAGCCGATTTAAGCAAAGTGGGAGGATTGGTATGGCTGGCAGGAGCTTCAGAAGAAGAGCTTTCCGGTACGCGATCATAAAGACAACGCAATTGCCAGCGCAAACGCTCAGCCGTTTCGATAATCAATTCTTGGCGTTTGAAAGCTACTTGCGAATGGCGCACCGTATTATTCATCTGAATGGTCATGTAGGAAATCAGTGAATAAACTAAAGTGGCCAGCCCCATAACCAGCATAAGTTCAAGCAAAGTGAAGCCGCCGGAATGTCGTCTTAAAAGCAAGGCTGTATTTTTTGCACTGAAGCTGGCTTTAAACATGAATAAAAAAATTTCTGACTAGGTGCCGGAAGAAGTGCCCGAAGAAGATGAAGCAGAACTGACCTGACGCAAGCGATAAGCCTTAACTACAGCGCTATGTCCCGGACGATTGCTGCTAACTTTGCTTTCTATCTGGTCGATACGCGGATCGGAAGGCATGGCTCCGACGGTGACTTTATATTCAATATCATCTATAGAATCGGTCTCGCCGTCATTTCTCTTGGCCATGCTTTTTTCCAAACCTACGGAAGCCACGATCAGATTGCGATAGAAGGGGCCCAGGCGAGCGACACGCTGCACATGCTGGCAAAAGCCCCCAATTAAGCTGCCGAAGACCATAGAGACCAAGCCTAACGAAATGAGCACTTCCAAAAGCGAAAAGCCCAGCTTGCCTCCCCTTTCACTATTTTTTCTAGTTAGCAGCCTGTTCAAGGTCTTTCCTAATTGAAGCGCTTACTGCGCACAGACTTAGAATCTGTCGAAGGAGTTTCGGGGAAACGAGCTTGGTCGCGACTTACGGCAGCAGCCATCACTACATCTTGGCCGGTCATGTCTAACTTATAGTAGTCGATTAAATATTGCCAATTGGCTCCATGACGAATACGGTTGGCGATTTCGTTAACATCGGCAAAAGCCATACGAGCTACAGCTAAAGACAAAGCCTGATCGGCAAAAGAAAGGCCGTAAGAATTGAGTAAAGCCCTCTCTTCGTCGGTTTCTTTGTAGTAGAGACTCATGAGCCAGCCCAAAGCTTGCAACTCGGCGCCTTCTACATTGTTTAAGGCATAGATATTGTTAAGGGCATCTGGATAAGAAGAGCGACGCAAGCTCGACAAAGTAGCATAATTTTCACCTTCGACTAAAGCGCCATAAATGGGAGCCAAGGGGCCTTCTACAAAAATGCTGGGATCGACGCTAAACATAGCGGCCACATCGCCCCACTCTACTACTTCGCCAGTGCGAACTGAGAGAATAGTATCTATAGGGAAAGGCTTATATTTAGAGAGAACGCCGGCAATGACCCAATCGCCCACTTTTAAAGAGCGACCGGCAGGCAAGCGCAAAGTGGCTTCATCTAAGTCGTTGACATTTTCTAAGGCTTTTCTGATATTGGCAATATCGCTCTTAGACAGACGGAAACGTTCGACAGCTACGGGATCCGGCACAGTGGGAGAAAAAGAAGGCAAATGCAAACGACTAGCTAAGCCGGAGCGAACATCGGGAGTAAAATGGACATACTCTAAAGGTCTATTGCCATTTTGAGTATTCATTACTTTGATGACCGGCTTAGGTAAAGAAGAAGGCTCGATACCAACTGAAGCGGCTACTTCATCCCAGCGATGGTTGCGCCTTTGCTCCAATACTTCATTTAAGGAAGCGCCCGCATCCATCAGCGAAAGAGCCACAATAGCGTCGCTATAGGTATAGCCAGCTAAAAACATTTCTTCGGGCACGCGAGCCGGAATATCGTAAGCAGCAGCAAACCAACGCGAGACTAAACGCATCTCGTTTAAAGCTTGCACCGACTGATCTTGTGCAATATTTTTCTTGGCTGAATTAGGCGCCTTTTTAGCTTTGGAAGCGCGATCGTATTTTTTCACGCCGTAAGAAGCGGCTACAAGACGTCCTTCAGCCGAAACGCAAGGCTCGGCCAAACAAGGAGCGCAGAGAGAGAAACCAATGCCGGCTGTAACGGCCAGGCTGAGAGCTGTCTTATAAAACGTACCCATAGGGCGTAGGTAATTTGTCTTTCAAGGGGCGGCTCCTGCTAAAAAGCCCGTCCATTTTGAGTGAGCCTAAATGAGTAGCGGCCCAAAGCTGCTAGCGACGCGGCCCGTTTTATAAATCGTAAATTAAAGTATCAGTTTGGCCTTGGCGTTTGTATTCAATATTGACGAAAGGCATTTCGCTAATATTGAGCACTGAATTAAACAATTCTTCGCTATTTAAAATAGTTTTATTATTTACTCTGGTGATAACGTCGCCATCTTTTATGCCTAAACGGTGCAATACGTTATCTTCTTGTACAAACTTAACTTTGACGCCTAAACCGCTGGCATCGGGTTGCACTTTAATTTCAGAAATGATGGCCGCGCCGCGCTGCAAATATTTTTCAATTTCTTCGCGAGTAGGACGCACAGGCGTAGGGTTAGCTTTAGGCAATTTTACTTTAGCCTTGGCCGCTCCCTTAGGCGCATACAAACTGTCAGCTTTTTTTTCTTCTTCGGCGCGGCGCTCTTGAGCTAAATCGTAAACATCAATTTTGCTGGGCACAGGCACTGAAGACGCATTTCCGGAGGCAGTTTCAACATTTTCTTCTTCGTATTCTGAAAGAGCTGAAGGCGCTAAGGAAGCTTCATTTTTGAAAGCAGTTTTGGCTTTTACTACCGGTGCTGAAGGTGGCGGCACTTGTCCGGGATCGGGCAAAACAGGATGGCCGTTTGAAGAAAGGCTTGCGCCTGCCGAAGAAGCTAAATCGGAACTTCCGGAAGAGCTAAGCCCCAAAGTAAAATTGTTGACTCCATCTTCTACAACTACCCGGTCAGAAAGAATTTTGGACACAGTGTAACGGCCAATCTTTTGCCCTTCCGATTTTGTGTAGGAAGTGCCGTTATATTCGATAACGGCAATGCCAGAGCCGCTACCCAACATAATGCCGGAAAGTTTCAAACCGTCGGGAGAAACAGGACTAATAGCGGAAGTAGTCCCTCCACCTTCTCCCCAACCGGCTCCAGAAGATTGCACAGCTTGGAGAGATTGAGCTAAGTCGTCATTACCGGAGCTGCTATTTTGCCCTTGCCTAGCTTCTTCTCTATCTTCTTTATCGCGCTCTTTAGTGCGATCTTCTTCTTCCAAAAGTTCTTTTTCTGCAGAGGACATTTCTGCTTCGTCGCCTTGACGGCGCAAGAAAAAATTGGCTCGTCTCTTGGCCCGTCCAGGACTATAGAAATTTTCTTCAGTATTGCCCGAAGCCATCAAATTGACAGGATCAGGCTGGGGCTGACTGCCATAATTGGTGAGATTATCAAAAAATGAAGCTCCCAACCAGACTAAGCCTCCAATAAGCAAAGTAAGCAAAGCCGCCGTCAAGGGAGAGACATTGTTTTCGTTATAATTATCTTCTGAAGCCATATTTTTGACAAAGTGCGGCTAGTTTTTTTCTTCCGCTTTTTCTAATTTTTTAGCTAAACGAAGGATGTTGCAACCTTCCGTATAGCGATAAGTCATTTGATCGGTCAGCTTTTTCACCAAGAATATGCCCAAACCGCCGCAGCAACGCTCTTGGAAACCTAAATCTACATTGGGAGCGGAAACAGCCGTAGGATCGTAAGGATGGCCATTATCTATAAAGTGCACGACCAATTGGTAAGGATAGGCTTGAATTTCGGCTCGCACAGTGACAGTGACCGTTTCCTGACGTCCCTGGCCGGCATAATTCACGATATTGGTAAAAATATCGTCAACTGCAGTAGCCATAGAGCTTTTTACTTGTTTGAGAGTTTCTAAATCAAGTTCTGTTTCGTCCAACAAATTGTCTATAAAGTTGAGTACATCGTCCAACTTTTCACTTAAAGCCGGCACCTGAAGGAAACGAGCCCGAGGGCGGCGGCCATAATATTCCAAGGCCACCATAGTCACATCATCTTCCAAAGTGGAATTTTGAGCAAACTTGTCCAATTCGTCGTGCACTAAATTTATTAGAGAAGCGGGATCGTAATTGTCGCAAGCAGGGCGATTTAATACTACCTCTAAGCCACCCAAACCGAACATCTCGCCTTTTTCGTTAATAGCTTCGGTAACGCCATCTGTATATAAGAAAACACGATCGCCTTCTTCCAGGAACCAACTCTCGGCCGAATAGCTCAAATTGTCCATACCGCCAAGCACCATGCCGGAGCCAATCTTTACCGAATGCCAAATGCCGTCGCGACGGCGCAACAGAGGGCGACAGTGGCCAGCATTGACAAAGCGAAATTCGCCAGTTTCGGTATTGACGGTAGCGGCAAAAGCGGTCACGAACATGCAAGTGCTGTTATTTTCACACAGTGAGAAGTTGACACTCTCCATACAGTGTTCGAGCGTATCGCCAGATAAAATAGCATCATGCAAAGCAGTTTTGGCTGTCATCATCATTAGAGCGGCCGGAATGCCATGTTCGGAAACATCGGCAATAATGACGCAATACAAATTGTCTTTAATGCGGAAATAATCGTAAAAATCTCCGCCTACTTCTTGAGCTGGTGAAGTACGAGCACAAAGATCAAGCTGTTTAAGCTCGGGATAAGTGGGGAAAAACTTGGGCAAACAAGAGAGCTGAATAGTGCGCGCCAAATTCATTTGCTCGGCGTCGTAGGCCGACTGGCTTTCCATAAGTTGCTTCAAAGCATCTACTGTGGAATTGATACCTTGGCTTAGCACACAAAACTCAGGATAACTCGTTTCGTTTACTTTTTCTTCCAAATCGCCAGCTTCAATTTTGGCTAAGGAAGCATTGATACGCTCTAAACCATCCAGAATAACCTTTTTGACAATGCGGGAAGTGCTAAAAAAGATAGCGGCCAAAATAATCAAAAAGCCGGTAAGCATAACTTCCAAAATGGTCGTTCGCGTGGCATAAACTTCCGCCGCAGGCATAAAGGGCACCATAATGTAGCCGTATTGCGTAGTGTAGAAAGTGCAATAGCTCACCGTGCCGCGACGGTTGGCTTTTATCAATTGGCCGGCCTTGAAATGGCTGAAATCAAGCCCTGGGTAGACTTCGGCAAAGGGCGTGCCGATAAATTCTTTATTTACGCAATTGACGATCACACCATTTTGGGAAACGACATCGACGCCGCCATGCTCGCCCAGCGGCAAGCTGCCTGTTACCAACTCGTGTTCGGCCACATTGTAGGTATTTTTAAAACTGACGGCATTGAAGCCCAAACGCAAGACTCGCCCTTTGCGCTTAAGTTCGCTATAGAAAAGCAACAAGTCGCGATTGTGTCTATCGGTAACATAATCGACCGGATGGTAACTGCCCATACTGCTGACAAAAGCGCTAAAATCGGGATTGCTATCTTGCAAAGGGGCGGGCCTGTCAACTTGTACAGGGGCTCCATCTAATTGCTTATCGGAGCTAACTATAATTTTCCATTGAGCCGCATCGATAATATCGATACGACTGATACCTAAACTGCTGCGCAAGCCGTCCAAAGCAGCGTGATTCTTTTCTATGCCGGGAAAAGAATTGACTACTTCAGTGACAGTTTCCAAAGAAGTCAGCACCGTATGCATCATGCTCGAACGCATATCATAGGCGCGTTTATCGCTAGTAGCTAAAGCGCGGGCTGTATCTTTGCCCGCTTCATTAAATAGCTTGCTCACGTGCAAGCGACAGTTGCGATCTACCAAATCCAAAGCCAGCCAAGAGACAATCAAAGCAGCCAAGGAAACTACGATTAAGAGCTTTTTGCGAATAGCGGTGCGCATATTGTTCAGTTTAGGAGCTTAGGTACTTATTTATTGAACTTGCAATATTTTGGAAAAGCCGGAAATATCGAAAATTTCTTTGACAACATCATTGGCGTTAATTACGCTAACTTCAACCCCCGAGCCCAATTTTTTCTTGGCCATAAGTAAAACGCGCAAACCGGCACTGGAAATATAATCCACACCCGCAAAATCAAAAACCAATCTGCGGCACGAGCCGATAATTTCCTGAACAGCACTCTCTACTTCGGAAGCGGAATTGTTGCCGAAGCGCCCGTTTAGAGCCAGAGTAACTTCATTGCCTCCGACTTCGGGTTGAGGGACGATCTTAGTGGTAATCTCCATAATTTTAGCCTTCTCCGAATACGAAAGAATTGGCTGCTTTCAGCCGAAAAAAAAGTTTAAGAACTATTCTGGGCTGCACAACCAAACGCGAGGCCGATTTTCTATTTTTTGAGCGGCAAAACCTTTACAGCCTTTCCTACCAGATTTTAACAAAACGGCCCATTATGTTCGTTGACTTTAAGAGCTCCTGTTTCTAATATATCCTTGCGAACCAAAAGAACAGAATTTTACTTTCGGCTATGCCCGAAAAGCTCTCATTTGAAGTTTTTAACTACTGTTTTAAAGCTTTTTTGAGTTTGTTATCTTTCGGCATGGCTGAAGTTTTGATAGGCCTGGCAGCTCTTTTGGTTTGGCTGTCGGGTACTTTCAGATATATTTCCGAGTAAGGATTAAGTAAGCAGCGAGACTGCGTCTTTGTGGCTGCACCCTGAGAAATGGGGCTCAGCCTTTGGAGGGTTATTTATATGAACGAGATCAATTTGGCTGGAATGCACACCGTCCGTTCTGCGGGCGCTTTAAGCTACGGTCAAGCAGCTTCCGCTCAGCGCGAGCGCCCCTCCGTCAATGTCGAACCCGAGCAGCAGCTTGATCAAGTAAATATCGGTTCGGATCTCACCTATACCGATTCGCTGGAGTCCGTTACTCTCGCCTCCGAGCAAACAGATTCTAAGCCCTCTGTAAGTGTTGATAGTTTTACTTCGGCTACAGCTTCCGCCAAGCACGGCTTAACCAGCAGTGAATTTGACGGTTTCTTAATTGCCGATGCTTCTTCAGCTTCTGTCAATACGCAGAACCAAGTTAAAGAATTAGCTGTTTCCAGCTTAGGTACTATCGCTCTGATAGATGATATACAGCAACCTTCCGATTTGCATTCCTCTTCCGTAAGCTCTACGGCAGCTGTCGACGATGCTCAAACTGAACAAGTGGCCGGAGTAGAAATGTTCCTTAATGGTCCCTCTACTATCAGCGAAGGTATTTACAACACAGACGGTGTGCGCATCGCTTAATTTTTATAAAGTTTTTTTAGTTTGTTTTCCTCAACAGGAAGATATATTAAGGCTAAGAGAGACGAAGCGTCGAATTTTTTGACTCTACGTCTCTTTTTTTTCGCCAAAAATAGATACCGTTTAGATGGCGGTTGTTTTTCAGGAAAGGCTCTCCTCTATGGATAGACAAGACATAATCGAACTTATCAGAGAACAGACTCAATTCCGCACCGGTTTAGGCTTTGATGTGCACAGGCTTGTCGAAGGACGCCCTTTAATAGTTGGCGGTGTTAATATCCCTTACGAGCTTGGTCTTTTGGGCCATTCTGACGCCGATGTTTTGGTACATGCCGTTATGGACGCCCTTTTAGGTGCAGCCAAACTGGCTGATATTGGCGTCCATTTCCCCGACACGGATCCTAAGTGGAAAGGAGCCGATTCTTTAAAATTGGCCGCCGCCGTAGCCGATTTGGTTAAGCGCGAAGGTTACGAAATTGTCAATATTGACGCAATTTTAATCGCTCAAAAGCCCAAAATCTCTCCTTATTTTGCCACTATGGCTCACAATATTGCCACCGCCTTGGGTGTAGCCGACGCAGCCGTCAGTGTAAAAGCTACTACCACAGAAAAGATGGGATTTTGTGGCCAAGGTGAGGGCATGGCCGCTTCCGCTTCCGCTTTGTTGCGCCGTCTAGCTAAATAGAAAGGGAGAAGGGGCCAAGCTTAAGCAATTGGAATAGTCAAAGACGCCGAATATCAAGATCGGCAGTGCAGCAACAAAGGAGGGCTAAGCAATAATGGCCATAGATCATGCCAAACTCATCGAGGCTTTAAATGAAAGCGATCCCGGCGTACAGTGGTTTGCCGATATAAAATTACAAACTGTACGCAAAGTCAGTTTGCAAGATCCGCAAGGCATTGAAAGATTCAAACGCGATATGGCTGCCGACGCCAAGCGTTTTGTACAAATCCCCAAAAAGACCGGCCCTGAGCGTTATGCCGAGTTACAAGGATTTATTAAAATTGTAGCTGACAAAGCTTTGGCCTCCAGGCTTACCGACGCCCTGTCTAGCCCGGCCCCCTATCGCGAGTTTAGGCTTCTTTTAGAGCGCAAAGCCAAAGAAAAACGTCAACTCGACAACTACTTAAAGAGCTGCTCTCAAAAGCGCCTGGAAAATTTCCTTAAACTGACCCACCTCGGTTAGCTATTTTGCAATAGACTCGCTGTTTAATACTTTTAGATAAGTAGTCAAGGAGGGAAAATCGTGTCCAAAATTCGCGTCCATTACTTCGGCCATTCCGCTTTTGCTTTAGAAACAGAAGATAAGCAAGCCGTTATTATCGATCCTTTTATTACAGGCAACCCTCATATGCAAGGCCAAAGCTTACCCAAAGGGTTGGTCTTTTCTCACATTTTGCTGACTCACGGCCACGGCGATCATAGCGGCGACGCCGAATCTTTGGCAAAATTACACGGTGCAACTGTAGTAGCTCCTTTTGAATTGGCCAATCTTTTAGCAGCCAAAGGCGTAAAAACTTTCCCTTGCGCTCTGGGTGGCAAATTACATTTTTCCTGGGGCTGGATGCGCTTAGTTCCAGCTACGCATAGTTCTTCTTTCGAAGGCAAATACGCCGGCGCTTCCGTAGGTATCGTGCTTAATATAGGCGGCGTAACTATTTATCATTCCGGTGACACCGGACTTTTCGGCGACATGGAACTTATTGGCAAGCGCTACGATTTAGATTTGGCCCTTTTACCTATCGGCGGTACTTTCACTATGGATATAGAAGAAGCCGTAGAAGCGGTCAAAATGCTTAAGCCCAAAGAAGTGATACCTATGCACTTTAATACTTTCCCGGTCGTCAAAGCCGATCCGCAAGAATTTAAGCGCTTAGTTGAAGAAGAGACAGGCAAAAAAGTGCAAGTAATGGCTGCCGGCGATATTTATGAATGCGAAGGCAATAAACCATTTTAGATTGTACTCTATGTCTAAATGATAATTGATAAAAGCGTATGCTTAATTGGTCAAAATTAAGCTCGCTTTAAATTAAATTCAGCCTCCTTCGCTTAAGCTGAGGGGGCTGTTGTTCTTTTTAACTTCCCCCAAATAGACAAAGACAAATTATGAATAGCCATCGTTTTTCTTACATCCTTATATTGGCAGCCACTTTAAGTGTCGGTTTATGGTTGCCCACTACTTTGCAAACAGCCCAAGCGGCTAAAGCTGAAAATAATCGTCTGCGCCCGGCTGCGGCCACTCCGGCTGTAGCTGAGAATAGCCTTATTAGCGAGCCACTCAATTCTGACGCAGGCAAATTCAATAGTTTGGAAGCTATACGCCATTCAGCTTCCGGCTCTAAAGTGCGTTTAGTACTCAATACCCAAGCCGAGCCAGTTTTTGATTACAGTTTCAGCAACCAAGGTAAAAGTTTAATTATAGACTTAATAAATACCCGTCAAAGTAATGTAAAGCCGGAAGGCGCCCCCAAAAGCAAAGCTATCAAAAGTTGGCAAGTTAGCTGGCCCGATTTAAACCGCAGCCGCTTTACTATAAATTTTGCTTCAGCTTTACAAACAGATAAAGTCTCATTTTTTAAGCTTAAAGAGCCCCATCGCCTGGTAGTAGATATAGACACTACTCCTAAGCCACTGCCTTCAACTTACAAAATTTCTCCAGGCATAACTTGGAGCCGCCAACTTATCAAAGATCCAACCTTTGGCACTTTGCTTTGGAACCAGCTTCTTTTTGATCGTTCCGATCCACATGTAAGTGTAGATGTGGCTTTAGCTAATAACAACAATCCCCACACAGTAGCTGTGCTAAGCAAGATCGTGCCCCAAGAAGAAGGGGCCGTTGCTGGCATTAACGGCGGTTTTTTCAACATGCCTAACGGCGGCTTGCTCGGCTTAGTAGTCAAAGACGGCAAGCTCATTTCGCCCCACGTAGGCCGCCGCCCCGCCCGCAGCGTGATTGCCTTTACTAAAGACGGGCAGCCTTTTATTGATCGCCTTAAAGCTATAAAGGGCCAAGTAGTGCGCCTCAATGGCCAGCCTACTCCTCCCTTGCGTATGGCTTTGGGAGCGGGCCCCACTTTATTAAAAAACGGCCAACTTTATATTACTGCCGACGCTGAAGAGCTGGGGCCCAAAGGCAACGATATTACTAGAGCCTGCGGTCGCAGCCTTATTGCCTACAACAAAGACCAAATGATGCTGGCCACCTTATCCGGCGCCCGCGACAGTCACAGTCAAGGCTGGAAGCTGCCCGTCTTGGCCAAATATTTGCAGAAAAAAGGCATGACTGAAGCGCTCAACCTCGATGGCGGCGGCTCCGTAGGCATGGCTATAGGCCCCAATATCGTAGGCAACGGCCCCCAGGCAGGCACTTACCAACGTCCCATTGGCGACGCTTTAGTGCTAAAAGACAGTCGCGGCACCGCTTACCCAAGTTTAATTAAGATCGACTTGCCCAAAACCTTAAAAAGCGACGGTCGCGACAAAGGCCAAGCTTCCATTTTGGCTTTAAATTCTAAAGGCAACCCTGTGCCCGACGGTACGGTGCTCGAGCTTTACGGGCTGGGCCTGAGCTGCCCTAGTCAGGTGGTTACTAAAGATGGGCGGGCCGAATTTGAAGTGCATTCTTTGCGCTCTCCAGGTACAGCTAACCTCACCGCTTGTGGCTTGTTTTCTAAAGGCACGGCCAATATGCGCCTGGAGAGCGGAGAGCCACATAAGCTAATCGTCCAGCTGAGCGACTGTGTCCGACGCACCACTGCTTTATCGGCTAGCAGTAGCCAAACTTCGACATTAGCTCAGCCTACCGCTTGCCCGTCCACCAGCCAAACCCTGGCTCAGGCCCAGCCCGACGAGGACAACTTGGAAGCGCCCATTCCAGAGCAGCCTTTAAAAGGTCTAATCGATTTGGGCGAAGCGGAAACTTCGAAACCGAGCGAGGCTTCGCCAGCTTCTCCGGTGCCTAGCTTGCGTGTACAAGAGGCTACTACGCCAGCTTCTTCCAAGTTGGCTTTAACCTTAAAGGTGTTAGTTGAGGACGAGTGGCACAACGCTTTACCTTTGTCGCCATTTAGTGTAGAAGATGCGCAAGGGCAAGTTCTTTATCAAGGCCAGACCGACAGACGCGGTGCAGCTTGCTTCAATTTGGAAACGGCCGCCGATAATGCTCGCATCTTTATAAAGAGTCCCAAATTAAAAACGCTCACTCTAGAGCTGGGCGAGCAACCCCATTTTGCCAAATAGAGCTTCGGCTACTTTATCTTTGAGCTGCCGACAAAGCGGCTTTGCCTGATTTTGCGCCGAAGCGGAATATTTTTCTGCCCTAAAAAGCGCATTTTGTGGCCTTTTTGAGAAGGTGAAAGCCTATTGTTTTAGCAAAATGCGCTGGGCGGACACAAGCGCCGTTTTAGGAGAGAAACAAAATGGACATAAGTATTATAGGCTGTGGTTATGTCGGTCTGGTAACCAGTGCCTGTCTGGCCGAATTGGGGCACAACATTGTAGCGGTAGATAATGATTTAGAAAAGTTGGCCCGCTTGCAACGCCAGGAGTGTCCTATTTACGAGCCCGGCCTAGAGCAACTGATAAAAATTTATACTGCCGAAGGACGTTTGCGTTTTTCTTCCAGTATTGCCGAAGCGGTGCGCTGTAGCCAAATCATTTTTATATGTGTCAATACGCCGCCTTTGCCAGACGGGCGGGCCGATCTTTCTTTTGTAGAAGCAGTTTCCAAAGAAATCGCCGGCAATATGGATAGTTATCGCCTTATTGTGGAAAAAAGCACCGTGCCTGTGCGTACCGGCGAATGGGTTAAGCGTACCATAAGCACTTATGCCGCCAAAGGTGTCGAATTTGACGTCGCTTCCAATCCGGAATTTTTGCGCGAAGGCACAGCTATTAGCGACTTTTTGCACCCTGATAGAGTAGTTATAGGCGTTTCTTCCCAAAAGGCTTCCTCTTTATTGGTGGAGCTTTACGAGCCCTTAAATGCTCCGTTGCTCATTACCGATATAAATTCAGCCGAACTTATTAAACACTCGGCCAATGCTTTTTTGGCTCTAAAAATATCTTTTATCAATTCTGTGGCCCAAGTTTGCCAGCGCTCCGGAGCAGATATAAAAAAAGTAGCCAAAGGTATCGGCCTTGACCATCGTATTGGTATGGCCTCTATGGAAGCGGGCATAGGCTACGGCGGTATGTGTTTACCTAAAGATGTGGCGGCCTATATTAGAATAGCCAAGGATTTAGGTTACAATTTTGAGTTGCTGGAAGCTGTAGAAAAAGTAAATAATGCTCAGCGCCGCTGGGCTTTGGAGCAATTGCAAAAGCTCTATCCCAACTTGCGCGGTTTACGCCTAGCGGTGTGGGGCTTGTCTTTTAAGCCCCATACCGACGACTTGCGTTTTGCTCCGGCAGTAGAAATAATCCAAGCCCTTATCCAAGAAGGCGCTCAAGTGAAGTGTTACGATCCAGCGGCTATGGAAAAAGCGGCCCAACTACTTCCCGAAGCGATCATGTGTGAAAGTGCTTTAGAAGCTTGCAAGCAAGCTCAAGCTCTTATTATTTGCACCGAATGGCCTCAGTTTAAGAGCACCGATTTACTGAAGGTGCACCGCTATATGGCCGCTCCGATAGTATTAGATGGACGCAATCTCTTTGAGCCTAAACGTATGGCCGAACACAATTTCCGCTACTATGGCGTAGGCCGCTCCTAATATAACTAAAGTTGGCGCCAAGCCTCACTCAACTTGGCGTCAACCCCCAAAAGCCGATTTATAAGCTGTCATTATCTAAACCCAAATCGTCCAAACAACTGACAATATGGGCTGGCAGAGCTTCAGTAAAATCGATATATTCTTCTTGACGAGCTTGCAAACCGCCGCGCAAATCGAGGAAATCGCTATCGTCGTAGTGTTTGCGGCGCAATTCGTGACGGCACTGATAGATATAAGCAGCCAGCTCCCGTTCAAAATTGAGAATTTCTTGCATATCGGGAGATTCACGCTCTAAGGCCGCTTCTTGACGACACAACTCTTCCAATTCATTTAGGCCAGCTTCAGCTACAGCCTGAATTTCCTCTTCATGAGGTATTTCTAACATCCAGCGCTCTCTATCTTGGCGCAAAACAATTTCTACAGCCGCCGAGCGCATTTCCATAAGCATCTCAAATAATTCGTTATAAACTCTATCGACAATAAAGCGCCTTTTATTGTCTTGCAAAAATTCCAAAAGCTTGCTTTTCCACTGAGCTAAAAATTCATCACGCTCTAAATCTTGCTTTTCAATCAGACGGCGACGTTGCTCAGCTTCCCACTTGCCGCGCAAGATCTTAAGTTCTGGCGTTTCGTAGCCTTCTACTAATTCGGGCTGATCATTTTCATCTAATACAAGCTCGACAGCTCCGCTGGGCAATTCGCGATTTTTCAGACAATATTGATCGTAAAAATCTGCTTTTAAGTCGGCCAAACGAGCGCTTAGATTGGAGCTGAGCCGCTGTTTTTCGGCATAATAGTTGCTTTGCATTTGAGCTACAGCTTCATTGCTTTCTTCCGGAGAAGTAAATTGATTTAAGGCTTCAGCTAATTGGGCTTTAGCCTCCAAAGAACCATCTTCTTCAAAATCGGCGTCAATATCATTTTGACTGGAAGCCAAAAGTTTGTTTAATTCATCGCGCAAAGAGACTAAACTTTGCTGCTGAATGAGACTAACGTCACGCTTTTGATTATTGTCACCGACTAAATTTATTAGAGAACCGACGCCTAAAGATTGCCAAAACATAAAGATCACCTGAAAAAAAACTTCAGCTTCAAACTAGCAAAAATAAGTTTTTTTTTCAATATGGCCACAAAATCCGCATTTTTTAACCTCAACTTGCTAAAAATTATAAAAAAAAGATAGGCTCAGGAAGGAATTATTTTTAGGTCGGCGCATAAGGTGGGACTGTGAGAACTCCCAACCTTTTGAAAGATTTTGGCCTGCCCCGGATTTTCAGATGTGCAGACGCGAAAATATTCCTGGGTTCGGGCAGGGTAAGAAAGATTTTAGGCGAACTTGCCAGCATAATCTTAGGTCTCAGACCAGAGATCGCCCCGCCGCAGTTGGCTGCATAGCCGTTGCGGTTGAGTTCTTAATCAAGGAGGTGAAACACGAAATGAAGGCTCTCCGTAATTTAGCTTGCACCGCGTTCATGGCGGCCGTAATCTGCGCTTCGGCTGGTGTCGCAACAGCGGAAACAGACGTCCAGTCTAATCATCAGATGGCTCCTGGCGTATGGTATACTACTTGGATGGGTCCCGAGAACTTGGAGTTCGGTACTCCTGACGCCGGCGTAACCTGGCAGAAGGATTTCACCGGCGAAGTCGTGTACGTCGACGGTAAGTACATGAGCGTCGATATCGACGGTTCTGAAGATGACATTGCCAACTTCTACCTGTACGAAAACTTGACTCAGTACACTCCTTCCTTCGACGCTATCCGCGTTGGTTCCAAGATCGAAGTCCGCGCTGACAACCGCAACCGCGTACGTTCAGCTCGCACGATCCCGTTCTACCAGTGGTTGGAGAACCAGTCTGAGAAGTAATCTGCTTCTTATTTCTGGATTTTAGAACAGCAGCCTCGTGGAATTTTTCCTTGAGGCTGTTTTTTTGCATTTAGAGAGAAATAAATATATGATCAAACCTACTCCTTTAAGCGGTTTTCCCGAATGGCTCCCCGGCCAGCAAATTGCCGAACAGCGTGTGATAGATATTATCCGCAGCGTATATGAGTTACATGGTTTCTCCCGCCTCGAAACTAGCGCTGTAGAGCGCGTCTCTATATTGGCCGCCAAAGGCGAAATAAACAAAGAAATATACGGTTTAGGCCGTTTGCAGGGTACTCCCGGCCGCTGGGAGATGGCTTTGCATTTTGATTTAACCGTACCTTTAGCTCGTTACGTAGCTCAAAATAGCGGTGCGGTTAATTTCCCCTTCAAGCGCTGGCAAATTCAAAAAGTTTGGCGCGGCGAACGTCCCCAGGAAGGGCGCTTCCGTGAATTTTACCAAGCTGACATCGACGTTATCGGCGACGGCGAATTGCCTTTAAGTTTCGACGCCGAGTTGCCCGCCGTTATTCACGAAATTTTCCAAAAATTAGGCATTCGCGCCCAAATCAATATCAACAACCGCAAAGTGCTTTTAGGCTACTACCAAAGCTTAGGTTTAGATGAAGCTAAGAGTGCCGACGTTTTGCGCGAAGTTGACAAAATTGACAAAATTGGCGCCGATAAAGTCCGAGAAGCTCTTACTAAATTGGAAATTGACGAAGCGACAGCCGATAAGTGCTTGGCTTTGTGTTCATTAAAAGGCGCTCCTCAAGAAGTTTTAGCTAAAGCTAAAGAGTTGGGCACCGACAACGAAATTTTCCAAAAAGGCTTGGAAGAATTGGCCTTTGTCGCTGATGAACTTTCCCATATCGGCAGCGAAAATTTAATCTTTAATTTGGGTATTGTGCGAGGCTTAGACTATTACACTGGCACGATCTACGAAACTATGTTGCCAGACTATCCTAGCTTAGGCAGTATTTGCTCCGGCGGACGTTATGAGAACTTAGCTTCCCAATTTATCAATCGTAAGTTGCCCGGTGTGGGTATAAGTATCGGCCTTAGCCGCCTTATCTCTCACTTATTCGCTCAAAATGCTTTGGATTGCTCGCGCCAGACTCCCACTCAAGTGCTTATTAGCTGGCCCAGCGAAGAATTGCGCCCCGCTTGCCGCGCTATAGCCGCCACTTTGCGTGAGCACAATATTCCTACGGAAATTTTCCACGAAGTAGCCGCTTTGAAAAAGCAAATTCGCTACGCCGATCGCAAAGGTATTCCTTTCATGCTCTTCCCCCACCAATATACAGAGGAAGCTCAACTGGTTGAAGTTAAAGACTTAAAAACCGGCGAGCAAGTGCAAATGCCTTTGCAAGATTGGATTAAAAGTCAACAGAAATAGGCGCTAGCTAAATCAGTAAATAGTGGCGATTGGCAATCGTTTTTAAGCCAAATGGGCTTTTCTCAAAATAGTTGAGAAAAGCCCATTTTTCTACAGATCTACAACTTGTCAACAACAGCTGACAATAATATTCAATTTAGGCAAGTGGTTGCAATTTGACAAAATGCTTGGCGCTAAGGATAGAGGCGGCTAAGGCAACTAAAGTGGCGCCAAAAAGGAAAGCGTGAGTATTAACTAAAGCTTCCGAATAGATAAACACTATGCCTAAGCAAATAACTAACACGCCGTACCAGCGCACAAAGCTTACCTTTTCGCCAAAGCCCAACCAACCGATAAGCAAAACCAAAACATAACCGAAGCTGAGCAAAGGATATAAAAAGCTAATCGGCACCTTGGTAAGTAAAACTAGCCAAAGTACAGTAGAGAGCACATAAACGCACAAGCCGCAAAAAACTCGGGGACTTAAACATAAAGTACAAGCGTTAAGCAAAGCTTGACCTACGGAGGCGAGCAATTTTTCTTTTATTTGACCACAAGCTGAGCCTATTTTTTGTACGCGCTCCTTATTTATAGCTAAATTCATGCCGGCTTTAAGCAATATTTGGCCTATTACTCCCAAAGGTATAGTGCAAACAATTAAAAGCACCGGTTTATCAAAATCGGCAACAGCGCTTGCCCCACCATTAGTGAAAATAAGAACCGCCATCGCCAGAGCTAAAAGAAACGCAGCTACTACGCCGCTGCGACTCACAAAAGCTTTCTCCGAATAGATGGCCAAAATGCCCAAAGAGATGAGAAAAACGCCCATCCAACGCAACCAAGAGACATGCTCGCCAAAGCCTAACCAGCCCATAAGTAAAATGGCCACATAGCCGATACTGATCATAGGATAAGCGAAGCTGAGATCGACTTTGCTGAGAATAGAGAGCCAGCAAACAGCCGACAAACCGTAAGCTATCATGCCTACAAAGATCATGGGCTGGAAGAAAAGGATAATGCTATGCCAAACGAGCTTAAAGCCTTCCCAAAGGTTGCCATGTATAAAAGCTCCGGTTTCACTACCTAAAGAGAAGACGAGTTGTTTAGCCCATTCGCTTTCCATACCCAATTTAAAAAAATATTGGCCCAGCAAACTCAATACGCTGAAGGCCAAAATCAACCCCAAGGGCTTACTGTGACGATCCGCTTGGGGGTTGGTGTGTTCTTGTTCTGAAGTCATTGTTTTTTTACCAAATCGAAGATTCGGCCGGAGGTAGAGAAAAATTCAATTTATCTTCCTGATCGGCCAACTCTTTAACATAATTTTTTAGAACGACTCCACGACAGCAACGTCCATTAACGCGCACATGCACAGGTCGTTCTAAGCGTATATGTCTGACTCCATCAGCTTCGCCCAAGACAGGCAAAGCCTTAAGCCAGTCTACATCTATATAATCTTTAGTAATTTTGTCAGCACACTTTACCGAAGTATCGTCCCGACAAATTCCGCCGCGGATTCCCTGATTAATAGCTCGCTCCTGTCCATCAAAGCATAAATTCATATAAAAAATATGCATGGCTGCCAATTCATGGAAGAAATGAGAGCCCATGGACGGTTCGACAAAGCGATCTCCGTAGGGCAATTCTACGATAGCTCTAGCTCCCATAACTTGACTAATTTGCACAGGAATACCCAAATTTGGATCTAGTGAACCCCAACGGCCCGGCCCTATCAATAAATAGGGGCGTTTTTCTTTAACTAAAGCGGCGTTAAAACGAGCAATTCTGGCTGCAGCCAAACGCGCTTCACGGGCGCTTAAATTGGAGCCAGCCACAAAAATTAGATCATAAATATCATCAGCAGATCCGTGGCCTAAAGAATCACCAGTGCAAACAATATCTTGTTGATTATAACCACAAGCGTGAATTTCTTCTCCCACAGCCAAGCTAGTAAGAGGACGAAGTTGTAAAATATAAAGGGTAGGCTCGTCTTGATTGGCTTCTTCCGGCGCGGGATCGCTCTGTACTGAATAGAGAAAATCACTGCCTTTAGTGAAAGACGGCCCCAATTCGACAGCGAATTCAACTTCTACAGGACAGCCAATAGCCACTTTAAAACGCTCCAACAATTCTTCCAAACATTGAGCTAAAGGCACTTCGCCATTTTGCAAAATATTGCTAAAAGTTACAGCTCGCGGTCCCTTGTAGTCTAAAGAATCGCGCCAAGTATTGCTTTCAAGAGAAAAAACCGAACCTATAGGCGCCAAGGTTCCATCTTCTTCAGCTTGCTTCAATTTAAGTTTAACTAAACCGCTGGGATTTTCTTTGGTGGAAGCGTCCAATTCGATAGCGTAGAAGTCACGCTGAGAATAATTTAAATAAAGTTCTTGGTAGTATTGGTGAGGCAAAACTTTGGGCCACTTGGGAGAAAAGCGCATACAACTGCCGCCATCGGCTACAGTGTTGCCTAAGCCCAAAGCCATAGCCGCAATACCGTCATCGATATGCTGCGGCCCCATAGGATAATAATTGACCGACATGGCCACGCCGGAAAAACTGGGATAGAAGTAGCGACCGTGCACCGAGCCCACCGTTTCTTGCAAAATCACGGCCATTTTTTCTTCAGCTCCCAAATATTGAGCGCTAGCTAAATAAGCTTGAGCGCGAGAAGAGACAGCCGACATATAAACTCGCTTGATAGCTTGGCATATTAACTCAAAGCGGTGCGGTGAGTCTTCGTGATTGTCGGGGATCATGTAAGTAGCGTAGATGCCGGCGCAAGATTGATTTTGCGAATCTTCCAACAAACTTGAAGAGCGCACCGCCAAAGGGCCGTGCAAGAGAGAAAAAGCCGCTCGCAATTCTTCTATCATTTCCGACGGCAGCTTGGCTTTTAAGTAGATATCGGTCAATTCTTCGTCGGTAAAACCGCGCTGCGCTTTAACGCTAAAATTATTTAGCTCCATAAAGCGATCGTAAACATCGACGCCCAAGACCAAAGTACGCGGAATAGCCACTTTTAAGCCATGGCGCTCGGTAATAAAATCTTCTTTAGCTAAGAGCGAATTTATAAAAGCTATACCGCGCCCCTTACCTCCAATGGAGCCTCGACCTACACGGAAAAAATTGTGAGCAGAATTGTCACTGCGATGAACGGAAAAATCGGCTACTACTCCTTGACGCTCTTCGCGGGCCGAATCTTGCAAAATGCGAATAAGGCGCTGCCGCATCTCTTCAGGGCTGGAGAAATCGGCTAAATTGAGATTTTCTACCACATTAGCTAAATTGAAATAATTGCGAGCTCGCAACCAGACGCTAAAATTATTGTTGACGGCATGGTAGCAAAACGAGCGCAAATCGACAGTGTGCAATAAGCGCTCTAGTTCGTAAGTGTCGCGAGCCCTAGCTACTTCGGTGCGATCGGGCATACGGAAGACAAAATTGCCAAAGCCCAAGCTCTCTTCTAAAAAAAGATGCAAAGCGGGACGGAAAATTTCCGGTTTTTTGTTGGCAAAGTGCCAGCCTTTTTCTGAGGCATTTTGAGAATTGGAAGAATCTGACGATTGGAGTAAAATAGGCAATTTAGGCTTGCGCTCAGAGCAATAAGCGGCCAATTTGAAGCCGGCTTTAGTATCTTGCTTGCCTTTTACTCTGAAACTTACATCGCTAATTAAAGCTAAAACATAGCGCTGATATTTATCAAAAAGAGCTTGGGCCGACTCGTAATTGGAAGCCAATAATATTTTAGGGCGAGCCAGCATGCGCAAGGTGCGCTGAGTGAAATTTACACCTTCACCAGAAATAGAGCGACTTTGCTCAAATAATTCATCATAGAGATGGGGCAAAAAGACTGAATAGTCTGCTACCGTATCTTCTACAGTGATAATAACTTGCACGCCTGTGGAAGTAGTGTCGCGCTCGACATTAAAGCGATCTTCAATTTGATTAAACATAGCCGTAATCAAACTTAAGTCGCCTGTCCAAAGATAAGTTCCGGCCAGCCACTTAGGCAAGCGATTCCAATTTAAACCATGCAAACAAGCAGGGTCTAAAATTAACAAAATGACCGGAACTGTAGGAGCGCTTTTACGAAGACGCGACAAAAAAGCGGTGTTGAGCGAAGAGGCGTCACGTACGGCAATAACTATTAGATCGACGCGGTGGCTGGCCAAAATTTCTAAAGCGCGATCGGCTGAACAAGCGTGGCTGATGCGAGGCACGCCAACCATAAAAAATTCGGAATAGCGATAAAAAAGACGCTCAGCCAGTTGATTTTCTGTTTCCAAAATAAAAGCATCGTATTCGGAAGAGATGAACAGCACCTCGCGCACGCGATAGGAAGCCAATTCGTAAAATTTCCCCAGCGATCTCATTTTATTTTGGGCCTCTCTCTTTCTTTTTTAGCTCGTCCTTTCAGCCGGTAGCCTACTTATAGCGCTCAGATAATGCCCTGATCTACCATAGCGTCGGCTACTTTAACAAAACCGGCTACATTGGCGCCGCGCACATAATTAACAAAGCCATCGTCACTGCGTCCATAACGGACACAAGCTTCATGTATAGAAGACATAATGCGACGCAAGCGCTGCTCTATTTCTTCAGTGCTCCAACTTTCATGTGAAGCATTTTGCGACATTTCCAATCCTGATGTGGCTACGCCGCCGGCATTGACCGCTTTGCTGGGGCCAAAGAGCACTTTGTTGCGCAAAAATTCGGAAATGGCTTCCGGCATGCAAGGCATATCGGCCGCTTCTGCTACTACTGTCACACCGTTGGCAATCAAAGCTTGTGCGTCTTCTAAGAAAATTTCATTTTGGGTAGCGGCCGGAATAGCTACATCGCAAGGAATGTTCCAAGGAGCGCCACCTTCTATATATTCGGCGCCGTCAAATTCGTCGACATATTCTCTTATGCGACCGCGACGCAAATTTTTAAGTTCCATAATCCAGTCCAGCTTGTCTTCATCAATGCCATCGGGATCGTAAATCATGCCGGAAGAATCGGACATAGTGAGCACTTTGGCCCCCATCGCAATAGCCTTTTTGGCCGCAAATTGAGCCACATTGCCGGAGCCGGAAATGACAATACGTTTATCTTCTAAAGATTCGCTGCGGCGCTGTAGCATATTTTCGATAAAGTAGATAACGCCAAAACCTGTAGCTTCCGGACGCAACATTGAGCCGCCCCAGCCCAAGCCTTTATTGGTTAGAGCGCCGGAGAATTGGCCGGAAAGCTTTCGGTACATGCCAAACAAGTAGCCTATTTCGCGTCCACTTACGCCCAAACCACTGGTAGCCACATCAATTGTAGGGCCAATATGGCGGAACAACTCAGCCATAAAGGATTGGCAAAAGCGCATCACTTCCATATCAGATTTGCCCTTAGGATCGAAATCGGCCCCGCCCTTGGCACCGCCCAAAGGCAAACAAGTGAGAGAATTGCGAAAAACTTGTTCGAAAGCCAAAAACTTGATGATACTTAAATCTACACTGGGGTGGAAACGCAAACCGCCTTGGAAGGGGCCGATAGCGCCACACATTTCTACACGGTAGCCTCGGTTGATTTGGATATTGCCTAAATCGTCAACCCAAGGGACGCGAAAAATAATCACTCTTTCCGGCTCAACGAGGCGCTCTAAGACTTTCATGCGCCTGTAAACTGGATTGGCTTCTACTACAGGCACTACTGAAGAGAAAACTTCTCTTACCGCCTGGAGAAACTCAGGTTCGCCAGGATTGCGCACCGCAACTTGGCCCATAATCAAATCTAGAGTCGTCGTTCGCATACCCATATAAGTTAGCTCCGTTCACACTGTCTAAAAAGCTGCTTAATTCGGCGAGTTTCGCTTTTTTAGGCCGCCTCCCTCTTAAGTGCTGATACAACAAAGCAGCGAAGGGAGGCGGCCTAAAATGTCGAATTTTTGCAGGCTTTTTGATATTTTTTTGGAGTGTGCTGTTTCACGTGAGCAATCATGCTGTCGCTTTATATGCTCCCCTCTCGGGACAGACTGTAGAGCTCGAACGCGTACCCGATCCGGTTTTCGCCGGTAAAATGGTAGGCGACGGCGTAGCTATAGACCCAACTTCAGAAGTCTTGTTGGCCCCTTGTCCGGGAGTCGTCAAGCAAATTCATCCCTCCTGTCACGCTCTAACTCTGGAGACTCCTTCAGGTTTGGAAGTGCTTATGCACATAGGCTTGGACACGGTAGCCTTAAAGAGCGAAGGCTTTACTCCCAAAGTAAAAGTAGGCGATTCGGTGGAAAAAGGGCAAGAGCTTATTGCTTTTGACGCAGGACTTATCGCTGAAAAGGCCCGCAGCCTGATTACTTTAGTTTTAATTACCAATACCGAAGCCGTCAGCAATTTAGAAATAAAACCAGGCTACAAGAAAGCTGGTCAAGATCTGCTTATCAGTGCCACTTTAGCTCAAAAAGAAGAAGATAAAGAGACTACCTCCGGCCTGAGCTTAATGTCCGAACCTATCGTGGTGCCCAATCCTCAAGGCTTGCATGCTCGTCCAGCTGCCGTATTAGCCAATTTAGCCAAAAAGTTTAAAGCTAACTTGCAAATTGTACGCGGCGAGCAATTTGCCAATTGCAAAAGCGTCGTAGCTTTAATGAGCTTGCAAGTGCTGCACAACGAAGTAGTGCGCTTTAGAGCTAGCGGCGAAGAGGCCCAAGAAGCTTTAGATGCGTTAAGTGAAGCTTTGGCCAGCGGTTTAGGCGAAAAGCCTGAAGTTCCCGGCGTTTCTGGAGTAAGTGCCAGGCCCGATATAAATGTGCAAGCCCAGCCCATGATTACTCCCGGCCCTCTAACTCCGGCTTTGCCCAACCCACAAACTCCCGATACAGACAATTTGTTGCACGCAGTTTCTGCTTCTCCAGGCTTAGCTGTAGGGCGCATCTATCAAATGCAACGAGCCGAATATGAAGTAGAAGAAGAAGGCCAAGGCCGGGAAAAAGAGTTGCAAAAATTGCGCGAAGCTCTGAAAAAAGGCCAAAATGAGCTGGAATTTTTAGAAGTCAGCATGAAGGCCAAAGCCGATCCTAATAAAGCCGGTATCTTCGCCGCTCACCGCGAGCTTTTAGACGATCCCGATTTAATTGAGCAAGCCGAAGCTGGCATAGCTAAAGGTAAAAGCGCCGCTTACAGTTGGAAACAAGCCTACACCGGCCAAGCGGAGCGTTTAGCGCAGCTCAGCCACCAACTGATGGCCGCCCGCGCCGTCGACTTAAAAGACGTGGGTGAAAGAGTGCTGCGCTTGCTTATGGGTGAAGCTCCCACTATTCACAACTTCCCCGAAAATACGATCCTTATTGCCGAAGATTTAACTCCTTCGGATACGGCCGCTTTAGATCGCTCTAAAGTAGTCGGCTTTGCCACCGTGTTGGGCGGCTCTACTTCCCACGTGGCTATTTTAGCGCGTTCGCTCGATTTGCCAGCTTTGGCAGGCATTTCTGCTCGAGCTCTCACTATAGCTAACGGCACGCGGGCCATTTTAAGCGGCAGCAAAGGCACTTTGGAGCTCAATCCGGACGACAAGCGCTACCAAGAAGCTAAAGAAAAGCTCAAACTTCAGCAAGAACGTCGCCGCCAGTTATTAGAAAAAGCCAAAGAATCGGCCCAAACTACCGACGGTCGCCTCGTAGAAGTAGCTGCCAATGTAGGCTCGGTAGCCGATACCGAACAAGCGGTCACTTTAGGCGCAGACGGTGTAGGCCTTTTGCGCAGCGAGTTCCTCTTCTTAGCCCGCACTACTCCGCCTACCGAAGATGAACAAGCCGATATTTACGGCCAAATTGCCCGCACTTTGGGCCCTAAAGCTACGCTAATTATTCGTACTTTAGATGTAGGCGGCGACAAGCCTTTGCCTTATTTGCCTATTCCCCAAGAAGCCAATCCTTTCTTAGGCGAACGCGGTTTGCGTATTTCTTTGCTGCGTCCGGATTTATTGCGCACTCAGTTCCGCGCCATTTTAAGAGCAGCAGGCTTTGCCAAGTTGCAAATTATGTTACCTATGGTTACTACTATCGGCGAATATCGCCAAGCTAGAGCCATTTTCGATGAAGAATGCAAAAATTTAGGCGTAAAAGTGCCTTTGGGCATTATGGTCGAGGTACCCGCCGCCGCTTTAATGGCTGAAACTTTAGCCAAAGAAGTAGACTTCTTCTCTATCGGTACTAACGATTTAACTCAGTACACTACGGCTATCGACCGCGGCCATCCTCAATTGGCCAACTTGGTAGACAGTCTCCATCCCTCTATTCTGCGCTTAATTAAAATGACGGTCGACGGAGCTCACAAACATAATCGCAAGGTGGGTATTTGCGGCGGTATTGGCGGTGACTTGCAAGCTACGGCTATTTTGGTCGGCTTGGGCGTAGACGAGCTTAGCGTAGCGGCTCCAGCCATTCCTGCCGTCAAAGACAGAATCCGTCAAGTTGGCCTGGAAGAATGCCGCCAATTAGCCGAGCGGGCTTTAGCCTGTGAAAGTTCCGAAGCGGTACGCAAATTACAGGAGGATATCGAGCGGTGAACTTTTTCAAAAAAGCTTTCGGCATTTTGCAACAAATAGGCAAAGCCCTAATGTTGCCGGTAGCCGTCCTGCCTGTGGCAGGTATTTTGTTAGGCGTGGGCGCTTCTAAGTACGGCTGGATGCCTGCCAATTTAGACGCCGTCCTCAAAAGTGGCGTAAATATCTTCACTCAAGGCTGGCCTACCATTATGGCTTTGGGTGTAGCTATTTTGAAAATTATGGGCGACTCCGGCCAAGTAATTTTCAGCAATTTGCCTTTAATTTTTGCTATTGGTGTAGCTTTAGGTTTAACCAAAAATGATGGCGTTTCCGCCTTAGCAGCCGTCGTAGGCTATATGGTCATGAATGCCACTATGGGCGTTATGGCCACGATTCGCGGCCTAGACGTATTAAAGTATTGTCCCGATTGCGGAGGCTTGCTAAGCGACCAATCGGTTTTATCCACTACTACGATAATGGGCATAAAGAGCGTCGATACGGGCGTATTTGGCGGCATTGTCATAGGTATTATTACAGCGTACCTGTTTAATAAATACTATCGAATTTCGCTGCCGCCCTATCTTGGCTTCTTTGCTGGCAAACGCTTCGTACCCATTGTGACCGCCTTTGCTGCTATTGCTACTGGTATTGTGCTTAGCTTCGTCTGGCCGCCTATTGGCGCTTTCATTACTTTAGCCGGCAACTGGGCCGCCAACGAAAATCCTTCTCTGGCCGCCACTGTGTACGGCGTTGTCGAAAGAGCTTTGCTGCCTTTCGGTTTGCACCACGCTTGGAACGCTCCCTTCTTCTTCCAAATGGGCAGCTTTACCACTCCTGACGGCAACGTAGTACAAGGTGACATTACCCGCTTCTTTAACGGCGATCCTACAGCCGGAATTTTGGGCGGCGGTTTCCTCTTCAAGATGTGGGGTCTGCCCGCAGCAGCTATTGCTATTTGGCATAGTGCCAAGCCCGAAAACAGAGTACAAGTTGGCGGCATTATGATGTCGGCGGCCCTGACTTCTTTCCTGACCGGTATCACTGAGCCTATCGAGTTTTCCTTCCTGTTTGTAGCTCCGGCCCTTTACGCCATTCACGCTGTTTTGGTGGGTAGCGCCTTCTATGTCATGAACTTAGTGGGAGCTCACATGGGCTTTACCTTCTCCCAAGGTTGTATCGACTACTTACTCTATTTCCACAACGACACCAATCCCAGCTGCGTACTTTGGCTTGGCCCGATTTACGCCCTTATCTACTATGTGGTCTTCCGCAAGGCTATCGAGTTCTTTAACTTCAAAACTCCTGGACGCGAAGAAGCTATGGCCGGATCCGAAGCTGGAGGCACTGGCAGCGAATTGGCCGGTAAAGTGCTTCAAGCTCTGGGCGGTCGCACCAACTTGGTAAGTTTAGACGCTTGTATTACTCGCTTGCGCGTCGGTTTAAAAGATATATCTAAAGCCAGCCCCGACACCCTCAAAGCCTTAGGCGCTGCCGGTGTAGTCACTGTAGGTAACAACTTGCAAGCTATTTTCGGAACCCTTTCCGAAAATCTTAAATCCGACATTGAAGAGTATATCAGCGCTCACGGCGACGCTTCTGCCGCGCCCTTGCCTGCTGCCGCGCCGACCGACTCCGCCTCAAGTGAGCCTGTGGTTGTCAGCGCAACTATACGCAGCAAAGCGACTGAATTTGCCTCTTTAGTTGGCGGTATTGGCAACTTGGAAAACCTCCATTTAGCTTCCTTAACCCGAGTGGTTTTCCAAGTAAAAGACGCTTCTAAGGTTAAAGCCGAAGAATTAGCTACTAAAGGCTTTAACCTCATGAACTTGGGCCAAGGCAAATTCCACTTGGTTTGCGCTTTAGATGAAGCCGCCGCCATGAACCAGGCTTTGCTTGAAGCTCAAAAGTAGTGCTTAGCTAAGCGCTGCGGCCAAGGCCGCAGCGCCATTTGCCTAGCCTATACACATAAAAATAGCTCCGCCTTCTCTTGCAAGAAGAGAGCGGAGCTATTTTTATGCCCAACTAATTCAAGCAAAGCGCCCCCGGCGGCGGCTGGCGTGTTGCCTAGGCGCTGACTACAAAGCAGGCGTAGGCGCAGCCTCTGGCTGCGCTTCTAAAACAGAGTCGGTCGGCGCGGCAGGCGCAGCGGAAGTAGACTCACTCGTTGGCGCAGCAGACGCAGAAGCGGCAGGCGCTGCTGTAGCGGCGGAAGCGGCGCTATCTTGGGGCGCGTCGCCCGGCACAAAGCTTTCAACCTTGCGCACCAGTTTGTCAATTTGCTCAGATTGCAACCTATATTTGTGAGCAGCATCTTTAAGAGCTTGCTGCGTGGTTGGCTCTTGAGTCATGTAATGCAAATCTTCGGCAATCTGAGCAAAGCTTTTGAGTTTGCGCGAGGCTTTGTGCAAACGTTCCACCAATTCGGGAGAGCATTTGGCCTTCATTTTGCTTTCGGCGCTGGCACTTAAAGCCTTAAAGCGCTCAGTTTCGCTTACCGCCAAAGCGCTCATTTGCTGCAACTTAGTTTCATAATCGGAAACTGTACCGGAAAGTTGAGCGCTTTGATCTTTTAAAGCGGCTGAAGTATTTTGCAAGTTGACTCCAGCTTGACTAAGCTGCCTATCCAAGCGATCCAATTGCATAGAAATAGCTTTTTCTTCTTCATCAAGCTTAGAGTGCATTTGCCCCAATTGACTGTGAGCATCTTTGCTAGCAATACGCAATTCATTACTGTAAAAACGCAAATTGGAAGCTAAATCTAATATTTTGCGAGAGAAACCTTTAGCCGTCATTAAAGTGCGCACAGCCAAAGTTTGCTTATTAAGATCTTTAAAAGGAGAGCCAGCTAAAGCCGAATCGTAAGAAGCCGCAGAAGAAAGCGGAGTGCGCAAACGCACACAAGAGCCGCTCTCCAAAAATGTATCGGAAATTCCTGGAGTAATTTCCAGCCACAACAAACTTGTGGAAGCTTCCAAGACGCTAGCGGAGCTATCTTCGGGAATGCGAGCAGAAAAATCTGTGGCTACAGTAACAGCAATATTAGCATCCGGGCCAAAGCGCTCTTTGTCTTCTGCGGTGCAAAAATCGATCTCTTTAACATAACCAATATCGACGCCGGCCATCTTGACGTCATAATTTTCTTCCAAACCCGGAGTCTCTTTAAAAATCAATCGATATTGGTTGGCAAAGATACGGCTGTCCCTAGTTTCGCTGCTGGGAGCGAAAATGAACAAAAGAACAACCATCAGAACCAATAAGGCCCCTATTTTCGATTCTTTGCTCAAGCTAACTTTCTCCTTATTTTGCTTTGTGTTGGACTACTTGGCTTCTTGCCAAGCTTGAGAAACCAGTTCTTTTACATCCCAAGCTTGATCGCCAATTTCAGACTCACAGTCGCTTTTTACTCTATCAGCACTACTTAAACAAGCCAAAAATTCGATATTACCAGCCGGCCCTTTAATAGGCGAAAAAGTAAGTTGCTCAACTCTCAAGCCAATACTTTGACAAAAAGCGATAAACTTAGTCAAAACTTGTTCGTGCACTTCAGGGCGGCGCACTACTCCGCCTTTAATATTTTTGGGGCCAGCTTCAAATTGAGGCTTAATTAGACAAACGATCTGACCATTGGCAGCCAAAAGTTCTTTAGCAGCCGGCAAAATAAGCTCCAAAGAGATAAAAGACAAGTCCATAGTCACTAAGTCTAAAGGCTCGGCAAACATATCAGCAGTTAAATAGCGAGCATTGGTGCGATCCATAACTACCACGCGACTGTCTTGGGTGAGCTTGTAGTCCAAAAGGCCCTTGCCTACATCTACAGCGTAAACTTTGGCCGCTCCACCTTTAAGCAAGCAATCGGTAAAACCGCCGGTAGAAGCTCCCAAATCGGCCACAACCTTGCCTTCGGGAGAGATATTAAAAGTATTTAAAGCTTTTTCTAACTTAAAGCCGCCGCGGCTGGAGAAAGGAATGCCTCGTCCTTGAATAGTTATTTCCGATTCTTCATCGACTAAAAAACCGGCTTTGTCACGGCGAACACCATTGACGAAAATTTGACCGGTCATTAAAAGAGATTTGGCTTTTTCTCGAGTGGGAGCCAAGGCTCGCTCCACTAAAAGCAAATCGAGACGCACTTTAGGATTTTTCATGGGGGAGCAGCTTTCTTTAATTTCAAGAAAAAAGGCCGGAGCCAAGCTTTGACCTTTTCCGGCTGTTGCAATTAAACAAATTTTATTTTTGAGTTTGGTCAGCGGGAATCGACGGCGTAGGAGGCGCAGTAGGCGCGGTCGCAGCTTCAGTTCCAGCAGCCGATACAGATGAAGCCGTCGGATTGGTAGACGCGACAGGGGGAGCCGATTCTGAAGAGGCAGCATTTTGCGCGGCTAAAATTTGTGTCTGGCGCGATTTTACTTCTAAAGAAACTAAATGGGCCGAACCAGCTTGCAAATGAGCTCGGGCAAAACGCAAACAAACCGGACTTAAGAAATAGACTAAAACGCTTTGCATAACCAGAGTGACGGCCAAGCAAATACCCAGAACCCAAATATGCTGCCTTATTTCTTGTTCCAGATTCAAAGGATCGGCCAAAAAGACTACATAAGCTGCCGCTTCACGTTTTTTGCTACTATCCAGCTCGGCCACAGCCGCTTTCCAAGTCTTGCCAGCCAACTTGACGTCGGAACTACTGATCTTAAATTGGGAGCTGCCTTTGCCTGACTCGTCAAGATTTTGACGCGGGCTCCAATATTTGAGCATTTTGTCTAATTCGGCAGCGATAGTCGGAGTGGGACGCGAATCGGAACGCTTGTCGTAAGCAGAAACGACTTTACCTTGAGCAACCAACACCAAAAGGCCGGGAGGCATATTTTGGCTCCACTTGACCAGCGCTTTGTCGTCTATACGCTCAGCTAAAAGCAAAGCCCCGTTTTTCTTTTTTTCGTCTTTAGCCCCCTTATTGAGAGCTACAGCCACTACGTTGTAAAGAGGCGCAGAAGATGAAGTAGAAAAGCGCAAGCACCCTTTGCTGGCTTCCCCGAATTTAAATACTGAATCGAGGAAATCAGCGTCAAGCTTGTCAAGGCTTTTGAGCGAGTCGGCTTTATCGCCAGATTCACCTTTTTTGCCATGGGTTTCCGCTTTGCCAAAGTCGGTTTCAGAAGGAGTGCCGCCACCTTTTTCTTTAGGAGCAGTGCGCTCAGTAAATAAGCAAACATTGCCTTCGGTATCGACAATAGCTACCGCATCTTTGGAGATGTTGGCTAAAGCGGTAAGCATGTCACTGCTTAATGCTTTTTTGTCGGCTTCGGAAAGAGAATCAAAACTTTGCTTTAAATTGGTGCTGTTTCTGTAGGCGTCAAGGCAAGAATCGGCAGCTAAAAATTCGGCTTGCGTAACTGAAGTGTCAAAATCGCGTGTGCTCGTATAGCCAAAAGCTTTTACGCTTTGCACTAAAGCGGCGGAAAGTTCGCCTTCACCTCTAGTGCGGGCTAAGTAGATCACGGAAGAGGCCACAATACTGAAGGAGAATAGGTAGATCACGGCCACCATAACCACAGCACGCCAACGGAAGCCGCCAATCAAGCGCTTTAATCTGTTTTTGATTTCCGCGCTCGTAAATGAATTCATGGTGACAGCCTAACCTTCCCAAGAAGCGCGGCAGTACACCAGCCAGAAAAAAAAATGCCTCTGCCGAGCCGTATTCTGTCGCGCATTCTTGTTTTTATCGCCTATTCCTGCCGAAAAAGCGCCTTTCCCACTCGGCCTATACTGAGGCTTTGAGTGGCTAAAAGCCACAACCGGGAAGGGGTAAAGGTCGCCGAACTTGAAAGGCCGACAGAATAGCAAAGAAGTTTTGAGAGTTGAAGGAAAAATTGAGTCTTACTACTCCTGAGTGTTTTGAAGAAAAAGATCTTCAATACTATTTGGGCGCTTTGCGCAGCGGCCGCCCCTTTGCCGAATATTCCCCGTTAGCAGGCTCGGATTCTCACAAGTTTCGCGGCACCATTATTTTTTGCCAACCCTACATCGGAGCTCCCGACGCTTTGGGCGAAGAACTTTTGCACAACATTATTGCCGAGCTGAACAACTTACAAGAATTGCCCAGATTTATAATTTTTATGCACGAAGCGGTGCGCCTATGTACCGAAACTTCTGAATTGTTGCCAATTTTGCAATTTTTGCAAAAGCGCGGCTGTTCTCTGCGTATTTGCGAGCATTCGGCTCAAAAATTGTCCTTATGCGACGAAATAAAAGTCGGCCATTTGGTTTCCGCCCACCTTATTTTGGAAATTTGCCTTAAATCAGAAAAGGTTATACGTTTTTGACTATGATCCAGCTTTCACTAATTGTTCCCACTTATAACGAAAAAGAGACCCTGCCAGTTTTAGCGGAAAAAGTATTTGCGGCCCTAGATAAAGCTTCTATTAGCGGAGAATTGGTTGTAGTGGACGATAATTCTCCCGACGGCACCGCCGCTTTAGCTGAAAAGCTTAGCGAAAAATACCAAGGACGCATAAAAGTAGTAAAACGCAGCGGCAAGCTCGGCCTCTCTTCTGCCGTTATTGCCGGTTGGCAAGCCGGAGAGGGCGAAATTTTGGGAGTAATCGACGCCGATTTATCCCACGATCCCAACATATTGCCCGATATGGTCTACTCCATAACTAATGGCGGCGCCGACATTGCTATGGGCAGTCGCTACATAAAAGGCGGCGGTGTGCGCAATTGGCCTTGGTACAGACGCATAACTTCTCTAACTGCCGTAGCTATGGGCTGGCCGATTTGTCCAGTCAACGACGTTACCAGCGGCTATATGCTTATGCGCCGTCAAGTAATTGAAGGCGCTGAGTTAAATCCAATTGGCTTTAAGATCAATTTGGAAGTTTTAATTAAAGGCCATTATAAAACTGTCACTGAGGTGCCTTTTATTTTTGAAGATCGTTTAGCTGGCAAAAGTAAATTCGGCGGCGGTGAAATAGTAAATTATCTCAAGCACCTGTGGGCTCTCACTCTCTATTGGCTAAAGAATCATCCTCAACGCACCAAAGTGCCTTACACTCCCTTCCCGGGGAAGAACTAAGGAGTCGCTATTATGGAAGAGAATTGGTTAAACGACGAATATGTAGCCTATTATAACCGCAACTACGCCACAGAAGCCGAATATTTTAAGCACTGTTTAAACTTACTTAAAATTAATAGCGACGACACTTTAATAGACTTCGGTTGCGGCAACGGCGAATTTTTAAGTTTGGCTGCACCCATAGCTCAAAAAGTGTACGGGCTGGATATTTCCAAGTTGCAAATTGAGCTGACAAGCCAAAATTTAAACCATTACCCCAATACAGAACTTATTTGCAGCTCTTTTACGGCTTACAAGCCGCAGCCGAATACATTTAGTAAAGGCTTTTCCCGCAAAGCTTTGCACCACTTAACCGACGCCGAGAAAGCTATTTTTGCCCAAAATATCGGCCCGGCCTTTAAAAGCGGCGCCTTGTTATATATAGAAGACGGTATCTTTTTTGAGTTTGAGCGACCGCAATTGCAAGAAAATTGGGAAAAATTGAAAAAACAAGCCGCCCAATATTACGGCGAGGCCTGGAAAACCAAAGAGCACGACGTCATGAATAGCTTTCTCAACGAATTTCCCTGCGGAGTAAAATATTGGCAAAGCTGCCTAGAGGAAGTCGGCTTCAAATTGATCGGCCTTATGCCTAAATGTTCCTTTTACGGCGGTATAATGCTACAAAAAAGATAAAGACGCTCTGTATTTAACCTATCACCCTACCTGAAGCCGCACTTTTTTGCTTGCGGCTTTATTATTTGTGTGAGACAATAGCAGGAATAGCATTATTATTTATTGCTTGAGTGGCTGGTTTTTTTGTCAAAAAGGCCGCTTATATGCTGTATTTTCCCTCTGGGTTCGATCTGTTTTTGCTTTTTTGGCAAATAATTTTTGAATAAACGAGAACATCTACGAATGGAAGAAAAAGTAACTTTATTTGCTCCCGGTTCTTTAGGAACATGCTGGTATGGAAAATATCACTATTTGGAACCTTGGGTAGGTTGCCAACACAATTGCCCTTATTGCTACGCTCGCTCTCGCGTAGCTGTCAACAATACTTTAAACGAACTGAATGCCAAATTTGACGATCCGGCCCTTCTCTATCCCGAAGAAGAATTGCTGCGTCGCATCCACGAAGAAGTAAACTCCGGCAACATTAACATATTAAAGCTTTCTCGCTACACCGATATTTTTACGCCTAAGTTTGTAGAAAGCGGCCTGAGTTTAGAAATTTTAAAAATTCTCAGCGCCTCCAAAGTCAATCGAGTAATTATTACCACTAAAGGACTGCCCAGCCGTGAAATTATCGATTTAATGAGCAAATGGCGCGAAAAGTTCTCCTATAACGCCGCCTTCAGTCCTTCAGTTATGCTCAATCCCAATCCGCTGGCCAAGTTTGTCAAAAACTTAAAGCCTTTGCAACCACGTTTAGAAGCAGCCGAAGAAATTTGCCAAGCCGGTTGCCTGACAACAATTCACCTCGATCCTTTTATTGCGCAAATTGACGACCGCGACGAAGCATTGCTGCCTTTCCTCGATTTATTGGAGCAGCACCACTTAAAGCGCGTCATGTGGTCGTACTTGCTCTTCTCGCCCGGCATTATGGATGCTATACGCCAAGCTTTAGATCCAGCCGAATTGGAGAAGATCTTGTCTCGCTACAATTTTGACGCTAGTCGCAAAATTTTGCCTGGCCAAGACGACACAGTGTCTTTTTCACAAAAGAACGAAGTAGCTTTAGCTTCTGTCGATAAAGTGGCCACAGCTCTTATGCAGCGCAATTTCCAATTTGTGCTTTGCTCCTTAAAAAGCATTCGCGGCTTAAATTTGCAAAAATATCCTCGCAATATGCTCTGCGATGGCAAGTTCTATGCCTAAACTATTTTTGCCCAACGCCGAAAATGTGATCCCAACCTCTGAAGGCGGCTTTAGTGAATTTTTTCAGCATAAAACTTTGAAAGTTTTCCCCCGCTTTCTTTGCTCACTGAATCCAGGTGATGTGTTGGTAACGCCTACTCAAATCGAGCCTTCTTTCCAGAGCTATATTTGCTCTTTACTCGATTTGGGAACACCCGAGCAAACAGTTATCAATGTCAAAATGGCTGCAAGTTGCCTCTTGACCGACGCTATTAAAGCCGACGCCGCCGCTTTACAAGCCATAAAAGAGCGCTGCCAAGGTGAAGATTGGTTTGTCGAGCCCTACATTCAGACCGAGCCTATTTTTGAGCTGGGCCAACAATTGGAGTTGCCCGTAAAAGGCACCGCCCAAAAATACTTGGCTTTAGGCTTAATCGACAACTTAAATAGCAAAGACTTTTGCAAAGCTTTGGCTATAGGTGCGGGTTGCCAAGTGCCGCCGGGAATGTGTGCCGATAATAGTTCCAGCCTGAAACAGCTTATCGACACCGTTTCGGCCCAGCTCTCAGCCCAAAATGAGCAAAAACAGCCCAAACTTATGTTGCGCAAAATTCAATCGGCTGGCGGCGCTGGCAATTTAGCTGGCACTGCCGACGAATTGAAAACGGCTTTGCCCCAATGGTACGGCGGCAGCAGAGTGTTAGTTGAGCAATTTATAGATTTTGAAACGGTTTGCGGCTCGCTCAGCTTAATAGACGATCAAGGTTGCCATTTTGTAGGCTTAGACAGCCAAGTGTTTGACACTCACGGAGGTTGGTGCGGTTTTGACTATCCGGCCAACCTAACCGGCTCGGAAGCCGATGAAGCTATGTCAAAGCTATTGGCCGATATAAACCGCTTAGGTCGTTCAGTATACTTAACTGGAGCCCGAGGCTATTTAAATATGGACTGGGGCTTAACTAGAAACGAGCACGGCCAACTTGAGCCGATCTTTTTGGAATGCAACTTCCGTCACAACGGTTTCGGTTATGTAGTTGATATAGCCAAACACTTCTTTGGCCCCCATTGGTCAAGCCTGTATATAAGTTCTCGAGAGTCGTTACCTACCGCAGCTACTACCACCGACGAAGTGCTGGATAAGCTGGGCTCGCTCACCTATGAAGGGGAACCGCTCCTTTTGCACAAAACCAAGGGCAGACGCGGACTGATAATTACTTCGCCGCCGGCTCATGGCACCGTAGCTTTGGCCGCTTTAGGCGAAAGTGAAGAATATGTGGAGTCTGCTCTGGCCCTGGCCGCTCGAGCCTTGAAAGAGCTGCACTAATTTCGCAGACTAGAGGTTCGAAACAATGGAGAGAGTCGTTGTCGTTTTAGCTTTTATTTTAATTTTTGCTTTTAATTCAATCGACAACGCCATCTCTCCCATGGCCGACGTGATTGGCCAAAGCTTCAGCATTCCAGCCCACACTGCTTTACTATTCATCTCGTTTTGTACTGGCGGCACTGTAGCTGGTCTGGTGTTCGGCCCTTCGCTAGTTTCGGCGTTTAAGCCCGGCAAATTGCTCTTTTGGTGTACGCTTCTTTTGGCGCTCACCCAAGCAGCCTTCGCTTTTTCTTCTTCCTTCGAGCTGGGCTTAGTCTGGCGAGCTCTGTCTGGTTTGGGAGCAGGCTTTGTAGCTTCCATTATGTGGAGCCTAACTTTCCACGGCGTCTCCAAAGCTTATTTCCCGGCTATGATCGCCGTTTTAATGTCAGCTCGCCCCTTAGCCACAGCTATAGGCGTACCGCTGGCCGGTTGGCTTACGGTCGACTTCAATTGGCGTGTACCGATCCTAATTATTGCTTTACTTACAGCGGCCAGCGGTTTAGCTCTGGCTTGGTTTTATCCAACCGAACACAAAGACGAAGCGAGCCAACCCAATGCGCCCCAGCCAGATAAAGAAGAAAAAGCTTCTCCTTTATGCCAAAATTTAACTTTTAAGAGCCTTTTCTCCATTTGTAAAGCCATTGTCGAGCCTTACCAAAAGGCTTTGGCCGTGCCCCATGCCGTCACCTACTATATAGGCTCAACCATCAACCGTATGGCCTACTTTGGCTTTTACTCTCTGTGCGGCCTTTGGTTTCCCTACCATTATCATCTCGATCTTAAAGAAGTTAGCTTAGCCCTTCTGATTATCGGTTTAGCCGATTGTCTTATCAATTTCTTTACCAACAGCATAATGAAGCGCTTTGGCCATCGCTCCACATTTTTGGTAAGCATTATTTCTTCATTGGTATTGCTGCCTATTTTTATCTATGGCAAATTAAATTTAACCGCCGCCGTAGCGGCCATTGCTATTTTTATGACTTTAGATCGTATTTATTCTATGGCCTTAGTAATTAGTGTGCCCGATATGTTTCCTAGTGTAGGTGACAAGACGGCTTTTGGCTCACTCAATACCTTTACCGCTTGGGGAGCCATGAGTATTATTGCCGCTTTGCAAGGCGTTTTTACTGAGCGCTGGGGTATGGCCGCTATGGAAACTTTACTAATTCTTTGCTTTATCGTCGGCGGCGCTATGATTACTTACATTCAGTGGAAGACCGTCTTCCATAAAGACGTGCTCGAATGTAACCGTCAAGACTAGCTCGAGTACAAACACAACGCATATACAAGGCAGATAGAAAACAAATAGGAAAAGCGAAGGAAGCAAGCGTTCATAATAGAAACCACCTAGGCTGTCGTTGGGCAACTTTTGGGAATGCGCTTTCTCATCCGCCGCCTTGTGCTCGTCCGTTTTCCCCACAAAACAGCCTGCAAAAGACAGTTTGTTCAATTTTTTATAAGAAAAATTTGATTTAGTTTGTTTACAAATATCGGAGTGCGATAACATGGGATTCATTGAATGGCTTTTCGACCCCAACGAGCGGGAAATTAGGAAAATCCGCAAGGTCGTCAAGAAGATCAACGACTTTGAAGAGAGCATGAAAAGTCGTTCTGACGAAGAGCTGCGCGCTCTTACAGACAGTTTCCGCCAGCGTTTACAAGGCAAAGAAACTTTAGACGATATTTTGCCAGAAGCTTTTGCCGCCGTGCGCGAAGCTTCCAAACGCACTTTAGGTTTGCGCCATTACGATGTACAAATGATCGGCGGCGTCGTGCTCCATCAGGGACGTATTGCCGAGATGAAAACCGGTGAAGGTAAAACTTTGGTAGCTACCAGCCCAGTTTACCTCAACGCTTTAACTGGACGCGGCGTCCATGTCGTTACTGTAAACGACTACTTGGCCAAACGCGACGGCCGCTGGATGGCTCCCATTTATCATTTCTTGGGCTTATCTGTCGGTATTATCAATCACGATACCGCCTACTTATACGATCCCGAAGTTGAAACTGGCGATGATAGCAACAATCACTTGCGTCCCGTACCTCGCCGCCAAGCCTACGAAGCCGATATTACTTACGGCACTAATAATGAATACGGTTTCGATTATTTGCGCGACAATATGGTCATGGATTTAGACCAGCGCGTCCAACGCGAGCTCAACTTTGCTATTGTAGACGAAGTCGACTCCATTTTAATTGACGAAGCCCGCACACCGTTAATTATTTCCGGTCGCGGTACCGGCTCAACCAACATGTACGGCCGCTACGCTCAAGTAGCTCGCGAGCTCAAAAAAGACGTTCACTACACAGTGGAAGAGAAATCGAAAACCGCTCCTTTAACCGAAGAAGGCGTGGCCAAAGTTGAGCAACTTTTAGGCTTGCGCAACTTGTTCGATCCCGACAACATGGAGACGGCCCACTTTATAGATAACGCTCTGCGTGCCAAAGAATGCTACCGCAACGATATTGAGTATGTAGTTAAAAATGGCGAAATCGTTATTGTCGACGAATTTACCGGCCGTTTAATGTTCGGTCGCCGTTATTCCGACGGCTTACACCAAGCTATCGAAGCCAAAGAAGACGTCAAAGTCCGCCAAGAAGACCAAACTTTGGCTACTATCACTTTCCAGAACTACTTCAAGCTCTACCACAAGTTGGCCGGTATGACCGGTACAGCTTTAACCGAAGAGCGCGAATTCCGCGAAATTTACGATTTGGACGTAGTGGTCATTCCTACCAACGTAAAAGTGGCTCGTATCGACTTGCACGACCAAGTTTACAAAAACGAAAAATATAAATTTAAGGCCGTCTGTGCCGATATTGCCGAGCGCCATGCCAAGGGCCAACCTATTTTGGTAGGCACTCGCTCTATCGAAAAATCGGAAGAGCTCAGCCAGCTTCTTACCAAAATGGGCATTAAGCACAACGTACTTAACGCCAAATATCACGAAAAAGAAGCTCACATTATCGCTCAAGCCGGACGTTTAGGTGCTGTCACTATCGCCACCAATATGGCCGGTCGAGGCGTTGACATTAAGTTGGGCGGCGATCCTGCCGATCCCGAAGAAGAAAAGAAAGTGCGTGAAGCTGGCGGCCTCTATATTTTAGGTACCGAGCGCCACGAATCTCGCCGTATTGACAACCAGTTGCGCGGTCGTGCCGGCCGTCAGGGCGATCCTGGTGCTTCCCGCTTCTATGTCGCTTTAGACGACGAGCTTATGCGCCTCTTCGCCAGCGACAGAATCCGCAACTTGATGGATACTTTGGGCTTAGAAGATGAAGTTATCGAGAATCCTCTGATCTCTCGCGGTATCGAAAATGCCCAAATGAAGGTAGAGAGCCATCACTTCGAGATTCGTAAAAACGTTCTCAAGTACGACGATACTATGAACGAACAGCGCCGCGTTATCTATGCCGACCGCGACAAGATCTTGGAAGGCAAAGATTTGCGCGAGACTATTTACAGCTTCATTGAAGACGCAGTTAGCGATCTGGTCGATATGCATATGCACGAGCAAGCTCCGCCGGAAACTTGGGATTTCGACGGTTTGATGGTAGCTTTGCACGATCAATTAGTGCTTCCCGAAGGTGTAAGCAAGGCCGACTTAGGTGGCAAATTGCCTGCCGAAATTAAAGAAACTATCGTCGGTTGGTTGCGCCAAGTTTACGACAAAAAGATCGAAGTTTTGGGCGATCAGCTTATGTCCGACTTAGAGCGTTTCACTTTATTGCGCGTCACCGACGAAAAGTGGATTGAGCACTTGAGCAATATCGAATTATTGCGCGAAGGTATCCATTTGCGCGGTTATGGTCAAAAAGATCCTCAAGTTGAATTTATTCGCGAAGCTGCTGAAGAGTTCGATGGCTTGAAACGCCGTTTACGCGACGATACTTTGCATTATCTCTTCCGTGTGGAAGTGCAAACTCCCGACCAGATTGAGCAAAAAGAGACTATGCACGAAACGGCCACCAACCGCGACAGCGAAATGCCCGTCGAGCCCATTAAGCGCACCGGAGCCAAATTGGGACGCAACGATCCTTGTTGGTGCGGCAGCGGTAAAAAGTGGAAGAAGTGCCACTATCCCGAAGAGCGCTAATCTTTAGTGTTATTTAGTCACGGGCCCGTCCGCCTTACTTTCTATTTAGGCGCGGGCCCGCTTTGTTGCTCAACAGTATATCTTTGAAAGGAAAACACTTCGTTATGCTCTCCCAATTTGCCGAGCCTTTAAGCGAAGCCCGCGCCCGCGTCGAACGCATGCGCGACTATCTTTGACCTGGAAACAATCGAACGCAAAATTCAGGAAATAGAAGCCCAATTTGGCTCTGGCCAAGTGTGGGAAGATAACGAGGCCGTCCAACGCCTCACCCAAGAGCTGGCTCAATACAAAACGATAGCTCAACAGTGGCACGAACTCAATTCTGCGCTAGAAGAAGCCGAAGTGGCCGCCGAGTTGGGCACGCCCGACAATCAAGAAGAAATAGACGAAGCCCAGCGCTATTATGACGAGCTTACTCACCGTTTAGAGCGAGCCGAAACTATTTCTTTACTGAACGGCCCTTACGATAAAGCGGCCGCTATTGTTACTCTTCATGCCGGAGCCGGCGGAGTAGACGCCCAAGACTGGACAGAAATGCTCTTGCGCATGTATATGCGCTGGGCCGAAAGTGAAGGCTACAAAGTAAGTTTAGTAGAGTATTCGCCTGCCGAAGAAGACGGCATCCATTCGGCCAGCCTCATTATAGAAGGCTTCTATCCCTTCGGCATGCTCAGTTCCGAGCACGGCGTGCACCGTTTAGTGCGCATTTCTCCTTACGACGCTGCTCACCGCCGCCACACTTCTTTTGCTAAAGTAGAAGTAGTGCCGGAGCTAGCTGAAGAGCTCAATATTGAGCTGCGCCCCGAAGATTTAAAAATAGATACCTATCGCTCCCAAGGCGCAGGCGGGCAGCATGTCAACAAGACCGAATCGGCGGTACGCATTACTCACATTCCTACCGGCACAGTGGCCGCTTGCCAGAACGAGCGCTCCCAACATTCCAATAAAGAGACGGCTATGCGCATGCTTAAAGCCAAACTTTTAGAGCTTAAACGCGAGCAACGCCAAGACACTTTAGATAATGTAAAGGGCGAAAATCGCGAGGCGGCCTGGGCCAACCAAATCCGCAACTACGTTATGCAACCCTACACTATGGTTAAAGATAGACGTACCGGCTTTGAAAATGCCAACGTAGGCGCAGTGCTGGAAGGCGACATCAATGGCTTTATGCGCAGTTGGTTGCAAGCTCGAGCCCGCTTGGGCCGCGAGCCGCAAACTAGCGACGTCGTCTAAGCTACAGTTTTTTAGGAAAAAGATTATGAAATTAACTATTCTCGGTACCGGCAATGCCGGCGTAACAGAATGTTATAATACTTGCTTTGTGCTTAGCAACGAACAAGGCAACTTTTTGGTAGACGGCGGCGGAGGCAATGGGCTTTTCCGCCAATTGAAGCAAGCCAATTTAAAATGGCAAGATTTGCGCACTATTTTTGTGACCCACAAACATGTGGATCATATTTTAGGTATTGTCTGGATGATTCGCTTTATTTGCCAAGGTATGGCTCGCGGCCAGTATGAAGGCGAAGCCACTATTTACGGCCACGACGAAGTTATAAAATGTCTGCGCCTTTTGGCTGAGCAGCTTTTTACACCCAAAGAGACAAAATATATAGACGAGCGCTTGCACTTAGTGGAAGTAAAAGACGGTCAAGAAATCAATATTTTAGGCTGCAAAACAGTATTTTTTGATATTTTGTCTACTAAAGCCAAACAATTTGGCTTTTCTATGGATTTAGGCAATGGCGAAAAATTGACTTGCTGCGGCGACGAGCCTTTTAATGAAAGCACCAGAAAGTACGCTCAAGGCAGCCAATGGCTCTTGCATGAAGCTTTTTGCTTAGATAGCCAAGCCGATATTTTTAAGCCTCATCAAAAACATCATTCTACAGTAAAAGAGGCTTGCCAATTGGCTCAAAGTCTTCAGGTAAAAAATTTAATAATTTATCACACTGAAGATAGAAACATAAAGCAAAGAAAGAGCTTATATACTGAAGAAGGTAAGCCGTATTTTAGCGGCCACCTTTTTGTGCCTGACGATTTGGAGACTTTCGAATTGAAAACAAAGGTTTCCAAAGAATGGAAGGCTAAGCGCACTTTACAAGCCAATGATGCCATTTTGGCATGCTAAGCTAAAAAAAGTGACGGATCTTTTTTAAGAAAATATTTTCCTTTTTGAAGGGGAACAAAAACTAGAGAAGAAGATCCGCTGCGTTAATAAGTAAAGAACACAAGTCTTCACGGATTTTTATCCGCTTTTTATGACCTTCGGCAGGAGAAAAGATCTTTTGCCGAAGCTGACACCGCTCCGGTAACGGTACGCGCTCTCTGAGAGTTAGCGGTCAACTAGCTTGAGGAAACTTTGAACAGCTCATTTTAGAGCCGCGGGCTGGCAGGGAAAAAAGTATTATAACTCCGGAGTTTTTACCATCACTAATATATATAAAAAATATAAGGAGATCATGCAATGAATTTACGCATGAAAACTACGGTTGCTGCCGCAGTATTTACACTCGGTCTAGCCGCCCCTGCATTCGCTGCTCCTTTATTCCCGGATGTTCCCGAGAATCATTGGGCTCGTGATGCCGTAGCCACCTTGGCTGCTAAAGGTATTGTCGAAGGTTATCCCGATGGCACTTTCAAGGGTGACAGAAACGCCACTCGTTGGGAAGTTGCTATGATGGTTGCTCGCTTGCTCGGTCAGATGGAGCAGGAGCACGCCACTTTCGCCACCAAGGCCGAGCTCGCTGAGCTCCAGAAATTGGTGGACGCTCTCCGTAGCGAATTAGACGCCCTCGGCGCCCGCGTTGGCACCTTGGAAGACAAGGTTGACAAACTCGACCTCCGCGTCTCCGAGCTCGAGAGAATCACCTTCTACGGCTCCTTGGAAGCCCGCGTTACCGCTCAGTCCTTCCACAACGATGCTGACGGTATGCAGACAAACAACAACAATACTCTCCTCAACGGCGCTTATGACTACAACTCTGCTGTTGGCACTGTTGATGGATTAGCTTATCGTCCTCAGTTTGGTGGCGTACTTCCCGTTGCTGACTATCGCAACGGCGTAGGCCTCACCAATGGTACCGGCTTCACCATGAAGGGTATCCTCGGTATGCGCATCCGCGTTTCCGACGATATCGACGCCGGCGCTGAGTTCGCTGCTTACACTTCCGCTGGTAACAGCATGGTTGACTCCCTCTGGGGTGTCTCCGCTCCTTACCTCTGCAACCAGTTTGGCGGCTCCACTTCCGTTAACAGCTTGAACAACGCCCCCTACACCCGCATGGTGTTGGACAACTTCTGGGTAATTCACAATCCTTCCGGCATTAAGCTCACCTTGGGTGCTTACAGCGAAGACAACATGGACAACATCCTCTTCGCCGGCCAGAAGAACCTCTCCGCCTTCGGCCCCGACTACTTAGATCGCTTCGGTTTCAACCTGAGCGGCAGCCACGCTTTCGAAGCTGGCGTACTTCGTTGGGAAGTTTTAGGTTCTCGTATTTCTACCTTCGGTGGCATTCAGGACAATGAAACTGATGCTCTTTACAGCTACGATACCGACATCATCGGTGGCGACATCGCCTTCGAGTTCGGCGGCGGCCAGGTAAAAGTCAACTTCATGCGCGCTGCTAACGAAGCCGCTAACGGTAACACCTTGGCTACCGGTTTGATCGCCGGTGCTGCTGGTGATATGCAGTGGGTCAACCCCTCTGAGTATTCCGCCGCTAGCATGGCTACCGTTCCCGGTTACGACACTCCTGGATTTGATAAGCGCCCCTTAACCGATATCGGTGCTTTCGGTCCTCAGAGCATGTTCGGTTATGGCATCAGCGCCAACTACAAGTGGGATATCGGCGAGTCCGGTAACGAAATTTACGCCGCCGGTGAATATGCCCGCACCGAATACAAAGCTAACAAGAACTCCGACTATACCTCTGATGGTAACGCT